>Ga0315281_10011939_pt1 | contig 11861 bp, 10 predicted proteins | sample YL17G07_0_MG_FD_204540 | JGI IMG/M metagenome (GOLD analysis project Ga0315281, IMG submission 204540) | Sediment microbial communities from Yellowstone Lake, YNP, Wyoming, USA - YL17G07_0 | ecosystem: Environmental > Aquatic > Freshwater > Lake > Sediment | place: USA: Wyoming | collected... | reverse complement strand
AAGACCCTGGCATAGACCTATCCAGAGCCACCTGTGTCATCATGATACGCATAATGGCAGATAGGAAAGCCACTGTGTCTCCATAGCCCATATTCCCGTCTCCGCCTTCTCCGCGCCCCGACCGCAGCCGGTGTCATATACTACTGAGAAAAGAGACTTTGCGCCCAATGCGCTTCATGCGTTTGCCTCTGGCACACAATCTGCTCCTTCCTGTGCGGGATTGGTTTATCCGCGAGGCGGGCATGATCCCGCCTTGCCCTCTCAAAACAGAGAAGGAGGTCACAAGCGATGAATCTGAAGCCACTTGGCGATCGCGTTTTGGTCAAACGGAGTGATGAGGCCGACGAGAAGTCCGCGGGGGGTATCATCATCCCCGACACAGCGAAGGAAAAGCCCCAGCGGGGCAAAGTCGTCTCCGCGGGACCAGGTACCCTGAAGGAAGACGGCACCCGGCCGCCGCTGGACGTGAAAGCGGGGGATGATGTGCTCTTCGGGAAATACTCCGGTTCCGAGATCAAGCTGGACGGCGAAGAGTACCTGATCATGCACGAGAGCGACATTCTCGGTGTGTTGACGAAGTAAACGGGCCCCCCGTTCCAGGCGCAGGCGCAGTCTTGCGCAAAGGGGTGGTCCCAGGGGGATAACCGGGGGCGCCCCGTGAATTCCAAGAAAGAGGAAGAATCCAACAATGGCTAAACAAATGCTCTTCGGCGACGATGCTCGCCAGGCAGTATTGAGGGGTGTGAAAGCCCTGTCCAAGGCAGTCAAGGCCACTCTGGGCCCCAAGGGCCGGAACGTGGTTCTGGACAAGAAATTCGGCGCGCCGACCGTCACCAAGGACGGCGTGACCGTGGCAAAGGAAATCGAACTCAAGGATCCCTTTGAGAACATGGGCGCCCAGATGGTGCGCGAGGTTGCCAGCAAGACCAGTGACGTGGCGGGCGACGGCACCACCACCGCCACCGTGTTGGCCGAGGCGATCTATTCCGACGGCGTGCGCAACATTGCCGCCGGCGCCAACCCGATGTCCCTGAAGCGGGGCATTGATCTCGCCGTCACCAAGATTATCGAAGCCCTGGCCAAGGTCAGCAAGCCCACCCGCGACCACGAGAAGATCTCCCAGGTGGCCGCCATCTCCGCCAACAACGACAAGATGATCGGCAAATTGATCGCCGACGCGATGGACAAGGTCGGCAAGGACGGCGTGATCACGGTCGAAGAGGCCAAGGGGATGGAGACCGAACTGGACGTGGTCGAAGGCATGCAGTTTGACAAGGGCTACATCTCGCCCTACTTCGTCACGAGCCCCGAGAAGATGGAAACGGTGTTCGAGGACGCCTATATCCTCATCTACGACAAGAAGATTTCGGGCATGAAGGACCTGCTGCCGGTGCTGGAGCGCGTGGTGCAGCAGGGCAAGCCGCTGCTGATCGTCGCCGAGGACATCGAGGGCGAGGCCCTTGCGACCCTGGTGGTGAACTGTCTGCGGCGCACGCTGCAGGTCTGCGCGGTCAAGGCGCCCGGTTTCGGCGACCGCCGCAAGGCCATGCTCGAGGACATCTCGGTGGTCACGGGCGGTATGGTCGTCAGCGAGGAAGCGGGACACAAGCTGGAGAACACCGACCTCACCATGTTGGGCCGCGCCAAGCGAATCACGGTGGACAAGGACAACACCACCATAGTGGAAGGCGCGGGCAAGAAGGCCAACATTGACGGCCGCATCGGCCAGATCAAGGCCCAGATCGAGGAAACCACTTCGGACTACGACCGCGAGAAGCTGCAGGAGCGGCTGGCCAAGCTCGCCGGCGGCGTGGCGGTGGTCCGTGTGGGCGCCGCGACCGAGGTCGAGATGAAAGAAAAGAAGGCCCGCGTCGAGGACGCCCTGCACGCGACCCGCGCCGCGGTGGAGGAAGGCATTGTCGCCGGCGGCGGCGTGGCTCTCATCCGCGCGCTGAAGGTCCTCGAAGGCCTGGAAGGCATTGACGACGACGAGACCGTGGGCGTGGACATCGTCCGCAAGGCCCTCTTGTGGCCGGCCCGCTCGATAGCCGAGAACGCCGGTGAGGAAGGCTCGATCATCGTGGAGAAGATCAGGTCCGCAAAGGGCAACACGGGCTACGACGCCAACACGGGCGAGATGGTGGACATGGTGGAGCGCGGGATCATTGATCCGACCAAGGTCACGCGATCGGCGCTTCAGAACGCCGCGTCGGTCGCGGGGCTTCTGCTCACGACCGAATGCCTGGTCACCGAGCTTCCCGAACCCAAGGAATCGCAGATGCCCGGCGGGCACGGCATGGGCGGCGGGATGGACTACTAGGCCGCGCACTGCATGAGGACTATGACGAATGGCGCTAGGACGTGAGATCAAAGACTTAGCGCCATTCGTTTTGTCCGTGGCTTTTGGCCTATGCAGGATGCGGTGTCTCATGGAGAGATACCAGGAGAATTTCAAAGTCAACCGAAGGGATCTTGGAATCCTGTTCGTAGCTCCTCCTTTAGGAGGCCGATTGGCCCCAACCGCCTGAAGGCGGAGCTACGAACCGGACTTTGAAATTCTCCCGGGAGAGATACGAAGTATTCTGAAAAAAGACGAAGACATGAAAAGGAGGAAGGATTTCGGGCAAGATGTCATGCGGCGCAGGAGAATCCTGGCATTCAAACCGGAAACCCTTATCAGGGGAAAGGAGCGATTGCTATGGTAAAACAAGTGGTCAACAAAATAGGTTCACGTTGTCCCGCTGTCCTGGCCATTTTGGGCTGGGTGGTGTTTGTTGTTGGCCTAATCGTCAACCCGGTCGGGTTGAAAATAGTGTTCATGCCGGCTGCCAGGGTCTTGCCCGAAGTCCTTCGTCCATAGAACGGGAAAAGGAGAATGTGTAGAACAACGCAACGCGGCCGACGCAAAGTACGCGCACAGCGGAGTGCATGAACTAACCGAGACAACATGGAATGAACACGAGCGAAGCCTTGTTGGAAAAAATCGAAACGATTTTGCGGGCTCATTTCCCCAAAGATACCGTTGATGTTTCGTTGAGCGGCATCCGCGACAATATCCACGTGATGGTTGTCTCGCGCGCGTTCGACCCTTTGACGGAGCGGCAGAAACAGGAATACCTTTGGGACCTGATTGACAAAAGCGATCTGACGAAGAAGCAGAAACTCCGTATTTCGCCGATACTGCCCGTAAGTGCCGCGGAACTGAAATGAATGCCGTTGAATCAAACGCCTCTGTTCTTGAGAGAATGGACCGGGCCGTGGAGAAGGTGAAAGACAGACTCCTTCGCGTTGCCGCGGCGCTCGAAAAGGCCGGCGTTCCTTATGCCGTGGCGGGGGGGAACGCGGTTGCCGCATGGGTGGCCACGGTGGACGAGATGGCCGTCCGCAACACGCGCGACGTGGACGTGCTGTTGAACCGCCGCGATCTGGGGCGCGCGAAGCAGACGCTCGAAGCGGCCGGATTCGTTCTTAAGAACGCAGCGGGCGTGGACCTCTTTCTCGACGGGGCCACGGCCAAGGCCCGCGACGCTGTCCACGTGGTGTTTGCGGGGGAAAAAGTAAGGCCGGAATACGAACTTGCCGCTCCCGGCATGGATCAGACTGAGATCATCGCGGAAGGGTTGCGCGTGATCGCGCTCGACGCCCTCCTGCGCATGAAACTAACGAGTTTCAGACGAAAGGACCAGGTTCACCTCCTGGATCTCATCGAGGTGGGCCTGGTGGGCGAAAAGAACCTGGCCGATCTTCCCCCCGCGTTGGCCGGCCGCCTTCGCGAGCTTCTGGAAGACCGTTTGGGATGAAAGGAACCATCATGGCAGGCAAGGTAATAGGAATTGATTTGGGCACGACGAATTCGTGCGTGGCGATCATGGAAGGCGGGGAACCCGTCGTGATAGCGAACTCCGAAGGGGCTCGCACCACGCCCTCCGTGGTGGCATACACCGACTCGGGCGAGCAGCTGGTGGGGCAGGTGGCGAAGCGCCAGGCCATCACCAACCCCAAGCGGACCGTTTTCTCCATCAAGCGCTTCATGGGCCGCAAGTTCGACGAGGTGCCCTCGGAATGCAAGATCGTTCCCTACGAGGTGTTCCGCTCGGCCAACGGCGATGCCGCGGTGAGGATTGACAGCCAGACCCTCGCTCCGCCGGAGGTCTCCGCCCGGATCCTGCAAAAGATGAAACAGACCGCCGAGGACTACCTGGGTCACAAGATCACCCAGGCCGTCGTCACCGTGCCGGCCTACTTCAACGACTCGCAGCGCCAGGCCACCAAGGACGCCGGGAAGATCGCCGGTCTCGAGGTGCTGCGCATCATCAACGAGCCGACAGCCGCGGCGCTGGCCTATGGCCTGGACAAGAAGGGCGAGGAGAAGATCGCCGTGTTCGATCTGGGCGGCGGCACCTTCGACATCTCGATCCTTGAACTCGGCGAAGGAGTCTTCGAGGTCAAGAGCACCAACGGGGACACGCACCTGGGCGGCGACGACATTGACCATTTGGTTATTGACTATCTGGCCACCGAGTTCAAGAAAGACACCGCGATTGATCTTCGCAACGACCAGCAGGCTCTCCAACGCCTCAAGGAAGGGGCGGAGAAAGCCAAGTGCGAGCTCTCCACCACCCAGCAGACCGACGTCAACCTGCCGTTCATCACGGCCGATCAGTCCGGTCCCAAGCACCTGAACATCAAGCTGACCCGCGCCCAGCTGGAGCGGCTCATGGCCTCTCTGCTCGAGCGCTGCAAGCAGCCGTGCCTCAACGCGCTCAAGGACGCCGGCCTTTCCAAGGAAGAGATTGACGAGGTAATCCTGGTGGGCGGCTCCACCCGCATCCCGATGGTCCAGCAGATGGTGCGGGACCTGTTCGGCAAGGAGCCCAACCGGAGCGTCAACCCCGACGAGGTGGTGGCGGTCGGCGCGGCGATCCAGGGCGGCGTGCTGGCGGGGGACGTCAGCGACGTCCTGCTGCTGGACGTGACGCCGCTTTCGCTCGGCATTGAAACGCTCGGCGACGTCTATGACGTTCTGATCCCGCGCAATACCACCATCCCCACGCAGAAAAAACGCGTGTACTCGACGGCCTCGGACAACCAGCCCGCGGTGACCATCAAGGTTTACCAGGGCGAACGCCAGATTGCCTCGGCCAACCGGACACTGGGCGAGTTCAACCTCGAGGGTATTCCGCCCGCCCCCCGCGGCGTTCCGCAGATCGAGGTTACCTTCGATATTGACTCGAACGGCATCGTTCACGTGTCGGCGCGGGACCTGGGCACCGGCAAGGAACAGAAGATCCGGATCGAATCCTCGTCGGGTCTGGACGAGAGCCAGATCGAGCAACTGGTCCGCGACGCCAAGGAGCACGAGGTGGAAGACCGCAAGCGCAAGGAAGAGGCCACCACGCGCAACCAGGCCGAATCGCTGGTGTACTCGGTGGAGCGTTCTCTGGCCGAGTACAAGGACAAAATCTCCTCGGCGGACGTGAAGAAGATCGAGGAGGAAATCGCCGGGGTGAAAAAAGCCCTTGAAAGCGGATCGGCGGATGAGATAAAAGCACGCATGGATCGCCTGAACAAGGCGTCCCACAAGATATCGGAAGTCCTTTACAAGCAGGCTTCCGCGGGGCAGGGGCAGCCCCAGCCCGAAGCCACGGCCTCAGCCGGGGGCAAGAAGGAAGGGCAGGCGAAGCCCGGCGGCGACGAGGAAATCCTCGACGCGGAGTTCGAGGTAGAGGACGACAAGAAGTAGATACCGGGAAGGGGCGGAGTTTGATGATTCACGACGTGCAGCATCTCATGGAAGCGAAAAGAGGCAAGTATTTGCTGGTGAATTCGATCGCGCGCCGTGTTCGAGCCCTCCAGAGCGGCAGCAAGCCCCTTGTGCCGCGCCGTGACATTGACCTTCTGGAAACCGCTATGGAGGAATTCCGGCAGGGCAAGATTCTCGTGAAGTCCCGCAAGGAAGAGAGCCCGGTGGTTGACGCCGACATGACTGCCGAGTAATCCTCATACGGACATGTCCGGCCGTTAACCCTCACCGCTTCGGAGCGTGCAGCATCAGGCTGCGCACAAGAAACGCGCCTACCGCAAGAGCTGCCAGGAGGAACAGGGCGGTCATCAGCGCGCCGTGCCGCTCGGTCCAGGGGACGATCTTTTCCTCCGCGGCAAGAGCGAGGGGCGGCCCCAAGGCAACGGCGGTGTGCGCGAGGCCGACACGGTCCGGAATGGCGCTGGCGAGGTCATAAGTGGGCGCGCTAGCCTTCGCGTTGCCCCACAAGAGGGAATACGAGCGCCCCGCCTTGATCTCAAAGAACAGCTTGGGTTGCCGCCACAGGACCGACGTCTTCTTCGGGTCAAGGGTCAGCGGTGGGTTATCCCCTTCGATGAACCGAACACGCAAGAACCGGTACGGGGCCTCGACGCGCTCCATCGAGGTGTGCTCCGCCGTGCCGCTCCCGCCCGCCAGCCGGTAAAGCACGCCGCCGCCCGCATAGTTCCAGGGCGCCTCTTCTTCCCTGTCGTTCCAGCCCGTTTCGGTCCTGATGCGGACGGTGTGCCGGGCCGTGTTTCGCCCTTCCAAAACGTAGGGCCGGTGGAAGTAGGGCGTGGCGATGCTCAGCCGCAGCCCCTCGATGGGAAGGTTCCGGTATCCCAGGTCCAGCTCCAGGATGGTCTCGCGGTTCTTCTCGTCAAACCGGACGTTGCAGCTTGTGATCGGGAGGTCGGCGGCCGCGTTCGCCGCCGGTTTCTCCAGAGCGGCTTCCACGTTTTGGATCGTGATCTCCTTTTCATCCTCCATCGGGAACACCGTGAGCCGCAGATAGCGGAAATCATTCTCCGGGAGGCGCAGGGTGTCCACGCGGTAACTGTGATCGGGAACATGGATGGCAAAGAGGAAGAGATTATCGTCCAAGCGGTCCCACTCCTGTCCGTCCACGCTTCCTTCCACGAGGGCTTTTCGCCGGTAATTGTCTCCGGAGAGGCTCACGCGTATCAGGTTTTTCTTCACCTGCGATCCGAAATCCAGCGTCACCCGCGCGTGGAGTCCGGGCTGGTAAACCGGGTTGAGCAGGTCCACCTTCTTCCATTCGACGGACGGGGCGCTCGCCTCCCTTTCGATCACATGGGGCGCAAGGTTTCCCTGGTCATTGAGGACGCGGAGATCGTTCAGACCGCGTTCGCTCTGATCGAATACGTTGGGCGGCAACGGCAGCAGGGCAAACCCGGTTGTGCCGGATGGGGGCTGGATCGGAGCTTTCCATTGCCAGTCTTTCGTGTCAAAAGCCGCAAGGGCCGTCGCGGCCGCCGCAAGAAATAGACATGCCAGGACTAAACGTTTCATGAGAGATTCTCCTTCTCCGTGTTTTCCTTGAGCAGGCGGGCACTGAACCGCTGGTAGAGATATCCCGCCAACAGGAGCAATGCGCCGCTCGCGCCGAACGAGACGATCCGGTACACCGGTTCGAGGGCGCTTGTGTCCACCAGGCAGACCTTGCCCACCGTGAGTCCGAACAGGGCGAAACCGACGATCCGGAGCGGCAGATTGCGCCGCGCGAGGCCGACGGCGACCAGAGCGAGCGCTTGGAGCGCCCACGCGGCCGAGATCAGGCTCACGCCCCAGTTCTTCAGCGCCTTGTAGTTGTCGCACCACCGCATGATCTCCACAGCGAGCAGGATGGTCAGCAGAAAATGACCGGTGATCGCGAGTATGTTGCCTTCCAGCTGAGATCGTTTGCGTTCCAGGACCCATCCGGCCCACCAGAGCGCCAGGATGAGAAGCAGGCGGAACAGGAAGACGGAGTTGAACGCAAGCCAGGTGGATCTCACTCTGTCGTAGTTCTCAAACCCCGTGAGGAAGATCACGACTGCGATCCCGTGGCACACCCACAGAAGCGGCATCCAGGCGGTCTTGAACTCCGCCCGCTTGAGAATCCGCACAGTCAGGGCCGATATGAGCGCCCAGAGCACGATGAGGCTTGTCATCAGATGGGTATCAAAGGGGTATCTCGATTCGGGGTGCGCTGCGGGCTGAAGGACCTTCCAGAATGCCGCAGTTTCCAGGCTCAGGGCAGCGCACGTCAAAGCGAAACCCAGCAGAAAGGCCAGCGCGGCCAGCGGTTTCCTGTAGGGTTCGTCCGCGCCCTTACGATACAGGAGCCAACCCGTGCCCAGCGCCGCGGCCGCCACCACCAGCCACGATCCGAACGGGGCGTTGAGGATGGGGAGAAAGGCCTCTCTGTGGAAAAGAAGACTGTGAGGATAGAGCCGGTCCAGCAATCCGCACGCCGCCAGGATTAGCGCCACCACACCCGCCGCCCGCAACAACAGCCGCCCGAATCGCACACCGAGATAGGCGAAAAGAAATCCCTCCGCCGCCCACGCGAGCGGAATGGCGTAGAAGCGGAGCCGGAGAGGAATCGCCAGCGTCACGAGGGCCAGCCCGATCACGAGCAGGGCTTCGGCGGTGATCTTGTCCTGCTCGAGGCGCCGGCACCAGACACGGAACAGCGCGAAGATCAGCAGAGCTTGGCCGAGAGCCGCATAGCCCAAAGCGTTCCGGTGCTCCGGATACAGAATCTTGTAGTAGCTTCCCAGGGAGACAACCGCGTTGATGGCCAGCAGGATCAGTCCCTCCCTTCCCGCGGGCAGCCGCCGCACCATGTAGTAGAGGCTCGGGATGAGCAGGAACAGGAGATAGAAAACCGACGTGAAGAGAAGAGCGGGGAGCATCTGGCTGGGCTGGCCGGCCGCCCCATAAAACTCCGTGTACCATCCGATGTACATCACCGTGGTTCCGGAGAAGGCCAGGATATCCAGCGCCTTCCACCGGCGGAAATACGCCGCCCCCAGCGCCACCAGGTCCAGAATCGTGATAAAAGTGAAGAGAGCGTAGGGATGGTTCTCTCCGGTGGAAAGAAGAGGCGGGCTCAGGAACCCGCCGACCAAGGCCAGGATCGCAATCGGCAAGGCGTCCTGTATCACGGCCAGGGCCACCGCCAGCGCTGTGATCAGGCACGCAATGCCGAAGGCCGCTTCCTGCCCCGAAATGCTGTAAAAATGGAACGAGAAATAATCGCAGATATAGAGCCCCGCCACACCGCCGCCCGTGAGCGTCTGCGAAAGCGCCTTCCAGTCCTTGCGCCGGAAGTGCTCGCCCAAGACCAGCGCCGCGAGGCTCGCCAGGGTTCCGATCGCGAGCCGTCCTCTCTGGCCGATCCAGTCATTGTCATAAGCGTATTTCATGAAAAACGCGGTGGCCACCAAAACCAGAACCATGCCCACCCACCCCAGCCATTTGGTTCCCAGGACTTGCTCGAGGGAAAGTGAAGGGCCGGGAGGGGCTGGTGGCGCGATGGGCGTCCCAGGCGGAACCTGAGGAGGAGTTTCGAGCGGACGCGGCGTCCCCGCCGGGATATCGAATGGAGCGGCGGATCCGGACCTGGGATATCCCCTATGTCTCGAAACGAGGCGAGGAGTTTCCGCCGGGATTTCGAATGGAGCGGCGGATCCCGGCTTCTCTGCTCCGGACAGAGCGGGCTCGGGCTCACCCGCGGGCTCTCGCGGAGCGGCTGAGGCCCTGGAAGGCGCTTGTGTGGTCTCCCGAAAGAGCTCGTCGGGCCAGAGGGAAAGGGTGAGATCGCGCGGTTCGGGAGGAGCGATGGCTGGTTCGGGGGGACCGGAGGGGGCCGCTGGCGCGGTAGACGCGTCAGCGCGCGGTTCGGGAGCGGGCGGGATGGCTTGGGGAATGGGCGGCGCTTGCCTGGCCTGAGCGCGCAGGAAACTCACCTCGCCTTCGAGCCGCTCCAGACGCCTATTCACGCCCTGAAGCCGGATCATGGCGATGAGTCCGCACAGTAGCAGTGCAACGATACCGCCCACTATAATGAGACCAACCAGGATTTCACCACCCATTTGGATTTCCTCCGTTCAGCAGCTCGGCGCCTGTCTGTGCCTGATCCAGTTTCCCGGTTTGCCCAAATGTTCGCAGTGCCTTACACCCACTAGATGGTAAGCGCGACCGCACTTCCCGTCAACTGGAATGTCGGGAGAGTTGGCCCATCCCGAGGGCCTTGCGCAATGAGTGACGCAGGCTTTCCAGCCTGCGAAAGGCCGTGAAAACAGGCCAGAAACGCAGGCTGGAAAGCCTGCGCCACTCATTCTGCCAGAATAAATGCCTCATTTCGCAAGATCCTCGCCCATCTCCGTCCATCTCATAGAGCGAGATTCGGGCCAACAGAGGCAAGGCCATCGCAGACATCTGAGGGCACAGGTGTTATGAGCGCCGGGGTGGTGGGGAGAACATCCGGGAAGAAGCCTCGAAAAGGCGGCGATGTGCAGCCAATGCAGCTCAAGGATACACGAAATGCCATAGGCCTCGCCCTTTCCCGAATCCGCATGGTGACGCCTCCAATCTCTGCCCGCCTGAACGCGCGACTCCAAACCGACCCCAAACCGCTTGACTCGCGAGGCAACTTGTGATTATATGAACCCGTATTGCAGCGAGAACGGCGGCAATCTGTCTCCGGAATAAAGCAACGGATCGTAAAGGAGGCGCCACATGCGTAGACAAGCCTTTCTTCTGATTCTGTCGCTGGCACTGGCGGGCTGTCCCGCATCGAAACAGGAGGGTTTTAAAATGGACACGATCAAGACTTCGGGCGGAGATCTCCAGATCACCTTCATCGGGCACGCGACCCTGATGCTTGCTTTCGGCGGCAAGGTGATTCACGTGGATCCGTGGAGCAAACTGGCGGATTACTCGAAGATGCCGAAAGCGGACCTTATCCTGGTAACCCATGAACACTCCGATCACCTGGACCTTGAAGCGATCAAGACCCTCCGAAAGGAAGGCGCCCAAGTGGTCGCAAACCGAACCGCCGGCCAGTCGCTGCCGGGAAGCCTTGTGATGGCGAACGGGGAAACGCGAACCGTTCAGGGGCTGAAGATAGAAGCGGTGCCGGCCTACAACATCGTCCACGGGCGCGGCCCCGGGCAACCCTATCATCCCAAGGGCGTCGGCAACGGTTACGTGCTGACCTTCGGCGACAAGCGGGTTTACGTGGCGGGAGACACGGAGAACACTCCGGAGGTGAAGAGCTTGCGGGACATCTACTGCGCTTTCCTGCCGATGAACCTGCCCTATACCATGACCCCGGAGATGGTGGCCGATGCCGCAAAGGCGATGAAGCCGAAGATTCTATACCCCTATCACTTCGGCGAAACGGACACGTCCGTCCTCGCCGGTCTGCTCAAGGGAACCGGGATCGAGGTCCGTATCCGGAAAATGCCGTAAGGGATGCGGCTTGGGCCGAAGCGCTGGAATGATGCGATTGGGCCCCGGCACTCAAAGGCCGCCAGAGGGAAGAAAAACCGTTAGACAAGGATGGGCAGGATGGACAGGATGGAGAATAAGAAGACGCCGAACATGGACTCATCCTGAGTATCCTGCTTGTCCTTGTGCGGAATCCCATCCCTTGCCACAGATCAGGAGACCCCACAGCGCACTGATATCTCCCCGCCGCGGCGCACCCCAGCCGCCCGTTACTTACTCTCCGGTTCCTCGCCGAGCACCTTGCCCAGCGACTTGAAGACCGACTCGTAGAAGTTGCCCTGGCGCGGACGGAAGACCTGGAACTTCTCGCCCGGCGAGCCGACGAAGGGCCGCATGACCCACGCCATCTGCGTCCCGACGAAAGCGTACAGGAGCAGCCAGATGAAGAAGAGGAAGCGGGGCGTGGCACGCCGGGCCCGGTAGCCAAGTTCGCGGACGTATTGGATGAGGCAGGTCAACCCCACCACGCCGGCGTAGGCGAAGAATAGCACGTGGAGGAGCTTGATGAAATCGTAGGTCTCGCTGGTGAGCGCGA
>Ga0315281_10011938_pt1 | contig 11861 bp, 5 predicted proteins | sample YL17G07_0_MG_FD_204540 | JGI IMG/M metagenome (GOLD analysis project Ga0315281, IMG submission 204540) | Sediment microbial communities from Yellowstone Lake, YNP, Wyoming, USA - YL17G07_0 | ecosystem: Environmental > Aquatic > Freshwater > Lake > Sediment | place: USA: Wyoming | collected... | reverse complement strand
GCCGTATTGTGGCTGTAAACGATATATATGGGGAACCCAGTGAAGCATTTTTCCTTACCTGAGCAACAGATCTCTTTAGTACCCGAGAAGCAGGGATTTTACGACCCTGCAAATGAACACGATGCCTGCGGCATTGGTTTTGTTGCTCATATTAAAGGTCAAAAAAGCCACAAAATTATCGAGCAGGGTTTGCAGATACTGAAGAATATTGACCATCGCGGCGCGGTGGGTGCAGACAAGCTGATGGGTGACGGTGCCGGTATTTTAATTCAGATTCCAGACCAGTTTTATCGTGAAGAAATGGCGAAGCAGGGTGTTAATTTGCCGCCAGCAGGTGAATACGGCGTGGGCATGATCTTTTTGCCGAAAGAAAACGCATCACGTATCGCCTGCGAACAGGAAATTGATCGTGCCGTGTTGGCTGAGGGGCAAGTTGTGCTGGGCTGGCGCAATGTGCCGGTAGACAGTGAAATGCCAATGTCGCCCACGGTGCGTGCGACCGAGCCGGTGATACGACAAATTTTTATCGGCCGTGGTAACGGGGTTAAAACCACCGATGCGCTGGAACGCAAGCTGTATGTGATACGCAAGGAGTCGGGTCATGCCATTCAGGCATTGAACCTTATTCACGGTAAAGAGTTTTTTGTACCGTCATTGTCTGCTCGTACCATCGTTTACAAAGGTCTGTTGCTGGCTGACCAAGTGGGTCTTTACTACAAAGATTTGCAGGACACTCGCTGTGTATCGGCATTGTCACTGGTGCACCAGCGCTTCTCCACCAATACTTTCCCCGAGTGGCCGCTGGCCCACCCGTATCGCATGGTGGCGCACAACGGCGAGATCAATACCGTGAAGGGCAACTTCAACTGGATGCGCGCGCGCGAAGGGGTGATGCAATCCGCGCTGTTCGGCGATGATCTGAAAAAATTGTTCCCGCTGATTTACGAGGGTCAGTCCGATACCGCGTGTTTCGACAACGCGCTTGAATTGCTGGTGATGTCGGGTTATCCGATTGCGCAGGCGATGATGATGATGATTCCCGAGGCGTGGGAAAACCACACGCTGATGGATGAGAACCGTCGCGCCTTCTACGAATATCACGCCGCGATGATGGAGCCGTGGGACGGCCCCGCCGCGATGGCCTTTACCGATGGCCGCCATATCGGTGGCACGCTGGATCGCAATGGTTTGCGCCCTTCGCGCTATATCATCACCGATGACGACTTCGTGGTGATGGCTTCCGAGTCCGGCGTGTTGCCGATACCCGATTCCAAGATCGTAAAGAAGTGGCGCTTGCAGCCGGGCAAGATGTTCCTGATCGACCTCGAAGCGGGCCGCATTATCGACGACAAGGAAATCAAGGACACCTACGCCAACGCCAAGCCCTACAAGGAGTGGATTAAATCTGTTCGCATCAAGCTGGATGAAATCAAGCTAAAAGATAATAAGCCGGTAGCCAAACCAGCGGTTTCATTGCTCGACCGCCAGCAGGCTTTCGGCTACACGCAAGAAGACATCAAGTATCTGATGGCACCTATGGCAATCAACGCGGAAGAAGCGACCGGCGCGATGGGCAACGATTCGCCGCTGGCGGTAATGAGCAACAAGCTCAAGCCGCTATATAACTACTTCAAGCAATTGTTCGCGCAGGTGACCAATCCGCCTATCGACCCGATACGCGAAGCGATGGTGATGTCGCTGGTGTCGTTTATCGGCCCGCGTCCCAATCTGCTGGACACCAACAACATCAATCCACCTATGCGTCTGGAAGTGTCTCAGCCGGTGCTGAGCATTGATGACATGGCGCGTCTGAATAACATTGAAAAACTGACCAATGGCGCATTCAAATCCTATCAGCTGGATATCTGTTATCCGGTAGCCTGGGGCAAGGAAGGCATCGAAGCGCGCATCGCGTCGCTGTGTGCCGAGGCGGTGGATGCGGTTAAATCCGGTCACAATATTCTGGTCGTTTCCGATCGCAAGATGGATGCGGCGAATGTCGCGATTCCCGCGCTATTGGCAACCTCGGCAATACACCAGCATCTGGTGAGCAAAGGCCTGCGCGCCTCCACTGGCCTGGTCGCGGAAACCGGTTCTGCGCGCGAGACACATCACTTCGCCTTGCTCGCCGGTTACGGTGCGGAAGCCGTGCATCCCTACCTCGCGATGGAAACCCTGGCCGATATGGCCAAGGGCTTGCCGGGAGATCTGTCTGCTGACAAGGCCATCTACAACTACACCAAGGCCATCGGCAAAGGCTTGCTCAAGGTGATGTCGAAGATGGGCATCTCCACTTACATGTCGTATTGCGGCGCGCAGATTTTTGAAATCATCGGCCTGAACTCATCGCTGGTAGACAAGTATTTCAGGGGCACAGCTTCCAACGTCGGCGGTATCGGCGTATTCGAAGTTGCAGAAGAAGCGTTGCGCACGCATATCGCAGCTTTTGGCAATGACCCGCTGTTGGCGCATGCGCTGGACGCGGGCGGTGAATATGCCTACCGCGTGCGCGGCGAAGAACATATGTGGACACCGGATGCGATTGCAAAATTGCAGCATGCTACCCGTGCCAACGATTACAAATCGTTTAAGGAATACGCTGACATCATCAACGACCAGAGCAAGCGCCACATGACCTTGCGCGGCCTGTTCGAATTCAAAATCGATCCGGCAAAAGCGATACCTCTGTCTGAAGTGGAACCGGCGAAAGAAATCGTCAAGCGTTTCGCAACAGGTGCAATGTCGCTCGGTTCAATTGGCACCGAAGCGCACGCCACATTGGCGATTGCGATGAACCGCATCGGCGGCAAGTCCAATACCGGCGAAGGTGGCGAAGACCCCAATCGTTATATAAAAGAGATGAAGGGTATAAGCATCAAGAAGGGCGAGACGATGGCGTCTGTCATCGGCGCCGACAAGATAGCGGTGGATATTCCGCTGCTGGCGGGCGATTCGCTGCGCTCCAAAATCAAGCAAGTTGCCGCAGGCCGTTTCGGCGTAACTGCCGAGTACCTGACGTCTGCCGAACAAATCCAGATCAAGATGGCGCAGGGTGCGAAGCCCGGTGAAGGTGGCCAGCTGCCCGGCGGCAAGGTGTCCGAGTACATCGCGCAATTGCGTTTCTCGGTGCCCGGCGTGGGCCTGATTTCGCCGCCGCCGCACCATGATATTTATTCGATCGAAGACTTGGCACAGCTGATACATGACCTGAAAAACGTCAATCCGTCCGCATCGATTTCAGTGAAGCTGGTTGCCGAAGTGGGCGTGGGCACCATTGCCGCAGGCGTGACGAAAGCCAAGGCAGACCATCTGGTGATCAGCGGTCATGACGGCGGTACCGGCGCCTCGCCCTTGTCTTCGGTCAAGCATGCGGGCGGCCCGTGGGAGCTGGGTTTGTCTGAAACGCAGCAGACGCTAGTATTGAACGGTCTGCGCAGCCGCATCCGCGTGCAGGCCGACGGCCAGATGAAGACCGGTCGCGACGTGGTGATTGCCGCGATGCTGGGTGCGGATGAAGTAGGTTTCGCCACTGCGCCGCTGGTGGTGGAGGGCTGCATCATGCTGCGCAAGTGCCACCTGAATACCTGCTCGGTCGGTATCGCGACACAAGACCCGGTATTGCGCGCGAAGTTCTCCGGCAAGCCGGAGTACGTGGTGAACTACTTCTTCTTCGTCGCCGAAGAGGCGCGCCAGATCATGGCGCAGCTTGGTATACGCACTTATGAAGAGCTGGTGGGCCGTGCAGATTTGCTGGATAAAGCAAAGGCCATCACGCACTGGAAAGCCAAGGGTCTCGACTTCAGCAAAATTTTCTATCAGCCACAACACGCGGCAAATATTGCTGTGCGTCATCAGGATGAACAGGAGCATGGTCTGGAAAAAGCGCTGGATCATCAACTGATCGCAAAGGCCAAGGCTGCGCTGGACAAGGGTACAAAGGTTTCCTTTACTTCGCCGATCAAGAACGTGAACCGCACTGTTGGTGCAATGCTGTCAGGTGTAGTGGCGAAAAAATATGGCCATGCCGGTTTGCCAAATGACACCATTCATATCGAGTTGAACGGCACTGCGGGCCAGTCTGCCGGGGCTTTCCTTGCACACGGCATTACGCTGGATCTGGTGGGCGAGGGTAACGACTACGTGGGCAAGGGCTTGTCCGGTGGCCGTATCATCGTGCGCCCGACCAAGGAGTTTCGCGGCAATCCGCTGGACAACATCATCATCGGTAACACCGTGTTGTATGGCGCGATTTCCGGTGAAGCCTTCTTCAACGGTGTGGCAGGCGAGCGCTTTGCGGTGCGCAATTCAGGCGCGGCCACCGTGGTTGAAGGCAGCGGCGATCACGGTTGCGAATACATGACCGGCGGTACCGTTGTGGTGCTGGGCTTGACTGGAAGAAACTTTGCTGCCGGTATGTCGGGCGGTGTGGCCTATGTCTACGATGCCGACGGCGACTTCGAGAAGAAGTGCAACATGGCAATGGTGACACTGGAGCCAGTGCTGAGTTCATCCGAGCAAGAAGCAAAAATCGATCGCGGCATCTGGCACAGCGTGTTGCGCGGCGGCAAAGGTGAAACAGATGAGGCGATTCTGAAGAATTTGATCGAGCATCACTTTGATTACACCGGCAGCCAGCGCGCAAGCAAATTACTGGACGACTGGAACACCAGTCGCAGCAAGTTTGTGAAAGTGTTCCCGCTGGAATATAAGCGCGCACTGGGCGAACTGGCGGCCAAGGTTGGCAACAAGGCGAAAGCAAAGGTAACTGCGTAAGTCAGATTTTTCTGTCACATAGGGATAGAGATTGGAATGTAGGAGCCCGATTTATCGGGCGATTGCCGACTCAAAAGCATCGCGCAGCAAACTGCGCTCCTACAGTATTCTCCAGTGGTAACGAGTAATGTGAAATAAATTTTGTTCTCCTAAGCAGCTAAACGGGGAAGATAAAACAGAGGTAAGTAATGGGTAAAGTAACCGGCTTTATGGAATTCGAACGGCAAGACGAAGCGTACTTGCCTGTTGCCGAGCGTGTAAAAAATTACAAGGAATTTGTCATCGCGTTAAAGGATGACCAGGTCAAGACAGAAGGCGCGCGCTGCATGGATTGCGGCACGCCGTTCTGCACCAGCGGCTGTCCGGTCAACAACATCATTCCCGACTGGAACGATCTGGTCTATCGCGGCAATTTCAAGGCGGCGCTGGACACCCTGCACTCCACCAATAATTTTCCCGAATTCACCGGCAGAATTTGTCCCGCACCGTGCGAGGCTGCCTGCACGCTGAACATTAACTATGATCCGGTCGGCATCAAATCCATCGAGCATTTTATTATCGACAAAGGCTGGGCCAATGGCTGGGTAAAGCCGCAACCTGCCGCAGTAAAAACCGGCAAGAAGGTGGCGATTGTAGGCTCCGGCCCTGCCGGTCTGGCCGCTGCGCAACAACTCGCGCGAGCAGGCCATGCAGTCACCGTGTTTGAAAAAAATGACCGCATCGGCGGTTTGCTGCGCTACGGCATTCCCGATTTCAAGTTTGAAAAATCGCATATCGACCGCCGCATGGAACAAATGAAAGCGGAAGGTGTGGTGTTCCGCACCGGTGTGCTGGCAGGCAAGGATTTCCCCAAACATGTAAACAACTGGGCGAAAGAAACGATTTCTGCCGAACAACTAAAAAGAGATTTTGATGCCGTGTTGCTTACAGGCGGAGCAGAGTTGCCGCGCGACTTGCCGGTGCCAGGTCGTGAATTACAGGGCATTCATTTCGCGATGGAATTTTTGCCGCAGCAAAACAAAGTGGATGCGGGCGATAAAGTACCGGAGCAGATTCTGGCGACAGGCAAACATGTGGTGGTGATCGGCGGTGGCGATACCGGTTCCGATTGCGTGGGCACGTCCATCCGCCAAGGCGCTGCCAGCATTTCTCAATTTGAAGTGATGCCCAAGCCTCCTGCAAAGGAAAACAAATTGTTGGTGTGGCCCAACTGGCCGCTCAAAATGCGCACCTCAAGCTCGCAGGAAGAAGGCTGCAAACGCGACTGGTCGGTGCTGACCAAACGCTTTGTCGGCAAGAATGGCAAAGTGGAAAAGTTGATTGCTTGCCGCGTGGAATGGAAAGAAGGCAAGATGCAGGAAATCCCCAAATCCGAATTTGAAGTGAAAGCGGATCTGGTGTTTCTTGCGATGGGTTTTGTGTCACCCGTGCAACATGTATTGCAGGCTTTTGGCGTAGACAAGGATGGTCGTGGCAATGCGGGTGCCAACACCGAAGGTGACGGTAGTTACCGTACTTCGGTGCAGAAAGTATTTGCAGCGGGCGATATGCGCCGCGGTCAATCGCTGGTGGTGTGGGCGATACGCGAAGGGCGTCAGGCGGCACGCTCGGTGGATGAATATTTGATGGGCAGTTCTGTTTTACCTCGCTAATCAAACCCCTCCCGGCCTCCCCTTAACAGGGGAGGAGTCCAGGTTCCTCCCCTGTCAAGGGGAGGTTAGGAGGGGTTTGGTTTTGTTGGGTCTGAAATTAATCAATAAGAGATCAACATGAATTTTAAAGTAAAGAACGACACCTTCCTGCGCGCACTGTTGCGTCAGCCTACCGAATACACGCCTGTATGGATGATGCGCCAGGCCGGCCGCTATCTGCCGGAGTATTGTGCAACGCGCAAACAGGCGGGCAGTTTCCTCGACCTGTGCAAAAATCCTAACCTGGCGACTGAAGTTACCCTGCAGCCGTTAGAGCGTTTTCCACTGGATGCCGCAATTCTGTTTTCAGATATTCTCACGGTACCCGATGCGATGGGCTTGGGTCTGTATTTCACCGAAGGCGAGGGTCCGAAATTTTCGCGTCCTCTGAATGATGAAGCGGCGATCAAAGCGCTGCGCATGCCGGATATCGACAAGGATTTGCGCTATGTGACCGATGCGGTGTCGCAAATCCGCAAGGCACTGGATGGTCGCGTGCCGCTGATCGGCTTCTCCGGCAGCCCGTGGACGCTGGCTTGCTACATGGTTGAAGGCGGCAGCAGCTCCGACTATTCGCGCGTGAAGACGCTGATGTATAAAGAACCCAAACTGATGCACCACGTGCTGGAAATCACCGCACAGGCCGTGACGCAATACCTGAACGCGCAAATTGAAGCGGGTGCGCAAGCGGTGATGATTTTCGATTCATGGGGCGGCGCGCTGTCGCATTCTGCTTACCACGAATTTTCGCTGCCCTATATGCAGAAGATCGTGCAGGGATTGAAACACGAACAGGACGGCGTCAAGGTACCTTCCATCGTATTTACCAAAGGCGGGGGACTGTGGATAGACAGCATCGCAAATATCGGTTGTGACGCGGTTGGACTGGACTGGACAATGGATATCGGTATCGCCCGCCAGCGCGTAGGCAACAAGGTCGCGTTGCAGGGTAACCTCGATCCGAACGTGCTGTTTGCGACACCGGAAGTGATCCGCAACGAAGTGGAAAAAATTCTCGCCAGTTATGGTTTTGGCAGCGGCCATGTGTTCAATCTGGGCCATGGAATCTCGCAATTTACCAATCCCGACAATGCTGCGGCCCTGGTTGCAGCCGTGCATGAACTCAGCAAAAAATATCATTAACCAAGTAAAAACATATCAAGGAAAGTTCTTGACAATTGCTGGTTATACACAACTCCAGCGCAAACATTGAGGCTGCGGGGGAAATTCCCGGCGGCCTCAATCGTTTTGATGCAAGGCATTGATTGAAAAAGTATTTAGTGTTGCAATTATATTAAGCAGTAGAAAAAAGTTCTATACATAATTGATAGTTAGCATACTTGTCAGCGAGTTACGCACACAGTTATCCACAGCTTATGTGAGTAAAATAAAAACTCCAATTGAGACAAGGTGCTTGCACATTTTTTACAGAAAATACTGGAGAGCATTTAACTAAATGCGTTTTGTTCGCGTAGCACTGGATATTCCGCTGTCAACACTTTTTGATTATTTTCTGCCGGAAAATATGACAGCTGTTGCCGGACAACGCATCGTGGTGCCGTTCGGGCGCAAACAAATGGTGGGCGTGGTGATGCAGACCACTGCACAGTCAGATATGGCGGCTGCACGCATCAAGGAAGTCGTGCAAATTTTGCTTGATGTGCCGCCCCTGCCAGCAGAAATGCTCAAGCTGTTACAGTTTTGCAGCGACTATTACCATCATCCAATCGGCATGACCGTAATGTCCGCATTGCCGACGCGATTGCGCGGCATTGATCCGGTGAAATTAAAGCGTGCGCTAACTTTTTCCCTGAGTGCAAGTGGGCACTCCCTCAATCTTGCCGAATGGCCCAAGCGTAAAGCGGTACAGTTGCGAGTCCTCACTGCGTTGCAGCAAGGCGCGCAGAGCGCTGCGCAAATAAAAACCATCTCAACGACCGCCCCCGCAGCACTCAAGCAGTTAATTGAAGACGGCTGGGTTGAGGTGAGCGTATCTGCCGAAGTGGCAGCAAAATTTACATTCAATGAAGAGCACAAGCTAAGCGCCGAACAACAGGCAGCGGTCGATGCGGTGAACCGGGTAACGGGTTATCACACCTTTTTGTTGCACGGCGTAACAGGCAGCGGCAAAACAGAAGTCTATGTGCATTTGTTGCAGCAGGTGTTGCAGCGCGGCGGCCAGGTGCTGCTGCTGGTGCCGGAAATCAATCTGACGCCGCAGCTCGAGAATTATTTCCGCAGCCGCTTTCCCGATACCGAGCTGGTCAGCCTGCATAGCGGACTAAGCGAGGGCGAGCGCACGCAAAACTGGCTGCTGGCGCAAGCGGGTCAGGCGCGAATTATTTTAGGTACGCGGTTGGCGGTGTTTACGCCGCTACCGCATCTCGCGCTGATAATTGTGGATGAAGAGCATGACTCATCGTTCAAGCAACAAGATGGTCTGCGCTACTCGGCGCGCGATGTGGCGATATTCCGCGCCAATGAGCGCGGCGTGCCGATCGTGCTGGGTTCTGCAACGCCCTCGCTGGAAAGCTATTACAACGCGCGCAACGGCCGCTATACCCTGCTCAAGTTAAACGAACGCGCCTCGCAGCAGGCGCAAATGCCCAGCGTGCGCTGTCTGAATATCAGCAATGCAATCCTGCCGGAAGGGATAAGCAACGGCGTGCTGGCGGCGCTGGATGAGCGCTTGCAGCGCGGCGAGCAAAGCCTGGTATTTATCAACCGCCGTGGTTATGCGCCGGTACTGATGTGCGGCGCGTGCGGCTGGCTATCCGGTTGCCCGAATTGTGCGGGCAAAATGGTGCTGCATCTTAAAGATCGTCGCATGCGCTGTCATCATTGCGGCCATCAAACGAAAGTACCCATTGCCTGCCCGAGTTGCGGCAACGCCGACTTGCAGCCTGTAGGCATAGGCACACAACGCATCGAGACCGCTCTACAAACACATTTCGCCGAAGCGCGCGTCTTGCGTGTGGACCGCGACAGCACGCGCAACAAGGGCACCTGGAATGCAATGCGCAAACAGATACAGGATGAGGCTGTGGATATCCTGGTAGGCACGCAGATGCTGGCCAAAGGCCATGACTTTCATAACCTGACCCTGGTATGCGTGCTTAACCCGGACAGCGCGTTATACAGCAGCGACTTCCGCGCGTCGGAAAAATTGTTTGCGCAACTGGCGCAGGTGGCCGGGCGCGCCGGGCGCGGCAACAAACCCGGCGAGGTGCTGATACAAACTTCATTTCCCGAGCACCCGCTGTTTAATGCGTTGCGCTCGCATGACTATGACGCATGGGCGACCACCCTGCTGGCCGAGCGCGAGCAGGCCGGTTTCCCGCCATTTGTATATCAGGTGCTGTTACGGGCAGAGGGTAAAATGGAAACCGAGGTATACGAATTTATGCAACTGGCACGCGTCGCGGCATCCGAGCTGAAGATGCAGGTGGAAATATATGGTGTGGTGCCCGCCGCGCTGCCGCGCCGCGCCAACCATGTGCGCGTGCAATTGCTGGTGCAAAGCGATACGCGAAAAAATTTGCAGAATTTTCTGCGCAGCTGGCAGCCGGCGCTTATGGGAATTCCGGCAAAAAAAATTCGTTGGTCATTGGACGTGGATCCGCTGGAATTTTGAATAGGCAACTATTTAAAAATAAAGTAGCAATTTAAATAGTCTGATTGCATATCAAGTAGCAGATGAACTATTGAGCTTTCCATAATTGAAGACAATGATTTAAATGAGTGCAGCGGTAGACGAAGCCAACCACCACGTCATTCCCTGTCACCCTCGCGAAAGCGGGGGGCAGGCGGGAAACCAGCATGCCATATAATTCTATTTCTCGATAGAAACGACATTAATTTTTTCGCGTCAGTAAGGTGGGTACGCTACGCATATCCACCTTACCTATTTCAGATGTCCATCATCCCAGATAATCCATTAGCCTCTAAACCCCCTCCAGCTATGCTGCGACCCTGCCTCGAACAGGGGGAGGGCGCAATCAGCTCCTCCCCTGTCAAGGGGAGGCCGGGAGGGGTTTGAGTCTAATGCACAATCTTGGATCAATGCACATTTTAATGAGAATTGGAATAAGGAGAAGGTATGCGGCACATCCTGGTATATGTCGAATCGTTGTCGTGGTGCATTATTCCTGCCCTGCGGGAGAGGGTGTAATAATGCACCTTAGGAATTAGAAATGGAATAAGATACAAGAAATGCAATACAAGGTTTGGTTTTTACATTAATTTAATAAACTGAAAGGCACACAATGCAAACTCTTCGCTCCCATATGGTCTGGCTCAATTTACCCAATATGCCAACACCGGTTAAAGTTCTTTTTTCAGGGTATTTGCTGGCTATAGGATTGGGGCTTGCAATGGCAGGATTGCAAATCATGCTGACGCACGGCATGGCCGATGGCAAACCGGGGCTCTCGGTTGATGACATTGTGTATAGCTATTACGGTGACCGTAGTGCCAGCAAACTGGAATCCAAACTGAATGGCTCCATGAAAGGTATGGGTTCGCCCGAAGCACGCCTGGATATTATCAAATGGGTGCGCAATGGCTCTCCCGAAGCAGAATGGGAAAAACATATCAAAACAACTTTTTCTCAAAATTGCACCCAGTGTCACGGCGTGATCCCCGGCCTGCCGAACTTTAATAACTTTAATGAAGCCAAAATACTGGCGAAGATTGATGAAGGCGCAACAATTCAAAGCCTGACCCGTGTATCGCACATTCACTTGTTCGGCATCAGCTTTATATTCTTCATGATGGGCTTTATATTCAGTTTTTCAGTATATGTCCCCAGATGGCTAAAAATTATTGTCATCATGTTCCCATTCGCTTTTTTGATACTGGACATATTGTCCTGGTGGCTGACCAAACTGAACCCCAATTTCGCGTGGCTCACGATAATCGGCGGTATCGGCTACAGCCTCGCCTCCACGTTCATGTGGTTTGTCAGCATGTATGAAATGTTGATCCTTTCCCGTACAGGCAAGGTTTACGGCAACGCGTGGGAAAACGATATGGCGGCCTGGGGAGTCGATCTGGATAAACCACGCGAAGAAGGATAAAAAAAGGGTACTGTATTCCGTACAACAAACCTGTATTGAATATAACTTATTGAGGTGCGACTAAATCACGAAAACGGCAGCAATAGCTGCCGTATTTCGTTGGCTTCATGGTATACAACTGCAAGATGGGCAAGCAATGCTTCATATCTTTTGCCACCACTTCGTCTGGTTGTCGCAGTCGCTTGTCAAAATGCAAAATAAAGCGTTTAATCCAGTCCACATATGCCTGCTCGGTGCGTATGCTGTAGTGTTTAAGGCGAATTTTCCCGCGTACTTGATCCAGTATTTTGGCTCAGAATTGGGTGACGTATTTACAGAC
>Ga0315281_10011937_pt1 | contig 11862 bp, 15 predicted proteins | sample YL17G07_0_MG_FD_204540 | JGI IMG/M metagenome (GOLD analysis project Ga0315281, IMG submission 204540) | Sediment microbial communities from Yellowstone Lake, YNP, Wyoming, USA - YL17G07_0 | ecosystem: Environmental > Aquatic > Freshwater > Lake > Sediment | place: USA: Wyoming | collected... | reverse complement strand
AGAGCCTGTTCGGAAGGCTCGTCCTGGTGCTGCTCGGCGGGCTGCTGCTGGCGCAGCTGGCCACCGTGTACATCAACATCGCTGAACGCGACCAGCTGCTCTACCGGGCGGGCGGAATGCGGCTTGCACAGCAGATTTCGGACATCGTCAAACTGCTGGACTCGCTTCCAGCCGAGGAACGCCGCAGAGTGGTGGCCGTTTTCAACGCGCCGCCGCTTTCGGTGTCGCTCGAGCGTCCGCCCATCGCACAGAACGCAGCATCCTCCGAGACCGACTTCCAGCTCTCGATGTTCACCACCGTATTGCGCTATGCCCTCGGCGAGGACGCGAAGGTCAATGTGACGCGACCCGAGGGCGCGCCGCAGGGCTTCTGGAGGCAAGGCCGATTCGGGGGCGAGGGAATGCCCTGGGGGCCGCAACACATGTGGGGACGCGGCATGCAGGGTTTCTCTCCTGGAGGCGCATTCTTCACCGTGCAGATCGCGCTGCGCGACGGAACCCGGGTGACCTTCGATTCCCTGGTCTCGCCGCAAGCCGCTGCGATGCCGCTGCGCGTCGCGCTGACGCTGCTGGTTCTGCTCGGCACGGTGATCGTGCTGTCGCTGATCGCCGTGCGCTGGGTGACCGGCCCGCTGTCGTCGCTGGCGACCGCCGCGGAAAAATTGGGCGAGGACATCAACCGACCGCCCCTGCCGGAAACCGGGCCGGTCGAGGTGCAGCGTGCCGCAAAGGCCTTCAACACCATGCAGCAGCGGCTGTCGCGCTTCATTTCGGACCGCACCCGGGTCCTCACGGCGATGTCGCACGATCTGAAAACACCGATCACGCGCATGCGCCTGCGCACCGAAATGCTGGAGGACGAGACCGTCCAAACGAAGTTCGTCCTGGATCTCGAAGAGATGGAGTCGATGGTCACGCAGACGCTGGACTTCATGCGCGACACAAGCGCCGGCGAAACCGCGCAGCAGGTGGACATCATGGCGCTGCTGGAAAGCGTGCGGAACGACTATCAGGACATGGGAAGCCCGGTCGAGATCGAAGGCAAGGTTGCGCATCCGTATTCCGGCAGGCCGCTCGCGCTGCGGCGCTGCCTCACTAACCTCGTGGAGAATGCGATCCGCTATGGCGAACGTGCCACGATCAGCGTGGAGGACAATGCTCGCGAGATCACCATCCGGATACTCGACCAGGGCCCGGGAATCCCCGAAGGCCAACTGGAACAGGCGTTCGAGCCCTTTTTCCGGGGCGAGGCTTCACGCAGCCGCGAGACCGGCGGCACGGGCCTGGGCCTTGGCATCGCACGCAACATCGCGCGCGCGCACGGCGGCGAGTTGGTGCTTAGAAACAGCACCAGCGGAGGACTGGAGGCGATTCTCACGCTGCCGCGAACTGCGCCGGTGTGACAGTAGCGGACAAGCGCGGAACCAGCGCGTCGCGTGCATGCGCTCCGCCTTAAGGCAGGAGGTCCCGCGGGGGTCGCGGCCGTGGTCTCGCGTCGGGCGCGCCGCCAAAACCCGGCACAGTATTCGTCGGCAGGGTCGTCGCAAGCCTTGTGTCCGCGAGTGACTGCTGCTCGGGCGCGAGCTGACCATACAGCGATTTCGCGGCCGACGCGATCTCCTCCAGCGCCGTCAGGCGGTTGCGCGCAACGTCCACGGACTGGTCGATGCGCTGCAGCGCTTTCATCTGCAGTGTCGCCTGCAGGCGGCCGCGCTCCCGCGCGATATCGGCCGCCAAGGCGCTCACCTTGTCGGCGTACGCATTCCACAGTGCCTGCTGAACGCTCGTCAACTTGAGATCTTCGCGAAGCAACTGCAGCCGATACTCCGTCAGGCTCACCGCGTCTTCCTGCATCGCGGGGCCCTGCTCGCCGCCCGGGCGTTGCCCGTATTCCCCCTGCCCGCCGCGCGCGCCGCCACGCGTTCCGCCCCCGGGAGACCCGCCGCCAGGAATCCCGCCACGATACTGCGCCATCGCTTCGGTGGCCGCCGCCGCCATGGCAAGTATCAACACCAATGCAAAGGCTTTCTTTTCCACGTTCATCGGCGTTCTCCCTCCGCTCGTTGAATCGAGTGCCAAACGATCGCGCCCATTGGAGCACGGCGGTGTAAATGCGTTGTGTATCAAATGTAAGCTAATGTAGCAACGAAGCCTATCGCACCGGCCCCGAGCGCGGGGGCCCGGTACGGTCACGACGCCAGGTGCTCAGCGCGCGCGCATCGCGAAGGACAGCAGCGCGATGGTGACCATCAGCAGCACCAGCGCGGAGAGCGCCAGCGACCAGTGGATGCCGATCAGGCTGCCGACGATGCCGACGGTCACGCCGCTGAAGGCGCGCAGGCCGTTGTTCGACATGTTATACAGGCCGATCAGCCGCCCGCGCAGATGCTCCGGGGCATGCAGCTGCACCAGCGTCTGGGCCATCGCGCTGAACGAGAGATTGAGGAATCCGGCCACGAGCATCAGGGCCACAGCCAGCGGATAGCTGCTGGCCACGGCGAACCCGGTGATCGCCAGGCACCATAGGATGGTGAGGACCATCGCCGTCTGCGGCCGCGCGACCAGCAGGCTCCTGCTCTCGAGGACCAGGCCACCCAGCAATGAGCCCGCCGCGCCGGCAGCGAGCAGCACGCTGTAGGAGAAGTCGGCCTGCCCGGTGCCCAGGTCATGCGCAAACTCCGGCATCTGCGCCTGGAATGCGTTCCCCACCAGGAGCGAAGAGACGCCGGCCAGGGCGATCATGGAGATGATGGTTCGGTTGCCCGATACCTCGCGCAGGACCTTCCACGCGTCGGCGAAGCTTCCGGAGCGCGCAGCCGCGCCACGCCCGGCGTGGCTTCGGCTGCCATGCGGTGTCTTCCACAGCCACCAGATGAGGGGAAGATAGATCACCGCATTGACGAGCAGGCCGATCGCGGGGCCCGCGAGCAGCATGAGCCCACCGCCCACCGCGGGGGCAAACAGGACTCCCAGGCTGCGGCTGGTCGCGTTGAGCCGGACCGCGCTCTGGAGCTGCTCCCCGCCGACGATGTCGTGGATCAACAGCTGGCTCGCCGGCCCCCACAACACGCCTGCAAGGCCGTGGGCCGTGAGCAGTACCACCGCATGCCAGACCTCGATGGTGTCGGCGAGAAACAGCAGCCCCCACCCGAGCGATACGGCGATGAACATGAGCATCGAGATCTGAATGACCCGCCGCGAATCGAACCGGTCGGCCAGGGCCCCGAAATACACCGAGAAGAAAAGGAAGGGCAGCCAGTGGGTGAGCACCGCGACCCCGCCCAGCGCCGGCGAGTGGAATTTCTCGAACATGACCCAGTAGCTGATCACGTGCTCGATATTGTCCGCCATCATCGCCAGCGCCGACGTGACGAAATAGGCGCGGAAGCCGCCATGGCGAAGCGCGGCGAAAGACGGCTGCGTGAGGACCTTGACCGCGGGCCGATCCGGTGTTGCGCGTCCTGCGTTGTGACTCATTGCTTGATTCCGATCCGCCTCTGCCACGCCGCAGAAAGACGCGAAGGATACCGCCTCCGCAAAAAAAACGGTTTGTCGCAATTCCCCTGCAAAACGCAGGGGATTCCGGGCGAAAACTTGCTAATCTATCTCCCCTCGCGGACCGCCATGCGCGTCCTCCGCACCCACGCTGGAAACGACATGAACGCAACGCTGCTCGTCCTGCACCGGTACGCCGATCGATTCAAGCACGGCCTTGCGCAGGAATTCCCGGACATCGCGATCCTCGCCGCAACCACCCGCGAGGCAGCCATCCCGCTTGCGGGCAGGGCGCAGGTGATCGTCGCCCTGGATAGCCAGTTCGACGACGACCTGGTTGGCGCCGCCACGGACCTCAGATGGATTCAGGCCCTGTCCACGGGCACCGACGTGATCGACGGCCTGAGGGCGCTCGACCGCCTGCGCGTGGTGGTCACCACCATGCGCGGCATCCACGGGCCGCAGATGTGCGAGATCGCGTGCATGCACATGCTGGCGCTCTCGCGCGGCCTGCCGAAAATGCTACGCAACCAGCAGGACCACCGGTGGGAACGCTGGGAGCAGCCGCTGCTGTGGCACAAGACCGCGGTCATTCTCGGCGTGGGCGCCATCGCCGAGGACATGGCGCGCTGCTTCAACGCGTTCGGCATGACGGTGGTCGGCATCAGCCGCACCGAACGCGAGGTGGCGCATTTCGACCGGATCTACCCCCGTTCGCGCATGAACGAGGCGGTGGCCCTGGCGGATTATTTTGTCGTGCTGGCGCCCCATTCGAAGGAGAATGACCGCATGGTCAACGCCGGGGTGCTCGCCGCGATGAAACCGGGCGCGTACCTGGTCAATGTGTCCCGCGGCGGCGTGGTGGACGAGGAAGCGCTCATCGATGCGCTCAGGCGCGGGGCGATCGCAGGCGCGGGGCTCGATGTGTTTTCGAGCGAGCCGCTCCCGCAAGACCATCCGTTTTGGTCGCTGGAGAACGTGATCATCACGCCGCGCGTCGGCGGCATGAGCAACGTGTATGTGGAGCAGTGCCTGCCGTTGCTGCGCCGGAACCTGCGCGCATTTGTTGCCGGCAACACGGCGGGCATGATCAACCGCGTCCGGCCGGGCGATTGAACAAACGCATCACCGTGAACAGAGGAGCACGAATGGGAATTCAAGTCTACGCACGAATCAACACCGCCCTCAAAGCTGCACTGTTCGCCGTCGGGATCGTCCCCGCGTACATAAGCGCCGCGCATGCGCAGGCCGACCCGCGGGCCGAACCACGGGGCGACTCAAGGGTCTATCCATCCAAGACTGTGCACGTGCTGGTCGGCAACGCGGCCGGGTCGGGCAACGACCTCATCGCGAGGCTGTACTGCCAGCGCCTGTCCGACAGCCTGGGCCAGCCGTTCGTGGTCGAGAACAGGCCGAGTTCGGGTTCGCTGATCGCCGGCGAATTCGTCGCCAGGGCGCCTGCGGACGGCTACACATTGCTGTTCGCCACGGCCGGGCTGATGGTGAATGCGCCGGTCATGTATTCGAAGCTCGCCTTTTCCACCGAGCGCGACTTCGCCGCGATTTCCATGGCCTCGAAGTTCCCGGTCGTGCTGATTTCGAGCGCGGCTTTCCCGATCACTTCGGTGCGCGAGCTCATCGACTATGCCAGGGCCAATCCGCGGAAAGCCAATTACGGCGCGGCCGGCGCCGGGCTTCAGCTTGCCGGCGCGCTGTTCAAGGCCAGGAGCGAGACACCGATCGAGCACATCCCGTACAAGGGCGGCAGCCAGGTCGTGAATGCGGTGGCCGCCGGCGACGTGATGATGGCGCTGGTCGATGCAGGCTCGGCGGCCGGCCCGCTCAAGGGCGGCAAGATCCGGGCGCTCGCGGTCGCATCGCCGAGGCGCACGCCGCTGCTTCCCGACGTTCCGACACTGGGCGAGGCGGGCGTGCGCGACGCGGAGGTCGAACTCTGGAACGGTCTGTTTGCCCCGGCAGGCACGCCGCCCGCCGTGATCCGGAGGCTTCAGGACGAAATGGTCCGGATCGCGAAACTCCCCGACACCCGCGAGCGCCTGATCGCGCTTGCGGCAGAACCGGTGGGCGGCACGTCAGACGAACTGGCGCGCACCGTCTCCACCGAGCTCGCGAAATGGACGACCGTGGCGAAATCAGCGAACATCAAGCCCGAATGAAGCGCGCCTCCTGAATTGACCCTTGTTCGCTACGCGCTTACGCCTTCGGCGCCGGCATCAGCCTCATCGCGTTGCCGCGCTCGATGGCGCGCAGATCTCTGGCCTTGAAGCCGTATGCGTTCAACCCCTTAACCACATCTGTTCCCGAACGGAACGGGAAATCGCTGCCCAGCAGAATCTGCGCGATCGGGATCAGCCTGGTCAGCGCCGCCAGCGCACCAGCGTGGTTCGCCTGCGCCGTGTCGTAGTGGAACCTTTTCAGCTCGAACACCACGCCCTTCGGCAGGACTTCCTCACGGTTCTTGATGATTTTTTCCTCGTGAGTGAACCGGCTGAGCAGGAACGGCATGGTGCCCCCGCCATGGGAGAAAATCCAGCGGATACCGGGATAGCGCGCCGCCGTGCCGCTGAATAACAGGCTCGCAATCGTGCGCGTGGTGTCGGTTGCATATTCGATCGCCGCCGCCGATACCTCTGTAATGGGATTCTTGCAGCACTCCGGCGCCAGCGGATGGGTATACACGACCGCCTTGCGGCGGTTGAGTTCCTCCCACACCGGCGCGAACAGCGGATCGCCCAGGTACCTGGTGCCATAGCTGGTCATCAGGCCGATGCCGTCGGCCTTGAGCACGTCGAGGCCGTACTCGATCTCCTTCAGGCTGCCTTCGGCGTCCGGCAGCGAAATGGTCGCGAACAGCCCGAAGCGCCCGGGATAATCCCTGGCCACGCCGGCTCCATAGTCGTTGGCCTCGCGCGCCAGGCGCCGCGCCTGGTCAGCGTCCCCGAACCATACCCCTGGCTGAATCAGCGACAGGACCGATTTGGCGATACCGCTCGTGTCCATGTCCTCGATGGACAGTTCGGGCGTCCAGTGCCCGGCCGAGCCGATCCGGCGCGCGGCGATCTCGGCCAGGTAGGATGGCGGCACGACGTGATGATGAACGTCGATGCGGTATGGCTTGACGCGGGCCATGTGTTCTTCTCCTCTGAGTGAAAGACCGCCCGCAGACGCACTATCCATGCGGGTTTACGCTGGTTTTGCGAGTACCGTGTCAAATCCACAGGAGACTGCCATGGTCATCCGTGCCCTTTAACGCTCACGCTGACCGGCGAGCACAAGGGCCGCGCAGCGGCTCCTGCGCGAGTCCGTGTTGAGCGTGGTTAGCGAGCACGTGACACCCAATACTCGGAGGCGCGAGAGAAATGCGCCAGTGCCAAGATCAGAATGCCCGCTGGCTCCGGACTGTAGACCAAGGCGAATGGGAAGCCCTTCAAGAAGACCTTCCGGGTGTTCGTTTCTGCAGGGGAGCCCGCTTGCGGAAAGGCCAATGCGCGCACAGTAGCCTCCTCAACGGCCGCCGCAAACCTTATTCCAGCGCCGGTACCGGCCTCGGAGTAATACTTGACTTCGTGTATGTACTCGCGGCGGGCAGGCGCTAGAAAACGAGCACGCCTCACTTCGCGATTCGCCGCGCCTCAGCAAAGACCTCTTCGGCAGGGTAGGTCTGCAATTCTCCCCTTTCGAAGGCGGCAACACGCTCTCGGATTTCGACGGCCCAGGCCGCTTCAATCTCAGCGATAGGACCTTCGTGCAGTGACTCCAGAAGCAGCTCGGCCAGTTGGGCTCTCTCCTCGGCCGACAGCTGACGCGCCTGGCGTTCGAGTTCTTTCACTGATTCAGTCATCCGCGCCTCCGACGGTTAGGGTTTCAATTCTACCCCTCTACAACTCCGCGTTTCTTTGCTCGCTACCGTCTTGGTGAACGGCGGGCCGCTACGAAAAGCGAACAAGGCACGGCGCTTCCGGCCCGTCCGCTCGACCTGGAGCTGGATTGCACGCTCATTTACCCAGGCATGGACATCAACGCGGTCCGGACTTGCGCGATACCGGGTTGACCCCGTCGATATCCGCCTGAACCTGCGCGCGACTTCTCTCGTAAACAACTTCCCTACCCATGACGCTTCCGGCATAGGCCAAGCCGTTCCGTGTAGGAGCCAAGCTGCACTTCACGTTGTGGATACCTTCCCCCAGGACAATCTGTATCCCGCTGGCACGCTTGCTGAGGACAACCACGGCTATGGTTTGACCGTTCTCCATACGCACCGTTATTTTCTCAGGGCTCATTATCCTCGGTTCCGTTTAGAGGGCTCGCACTGCCTACGAGGGACATGCAATCCGACGTCGGCGTTGCAGGCCGCGCGGATTTATGCGCGTCCCTTCGAACGCGTGGTCAGAGGTCGAGCATGGTGCTGCGCGTAGGCATCGAGCAATCGACGAATCATGCGCTGATACTGGGTGCCGTGCCTCTCGGCCTCGCGTTTGAAGAACTCCACGCTGCGTTTGGAGAGGGCAATGGTGATCTTTACCCCCTCGGTTAGATTCCGATGATCTCATTGATACCCTCGACGACAAGCGCAAGATCCTCCGGCGTAGAGCGACCGAGCTTCGTGCCGATGCGCGCAACGGACAGGGTTCGGATCTGGCTGATCTTGACCCACGAACGTTTAGCTCGCTTCGGAGATTTTAGTTCGTGTGTCAGAGGAAATCCCGCGCGCTGAGGTTGGCTGGTCAACGCAACCGCGATGACTGTACCAGAGCGCTCGTTGAACACGTCGTGGCTGAGGATCAGTACCGGACGCAAGCCGGCCTGTTCGCGGCCACGTATGGGGTTAAGATCGGCCCAGCGAATTTCGCCTCTCAGTATTCGGGCCACGACTCGAGTTCCTGGCCAAGACCTTCCTCGGCGAGCGCTTTTTCAAACTTGGGATCGAGCTTGGCGCACTCCGATGCAAGGCGGCCGTGCTCCATGCGCGCAAGCTTCTCGCTCACGGCTGCCTGAATCGCGCGACTGCGATTGGGGAAAATGCTCTTTGAGACCAAACCGTCAACGCGGATCAGCATTTCCCGGTCCAGAGTAATCGCCACTTTTACGCTACTCATGGTTTATCTCCGTGGTATGACAATTGATCATACCACGGCCTGCGGGGTAAGGAATCGAACAAGAAGCCGCCCCCCAAAGGGGGCCGTATAAGACCCCACATGCGGAGTCCAGCACGGTCACGTTACGCTCAAGCCATGGTTCCCTCAAACAGGATGTCGCACTTCGTCGTTTAATTCGCCGGCTCGATCCAGCCGGCCCGGGCGTTGTGCAGCACCGGGACCGCTTGCGCGCCACCGCGCGCAAGCGCGCGCCGCTCCTCGACGGTGAGCGGGTGGCACAGCACAACCGGATTGGTGCCCGCGGCGATAACAGCGCCCGCGCTCTCCAGTTTCGACCGAAGGTCGGCACCGCCAAGGCGAACGATCTCGATGCCGGGCGGTGATGGCCATTCCTCGCGCGCATCCCGCAGCACCACCAGCCGCACCCGATGCCGGGGAACGCAGCGGGCCGCCCACTCGAGCACGATGCGCTCGGCACCGCCGAGTGCGAGGCTGGCTATGGCTGCATGGAGTTCGACTGGGGGCTGGTCGAGCAGCGGCGGCTGTGCGGCCTGCGTAGCGCTCGCGAGAATTCTTACCGCGTCGGGCGCGCCGGCCGGATGACCCGTCGGAAATGCTTCGACAGCACCCACGGTGAATCCTCCGCGAAAGCGCGGCGCACCGCTAGGCTGGCCGGCCAGCAGCCGGCGCCTATCGGGCGCCGGGAACGTTGCGTGTCTTGAGGAATTCCTCGAGCGTCTCGCCGCGCATGTGGGCGACCATCGCCGGATTGGAGACGCCGCTCAGGCGGCCCAGTTTCTCGAGCGTGAAAAAGCTCGCGCCGTAGCGAATGAGTGCGCGCCAGTCGAGGTTGCGCACCATGGTCCGTTCCTCCTCGGTGAGGCCGGCCTGCTCGAAGGCGGCCTCGGGGGTTTTCTTGAACAGGGCGCGCTTCTCCGGATTGACGAAGTCGTGCAGGAAACGGTTGAGCCGCAGCGCCTTCGCGCTGCGCTCCAGATCGAAGAGGTACGTTCCCGGCAGGGATTCGATGCCTTCGAGCTGCGGATTCATGCCATCGTCCTTGCAGTACCGTGAATGCGGGGTCGGCCTCAGGCTGCCTTGGGCTGGACCGCGACCTTCGGTGCGACCGCGGGTTCCTCGAACAGCGCCACGGCCATGGCGGTGGTCATCGGCAGGTAGTAGCTCTGGTGGATTTTTCTCACGCCGTCGGAGAGCGCCCCGCGCATCGCCAGCCACATGATCACTTCCGCGCCCTCGGTGCCCCCGAGCCGCACGTAGTCCACCAGGCGCATCGCCGTGAGCGCGCGCGGGTCGCGCTCGATCAGGTCGAGAAACTTCATGTCCCATTCGGTGTTGTTGAAACCGGCGCGCTCGCCGTTCATCTGGTGCGACAAGCCGCCCGTGCCGACGACAACCACCTTGAGATCTTCGGGGTAGGACTCCACCGCGCGCCGCACCGCCTGGCCGAGCTTGTAGCAGCGCAGCGGCGTAGGCACCGGGTGCTGGAGCACGTTGACCTCGATCGGCACCAGCGCGCCTGGCCATTCTCCGGCCTGCACCGCGTCCGGCCAGAGCATCGTCAGTGGCGAGTTGCAGCCGTGGTCGATCGGCAGTTCCTGGAACACCGAAATGTCGAACTCGTCGTTCACCAGCGAATCGGCCATGTGGCGCGCGAGCCCCGGATGTCCCTTGATCGGCGGCACCGGGCGCACGCCCATGCCCTCGTCGGCGGTCGGGAACTGCGCGCTCACGCCAAGCGCAAAGGTCGGGTAATGGTCGAAAAAGAACGTGGTGGCGTGATCGTTGTAGAAGAACACGAGCACGTCGGGTTTTTTCTCCGCAAGCCACCCGGCGACCGGCTCGTAGCCCTTGAACAGCGGCGTCCAGTCCGGATCGTCGTGCTTTTTCCGGTCGAACGCGAGACCTATCGTCGGCACGTGCGAGGTGCCGATACCACCGATGATTCTTGCCATGGAAACCCTCGAATGCGAAAACAAGCCGGCACGGCAATGCGGCAATGGCCGCCGGCGCACAGGATGCCCGCGGGAAAACCTTCCCGGCTACTTGGTCTCTCCCTCAACCGGAGGCGGTGCCTCGTCCGGCTTGGGTTCCGTGACGTTCTTGTTCAGTTTGCGCAGGCGCTTTTCTTCCTGCTTTTTCTTTTTTGCCAGATCCTTTTGACGCTTTTCGTATTGATAGTTCGGTTTTGCCAACTGGTCACCCCTTCAGTGGATATGGTCAATCGTCGGACTCTCCGTGATTGCATCGCTGCAGGCAGCGGCCGGTCCCGTGGGCCGACGGACCCCGGGCCGGACACGCCCCTCCCGCATATTGCCAGATTGGCGGCCGATCGGAATCCTCAATCGGCGACCCTTGCCCTGAGGGCCTTGATCCCGCCCCGTCTGGTCTTGCTCTCCAGGCGCCTTTTCTGCGAACTGCGGGTGGGCCGGGTGGCCTTCCGCCGGGCACGCGTCACCGCAACACGCGCGACGAGTTCCTGCAGGCGCCTCAGCGCCTCCTCCCGGTTCTTTTCCAGGCTCCGGTACTGCTGCGACTTGATGACCACCACGCCCTCCTTGCTGATGCGCTGATCGCTCAGCTTCAGCAGCCGCTCCTTGTACAGATCGGGGAGCGACGAGGCCCTGATGTCGAAGCGCAGATGCACGGCGCTGGAGACCTTGTTGACGTTCTGGCCTCCAGCTCCCTGGGCGCGAATGGCGCTGATCTCGATCTCGCCGATCCGTATGCTTACGCTGTTGGAGATCTTCAGCATGGCTGACAGGTCGCTATTCAGTCCGCGATTATCCCCGCAATCGTGCAGGATGGCAGACGCTCACGCATGGCCGCGATAGACTAGCAAATTGGGGTCAGAGTAACTTTTCGGGCAGCGATTAGCCGCCTCGCGTTTCCCCCGGAGGAATTTGCTCTGGCCCCATTAGCTGCATTATCGGACAATGACGCCATGAAAAACTTCACGAAATTGTTCGCCGCACTGTTGCTGGTCCTCCCGCCGCTTGCCGCACCGGTCCTTGCGCAGGGCTTTCCCGCGAAGCCCATACGCATCGTCATCCCGTTCCCGCCGGGCGGCGGTACGGAAGTGGTGGCGCGCTCGCTGGGCGACCAGATGAGCAAGACCTTTGGCCAGCCGGTTGTGGTGGAGAACCGCCCGGGGGGAAACTCGGTGATCGCCTCGGAGATCGTCGCGAAAGCCGCACCCGATGGGCACACACTGCTGATGACCACCGACTTC
>Ga0315281_10011936_pt1 | contig 11862 bp, 14 predicted proteins | sample YL17G07_0_MG_FD_204540 | JGI IMG/M metagenome (GOLD analysis project Ga0315281, IMG submission 204540) | Sediment microbial communities from Yellowstone Lake, YNP, Wyoming, USA - YL17G07_0 | ecosystem: Environmental > Aquatic > Freshwater > Lake > Sediment | place: USA: Wyoming | collected... | reverse complement strand
ATGCGCTGAGAATATTCGAACACAGACCTTGATGCCCTCAGCAGCCGGCAGTGATCTCATCAAGGAAAGCTCCTACCTTCTGAAAGTGCTCTCCCCGTGCAGCCTCTTTTGTCAACTCATAGCGCGCGCATCGCCTGAGCACAATAAGGAAGGCCGATCAAGTTCTCGTCATCAGAGACGGGGAGATAGTGGAAAGAGGCACACATGAGTCACTTATTGCCGAGAAAGGCTTCTACTACAGCCTCTACATGAGCCAGTTCAAGGGAACCAACAACCCGGCCTAACCTTCGCTCAGCTCGAAGAACCTCGAATCACAGTCTTGCACTCATATCTTCGACGAAGACTCTCGCTTTCTGAAGATGCTCTCCCTTCTCAACCTCGGCTTGAGTCAACTCCAGTACAGCCAGCGGCTTCTTTCCGCATAGACGCTCCATCTCCTCGAACGCGTTTCCTTTTCTTCCGCCACAAGTACAGAAGAAAGCAATTCTTCCGAGCTTCTCTCCGTGCTTCGCAAGATAGGTCCTTACCGGAGCGGACACAGTAGACGCCCAGACGGGTGTGCCGATGATCGTGAGATCGTATTGGGCGGGATCGAATTTGGCATCTTCGATCTCGGTGAGTCTCTTTCTTGATGCGTCCCTCCCAGCGAAGAGGTAGCCCATCATTCCAAGCCTATTCTTCTTGTCAACGATTCTTTCTATGTCGCTTGAGAGAAGCTTTGAGATTGCCTCCGCCACCTTCTTTGTCGTATCCGTCCTAGAATAGTAGACGATCAGAGTCCTCAAACAATCACCCTGTAGATCAAAAGTCTCGACGGTGTTGGGCTCTCGCACCTGCTCTTAAGTGATTCTAGATCCCGTATGCAGTAGTGAAAGAAATCGCAACCCAACTACATCCCACACAGAAATCTGAAGACCTTGTAGAACTTGAGAGCGTTGCCAATGGAAACGTGCACAGAAGAAGAAGAGAGATAGACCGGACTCAGCAACCCTGTCTGACGCGCGTTCTTCAAGCATCGTGATGCGCACAAGAGCAAACGTCGCAAATAGTAGTTTCGGGAGAGTCTCAACTGCGCCCAAGATCGCATGACAGGCGGCATCTTTTCTCCTATGCGGCTTGTGTGGATGGACACCGCAACTGTTAAGTTGTCCCTGCGGGATTAATCCCACAGGCGTTACTTTTGTCGAGAACCCTAGACGCCGGAAAGGCGGAGGAGCTGGTCGGCATAGTGGAGGCGCTCGGTGATGCTGCTTCGTTCAGGAACATACTGCGAGAGGCTGCACGTGTGGGTGTCTTCAAGGAGCACAAGACGCTGCGGCGTTACCTGACGCTTCTAGTTAAGGGAAAGGTTTTGAGAATGCGAACTCGTGATGTGGGATCTGTCAATCTGCAGCAGTTGTACACTATGAACTCGAGGAAACCTGAGGTTTGGGTCGGACTTGCAGTCTTCCGAAGATACGGTCTGAATTGGGAAATTCCTGAGGCAGAGATGCGGCCGGTGCTGACAGACTTTGATGGTCTTGCGCGTTCTAGAGTCCTTGATAAGATTTTGATGGCGTCTCTTGAGGACTGTCTCATTCAGGAGTTGCATAGAGACGTAAGTAGGAAATCAGGCACGATCTCTTTCGTCATAGCAATCATATCAACAAGGGTATTGGATCTTCCTTATTTGCTGAGGCGGGCTGACGAAATGCATCTCGGCACAACTCTGCGCCTGCTGTTCAATCGTATCCTTGATGTCGTATCTTCAAGAGAGACCGAGGTTGCCGCGTTGGTCTTTATCGCTGTGAGGGCACATTTCCTAAAAATTGCAAGACAGTACAGTCATTCTGGGCTTTGGAAACTTGTCGAAGAGAGAGGAGTCGGCCATCTGGGTCTTCGGACAGTAAGCAACCTGAGCGAACATGAAATCATAATGGCTGCCGGGAAACAGCTCGGAGTGACAGGCTAGTTGAGGCGCCCAAGAGAAATACGTGCAGCTCCTAAGGAATGGATAGCACTCCTTCGAGCCGCGTACTCATTTCTAGCGGAGCAGGGAATTGGCGATCTTCTACTATACGGGTCCCAAGCCATGTCCGTGTACATGACGAACCCCTTACGAAGCAAGGATCTGGACCTTCTTTCCAGCCAAGTGAGTTTTCGTCAAATGGAAGCATTGGCCGACAAGCTCTCCGAGATCAAGGAAGTTCAGTACAAGACAACTACTGCTCAGACAAGAAGATTTGAAGATCGGAAGATGACAACCTATGCCATAGAGTTGCGGGTGAGCGGCAAACCGTTTTTTGTTGAAGTGTTTGACAGAATCTTGGATGGCCGGCCTCCTTTGATTCTCCAACCCTATGTCGAGCCGAAGAGACGCTGGGAACTGGATTTCTGGTCACCGGCACGAGAAGCTATAGTCGCCCTCCGTCTCGCCTTCAGACAACCCGAAGGCATCACGCGCCTCAACGCAACGCGACTGAACAGTTTCATTCATGAGAATCGACGATCCTTGGATTTTGAGCAGGTGGCAATGATCGTGAACGAATGGGGGATAGAGAATTGGGTCGAGAACAATCTCATACAGCTCTATCGGCGAAATAGAGTTCGAATTCTGCATGACAACAAGATAATTCCAGGAATCGAACACAAGATCAAGACCCGACAACAGAAATGAATCTTCTAGAACCTGTGGGTGGATACTCGCCATCGTGCATGAAATCTTTCCAAAGGGGAATAGTCTCTGGTATAGAGTTGTGCTAGCGCGATCTCTTCAAGCACTATGGTGTCCGTGACACTGGTCTTCTCCGCAGCCGCAGACATCGTCCCTGTACCCTGGTGGGAGGGGCAGCTTCTTCCAGGTGGTTATGAAGTCTATGAGGAATTTTGTCGCTTCATCTGCCATGGCTTTGCCCTCTTGAGCGTTGCCGGCGCGGGGATCGTTGGTGCTGTACTGGCCAGTCTTGGTGATGTTGTGAGTATTGGGGCCGATGCTTGCCGTGAATATTTGGCTGACGATCTCGTAGTCAGGGCGACTTGGATCCATGAACTCCCGGAGCTCCTCAGGGATGAGGGTGGGGTTCTCCCAGCCTTCGAGGCGCCACATCTCAACTAGCTCAGGGAAGTAGTGGAGCGCGTAGCTTGTCTCGCGGGGACAGGAGTGAACTTCCAGGTAGCGTTGCATCCTCTCTTTGATCTTCTTGGCTAGCTCTGTTGTCTGTGGGCCTTCGGGGATGGCCACCATGACACGAAACTCGCGGCGAGCGATGTCGGCGGCCAGTTTCATGATGTTGGTGTTGCCGCCGTGGTAGTTGATGAGGACGAAGCGTTTGATGCCGTGGTAGGCCAGACTCTTGATCGTGTCCAAGACAACATTGAGTAAAGTGTTCCAATTCAAGGTGACCGTGCCCGCGAACTCCATGTGGTGTGGGCTGTGTCCTGCCCAGCAGGGATGAAGGCAGACACTATTCGTTTTGGAGGCGACCTCATGGATGAACTTGGTGAGACCGATACTGTCGCAGCCCAAGGGTAGGTGAACCGCGTGCTGCTCGATAGAGCCGAGCCCGATGATCACAACTGGCGCAGGCTCGTTCTTGAGCCAATCCTCAAATGCAGGTCGCGTCAACTCCCAGAGCCAGAACCTTCTCAACCTTCCATTCTCACTCATGAACCATCGAAGGATGGAGATCTGTCCTGAGCCTTAACATTTGCTGGCGCGCGTTTGGCCTTGGATCTGGCGGGGAACATTGGATAATTGCCGCGGCGGATTGCGCACAAAGAAGGAAGATGTGGGCACTATTTCCTGACGATTGCTATTTTGCCTAGTTGCTTTCCCAATTCCCTACAGGCCTTCAGAACTTGTTGGCTTGGTTCTCCATAGGATGCTACTGGTTCCCCTACCTGCTTACCGACCCTTTTGAACAGTTCCACCATCACAGATTTCACTTTTCCACCGCCTCCGTGCGAGTAGAAGAGAGCATATGGCTTACCCGTGTAACCGTCCAGTCTTTTCACTGTGGACTGTATGTAATGGTCGTCCATGAAGATCTTCAATCCACCTGCAATATAGCTGAAGTAGTCTGGTGAGCCGAAGGCCACGCAATCGAACTGGGGAAAAGTGGAGATATCGAATCGGCCATCGTTTGTGTTGAACTTCACTACTTCGCACCCCGATTCCTTCAACCCTTCAGCGACGGCTTCCGCCATTCGACCTGTGTTCCCATACTCCTGAGAATGATAGAGCACGAGCGTCTTGACCATATCAGTCACCGTTGAGCAGCAGCTACACAAATGATTCAATAGGCTTACAAAAGCCTTACAGTTGCACACTTCCTAGCACGCGCTGACTATTCAGAAGCTCTTGAACAGCACACAAAGTCTGCACTCGTGGATACCGCCTCAGATTGCTGGAGTTGCAGATCTCGTTTCCCTATGATAAGCATCGGCAGACTGAGAAAGCACCTAGAACGCCTCATACTGGATCGAGCCCAAGAGAAGCTGGACAAAGCCACTACCAAGATGACACGCATCAAGTTCAACCTTGAGAAGATCACGTCCAAAGAGAAGTTGTCTAGGTGATTCTGGAGGCTGGATCACGTGTGACCATCATCCAAGAAGTGCTATATCCCAAGTTTATGAAACGCATCAATGGAATAGGGAGATCAGGAGATGGCTAACGTCAGGTACGGCATATTCCCAGACGCAAGACGCGGCTGGGAAGTCGTTAGGCTGGCCGCCCTAGAGGCTGAGAGATCGGGCTATGAGTCCATGTGGCTGGCAGATCACTTGATGGGCGATCGGCCGCTACTTGAGTCTTGGACCGCTCTCTCAGCCCTCTCAACCCTAACAAGTCGAATCAGGCTTGGAACCATGGTTCTCTGCAACTCCTTCAGGAGCCCTGCTCTCCTGGCCAAGATGGACGCCACCCTTGACAACGTCTCCAAAGGCAGAGTGGAACTAGGTATTGGAGCTGGCTGGAAACAAGACGAATATCTCGGATATGGCTACGAGTTCCCAAGCCCAGCCACACGAATCAGCCAGCTGAAAGAGGCCCTAATCATAATCGATAAGCTTTGGACCGAAAGCCCAGCTACCTACGAAGGCAGACACTTCCGAATCCACCAAGCCTACTGTGAACCCAGGCCAATTCAGAAGCCAAGAATCCCCATAACCGTAGGCGGTGTCGGCGAACAGCTCATGCTCAAGCTTGTGGCCAGATACGCTGATCGGTCGAACTGGTGGGTCTGCCCCCGAGAACTCTTCGCCAAACGAACCCAGATCCTAGACGAATACTGCCAAAAGCTTAGGAAGCTTCCCCCAATAGAGAAGTCCGCCACAGCCTTTCTGAACATAGCCAAAACCCAAGAACAACTGGCCCAGAACCTAGAACAGTTCCATCGGGCTGAGGGTTCAAGCAGGCCCTTCGAGGAGTGGCGTAAAGAGGTCTCAAGCAGAATGGTCTCAGGCACACCGGACCAATGCCTCCAGCAACTACACATCTACACCGATCTAGGCGTAACCTACTTCATGCTCAGACCAATAGACCTGCCAAAGACTGAGGGGCTTAGGCTCTTCGCAGAAACCGTGGGATTGCAGAGTGGTATGTAGTTACAGGATTCTAGTCCATTCGCGAAAGAAACCGAGGGGGGTGTGGCCACACTTGTGGCCACAGAATCCAAGCCCTCGGAAAGAGGGGGCGTCTATACACATGTATAGACAAAATCGATATCGTCCCGCAGGTGAGACCGGGGAGGGGGACAACTGTACATACATAGTAGCCCACGAACCCGAAGACTCAGGGCATGAACGATCTTCACCCGGGGAACGGCCCGCCTCACGTCTTGGAGAACCGTTCCGACTCTCTCTCAAACTGCTCTCTCATAGCCGCACGAGCCGCCGCAAGCCTGGCAGGAGTGAACTCCTTGGATCGCGCCAACTCAATCAGCGGCCATTCCAAAGCTTCCATCGCCCGACACGCCGAAGCCAGCTCAGCCGCCACACTATGCGGAATCAGGCTAACGCCATGCTTGTCTCCATGGATCAAATCCCCGGGATGCACAGTAACTCCGCCAACCTTGACAGGCTTGCCAAAGTCCGCAACGCGAACATAGGCGTGTGAAACCTGCACGCAGCCCGAGAAGTACTGGAAACCGATCCTGTGGCATTCATCAAGATCCCGCACGCCTCCATTGGTTATGTGGCCTACGCATCCCAACGCCTTGTGAACGGAAGCGTTGACCTCCCCGAACAACGCCCCTAGAGGCGGATTATCCAGATCTTGAGCGACAAGGATGCGAGGCTTAAGCTGCGCCAGAACATGCTCATAGTACGCATTCGTGTCCACACCTTCATCAGGTCTGGGCGGCTCTCGGGCGCAGTGAGTCGCCGTAGCCACATACCCAACCATCGGCCCCAAATCCGGAAAACGACACACAATCTCCGGCAGCATGAAGCCCTCGTTCCTTCTCCGAACTTTGAACATCTCTATGGCGTTGCAGATCGTAGGCGTAGTGAACTTCCTGAGCTCATCAAGCTGAGCATCCGTCAAAGGCACCGACATAGATGATCTCTCCAGAACAGAATCCGGGTAGAAAGTTAAAGAATTGCATTGATGAAGAAGCTGCATCCTCAACAGCTAGGGCAAACAACCTCTCGAAGCCAGCTTCTATTGGACCGGACTCAAAGGAGCGGCATGATCCTGTCCCTTATCTCACGTCCAGCTTTGCCCCAGTCGATTCTCATGGATCGAGGAATGTATGGGTTCGTCGACGCATGCACTTTCCAAAGTCGGCTACCGTCTGACAACGCTGCGTACATACTTGAAACGAAGCCCTCGTATGCAATGCCCTCAACCTGCAGCACTTCCTTCAGCATTGAAACGACCTGCCTCATATCAGAATCGCTGCACTTCTCGAAGCTACGGTATATGTCGTAAATGTCTTTCCCGCTTTCTCTCTCGTAGAATGTCTTGAGCTTCTTCGCGACAAGCGTATGGAATGAATAGACCAGAACAGTTGCAGACGGCAATCTGAGAATTGAACTTGTCGCTGTCGCCCTGATGATCTTACCGACCAAAGGCGTCTCAATGTTGAACTCGGCCAACAGGCTGTCAGATTTTCCCATCTCATTTATGAAAGAGCAGTTGAACCTCACAACCTGACGCATCAGCCTCGGCTCATCTACTTCATACGCCGTGCTAACCGCACTCATGACTTTTTCCTGCAGAAAGGCGATCTTCTGGCTTCTGCTCAAGCCAGCATCAGAGAAGAACGCATCAAAATCCAAATCCTCAGAGAACCTCTGCAGTTCTCCTAGGAAGATCTTGTTGAGAGCTGTTCCACCCTTGCAGACTACTCTCACATGTCTGCGCACATCTCTGGAAGAAAGAAGCGTGCTGAGCCTGTCCCACACATCGAAAACTCTTGCCTCCTTCATCACGTACTGGAGTCCCATTCCGGTCACCGCTGCTGAGCGCTGCATCATCCTGAGACCTAGTCTTGTGGCAGATGATGTAGCACGACATTGAGCTGCTGAGTGTTGTGACTTTGGCTTAGCCATGTAACCACCATGAGAGCAGCTTGTCCTTACCTACATTGTCTACTACGAGCCACTCTTTGACGAGTTGCCCTCCCTTGAGTCGTGGGACAAGTCGCGTTTTTGTATTTGTGCGAGATCGAAGATAGCGAATCACCGAACTCGGCACCTTCAGCCCTGTCTCCTTCTCCATAAGTGAGAGAAGATAGCCCACCTTCTGGCAGAAACTGTCAGAGCCAAACCGCTTGCAGTGTGATAGGAACTCGTTCCAGTCCATTGCTTCGCATGATTGCAGCGACTTCAGCACTTCACTCAAGCCTCCAGCATACTGGGGGTGGAAGAAACAGTCGAAGAACGTCTTCGCCACAGTCGAGACTGTATAGTCATCCTTATGTTCGTACCCAGTGAAACGCTTCTTCAGCGCAAGCGCCTTGACCTCGTACTGGTCCACCAGCTTCACGGTCCTAGATTTCTGTTCGGTCGCAACAAAGACTGTGAATGACTGGTATTCGCTGAGGCCGTGGACCTTGAGAGCACTCTGGAATGCAAGATAGCCGGGGAAGAGCTTCAGTGCAACAGCAAATGGGTCCTCGAGGTACACCTTGCCATTTATTGCTGCGCTTGCAGGAAGACGAAGATAGATTCCTCGGCCAGCTCTGGTTATCCATCCCTTCTCTTTGAGACGCTGCAGCAGCACATGGATGTATTCGGGCGAGAAACCTTGATTGAGCTTCAGCGCGTCGTCTATGGTGAAGACATTTAGACCCTCTGCCTCAAGAGTGAGGTAGAGCTGTTGCTCGGTGTGGCTTAGTGGGCTGGTGGTGAACTTTTTCTGCATAAACTTACTATAGTAGTTAGTTATTAAATACTTTTTTCACCGTGAACAAAATCATCAATTACTTACAGCCACCGTAAGTAATCAAAGACTTTGTTCACCAGCAAATCTCCGCTGGATTCCGACACGAGACAGACGGAAGGTGAACCTGAGAAAAAGCATACCGACACAGGATCATGACAGAAGACGGGCAGAAGACTCAAATCCTATGCCGCCGAGATGGCGGCAGGTGTCTCATTGAAGATCTTAGGGATAGTCTGCAGTCCCCGAAGCGGAGGAAACACCGAGATACTCGCACGCAAAGCGCTGGATAGCGCAAAGACAGAAGGAGCGGAAGTTGAGACGTGGAGCGTTATTGGGAAAGATGTGAAGCCTTGCGACCACTGCGGAAGCTGCGTCAAGACCGGGCAATGCCACATCAAAGATGATATGCAAGCCTTATATCCGAAGCTCATTGAGGCGGACGGCATCATCCTAGGCAGCCCAGTCTACTTCTGGTCCGTCACCGCCCAAACAAAACTAGTGATCGATCGCACCTATGCACTCAGGCGCCCGACCAACAGGCTTGAAGGAAAGGTAGGAGGCGCCATAGCCGTCGCCGGCAGACGAGGACAGGTAGAAGCGTTGACCGTGATAAACAACTTCTTCCTAGGCCAAGGCATGACCCCTGCAGGGCTCGGCGTAGATGGAAAAGGCTCCGAGAAAGGTGACATCAAACAGGATGAACGAGCAATGGCCGGCGCCGCTGAACTGGGAAGAAGAATGGTGCAACTGATACGGCGAAACACGCCGAGGAAATAGCAGCACAAACTCATCTTGGTCCCATCTACTGACAACGAACCTAGCAGGACTGAGGCTCCAACTTACCTGGATCAAGCGAATGCTATTTCAACCAACACTGCCCCATACAGTCTCACAGAGGAATGGTCTTGAGCTTCAGAGAGAAGCTACTTGATTCCTACCGCAAGAAGAATAGCGTATTGTGCGTAGGCCTCGACCCAGCCTTGCCTGCGCAGAGAAATAGCAACATCGTCCCGTCAAGATTCCTAGACCCAAGAGACGAGAACAAGTCTAGGCTCAGCTTCTGCCTCTCCCTAGTTGAGGAAACATCGCCCTACTGTGTCGCCTTCAAACCCAACCAACAGTATGTGGCAGGCTTCACCGCCGAAGACCAAAGAAAGCTGACCAACGCCATGAGGGCGGCTGGCTGCGTCTCTATCCTAGACTACAAGCTGAACGATATTGGAGACTCGGTTGAATCCGCCATCTTCCACATCAAGAAATGGGGATACGACGCGATCACCTTCAACCCCTTCCTCGGCAATATTGAAGGCACTGTGAAGCTGGCCCACTCTGGAGAGCAAGAGCTGGGAATAATCGTATTGACCTTGACATCGAATCCCGAGACGGTGAGATACCAGAAAGAAACGAGGCTGGATGGAAAGCCGCTGTACTTGATCGTGGCTGAGGACGTGCAGAAGTATGGCGCCGACGGCTGCGTTGTCGGAGCAACAGGCCACGTGACAGTCGACGAGATCAAGGCAATCAGAAAGGCGGCCGGAGACGACAAGATATTCCTAGTCCCTGGAGTGGGCGCTCAGAAAGGCGATCCAGAGAAAGTTATCGAGAGGGGAGGCAACATCCTGATCAACGTAAGCAGAGACGTGGATTACGCAGAATTGCCAGGAAAGAAGGCAAAGGAATACACAGAGCTCTTCAGGTCTCTGGGAGCAAAGCTCACCTAAAGCAAATTCAGCGCAACGGTATCTCCTGCAAGAATCCTAGTAAGTCGTTGATTCCTTCCTGAGAGTTAGCTTTAAACAGACATCGAACCAATCCGAAGCCTAGGTGTATTGACCATGCCAATAGTAACGATAGATTTGGTTGAAGGCCGAACAATTGAACAGAAACGCGAACTCGCCAAGAGAATCACCGACGCCATCGTCGAACTCCTCAAGACCACTCCGGAACAGGTAACAATCGTCTACAGGGACGGCCCAAGAAGCAACTTCGCCAAAGCCGGAGTCCTCCTCTCCGACAGAAAATAGGCGAATCAAATGAGCCTCCAAGGAAAGAAGATCGCCATCCTTGCAGGCCCAGACTACGAAGATCTAGAACTCCACTATCCCTACATCCGCCTCATCGAAGCCGGAGCCGAAGTCAAAATCCTAGCAGCAACAAAGGACACAGTCAAAGGAAGATTCGGACTGCCTGCAACGCCCCACCTCACATTTGATGAGGCAAAGCCCCTTGACTACGACGCCGTTGTGGTTCCAGGCGGATGGGCTCCCGACCGCGTCCGGAGAAACGAAAAAGCAGTCAACCTCGTCACGACTCTGCACAATCAAGGAAGGCTTGTCGCGGCCATCTGCCATGGACCTCAAGTCCTCATCTCCGCAAAGATACTGAAAGGAATGAAAGCAACCTGTTTCTCAGCCATCAAGGACGATGTCATAAACGCAGGAGCCCAATATCTGGATCAGGAGGTTGTAGTGGACCAGAACTTGATCACTTCAAGAATGCCAGCCGATCTGCCTGCATTCTGCCGAGAGATCATAAGGTGGTTCTCTAAGAGAGAGTGAGAGTTCGCGTGCGTGAAGCGCGTGCGCAACTCCATCTCATTCTCGGTAGTCTCTTAGATGCGTTCGGTTCCACACTCTCGCTTGGTGTATTCTCAGAGAAGCATTCTGTGAAATAGAGTTCTATTTGCCAAGGGTCTCCTCTAGGATCTGTCTCAATGTAACGTACGCCTGCAAAAGTGGGAACGCAGTCTCTTCTTGTGAACGGTGATTTGCATTGAGCTGCTTAGGATCCACACCTTCTGCCGGCAAAACCCGGTTATTCACCAAACATGAACCTCCAACACAACGATGTCGTCTTGGGGACATGTTCGCTTCAGAAGATAATAGAAGGCTTCTTGACAGAAGCATGTGAATGAAGTCCGCGCGTCTCTGAGCCCTCTAAGGCACGCACAATGACATGAAAATGAGCAAAGAGTTTTAGCTCAACTTGGACGATAAATCAACGATCACGCTTGAAACACGTCTCAAGCATGTTCCTACTATGCAGGAACGTTCACTCGTCACACATGCTTCCGATGGCATTGTTTCTCGCACTTCTCTCATTCTCCATTTGTGGCCTGATTCCTGCTCATGCTGACTGGGTAATCGAGTATGATATTGGTGGGGGATCCAAGCCCAGCGGCATAACCTTCAACGGCACAGTCTGGTTCACTACCGAAGGAGAGACAAGATCCGTCATTGGAAACGTTGACCCAGCAACGGGAAAGATAGCCAAGTACTACCTGTCAAACCAGACCGACCTGCGCGACCTAGTGTGCGGCCCCAAAGACCTGACCTTCAGCAGCAATTCAAACGCCACTGTCTGGTTCGTCCAGAAAACCGGTAACAGGATAGGGCGGCTGGACCCAAGAACCGGAGAGATGGCCTCATGGGTCATCCCCACCGCAGGCTCGACCCCGCTCGGCATAGCGATATACAGGTACGGCACGACCT
>Ga0315281_10011935_pt1 | contig 11863 bp, 7 predicted proteins | sample YL17G07_0_MG_FD_204540 | JGI IMG/M metagenome (GOLD analysis project Ga0315281, IMG submission 204540) | Sediment microbial communities from Yellowstone Lake, YNP, Wyoming, USA - YL17G07_0 | ecosystem: Environmental > Aquatic > Freshwater > Lake > Sediment | place: USA: Wyoming | collected... | reverse complement strand
GGGCATGGTCATCTTCGTCTACAGCCTCGTGTTCACGGGGCTGGTCAGCTTCTTCGCCGTCGCGATCATCCCGGACAGCATCCGGCCGCAGTATTACGACAACCTCATCTCCGGACTCGCCATGCACGTGGTCGGGCCGCTGTCGCTGCGGCTCGTCTTTCAGGCCATCGTCGTGGTGGTCGGCTTTCTGATGCTCGCGGGTGCGGTCAACACCGCGATTGTCGGATCGAACGGCGTGCTGAACCGCGTCTCGGAGGACGGCGTCCTCACCGACTGGTTCCGCAAGCCGCACAAGCGGTTCGGCACGACGTACCGGCTCATCAACCTCATCGTGGTCCTGCAGATCGTCACGATCCTCATTAGCCGCGGCGACGTGATTGTTCTGGGCGAGGCGTACGCGTTCGGCGTCGTGTGGAGCTTCGCGTTCAACGCGCTGGCAGTCACCGTCCTGCGCTATAAGCGGCCCGACATCGAGCGCGGCTGGAAAGTGCCGTTCAACGTGCGCGTGGGCGGGCGGGAACTCCCGATCGGCCTCATGCTGGTCGCGGCCTGTCTGTTTACCGCCGCGGTGATCAATCTGTTCACGAAGCAGACGGCCACCATCTCCGGGCTCATCTTCACCGGCGGGTTCTTCGCCGTGTTCCTGGTGTCCGAGCGCATCGCGGCGCGCCAGCGCGAAGCCGGGAAGGGCAAGCTCGATCAGTTCCAGCTGAACGTCGAGCCGGAGGTCGGCATCGACAACCTGCACTGCCGTCCCGGCGCGGTGCTGGTACCGGTTCGGGACTACAACACGCTGTCGCAGCTCGACTGGGTGGTCGGCAAGACGCCGCCCGATCGCGACGTGGTCGTGCTGACCGTGCGCCTGCTGCGCGGGCCCGACGGCAGCGCGTACGAGTTGGGCGCCGACGAGCTGTTCACCGACTACGAGCAGACCCTGTTCACGAAGGTCGTGGCGATCGCCGAGCGCCATGGCCGTGGCGTCAAGCTGCTCGTGCTGCCGGCGACGAACATCTTCGACGCGGTCGCGCAGACCGCCGTGCTCTTGAGCGCGAGCGAGATCGTCGTCGGCCAGTCCGAGAACCTCACGGCCGACCAGCAAGCGCACCAGATGGGCGACGCGTGGGACCGGACCAGGCACGACCGCGGTCTCGCGACGCAGTTCGTCATTCACCGAGCCGATGGGCACGTCGATCGGTTTGCTCTGGGCGCGCACGCTCCCGAGTTGACGCCCGAAGACATTGACCGCATCCACCGCATCTGGGTCGAGGCGGTGAGCGCCGTCGGGCCGGACATTCACCACCGCGATATCGTCGTCGCGGCGCTCGACGGCCTTGAACACGACATGGCCGGTGCGAGGCGGGCCGAGGCGATCGGGCGGCTACGGCGCCGTGTCGATGGTGTCTGATGCGCCGTGATCTGCCGCGCGCGATCGGCGCGGCCAGCGGAGTCGCCCTCGTCACGCTCGTGTACACCCGATGGCTGGGCGTGACGAACGCGACGACGGTCGCGCTGACGTACCTGCTGGTCGTCCTGGTCGTGGCGGCCACCTCCCGCCTGTGGATTGCCGTGATGACGTCGGTCGCGGCGATGATCTGTTTCAACTTCTTTTTCCTGCCACCCTTCGGCACCCTCGTCATTACGGACCCGCAGAACTGGGTCGCGCTGTTCACCTTCCTGGCGGTCAGTCTCGTGGCGAGCAACCTGTCGTCGGTCGCGCGCGCGCGGGCGCAGGAAGCGCTCGCCCGCCGGGACGAGGTGGCGCGGCTGTTCGATCTCAGCCGCGACGTGCTGTTGATGACCGACAGCCGCGAGGCCATCAGCGTTCTGGCGCGGTTCATCGCCCGCCGGTTCGATCTCGACTACGTGGCGATCTGCCTCCCGCGGTCGGCCGAGTGGGACGTGCACGAGGGCGGCGCGTTGTCGATCGCCCTCGACCCGCACGAGCTGACCGTGGCCTACGCCGGCGTCGGGAGCACGCTCGAGTTCGACGCCAAAGAGCGGACGTACGGCGGCCACCGGACGATGTTGCGCGATGGGCACACGGTGCGGCTCGTGCCGCTGCGGCTCGGGACGAAGCCGATCGGGCTGCTCGCCGCCGCGGGGCGGCCTGTCGAGCCAGGCACGCTCGACGCGCTGGCTGGCGTGGCCGCGATTGCGATCGAGCGCGCGCAGTTCCTGGAAGAGCGCAAGTCCGCGGAGATGGCCAGGCAGAGCGAGGAGCTGAAATCAGCGCTCCTGGCATCGCTCGGGCACGATTTGCGGACGCCGCTGACGGCGATTCGCATCGCCGCGAGCAACCTCCAGGCCTCCTGGTTGTCCGACGCAGAACGGCGCGAGCAGAGCGAACTGGTGCTGACCGAGGTGGAACGGCTGACGCGCCTGTTCCAGAACATCCTCGAGATGGCGCGCATCGATGCCGGCGCGGTCGCGGCCGAGCGCCGGTGGGTGCACCCGTCCGAGATCATCGAGGCGGCGCGCGCTCAGGTGGAGCACACGCTCGGGTCCCGCTCGATGGACGTGTCGGTCGAGTCGGACCGCTTCGTTCGGTTGGATCCACGCCTCACCGCCGCGGCTCTGTCCCACCTGCTCGAGAACGCCGCGCAGCATGCACCGGCGGATTCGGCGATCGCGGTGCGGGCCACGGTCTCGGCCGGCGAGCTGACCCTCACCGTTCGGGATCGCGGTTCCGGAATCCCGCCGATGGATCTGCCGCGCCTCTTCGAGCGGTTCTACCGGGGAGCGGACGCCAAGAAGCGGGTGTCCGGGACGGGCATGGGGCTGGCGATCGCGCGAGGCCTTTTGGCGGTGGAGCAGGGTCGCGTCTGGGCGGAGAATTGTCCGGACGGCGGCGCGCAGTTCACGATCGCCGTGCCCGCCGACACCAAGGAACCCGAGGCCGAGGCCTCGACATCGTGACGCGGGCGGCACGTATCCTCCTCGTGGACGATGACGTGTCGATCCAGCGCGCCGTCGCGCCGCTGCTCCGGTCGCGCGGCTACCACGTCGACGTTGTCGGGACAGGCCTCGAGGCGGTAACGGCGGTTGTCGACGACGCGCCCGATCTGATCGTGCTCGACCTCGGGCTGCCGGACCTGGAGGGCGCGGAAGTGTGCCGCCGGATGCGCAAGCACACGAAGGCGCCGATCGTCGTCTTGTCGGCGCGCAGCGGGGAAGCCGAGAAAGTGGCGGTACTGGACATCGGTGCCGACGACTACGTGACCAAGCCGTTCGGACCCGAGGAGCTGCTCGCGCGGGTCCGCGTGGCGCTGCGGCGAGTGTTCGAGGCGGGGGCATCCGACGTCGAGCGTGTCCAGGTCGGCGACATCACGATCGACTTCGCCAGGCACCACGTCGTCCGCGGCGAAGAGGACATCCGGCTGACGCCCAAGGAATTCGAACTCCTGGCGCTGCTCGTACGCAACGCCGATCGCGTCCTGACGCACCGGACCATACTGAAAACGATCTGGGGCCCGAACGCCGTCGAGCAGCCCGAGCACCTGTGGGTGCTGATGGCGCAGCTGCGCAAGAAGATCGAGCCCGATCCGGGCACGCCCCGTTACCTCCTTAGCGAGCCATGGGTCGGGTACCGCCTCGTCAGCCATCCGGAGTAGCGCGGCCCTCTGAGGGCCGCGTCCGCGAGGAGTGGTGCCTCGCCAGCGCTCTTTAAGGGAATCTTAAGGCGCTACATCCTGACCGGACCGATTTCGGGCGTCTCCGCCGGGCAGTACATCGTCGGTCTCGTGGCTCAGACGACGACCTACTTCGGTCATCCGTGGAGCCCCTCGTCCGAGGTGATCAACCTCTACGCCGCCGGCCTGGCCGCGCTGATCACGATCTACTTCTGGTGGCGCAACACCAAAGGCATCCACGAGTCGTCCGACGACGCGCTGAAGATCATGTACGTCACGACCGTGATGGTCGTGCTGCTGATTGGCTGGTCAGGATTGACGATCCTCAGGAAGCCCGAAACGCAACGGCTTCCGCCCGCGCCTGTGGTGGGCAACCTGGTCTTCAACGAAGACGCCGTCGGATGGATGCCACAACTGATCCCGCGCTGGGGGGATGGTGATCTTCATCTACTCGCTGCTGTTCACCTCGCTCGTCTCGTTCTTCGCCTATGCGCTCATCCCGGACGACGTGCGGCCGCAGTACTTCAACAACATGATCAGCGGCATTGCCATGTACCTCGTCGGCCCGATGCCGCTGAAGCTGCTGTTCCAGGGGTTCATCGTCATCGTCGGCTTCCTGATGCTCGCGGGCGCCATCAATACGTCGATCATCGGATCGAATGGCGTGTTGAACCGCGTGTCAGAAGACGGCGTGATGACCGACTGGTTTCGCGCGCCTCATCGGAAGTACGGGACGACCTACCGGATGATCAACCTGGTGGTGGTCCTGCAGCTCGCCGCGATTGTCGGGTCTCGCGGGAATACGTACACGCTCGGCGAGGCGTACGCGTTCGGCGTCATCTGGTCGTTCGCGTTCAAGGGCCTGGCGATGCTCGTCCTGCGCTTCAAGGACACGTCGCATCGTGAGTGGAAGGTGCCCTTCAACCTTCACGCCGGCGGCTCGGAGATCCCGGTGGGGCTGGGCGTGATTGCGGCGATTCTGTTCTCCATCGCCGGTATCAACTTGATCACCAAGCAGGTCGCCACGGTCAGCGGCGTCGCCTTTACGCTCGTCTTCTTCTTGGTCTTCGTCGTCTCCGAGCGCATCAACGAGCGCCAACGGGGCGCGGACGCGCATGTGGAGATGGATCAGTTCCGCCTGCAGCCGCAGGAGGTGATTTCCAGTGAGACCATCGAAGTTCGTCCAGGAAATGCACTCTGCGTCGTGCGCGACTACAACACGCTGGACCACGTCAAGAAAGCGCTGGAGATGACGCACACGGGCAAGCGCGATCTGGTCGTGATGACCGTGCAGGTGATGAAAGGACCGGACGCGGGATATGAAGACATCAGCCACCACCAGCTCTTCACCCGCTACGAACAGCTCCTCTTCAGCCGTGTGACGGCCGTTGCGGAGAAGGCCGGCAAACACGTCGATCTGCTCGTTGTGCCGGGAACCAACGTATTTGATGCGATTGCACAGACGGCGGCGCATCTCGATTCGGCGGAGATATGGGCCGGCCGCTCGTCGGTGATGGAGCCCGCAGAGCAGGCCAAACACATCGGAGAAGCGTGGGAGCGGCTGCCGAAGAAGCCGAATCGTCAAGTGACGGTTCACGTCGTCGACCCGGACGGCGCGTCGAGCGAGTTCAATCTCGGGGCGCACGTGCCCAAGTTGGCAGACGCGGACATCGACCTGATCCACACGCTGTGGCTCGACGCGACGAAGATTGGCGGCGTGGAGACTCTGCATCACCGGGAAATCGTGACGGTCGCGTTGGCGCGGCTCGCGGAGGAAATGCAGGGCGCCACACGCAATGAGACGCTCGATCGGATGCGCCGTCTGCTGGGGACACGTCTGCCTTAAGCCAGCCTTAAGCCATTCTTTAGGGCAGTTTTGGCCCGGTTTTAGGTGCGAGTTTCTATGCTGGGACGTGCAAAGGAGCTTCGTCATGCAACCGGTCGTGTTCGTCGTCGCGACAACTGTCGAGGGCACGCGCGCAGCGCTGACGGCCGGCGTGCCGCTCGCGCGGGGATCGCGCGCGCGTCTCGTCGTCCTCGTTCCGCAGATCGTGCCATACCCCCTGGCGGTAGATGGACCCGCAGATGCGACGGTATTTGCCGAGAGGCGGTACCGCGATCTCGTTCACGAAGCGGACGGAGACGCGGAGATCAGGATTTGCCTGTGCCGGACGCCGCAGGACGTCCTTCATTTGATCCCGCCCGCATCAATAGTTGTCGTCGGAGGTCCGAGCGGAGCCCTGCTGGCCAGCCGCGAAGAGCGGCTGGCGCATCACCTGACGCGCCTGGGCCATCACACGGTGTTCGCGGCGGCCACCCGCGGATCGTGGGTGACTCACGCGGCTGTCTTTTTCACGATGCTGTTGCTGCTGGGCGCGTCCCACACTGTGGCGGCGCAGCCGCCGGCCACGTCCGCGCAGAATCCTCCCGCGGCGGAGCCGCCGCCGCTCGCGTGGCAGTACGGCGGCTTCGTGGACGTCGGCTACTTGCGCGATTTCAACGATCCCTCGAACCATCTGTTCCGAAGCCGCGGCACGGCGTTTCATGTCAACGAGTGGGATGTGGACATGGCAGGGGCGTACGTCAAGAAGAAGGCGTCGGAGCAGTCTCGGTGGGGGGCTGACCTTCTCGTCCAGGGGGGGAAGGACGAGGAGGTGTTCGGGTTTTCGGCGACCGCGCCGAACCTCGCCGGTGCCGACTGGATGGGTCACGTCGGCCTCGCCAACGTGTCCTACCTGGCGCCAGTCGGCACAGGGCTGACGCTGCAAGGCGGCATCTTCGCGAGCTTCATCGGGTACGACTCGCTCTACGCCAAGGACAACTTCAACTACACGAGACCGTGGGGCGCCGACTTCACGCCGTATCTGATGACGGGCATGAATGCGAGCTACGCCGTCAACGACGAAACGACGGCGACCGCCTTCGTAGTGAACGGCTACTGGCATCTGGCCGACGCCAACGGTGTCCCGAGTTCGGGGGGGCAAGTGGCCTACAAAGCCAGTCCTCGGGTGAGTGTCAAGGAGACGGTCCTCTGGGGGCCGCATCAGGCGAGTACCTCATTGAAGTTCTGGCGCTTCCTCTCGGACAGCATCGTCGAGCACCGGGGCGATCGAGTCATTGCGGCCTTTGAGTATCAACTCTCCACGGAAGGCGTTGACGCTTCTGGGAACCCTCGCGCCTGGTGGATGTCCGCGCAGCTGCCTGTGCATTGGACGCTGTGCGGTTCGTGGAGCGTGTCGGTGCGGCCCGAGGTTGCGTGGGACAGCACGGGCCGCTGGACGGGTTACGAGCAGTCCATCAAAGCCATCACGACGACGCTCGAGTACCGAAAGTCGTATCACTGGACCAACGCGATCCTCCGGCTGGAGGATCGCTTCGACGACTCGCGCGGGGCAGGCGGCGGCTTCTTCAACGACGGTGAATTGAGTCCCGGTGCCGTCGGCTCGAAGCCGACGCAGCACCTACTGATCTTCGGGCTGATCTTCACGTTCGACTCGCCGTCGCAACGCTGAAAGGACAACCCATGCTCGACCTCCTCTATGTCGTCATCACAATCGCGTTCTTCATTCTCGCCATGGCCTATGTCGCCGCGTGCGAGCGCATGGAATAGAGAGCAGGCCTGAAGGCCTGCACTACGAGGTGGGTATGACACTCGACTATGTCGTCAGCCTGATCGTGACGGCTGGCCTGCTCGTGTACCTGACGTACGCGCTGCTGCGACCAGAGAAGTTTTGACGTAGGGCGGGCCTTTCAGGCCCGCCGAGACTCCATATGACTCTCAATGGCTGGCTTCAAATCCTCTTGTTCCTCGCGGCCATCCTGGCGGTGACGATGCCGCTCGGGCGGTTCATGACGCGAGTGTTCAACCGCGAGAGCACGTGGCTCGATCCGGTGCTGCGCCCCGTCGAGCGGCTGATCTACCGGGCCACCGGCGTCGACGAGACGCGCGAGATGCGCTGGACCGAATACGCGGCGGCGATGCTGCTGTTCAGCGTCGTGTCGATGCTCCTGCTCTACCTGATCCAGCGTGGACAGCAGTGGCTGCCGTGGAATCCGCAGGGGTTTGCGGCGGTGCCGCAGGACCTTGCGTTCAACACGGCCGCCTCGTTTACCACCAACACGAACTGGCAGGCCTACAGCGGCGAGTCCACGATGAGCTATCTCACGCAGATGGCCGGGCTCGCGTACCACAACTTCGCGTCCGCGGCGACCGGCATCGCGCTCGCGATCGCGTTCATTCGCGGCGTCGCGCAGAAGGAGAAGGACACGATCGGCAACTTCTGGGTCGATCTCGTCCGGGGCTCCCTGTGGGTGCTGCTGCCGTGCTGTCTCGTCGGCGCGCTGGCGCTCGTGTCGCAGGGCGTCGTGCAGAACCTGCGGCCGTACGACAAGGTGGCCGTCATCGATCCGCAGACCGTCACCGCGAACGACGCGTCCGGCAAGCCGCAGACGCATGTCGTGACCGAGCAGGTGATCGCACAGGGCCCGGTGGCCTCACAGGAGATCATCAAGGAGTTCGGCACCAACGGCGGCGGCTTCTTCAACGCCAACAGCGCGCACCCGTTCGAGAACCCGACGCCGCTGACCAACTTCATCCAGATGTTCGCGATCTTCGCGATCTCGGCGGGGCTCACGCACACGCTAGGACAGATGACCGGTTCGCCCAAGCACGGCTGGGCGGTGTGGGGTGCGATGGCGTTTCTGTTCCTCGCCGGCGTGACGACGGCGTACTGGGCCGAGGCGCGGGGTAACCCGCTGCTCACGACCGCCGGGGCCGATCAATCGGTGACCGCGGCCTCTTACGGCGGCAATATGGAAGGGAAGGAGTGCCGGTTCGGCATCGCGAACTCGGCGCTGTTCGCGACGGTGACCACCGACGCCAGCTGCGGCGCGATTAACGGCTGGCACGACTCGTTCACGCCGCTCGGCGGCCTCGTCCCGCTCACCAACATCATGCTCGGCGAGGTGATCTTCGGCGGGGTCGGCGCGGGGATGTACGGCATCCTCGTCTTCATCATCCTGTCGGTGTTCATCGCCGGGCTGATGGTCGGATGCACGCCAGAGTATCTCGGCAAGAAGGTCCAGGCCTACGACGTCCAGATGGCGATGCTCGTCGTGCTGGTCTTTCCGTTGACGATCCTGGTGCTCACGGCCATCTCGGTGGTGTCTCCGAGCTTCGGCATATCGCGCATCCTGAACCCGGGGCCGCACGGCCTCTCTGAAATCCTCTACGCCTTCACGTCGGGCACGGGCAACAACGGCTCGGCGTTCGGTGGGCTGAGCGCGAACACGCACTGGTACAACGTCACCATCGGATTCGCGATGCTCATCGGCCGGTTCTTCATGATCATCCCGATGCTGGCGATCGCGGGCAGCCTCGGGCGCAAGAAGCGCGTGCCGCCTTCTCCGGGCACGTTCCCGGTCACGACGCCGCTGTTCTCGGCGCTGCTCGTCGGCGTCATCGTCATCGTCGGCGCGCTCACGTTTTTCCCCGCCCTCAGCCTTGGCCCGATCGTCGAGCACTTGCTGATGGCACAAGGCCAGGTGTTCTAATGACCTCCACGCATTCCAACATTAAGGCCAAGTCCATCTGGGATCCCCAGATTGTCCGGGGCGCCGTGGTTGGCGCCCTCCGCAAGCTTCATCCGCGCACGATGGCGAGAAACCCGGTGATGTTCGTCGTCGAGGCCGGCAGCGTGCTGACGACGGTGCGCCTCGCGCTGGATGCCCTGGCGGGCCATCCTGGCCTCGGCTTCGAGTTCCAGATCACGTTCTGGCTGTGGCTGACCGTGCTCTTCGCCAACTTCGCCGAAGCGATGGCCGAGGGGCGCGGCAAGGCCCAGGCCGACACGCTGCGCAAGGCGCGCACCGAAACCACGGCGAATCGCATCGTCTCCGCGGCTGTGGGGTCCGGCTCAAGCCGGACGCCACGCGACAGCCGGACGCCACGCGACAGCCGGACCCCACGCGAGAGCCGGACGCCACATCAGGACGCGTACGAGACCGTGGCGGCGAACAGCCTCCGCAAAGAGGATGTCGTGATGGTGAAGGCCGGGGAGTTCATTCCCTCAGACGGCGAGATCATCGAGGGTGTCGCCTCGGTGGACGAGTCGGCCATCACCGGCGAATCGGCTCCGGTGATCCGCGAGTCCGGCGGCGACCGGTCCGCCGTGACCGGCGGCACGCGGGTCCTCTCGGACTGGATCAAGGTGCGCGTGACCGCCGATCCCGGGCACACGTTCCTCGACCGTATGATCGCGCTGGTCGAGGGCGCCGAGCGGCAGAAGACGCCCAACGAGATCGCGCTGAATATTCTACTGGCCGGACTCACCATCATCTTCCTTCTCGCGGTCGTGACGCTGCAGCCTTTCGCGATCTACTCTGGCGCGCCGCAATCGGTGTTCGTGCTTGTCGCGCTGCTCGTGTGCCTCATCCCGACCACGATCGGCGGGCTCCTGTCGGCGATCGGCATCGCCGGCATGGACCGGCTCGTCCAGCGCAACGTGCTCGCGATGTCCGGCCGCGCGGTGGAGGCGGCCGGCGACGTGCACACGCTGTTGCTCGACAAGACCGGCACCATCACTTTTGGGAACCGGCAGGCGACCGAGTTCGTGCCCATCTCCGGTGTCACCGAGCGGCAACTCGCCGACGCGGCGCAGTTGTCTTCGCTGGCCGACGAGACGCCGGAGGGGCGTTCGATCGTCATTCTCGCCAAGGAGACATACGACATCCGTGGGCGCGACCTCGCCTCCTCAGGCGTGGTGTTCGTGCCGTTCACCGCACAGACGCGCATGTCGGGCGTCAACCTCGACGGCCGTGAGATCCGCAAAGGGGCAGCCGACGCGATCGGCAAGTACGTGACCGCCGGCGGCGGTGTCGTCACGCCGGAGTTGCAGGCCATCGTCGATCGCATCGCCCGATCCGGCGGCACGCCGCTCGTCGTCTCGGAACGTGCCCGGCCGCTCGGAGTGATCCATCTGAAGGACATCGTGAAGGGCGGCATCCGCGAGCGGTTCGCCGCGCTCCGCGCAATGGGTATCAGGACCGTCATGATCACCGGCGACAACCCGTTGACGGCGGCCTCCATCGCCAGCGAGGCCGGGGTGGACGACTTCCTGGCGGAGGCCACGCCGGAGGACAAGATGGCGCTGATCAAGCGCGAGCAGTACGAAGGGAAGCTCGTCGCCATGACCGGGGACGGCACCAACGACGCGCCCGCCCTGGCGCAGGCGGACGTCGGCGTCGCCATGAACACCGGCACGCAGGCGGCGAAGGAAGCCGGCAACATGGTCGACCTCGATTCGAACCCGACCAAGCTGATCGACATCGTCGAGATCGGCAAACAGCTCCTGATGACGCGCGGTGCGTTGACGACGTTCTCCATCGCGAACGACGTGGCCAAGTATTTCGCGATCATCCCGGCGATGTTCGCGGTCGCGTTCCCCGTGCTGATGGCGCTCAACATCATGGGGCTGAAGACGCCGGAATCGGCGATCCTCTCGGCGGTCATCTTCAACGCGCGGATCATCGTGGGGCTGGTGCCGCTGGCGCTGCGAGGCGTGGCGTATCACGCGATGAGCGCCGAGGCGCTGCTCCAACGGAATCTGCTGATCTACGGCGTCGGCGGGATCGTGGCGCCATTCGTCGGGATCAAGCTGATTGACGTCGTGATCACGACGCTTCGACTGGTGTAGCCGGGGACATGATGAACATCACACGCAACCTCATCATCGCCGCGCTGATGACGATCGTCACGACGGTCCTCCTGGGGATCGTCTATCCGCTCGTCGTCACCGGCCTCGCTCAAGCCCTGTTTCCCGCGAAGGCCAACGGCCAGCTGATCGAGCGGAACGGCACGGTGATCGGCTCGCGGATCATCGGCCAGGCGTTCTCGTCGCCTCGGTATTTCCACGGGCGGCCGTCCGCGGCCGGGACCGGTTACGATCCACTGAGCTCGGGCGGCACGAACCTCGGCCCGACGAACAGGAAGCTGGTCGACGCGGTGAAAGCGGCCGTCGACGAGGCCCGCAGGGAGAACCCGTCGGCGCCGGTGCCGGTGGACCTGGTCACCTCGTCCGCGTCGGGCCTCGACCCGGACATTTCGCCGGCGGCGGCGCTCTTCCAGGTGCCGCGCGTCGCGCGCGAGCGCCGCGCGCCGGAAGGGGCAGTGCGCGAACTCGTGGAATCACGCATCGATGGGCGGCAGTTCGGATTTCTCGGCGAGCCGCGCGTGA
>Ga0315281_10011934_pt1 | contig 11864 bp, 14 predicted proteins | sample YL17G07_0_MG_FD_204540 | JGI IMG/M metagenome (GOLD analysis project Ga0315281, IMG submission 204540) | Sediment microbial communities from Yellowstone Lake, YNP, Wyoming, USA - YL17G07_0 | ecosystem: Environmental > Aquatic > Freshwater > Lake > Sediment | place: USA: Wyoming | collected... | reverse complement strand
TTATAAAATTACATTAAGCAGCCCTCACAACAGCCCTTTCAATATAATCTTTCTTTTTCTCACACTCAGAACAAACATAAACAAACTGCCTTTTGCCTTTTTCATCTCTGACATTAATTAATGTTCCCTGTAATTTTCCATCTTCTTCTTTAATGTTCTTTTTGCAGACAGCACACCTTTTTTTCATTATTTAAGCAAGTCTTTTGCATTATTAAAATTTATTGTATAATAAATTAATAATCTGCTAAAATAAAAGTTATAAAGAGAATGAGCTTAAGCTGTTTATATGCAAATGAATCTCTTATATATCTTAATTTTTCTTGCTTAGTTTGCTCTTTTTTATTAATAATCCTAATAATTTAGCTATCATTAACTTTTATAAACATCAAAAATTTTTAATTTTTGTGGCTTAAAAAATCTACAGTAGATTTTTTAAATGCAATATTCTTATCTAAGTTATGTTCAAAGAAGAGATTATTCAGTTGCTTGCAAAGCAGACAAAACTAAGAGAAGCTGAAATAGAAAATTTAATTGAAATACCTCCAAATCCTGATTTAGGGGATTATTCTTTTCCCTGCTTTGTTTTGTCCAAGCATTTTAAAAAATCTCCAGATAAAGTAGCAGAGCATTTAAAAGAAAAGATAAAATTAACAAAAAACCTGGAAAAAATAGAGACAAAAGGTCCTTATCTTAATTTTTTTATTAATAAAAATAAACTAGCAGAAGAAATTATTGAGATAAATGCAAATTTTGGCAGGCTAAAAATAGGAAAAGGAAGAAAAATTGCAATAGATTTTTCAAGTCCAAATATAGGAAAACCAATGCATATAGGTCATATACGTTCAACAGTTATAGGAGACAGCCTGATGAGAATTTATGGGTTTTTGGGATATTCTCCAATAGGAATTAATTATCTCGGAGATATTGGGTTGCATATAGGGAAACTAATAGTTGCATATGAACTATGGATTGATAAAACAGCTTTAAAAAAAGATCCTGTAAATGAATTATTAAGATTATATATAAACTTCTGTGGAAAAGAAAAATCAAAAATACAGGAAGGAATTGATGAAGAATTTCAGGATAATGAGTGGACAAAAAAAGCAAAAGAAGCATTAAAACAGCTTGAGCTTGGGAATAAAAAAACAGAAAAAGTATGGCACGAGATTAGAGAATCTTCTGGAAAAGCTTTTGATAAAATTTATAATATACTGAATATAAATTTCACAGAAACAACAGGACAATCACAATTTTCAGACAAAGGAAGGCAGATTGTAATTAATGCCCTTGAAAATGGAATCGCAAAAAAAGAGCAGGATGGAGCAGTTTATGTGGAATTGTTTGATAAAAATCAAAAAGAGCCAGTTAAAAAATACATCCAGAGGAGCAATGAAACAGCGTCGTATATTACTTATGATTTGGGGGCTGCTGTTGAGAGATATAAAAAATACAAATTCGATAAGATGATTTATGTTACTGATTTCAGGCAAAAATCTCATTTTGAAAGTCTTTTTGCAATTTTGAAATTAATGAAATATGACTTTGCAGATAAGATGATTCATCTTCCATTTGGAACAGTTAAATTCGGAAATGAGATTATGGCAACAAGAACAGGAGACATAATTCTTTTGGAAGATGTTTTGAAAAAAACAATAAGCAAAGCAGATGAGGAAATAAAAAAGAGAAAAACAAAAGGAGATGCAGACAAAGTTGGTGTTGGAGCAGTAAAATACATTATTTTAAAAAATGAACCAATAAAAGATGTTCAGTTCTCATGGGAAGCTGCATTAAATTTTGAGGGGAACACAGGCCCTTACCTGCAGTATAGCTATGCAAGGGCAAGTTCTATAATAAGAAAAGCAAAGAATTTTAACAAAAGCAATAAAAAAACAAAAATTAAAAATTTAACAAAAGAAGAAACAGATTTAATTAAAAAAATTTCAGATTTTCCAGAAATAGTTGAAAGAGCAGGAAAATCAATGAATCCAGGTTTAATTGCGAATTATTCATTTGAACTTTGCCAGATATTCAATGAATTTTATCATGACTGCAAGGTTATTGGAGACAAAGAAGAAGCTTTTAGATTGAGATTAGTTAATGCTTTTAGAACCTGTCTCAAGAATGCATTATATCTTCTTGGAATTGAAGTTATGGAGGAAATGTAATTGCCGGTTTATATACTTAGTAACATATCTTTATGTGATTAAGTAACGAAAGATTTATATACTTAGTCATATAATATTTATTCATGAAAATTGAAAGCCATTTGGAAAATTTGAAAGAAAGCATTGAAGAAATTGAATCAGCAGTAACTCGTGGGCTTGTTAATAAGCAAAGAACTTTGGGATTTCATGTCTCTGCCGGAGCAGCAGATATCCTGGAGATTATACTTCATAAGAATAATCTTATTGACCCAGGATTTATAGTAAAGCACGAATGGTTTAATTCAAAAAGAAAAATAGAAGAAAAACTTAATTTTGAATTTCAAGGTAAAAAAGAAATTTTGGATTTAGCAGTTAAACTAGAATCTGTAAGAAATTCTCTTTGTTATGGAAAAAGGCAGGATGAAAAGATTTTAGAAGAACTTATTCTTAATTTTAATAAATTAAAAAAACTTTTTATGGAGGTAACTGGATATGAATTATAAATTAATAGCATATGCCCAGGATTTCGCATCCTTTTTAACCCAGAATTTTAAAAATGCAGATAAAATAAAGAATATAATTTTATTTGGTTCAGTAGCAAGAGGTGATGCAGGAAAAGAAAGTGATGTAGACCTATTCATAGAAACAGATGAAAAACAAGAGCAGGAGATAAATAAAATTAAAGAAAAATTTTATGAAAGCATTAAATTTAAAAAATATTGGGAATTATTTGGAATAAAAAATGAGATTAATCTTTCAGTTGGAAACCTGAAAGATTGGGGTGATTTGAACAGAAGCATTATTTCAAATGGAATAATTCTATTTGGAAAATATAAATCAGATGTAAAGACTAATCCTTATGTTTTATTTTCTATAACACCTGGGGAAAACAGAAATAAAAATATCTCTGTGTGGAGAGAATTATATGGATATAGCCAGAAAGTAAACAATAAAATCTATAAAAAGGAAGGTCTGATAAAAGAATATAATGGAGAAAAATTAGCTAATGGGGTTGTTATTGTTCCAGTTGATTATTCAAATAAATTATCCAATTTTCTCAAAAATAATAAATTCAGTTTCAAGCTTGTTTCATTTTGGATGGAAAAATGATTCTTAGGAAACTAACCTAATATTCTGGAAGAGATGTAAATCAGGCTAATGTCTTTAGGAGCAATAGTATAAAAGGATTGTTAATTAACAATTTTCCTTTGTCTATAGTTTTTATTCCTTTCATCCCAATAATATCCTTGTTTAGAAAGCCAGGTTTCTTTTTCTTCTAAGTTTAAGTCAGGATCACCTGGCCTTTGTGGCTGTCCTCTGATGCACATAAAAACAGGCCTTATCTCCTCTTTACTGACTATCCTATTATTATCCATGTCGACAGTTTCATTAACAAGCCTTGTTGCTTTTTGGCATCTATGATTATAAGCGCGTCTGGCAAGATATCCTTTAGAAAGTATGCTTCCAGCACTTAAAAATCCAACGCCAATAATTCCACAAAGCGCAATTTTAACCAAGTTTGCCATTTTAAAATCTTATTTGTCTGAAGCCACCCCTGCTCTTCTTATTTTATCTCTAATATCTCTAATAGTGCCTTCATATCCTGGACTGCCTTTATAACATTCACAAATCATCTCTCCTAATTTTCGGTTTTCTATTATATTAAAAATTCTTATTGCCTCATCAGGTTTTTCTTCAACTAATTTTTTCATTAAACTGCTGTTATTCAATATCTCTTCTATTCTACGATGATCACTGTTCCCAATGTTTTTATAATCTAATTGCCAGTTTATTTCACTCATTTCTGGTAATGTCATTTTTTCATATTGAAAAATAGATTTAAATAAATTATTGTTTTAGATAAGAATAATCCTTTTAAATAATCTAAAGATAATAAGCTAATGATATTTGGGGGCTGTAATTATAAAATAGACGGGTTTTTTCCAAGACTTGATGGAACTTCTTACGGTAAATGGAATTTTTCAGTAGGACTAAGAAAGGAATTTGCTCAACGTGCATTTGAAAGAGAAATTTCACAAGAAGTTTATGAAAGAGTAAACAAGGAAACAGAAATTATAACAAGAAAAATTAGGGTGCTCGGGAGCATGGGAAGTCATTATTATGAATTCACTAAAAATAACAGAGGAAATTTAACTCTTTTATTAAAATCTTGTAATGTTCCAGGAAATGCAACTTATATTTCATTAGAAGGTATTGATTTGCTAGAGGGTTTAAAGATTAAAGATGAATATGACAAATATCTAATATTTAACCCTCATAATATTGATACTATTGTTCAGGCAGCTGCTTTATTATCTAACTGGATAAGATGGTATGATTGTGCAGAAGCTACACTGATAAGTTAATCAAAACCCTTAAAACCTTCACCCTAAAAATTAGCAATTATAGCAACTTCTTCTGTCATAATTTTAAAAAACAACTTTATTTTAAAAAATCTGTGCCAGAAACTAATTATTTAACAATTGGTTCTAAACCAGAGGTAGTAATTGCATCTCTTACAACCCTCAAATCCTCTTCAAGGGCTCCTTCAAGATATTCAAATTTTACTTTTACTTTTTCTATATGTGGAGAAGAACTTCCTCTATTAACTTCTGTTATTCTAAGAAACCCTCCAGGAATACAAGGAATTACTCCTTCATAAACAAAAGAAGAACCAGGACCGCCCATCCATACTGTCTGTCTAATATAGCCTTCTAACCTGCTTGTAATTACATTAGTATAAGACACGTCACGAAGAATCTCTTTATTCTCAGTTATCGTTTTACTAAACTCTTCTGCAACAATTTTCTTTAACATTTTTATAATAATTTTATTATCTTTTTAAATATTTATGCTTTGAGTCATATATTTAAGTTTATTTGATAACATAATTTTTCATAACAAGAACATTTTTAAAAACTTATTTGTGCTTAGTTATATGAAGAACCTTAATTATGTTTACATAGAAACTTTTGGATGTTCTGCAAACCAGAATAATTCAGAAATACTTGCAGGAATATTAAGAAGTGCAGGATATCAGATAACAAACAATGAAAAAATAGCAGAAATTATCATATTAAATACCTGTGTTGTAAAATCAAAAACAGAAAGCAAAATAAAAAGAAAAATCCAGGATTTAAGCAAGCAAAAAAGAAAATTAGTAATTATTACAGGCTGCATGCCTGAAACAGATGCAAAACAAATCAAGCAATTAAATCCTGATGCTATTTTGCTTGGAACTCATCATTTTAAGGATATTTTGAAATTAATAAAAAATTATAATGATTCTCAGCTTGATTTAATTAAGCAAGACACTTATCTGGATTATAAAGACGAGCAAAAACTTCTGCTTCCAAAAATTCCAAACAATAAATTAATCTCAATAACTCAAATCAGCGAAGGATGTTTAGGCGCTTGTACATTCTGCAAGGCAAGATTAGCAAAAGGCAGGCTTTTTTCTTATGACATGGATGATATCTTAAAATCAATAGAAAATGATCTTAAAAGCGGGGCAAAAGAAGTCTGGATAACAAGCCAGGATAATGCGGGTTATGGCATGGATAAGGAAGGCAAAAAGCAAAGACTTCCAGAGCTTTTAGAAAAAATTCTTGCTCTAAAACATAATTTTAAATTAAGGCTGGGCATGATGGACCCTAATAATGCTTATACTATTCTTGATTCTCTTATAAGAATCTACCACAATCCAAAAATATACAAATTTATTCATATTCCAATTCAATCAGCAAGCAATTCTGTTCTTAAGCATATGAATCGCTTATACACTATTGAGCAAGCAGAGCATATTATTGAAGAATTTAGAAAACAATTCCCAGAGATTGCAATTGCAACAGACATTATTGTTGGTTATCCAACAGAAACAAATAAAGACCATGAAAAAAACATGGATTTTATAAAAAAATTCAAGCCAGATGTACTCAATCTAAGCAAATTCTCTTCCCATAAACAAACACCAGCTGGAAAACTTGAACAACTAAATATTGATATTATTAACAAAAGAGCTTCTGAATTAATGGAAGCACATAGGCAGACAGCTTATGAAAATAAAAGCAAATTTTTAGGAAAAACAATAAAGGTTTTTGTGAACAGGAAAAGGCAGGGTTTTTTTGAAGCAAGGGATGAGAATTACAATATAATTATAGTTGCTGGAGATAAAATTTTAGGGGAAAATATAAATGTCAGGATTAAGCAAGTAGGTGTTCATCATATGGTCGGTGGAATATGCAATCAAGGTTTATACAAAGATAAACCTTAATAATAATGCAAAAAGAATAGCGAAGATTACAATGCCTGCAAGACCTATTGTTATTTTAATTTTTTCTGTCATTTTATTTTTACTTTTTGTAAGCTTGATATTCAAAAGAATTAGGTTTTATAAACAGTGTTTAGACTTCAAATATATTTGAAGCTATGATTAACAACTAAATCACTTCAGCTTTTTCAATAATGACATCTTCAAGAGGCCTGTCATTAGCATCTGTCTGAGCCTTTGAAATTTTATCAACAACATCCATTCCTTCAATAACCTCTCCAAAAGCAGGATGTTTTGAATCTAAAAAATTATTGTCTGCAATATTTATAAAAAACTGGCTTCCTCCTGTATTAGCTCCTGCATTTGCCATTGAAATAGTATACTTATTATTTTTATTTCCGCCCTTGTGCGTAAATTCATCCTTAATATTATAGCCAGGCCCTCCCATTCCAGTTCCAGTAGGGTCTCCGCCCTGAATCATAAAATCATCAATTATCCTGTGAAAAATAACACCATTATAAAATCCTTTTTCAACTAAGCTTTTAAAATTATTAGTTGTAATCGGCATATCATCATATAATTCAATTACAATATCCCCGTAATTTGTGGTTAATTTAACCTTTGTATTTTCTGCTTTCATGTTATTGTTTATAATATATCCCCCAATAATTAAAACAAAAATTACTATTATAAAGATTATTATTCTCTTTTTAGTAAAATATTCTTTCATAATTTAGAAAAGAGATTTAGGTTTTTAAACCTTAAGATTATAAATTATCTAACGGGCTTTTTATATTTTTTATTAATTGATTTGAAACAGAAAGATAAATTTGAGTAGTTTTTATATCAGAATGCCCAAGGAGTTTTTGTATAATTCTTAAATCTGTGCCTTGTTCAAGAAGATGAGTTGCAAAACTATGCCTTAATGTATGGGGATGGACTTGTTTTTTAATCTCTGCTTTTTTGCATGAATTTTTTATAATCTTCCTGATAGTTGCAGTTGTTAATTTTCCGCCTCTTGCAGATGGAAATAAAATATCTTCATTATTTAAACTGCAATAATTCTCTAATTCTTTTTTTAATGAGATAGGAATATTAACAAACCTATCTTTTTTTCCTTTCGCAAGTCTAATTTTAATTAATCCTTCATTAAAATCAATATCTTCTTTTTTTAGATTAATAATTTCAGAAACTCTTAAGCCACATCCATAAAGAAGTTTTATTATTAATTTATGCTTAATATTATAAGTTGCTTCAATTATTTTTTTCATTTCTTCAATTGTTAAAACAATAGGAATTGTTTTATTCCTTTTTGGATGAGGAATTTTGATATTTTGTTTTAATACTTTTTCAAAAAAGAATTCAATTGCAGAAAGGTTTTGAGATACAGTTGAAGGGTTTTGTTTTTTTAAAATAATTTGAATATAATTCTTTAAAATATTTTCATTTAATCCTTTATTTTCAGAAAATTCAAGAAATTTTTCAACAGCAAACATATAACTCCTAATAGTCTGATGAGAAAAGTTCCTAATCTCAAGTTCTCTTTTAAATTTATCAATCAATCCTTGTTGCATAAATTATAAGATAAATTATTATTTATAAAGTTATGATAACATTCTAAAATAGTATCATATCACAACAAAAGTTATGATATGAGGATGTTATACGCAATCGAATTTTCAAATCTTACTGAGAAAAAAGACGGGGGCACCACCTCGCGCTGAGGCGCGAAAAACTATACGAATAAATTTTATCCTTTTCCAAATGCCACATCAAGAATTCTAAGCAAATCTTTCTTCAATGAATCAACAGAATCAAAGCCATCAAGAGAAGGCACTCTTCTTGCAATCTCGCTTAAATCCCTTTCTTCATAGCTAGAATAAATTTTTACTGCTCTTGCTCTATTATCGTTCAATTCCCCAGATTTTTTTGGATTAGTTTTTGATAAAAACCAGTGAACAGGAATTCCTGTTTTCTCTAATCCTAAAGCATCTGCTAAATGAATATGACACCTCTTTAAAGGTTCACTTTCAACAGAATCGCATTTAGGATTTATACTAAATTTATCAATAAAAGGGTCTACTAAATAAACAATAGAATCTGGTTGTGGAATCTTTGGAATTGACTGATTCTGCCTGAATTCTTCAACTCTTTGATGTCCGGGAAATGAGATTATTTGAACATATTTTCCTTCTTCTCGAGGTAAAAATAACCAATCAGGATATCCTGATTTACCTCCGCTTCTTATTCTATCTCCTAGTGCTTCCCTATAATGATAAGCCCCCCATCCACTATAAGGTAAATTTCTGCAAACTGCATCTTGTCCTTTTCCCCTAGTAAAAGGATTATCCTCTGCTACCTCATCAAGCGTTTTGTCTAATGGAATTGCTGACATTAAACAACACCATATATTAAGCCCATCGATTTCAGGCATTTTAAAATCAGGGTCTGCTAAATATCCCCCTCTTGCAGAATCATCTCTTACAAAAAAATCTGTTATCCTTGTTTGTCCTTGTCGTATCTTTCTTTCTACATATTCTATAACATGTCTTTGAAAAAAATCAAAGATTCCAGATTCTAAAACAAATTTCCCCCCTGTTTCTTGAGTGATTCTTTTCATAAATCTAGTTTTCCCAGAACCGGGAGAGCCAAGTAAAAAGATAGTTCCTTCTAATTGTTGCCCCACATAAGGGTTAATTTCTTCTATACCTAACTGATAATATCCTTGAGCCATTTTATTTTTCCAGAATTCTAAGGCGATTCTTTACCAACATCCCTATACCCTACGAAAATACTAACTCATTTTAAAACCTTTCGGAAACCCACCCTCCCAACCCAATAGTAGGTGCCCCCGACTTTTAAAAGATATTTGCTTCGCAAATTTATTGATTTTAAAATTCGACTTCTTCGGATTTCTTCGAAATCCTTGACCACATTGCATTTTCGTTTCGCTCAGGGCGTATAACAGACATTTACAGGTTCAAAGGTTGCACCTTTTCATCCCAAATTTGCATTTTTTCAATATAGCTTTCAGAATAATATTGCAAACTTCTGTAAATGTCGTATGTTCAACTCAATTTTCTCGTGGTGCTTTAATCCAAGGAGCAGATACTTTAATGTCTAAACAAGGAGTAGTTATTTGCTCTATATCGGGCTCGAGAATACCATATACCCTTTCAGCAGCATGCCTCATTGGATCTCTTTCAAAATCTTGATCTGTGGCTCTATAATACCAATATTCAAATGCAATAGAATCAGAGATATCTTTATCTTTAATTTGTGAACTTCTCCTAAGATGTACGTGCCACAGACCTCTACCATTTTCTTCAGATACGAGGCATGCTTTATTTGGTCCCAAAGCATCAACTAAGCCAAATTCATTTTTTAGAATTTGCTCTATTTCTGGGAATTTGTCTTCAAATTTTCCCCAATAAGCGATTCCACTCCTTGGATTGTATTCTCTCGCCATATTTTATGGAATTTGTTTAGACTTTAAAAATATATGGGCACCACAAGAAAACTCCTTCGCTTCGCTCGGTCACATTGCATTCTCGCTTCTGATGAAGTTCGGACGACTTAACAGACATTTACAGGTTCAGACTTTGCAAGTCTTCAGCCCAAATTTGCATTTTTCAATATTGTTCGCTTCGCTCAAAATAACATTGCAAACTTCTGTAAATGCCATACATTCAATAAACTTTCAATTTCTTTAATAAAAAAATTAAAATCTTCTTCTATTATCTCTTCTTTCAGACCTTCTGTCATCTCTTCTGCCTTCACCTCTCCCGCTTTCATCTCTTCTATAATCTGGTTTTCTATGAGGATTTGGATTATATCTTTTGCTCTCATTTCTTCCATAACTCCCACTTGAACTTCTTCCAAAACTTTTGTTATCTTTTCTTTCAGAATAACCTCTCCTGCTACCTGGTCTTCTTCCAAATCTTCCACTAGAACTTCTTCCCTCCCCACCAAATCTTCTTCCTTCCCCCCCGCTAAATCCTCTTCCGCTTGTTCCTCTGTTATCCTGTCTTCCTCTTCCTTCACTAAATCTTCTTCTTCCTCTTTGTTCAGGCATCCATCTTAGCATAACCCTTGGAATCATTGGAGTTTGTTCAGAACTTATCTTAAATTCAGAATAATGTTTTAATACACTTGCAAAATTATCATAATCTCTGCTTGTAACTATATTAATGACTTTTCCTTCTTCTCCTGCTCTTGCTGTTCTTCCAATTCTATGAATATATTCCTTAGACTCGCGCGGAATATCATAATTATAAATATGGCTTATTCCTTTAATATCAAGCCCTCTTGCAGCAACATCAGTGCAAACAAGAACATTAATTTTCTTTGAATGAAATATTTCCATTATTTTATTTCTTTTTTCCTGGGCATAACCTCCATGAATTGGAAGTGCTTCAATGCCGGTTGCCTTTAAATTATTTGCAACAAAATCTACATTTCTTCTGGTATTGCAGAAAACCATTACTAATTTTGATTTTTCATTTTCTAATAAATATTTTAATAAAGAGAATTTTAAGCCATCACTTACATCATAATATACCTGGGATAATTTTGAAGGGTCTACATAAACTTCAGCAGAAACTTCAATAGGATTAATCATGTGTTTGTTTGCAAGCATTACAATATCTGGAGAGATTGTTGCAGAAAATAAAAGAGTCTGTCTTTTTTTTGGGCATTGGTTGATTATTTTTTCAACATCTTCTTTAAAGCCCATATCAAACATCCTGTCTGCTTCATCTAAAACAAGGGTTTTTACAAATTCCAGGTTCAGAGTCCTTCTTGAAAGATGGTCTAAAATTCTTCCAGGGGTGCCAACAACAATTTCTGCTCTTTTTAATTCATCTATCTGTCTTCCCATAGACACCCCTCCATAAACTGCAATTACTTTCAGCTTTTTTTCTCCTAAAAATTTTCTTAATTCTTTTGAAATCTGCACTGCTAATTCTCTTGTAGGAACAAGTATTAATCCCTGTACTCCATAATCTGGTTTTGAGTTATGTATAACTCCTGTTCCAAAAGCAAGGGTTTTTCCAGAACCAGTTGAAGCTCCAGCTATAACATCTTTACCCTCGAGAACCAAAGGAATTGATTTTTCCTGAATCTCACTGGGAGTTTCAAATCCCAATACTTTAATAGCCTCTAGAGTCTGTTCACTAATGCCTAATTGTCTAAATTTTTCTACCATATCTGTTTTAATAAATTGATTAAGAAAAAGTCATAGCGATTTCTTAAGACAGGATTAGTTAGTTAGCTAATCTTTAATTTATTCTTTGTATACTAAGATATCTAAAAAATAGTTTATAAATGCTTTGGTTGTGTTAAGTCAAGTTTACAACTTAACAAATAGCTTAGCAGGATAATCTTTCACACCCCTATGATATCTTTTCTCATTAAACCAATCTTTATATTCCTGGATTCTCTCAAAGAAC
>Ga0315281_10011933_pt1 | contig 11864 bp, 10 predicted proteins | sample YL17G07_0_MG_FD_204540 | JGI IMG/M metagenome (GOLD analysis project Ga0315281, IMG submission 204540) | Sediment microbial communities from Yellowstone Lake, YNP, Wyoming, USA - YL17G07_0 | ecosystem: Environmental > Aquatic > Freshwater > Lake > Sediment | place: USA: Wyoming | collected... | reverse complement strand
AGAACCTGCAGCGCCGCCTATTACCATCGCCATGGACAATATAATCTTTGCAGTCTCAGTCCATGCGTGAACGTTTGCAGTCTGGTGACCTGTCGTCGTGAGTGCAGAAATAAATTGGAACGAGGAAAAGCGCAGCGAAGTAAGTATGCTATCGCCAGCCGCACGATAGTAAGTGTAGTAGTTCTCGATAGTCAGAATTAAAACTCCAACCACTACTATGGTAATAAGCGCTTTTACCTGCGCATCCTTAAAAATAGCCCTGAGATTTCCCCTAAGTGCTTTATAATGTACGAGAAATGGGGTCGCTCCAAGTAACATTATGGGAATTATCGCAATTTCTATCGGTATCGAATTATACGACTGGATGCTGTTTTTTGTTATAGCGAAACCCGCGGTTGCGATAGTCGTCATGCTGTGATTCACCGAGCCCCAGATTCCCATTCCTGCAATATAAAACAGACCTATACCAACTAGCGTAAAAAGCAGGTAAATCCACCAGATTGTGCGCACAGTTGAAACCACACTTGGAAGGATTTTCTCAGTTCTACCTTCTGAGCGGTAGAGCGTAAACGAGCCCGTGCCGGGACCTGTAAGAATAGTGACCATCAACACTATCACACCTACACCTCCGACCCACTGCATGAGGCTTCGCCAGAACTGGAGCGTGTGCGTCAATTGAGACGGGTCGGATATCATCGTGAGACCTGTTCCAGTCCAGCCCGACATTGTTTCGAAGAATGCATCCGTTGGTCCCATCTTGTACGTCATAATAAAAGGGATGGTACTTATAGCAGGCAAAATAAGCCATGAAGCGGCTGCGATGACCAGACCGTGTTTCAGTTCGGTCTCTCCTGATTTTCTGAAAATCAGCAGCATAGCAAGCCCGACATCGATAACAACGAGCGATGGTATCAGCATACTGTAAACTATCCCGTTATCAAACTCCGAGAAATAATAAGAGATGCCCACTACGGATAGCATTATCGCTCCGAATATCGTCAGGACAGTTCCCGTGTCTCTTAAAATCACTTTTAGGTCTGGTAGCATTTTCTGAGCGGAGCGGGTTTTTACAAGAGTGATATATAAGGGTGGAAGTATTAAAATTTCTCCTGCTATTTACCTGTAAAAAGATTTATTATTTTATTTATCTTCTCGGACTGCGTGAAAATGGTTACTTTATCGCCTGATAGAATTTTAGTGTCCCCCTTCGGTATTATAGTCTTCCCCTCCCTTTCTATACAGACCACAAGCACGCCGTCTGCCAGTTTCAACTCCGATATAGGTATGCCAATAGCGTTAGAGTTTTCGCCCACATCCAGTTCGAACATCTCGGCATCGCTTTTCTCCAGTTTTACAATCTCTCTGACGTTCGGACGCTCGATTGCCCAATATAGATGATTTGCTATATCCAAATACGGGTTCATGATTGTTATGATATTTTCATTTTTGAACATGGTTTCATGTTCATGATGGTTTACCGTCGATACGACTATTTTAACTCCTGCCTCTTTTGCCATCAAAGACACGAGCAGATTTACGCTGTCTTTGTCTGTGGTCGCGACAAGTGCGTCCGCCCTTGATATTCCAGCCTCCTCCAGTATCTGCCTTGAGGTTGCATCACCGGATATGGTTAAAGCATCGAATTTGCCGGCTATCTTTTTGCACTGTTCACTATCCTTGTCTATGCCAACTACGTCATGTTTCTTGCTTCTCGCCAGACCGACGAATCGCTCGCCTACGGCGTGCAGACCTACGACTATGATATACATCCTGCATATTAATCAGATTTGGAAGATTAAAGTGTTTCCTTTATTATCTACGGGCATCTGAATCACTGCTGTTGACGACCTCTCTCCCCCCCTTCCAGAACTCGCTTATAACATGCATACCCATCGCGCCGCTCACGATGACGTCGAGATAAAATGTGAGCACCCTCCATATAACCAGTATCACGCCGATTAGACTTACGTTTGCGACCACGGTTCCAAGAAGGGAAGTCATCAGCGCCTCCGTTATGCCGCTCCCGCCGGGCGTTATCGCAACGAAACCTATGATGTACATCACGGTCTGGATGAAGAAGAAAGAAGTCCAGTTAACCGGCAGTCCAAGTCCGAGCGCAATCATGACAATCACCGTGAACTCCGCAGTCCACGATAAACCTTTTAAGAAGAAAGAGGAGACAAGTGCTGTCTTGTGTTTGAGCATTAAAGATAAACCATTCTGAAAATTTTCGAGTTCTTTCTCTACCTTCTGCTTCCACCTCTCTTTGAAGACAAGCGGGAGGACGAGTTTCTTGACCCATTCTAATTTTTTGAATATGATGAAGAAAAGAACGAAAATCAATATCAATACGAGCAGAAGTATGGGTACGAAATTGCCAATAGTGAGCGTTCCAGCAGTCAGGACGAGCAGCAGGAAGAAAAATATTGCATCGAAAACCCTGTCCATTATTGTAATTGCAACTGCACCTCCGACATCGGTTTTCTCTTTATACAGGAGATAGATACGCAGCGGCTCCCCTCCTATATACGTCGGCGTTACTATCGACATGAATCTGCTAGCAAGCAAAATTTTCAGAGACCTGAAAAATCCGAGATGCACGCCGAGGGGTCTGAGTATGACCATCTGATTCAGGGAGTACAGACACCATGAAACCATGTGCGCGATGAGGGCAAGGATGAGAAAAGGCAGAGCGCACTTTCGCAGTCCCTCCAGCGTGTTCACGTTGACCGTGAGAAGAAGTATGATAATTATCGTGGTTATGCTTATGCCGAGCGAAAGAGCAACGAGTCTCTTAAGGCTCTTTTCTGGCATACTTCCTGTATTCTACGTTCCCGCAGAGTAGGACGAGCGCTTCTCCCTTTATCCAGTACATAAGTGTCCGCAGGTAACCTTCCCTGTCCATCCTGCGGGTTGAGACCTTCACTTTTATATGCGGGTCGTAGGCTATCTTTCCCATCTTTCTCAGCCTCAGCCCCATCTCCACGTCGTCGTTGTAGCAGAGGTCTTTGAAACATCCGGCGCTTAGAAATGCATCCTTTCTGAAGGCACAGTTATTCCCGGGTGTCTGAATAATTGACAGGCGATACGTGAGAAGCTGCCCGAGGTTTCCGAGGCGGAAAAGCACTTTAGACCTGGGGGATGGTTCGATGGGCTCCACAGGTCCAACAACTCCTACCACTCCCGGGTCTTCGAAGTATGCCTTTATTCTCTCCAGCCAGAAAGGCGGGACAACTGCATCGGCATCCGTCGTCGCAATTATGCTGCCCGATGCACCGCGCACCCCGTCATTTCTTGCACCCGCGATGCCGCTGCTTTTTTGAAACACTATCTTGTCTGCATATTTTTTCGCTATCTCGACCGTTGCGTCTTTGCTCTTTCCATCCACGACTATTATTTCATACTCGTCCCTCGCAATTGACTGGTTCGACAGGGTGGAAAGGCACCTTTCCATATTGCAGCCTTCGTTGTATGTCGGGATAACGACTGAAATCATGTGATAAGTAAAAGGCATTCACTTTAAAAAAACTTTCCCTTCGGCATCTGCCTTCTTTACCAGCATTTTGAGTGCTCTCACGATGTGTTTTAATTCAGCACCCCATGGTACGATGACAGTATTCCCTGCGCTCTCCACGTCTTTCACCTCGCAGCACCGCATCAGCGTAGGCGTTGGGGTTGACCCCGCCTGCATTATTTTTCTCGGGCAGACATCCACGAACTCAGGTTCGTAACCGTATATATGTTTGAATATTCTCCTCGACAGGTTGCATCCGATTAGCGTGGCGTCATTGATTTCCGGAGTTTCAAACAGCAGTAACGCCTTTTTATTGGACTTTAGACCACTGGCATGGCACGGCAACAGAACCTCATCAGTGCGCGCATTATCCGCAAACTTTCTTATGTCTACAAACTCTCCTTTCAGAACGACCGCTTCTTTGATAAATTTTCTCGCCTCCTTTGCCAGTTCAAACAGTCTCGAAGGCGGAGGAATCACATCGAAGACTCTCACGCTCACGACAGGCTCGCGGAATGCGAAGTTGATATGCTCGAAGTTGTCCTGAACTATGACTGCTTTTTTATTCGACCTCAGCGCAACCTCGGCAATCTCGCTCCTGTTGTTCACGTCTATTTTGCTGCGGACGAACCTGACTTCGTGAGGAAGCGCAAGGACGTCAACTTTCGTTATAGCGCTGAAAAGTCTGTCGTAGCTTGCTTTTTTTATCTTCACGATGGCATTCGAGCGCCCGCTTCGCAGTATGATAAACTTCGTTCTCTTGTATGCCTGCCTGCGGAGAAGGGACTTCTTTATATTCTCTTCAGTCAGCGCAAAAGCGACTTTTTTTATACCGACCTCGCTGCAGTGCTGGAATCTTGATGGCATAATCCTAAATTTAATATATAATGTTCTATAATAAATAATCATAGATGACCCTCACAGACGAAATCATAAAATCCGCCCTTGAAAGCGACGAGGCGTTCCGAAAGACTCTGAGAAAAATCATAAAGGAACTCGGCTCGAACGTATCCGAGTTTGCAAAGGAGGCGCACATCTCTCCGAGCACTCTCTACAAACTCATAGAGGGCGTGAGAGAGCCGAACCTGCGGACTCTGCGCAAGGTGACAGGTGCGGTGCAGAAAATAAGCGGCGAGGGCGAACACCAGGCCCGTGGAGCATTCATAGCAGTCATAGCCGCACGCACAGTGCTGGACAGGATAGAGGAGAGGGTGATGGACGTCGAGGGAAAACCAATAAAAATAAGGGAGTATCCCGCAACTTCGATGGAGGATGCGATAATAGCGGCAGTCCGTGCCGAGAGAGACGGCGCAGCCGCGCTGGTATGCGCGCCGATTGTCAGTACCACTGTCGAGAAGATAGTGAACATACCCGTGGCTACGATAATACCTAGGTCTTCTCTGATAAGGGCTCTGGAACTTGCGTCCAGAAAGTTGAGGGCTTAGGTGCGCACCCCAATCACAAAACTCACCGTCAGCACGGCGAGCACGAGCGCAGACAGGAGCGCATAGGTTCTCTCCCTGTTCATGGAAAATGCGACCATGGCGGTTATCACTCTTATAACCGGGGTTGCGATGAGCAGAGCGATGCCAGCGTTGAGCACCATAAGCGAGGCAGGAGTAAAATTCGCAGCGTACATTAAAAGCCCGGAAAGCATCAGCGCTATGCTACAGATGACACCTGCCAGGAGTACGGTTCTTATATAACTATTCGGGTCGCATTTTTGTTCGGGCATGATATCAAACAAATCTGACGTTCTTTGGTTTTATAAATATTCTTTATAACCTGGGCTGTATTGCACATAGTTCGACCTCGCAGTATGATTCTCGGGGCTGCTGGCGATTGGAAAAAGTTTAAGACTACCACCAAGGACTTATCAAATATATAACATTAAACATTAGAGTCGGAAAAACATGCGAAGTGAATCCTGGTACCTGTGGGGAACTGCATACGGGAAAAAAGTCCCGCTGAATTTCCACAGGGAAAAGTTAGGAAAAGTAAAGAAGAAATACAAGGAGCGGAATGACCTTGAGAGAGCGAGAGACAATTGCAGGGGAAGCCTCGAGAGGGCGAGGAGAACGTATAAAGATAACCTAACCGATGCAAAGAAGAAATACGAAAAAATGCGAGGCATTTTAAACAGACCCTCGGGTCTGCGAAAGGAGAAAGAACAAATTAAATGACCAAAAAACCGCAAAAGTTACCCGCAGAAGATGCTGCGAAGGGCATACAGGGCTCCGTGATGGTAATCGGCGCAGGAGTAGCTGGAATGCAGGCAGCACTGGATGTTGCGGAGCAGGGTTTTCGCGTTTACATTGTTGAAAAGAGCCCGTCAATCGGCGGCCGCATGGCGCAGCTCGACAAGACATTTCCGACGAACGATTGTGCGATGTGCACAGAAGGCCCAAAAATGGTGGAGGTGCTGCGTCATCCTAACATCGAACTTCTCACATACTCAGAGGTTAAAAAAGTTTCCGGAAGTGCTGGGAATTTCAAGGTCACGATAAAAAGAAAGGCGAGATACGTTGATGAAAGCAAGTGCATCGGATGCGGTAAGTGCGCAGAGGTCTGCCGTATGAAAGGAAGGTTCCCAAACGAATTCGATATGGGGATGAGCAGGCGCGGCGCAGTCTATGTGCCTTTTCCCCAGGCGTCTCCGCTGATATACACAATTGACGGGGAAAACTGCATATTCATTACGAAAGGCAAATGCGGGGGTGAACCCCAGCCTGCATGCGTTTCTGCATGCGAGAGAAACGCTATAAATTTGCAGCAGAAAGAAAGCGAGGTTGAACTCGATGTTGGTACGATAATAGTCGCAACAGGGTTTGACGTGCTGGAGCCGAAGGCGCTTAAGGAGTTTGGTTATGGCACTTACAAGAATGTACTCACCGCACTGCAATATGAACGGTTGATTTCTGCATCTGGACCTACGAGCGGCAGAATAATCAGGCCCTCGGATGGAAAAGAGCCGCACAAGATTGCATGGATTCAGTGTGTCGGTTCGAGAGGTGCGAATCTCGGGAATGCGTACTGCTCGAGAATCTGCTGCATGTATGCCACGAAAGAGGCGCTTGTGACTGTGGAACACAGCCCAGAGGCAAAGCCGTGCATATTCTATATCGACATCAGAGCCTATGGGAAAGGCTTTGAGGAATATTACAAAAGGGCAGAGAAAGCGGGTGTTACTTATATAAGAGGAATCCCGGGAGAAGTCAGGGAAAAGAAGAACGGTAACCTGATTGTGAAATATGAGAACACACTAAAAGGACAGGCGGAAGAGGAGGAGGTAGAACTGCTTGTTCTTTCTTCTGCGATGAATCCGTCCGCATCCAACAGGGAACTTGCATCGGTTCTGGGGATAGAGTTGGACGATGCAGGCTTCTTCAAGGAAAAGAGTCCGCATGCACCGCTAGAGACAACGAGAGAGGGAATATTCGTCTGCGGTTGTGCGCAGGGACCCAAGGACATTCCGGATTCGATTTCGCAGGCTCTCGGCGCAGCCTCAAAAGCCTCAATTCCCATAAAAGATGCGAGCAGACAGATTGCAAAGACCAGAAGGGCGGGGTCTGCCCGTTGGGGTCTACTCCAACTGCTTCGCATCGAGAAAACAGGGCCAATCTCCGCGGGCGAACCCAGGATAGGCGTTGTCGTGTGCCACTGCGGCAAGAACATCGCAGGTTTTGTTGATGTGAAAAGCGTCGTGGAATACGCAAGAAAACTTCCAAATGTCGTGTATGCGGAAGATGCCATGTTCGCTTGTTCGGATGACTCACAGAGCAAAATAAGGAAGGCGATAAAGGAGCATGGGCTGAACAGGTTCGTGGTCGCAGCCTGCAGTCCTGCCACCCACGAGCCGCTATTTCAGGCAACATGCGAGGATGCGGGTCTGAACAGATATCTCTTCGAGATGGCGAACATAAGGAATCACTGCTCCTGGGTTCACTCGCAGGAGCCCGTTCTTGCAACAAAGAAGTCAAAAGATCTGGTGAGGATGGCGGTTGCCAGGGCGAGACTGCAGGAACCTCTTGAGAGTTCTATGCTCAACGTTAATCCTTCCTGTGCGGTCATAGGCGGCGGTATTTCCGGAATGACTGCTGCGCTCAATCTTGCGAATGCTGGTTACGAGGTTAACCTTATCGAAAGAGACAGCGAACTGGGCGGAAGCCTGAGAAAAATTTATAAACTTTTCCCGACCGATGCGAAGGCGTCGGATGTGCTTGAGCCTGCAGTCAAATCTGTGAAAAGCAACCCGCATATAAAAGTTCATCTTGGCACAGAAGTCAAAAAAGTAAGCGGCTATGTCGGAAATTATGAATTGACCCTGGGTGATGGCAAAACTCTGAAAGTCGGGACTATAATAATCGCAACAGGCTCCGAGGAGATAGAGCCGACTGGTTACTACGGATACGGAAAATACAAGAACGTTGTAACGCAGACGCAACTTGAGAAGATGCTCGCAGAACGTTCGCTTAAAGAACCAAAAAATGTGGTATTCATAAACTGCGTCGGCTCCCGCGAGGATGTTGGCAGGACGTACTGTTGCAGAATCGGATGCGGGACTTCTGTTAAAAATGCAAAATATATCAAACAACTTTATCCAAAATCCAAGGTGTTCGTTCTTTACAGGGATATGCGTGTTCTCGGCAGGGACGAAGAGTATTATATGAACGTGCAGGAGAAAAGCAGAGTCAGGTTCATAAGGTACGGCAGCGATAAGATGCCGAATGTAGAGGAAAAAGACGGCGGAATAATGGTCAAAGTATACGACCAGCTACTCGGAGAATTTGCGGAAATAAACGCTGATTTGCTCGTGCTCACTGCCGCGATAGAAGGTTCAAAAGGATGTGGTGAACTTGCTAAAACGCTCAGAGTTCCGACGGGTGCGGGTAACTTCTTTCTCGAAGTGCATCAAAAAATAAGACCTCTTGATTTCGCCACTGACGGTATATTCATGTGCGGAAGCGCACACTACCCGAAGAGCGTCAGCGAGTGCATCGCGCAGGCGTGCGGGGCGGCGTCCCGTGCAGCCACGATTCTGTCAAAGAAAGAAATAGAATCAGAAGCCATAACCAGCGTTGTTGACAAGGAGAAGTGCATAGGCTGCGGAATATGCGAGAACCTCTGTCCATACCTTGCGATGAGGCTCGAGCAGGGGAAAGCAGAATCCCTGAAAGCGCTCTGTAAGGGATGCGGAACTTGTGCGGCTGCGTGTCCTGTAAAAGTTATTGTCATGTCGCACTTCAAGGATTCGCAGATAGCTGCGCAGATAAAAGCGGCGTGGGCCGAGGAGGGTGCATGAGCGAGCCGAAGGTGACCGCATTTGCGTGCAACTGGTGCTCATACGCCGGAGCAGACCTGGCAGGGGTCTCAAGAATGCAGTATCCTCCGAATATAAGGATAATAAGGGTGATGTGCTCAGGTCGGGTCGAGCCACACTTCATCACGGATGCGCTCATGAGCGGCGCTGACGGAGTTCTCGTTCTCGGATGCCACCCAGGAGACTGCCACTACATGGGAGGCAATCTCGAGGCGAAGAGGCGAATGGAACTGCTGCAGGAACTCTTCAGGAAGTTCTCGCTTGATGACAGGAGAGTCCGCCTCGAATGGGTTTCCGCCTCCGAAGGCGATAAACTTGCGAGGACTGTAAAAGAGTTCGTTGAAACTCTGAGGGGCGTTTCCCCGATGGACACTGATGCACTTGGGCGCCTTGATAACATAGATAGAGCGCTGAAGGCGGAGCGCCTCAGGATTGTTCTCGGCTCAACGAAGAGAGCGTTCGAGAGCGGAGGGATAGAAGAAGAGAAATACAAAAAAGAGATGCTTGCGATTTCCTCGGAGGAAGTCCTTCGCCAGAAGATACTGAAGATTCTGGAATCTAAGGGGCCACTAAGTGCGAAGAAAATCGCTGAAGCGGTCGGAATAACGCCGAAGGATAGTTTCCGTCAGGTGCTCGCAATGAAAAGGCGAGGAATGATAGAGGAATCTGGCATAGAAAATCACGCCCCGGTCTATAGGATTCCAAAGAAATGAGCGAAAATAAAAAACCAAAAATTGGCGTATTCATCTGCCACTGCGGAACGAACATCGCAGGAAACGTTGATGTGGAAAAATTAGCGGAGCGCTTCAACAAGGTTGAGGGTGTGGTTGCGTATCATACGATGTTTCTCTGCTCGCAGATTGGGCAGAATCTCATAAAAGACAAAATTATCGAGCATAACCTCGAGAAAGTCGTCGTTGCATCCTGCTCTCCGAAGCACCACGGCGAGATATTCAAACTCTGCATCGGGCAGAAACTCAACCCGTACATGTGGGAGATGGCGAACATAAGGGAGCAGTGTGCATGGTCCACGCAGAACCGGGAGGATGCAACCGAGAAGGCAAAGGCGCTGATAACAGGTGCCATAGAGAAAGCGAAACTTCTGACCGAGATAGGGAAGACCAGCGTTCCTGTCACGAAGGACGTTCTTGTCATAGGCGGCGGAATCGCAGGAATGAAGGCAGCACTCGAGATGACCGACAAGGGATTCCATGTAAATCTCGTAGAGAAGAAACCAATCATAGGTGGTCACATGGCTCAACTCGACAGGACTTTTCCCACGGACGACTGCGCCATGTGCACAATATCGCCGGTATTGAACGACGTCGGAAATAATTCAAACATCAGACTCATCACAAATTCAGAGGTGGTGGAGGTGAAAGGTCACCCCGGAGAGTACAAAGTCAAGATTCTAAAAAAACCGAGGTTTGTGCGGGAGGATAAGTGCACGGGTTGCGGAGAGTGCGCACAGCACTGTCCTGTAGAGGTGCCAAACGAATTCGATATGAACCTCGGCATCAGAGGCGCAATTCACATACCATTCGCACAGGGTGTGCCCCTTAGATATCTGATAGACAAGGAGAGTTGCATAAGGTGCGGCACGTGCAAGAGCACATGCAAAAACGAGGCGATAGACTACGACCAGAAGGAGGAGACGCTCGAACTGGTTGTCGGTTCGATAATAGTTGCTACTGGTTATGATGAGTACAACCTGAAAGGGACCGAGTACAGGAAAGAGCACCCGAACGTGATAAGCGGTCTTGAACTGGAGAGACTGCTGAGCCCTGCAGGACCGACCGCAGGCAAATTACTCAGACCCTTCGACGGGAAGATACCAAAGAGCGTGATTTTCATACAGTGCGCGGGCTCGAGGGACAAGCGTCACAGGTTATACTGCTCCAAGATATGCTGCATGTACGCAACGAAGAATGCGAGGCTGATAAAGAAAGACCACCCTGAGACAGACGTGAAGGTCTGCTATATTGACCTGAGGGCAGCAGGCAGAAATTACGAGGAGTATTATGACAAGGCAAGGGAGATGGGTATAAAGTTCATCCGCGGCAACGTTTCCGAGATTGTACCTAAGGGGGAGAATCTGATTGTCAAGATGGAGGATACCCTGCTCGGTCAGCCCGTGGAACTGGAGGCAGAACTTGTCGTACTTTCCGTTGCCCTCATACCTTCTGAGGGGACAAAGAAAATGGCAGAGGTCATACACCTCATCACAGGTCCGGACGGATTCCTGGTGCCAGTGCATCCAAAGATAGCGCCGGTTGATACGACAACCACGGGCATATTCATAGCAGGCACCGCAGAAGCGCCCAAGCCGATACAGGAAAGCATAACGGACGCAGGTGCTGCGGCTTCAAGGGTTGCGACCATGCTCGGAAAAGACGAACTCACGGTCGATTTAACGACCTCTAGGATAATCCCGGATAAGTGCATAAAGTGCGACGAATGCGTCGAGGGCTGCAACTACGATGCGATAGACACCGAGGGGGAAACATACAAAGTCACAGACGTATCCTGTCATTCGTGCGGCAAGTGCGTGAGCGTGTGCCCTGCAAATGCGATGCAGCTCAGATATTTCACTGACGAGCAGATAGAGAGGCAGGTGGACGGAATACTTTCAGAGGCGCCCAGTTCTATAATAGCATTCGCATGCAACCAGTGCGGATACAACGCTGCCGACCTTGCTGGAACTGCAAAGTATTACTACTCTCCAAAGGTCAAGGTGGTTATGGTGCCCTGCAGCGGTCGTCTCTCGCTGAACCACATGCTGTACCCGTTCGAGAAAGGCGCCTGCGGGGTCATGATTGCCGCATGTCTGGAGGGTCAGTGCCACTACATAGACGGAAATATAGCTGCCAAAGAGAAAGTTGCCCTTGCGAAGAAGGTTCTCGACCTGACGGGGATAAGCGGCGAAAAACTTCAACTGTTCAACATGTCGTCCGCAGAGGGTGAAAAATTTGCACAGGCTGCGAGGAGGATGGCTGAGATATGTCAGTGAAACCGGAGCATACCCGCTCT
>Ga0315281_10011932_pt1 | contig 11865 bp, 8 predicted proteins | sample YL17G07_0_MG_FD_204540 | JGI IMG/M metagenome (GOLD analysis project Ga0315281, IMG submission 204540) | Sediment microbial communities from Yellowstone Lake, YNP, Wyoming, USA - YL17G07_0 | ecosystem: Environmental > Aquatic > Freshwater > Lake > Sediment | place: USA: Wyoming | collected... | reverse complement strand
ACGCGTTATGGGCGACCAATCGTCATGAGGTGCAAGTTGCCATTGATGGTTTGGTGCGATTGCCGGATGTGCGGCAAGTCACGGTGACGGAAAATGGCAAAACATTTGCGCAGGCGGGGCGTCCGCAAACCGACAATATCGAGTCGCGTGACTTTCCGCTCAACTATATCCATCGCGGCGACACGCTCACCATCGGCAGCTTGACGATGGTGGTGGATTTGGAGGGCGTGTATCAACGGTTGCTCAATAAATTTTGGGTGATTTTTCTCACCAACAGCATCAAGGCGTTCGTGGTTGCCGGCTTTATGTTGTGGCTGTTTCATGCGCTAGTGACGCGCCATTTGCATCGCATCGCGGCATTCGCGGCGCAGCTGGACGCAGGGAATTTGCAGGATCGTCTCGACCTGGCACGTCGGCGGCGTCCGGATGCAGCGCCGGATGAATTCGATTTGGTATTGCAAGCCTTCAGCCGCATGCAGTCCACGTTGGCATCCTCGCTGAACGCGCTGCGGGAAAGCGAGGCACGGTTTCGCGTGATGTTCGAGCAGGCCGCCGTGGGCGTCGCGCAAATCGAATCCGGCACCGGCAAGTTTCTGCGCGTCAATCAAAAATTCTGCGACATCGTCGGGTACGGGCAGGATGAATTGCGGCGGATGGACGTGCCGTCGGTTACGTATGTCGATGACCTGCAGATCGACCTCGGGCATTTACAGTTGCTAAAAACCGGATCGATTCGCGAATACTCGGTGGAGCAACGCTACCGTCGCAAAGACGGCGTGTTGGTATGGGTGCACCTCACCGTGTCGGCCATGTGGCTCGCTGCCGGACAATTGCACTACCACATTGCGGTGGTGCAGGACATCACCGCACGCAAACAAGCGGAGGCGGAAATACAGCAGCTCAACGCCGAGCTGGAACAGCGTGTCGCTGAACGTACCGTGCAACTGGTGGCGATGAATCAGGAAGCAGAAGCTTTCAGCTACTCGGTTTCGCACGATTTGCGCACACCGCTGCGCGGCATTGACGGCTTTTGCCAGGTCTTGTCTGAAGACTACGGCACGATTCTGGGGGAGGTTGGGAATAACCATCTGCGTCGCGTGCGCAGCGCGGCGCAACGCATGGGCGTCTTGATCGACGACTTGCTGCATCTCGCGCTGATTACGCGCGCCGAAATAGTTCGCACGCGCATCGACCTGTCCGCGCTGGCCGAAGAGGTAATGGCCGGGTTGCGCGATCCGGCCGGGGCGCGCGCCACAACGTTTGCCGTACAGCCAGGGCTTGACGTATATGGCGATGCGTCGTTGCTGCGCGTTGTGCTGGAGAATCTGTTGGGTAACGCCGTTAAATATTCCAGCAAGTCGTCCCAGCCGCATGTTGAACTGGGCAGCTTGCCGCAAAATGGCCGGACCGTTTATTACGTGCGCGACAATGGCGCGGGTTTCGACATGATGTATGTCGGCAAGTTATTCGGCGCATTCCAGCGCTTACACCGCATCGAAGATTATCCCGGCACCGGGATCGGGCTCGCCACCGTTCAGCGCATCGTTACCCGCCACGGCGGTGAAGTGTGGGCGGAGGGTCGTATGGGCGAAGGCGCGGTGTTTTATTTCACCCTGGGCGCTTCCGGTCGCGGTGACAACGAAAAGTTGCATCGGGTCTTCTAACCCAGCACTATCTGAACGCCGCCGTGAGACATCCGGCGCGGTTTTTGTTGTTTGTAAAACCGAGCATCAGTAGCCGACTAAAGGGTGTACTGCATGCGCAACAACAACATTTTGCTGGTCGAAGACAACCCCGATGACGAGGCGCTGATGCTGCGCGCGCTGCGCAAGAACAAAATATCGAACGAAGTCGTCGTGGCGCACGACGGCGCCGAGGCGCTGGATTATTTGTTTGGTACCGGCACCTGGGTCGGGCGCGATACCTCGAACCAGCCGCGGTTGATTCTGCTTGATCTCAAGCTGCCCAAGATCGACGGTCTGCAAGTGCTAACGCGCTTGCGCGCCGATCCGCGCACGGAGTTGGTGCCGGTGGCGGTTCTTTCATCGTCGAACGAGGAAGACGACATCATCCGCAGTTACCGCTTGGGCGCCAACAGCTATATGCGCAAACTGGTGGATTTCGACCAGTTTATCGACGCCATGTGCCAGCTCGGCAAGTACTGGCTGCAACTCAATACTCCACCTTCGCGCGGGCGTTGAAATGAGCACGTCACTGCGTGTATTGATCGTGGAAGATTCCGAAGACGACGCGCTGCTGATCACGCGCGAATTGCAAAAGGGCGGTTTGGTGCCCGACTATCGACGCGTCGACACGGCCGCCACGCTGCAGACTGCGCTCGACGACGCCGCGTGGGACATCGTCATCACCGACCACAATCTGCCGGGATTTGGTTCCGAGGCCGCGATCATGCAAGTCCGGCAGGCGGGTTACGACCTGCCGATTATCATCGTGTCCGGCAGCATCGGCGAGGACGTGGCGGTGGCCGCCATGAAAAGCGGCGCCCACGACTACATCATGAAGGGCAATTTGTCGAGGTTGGTTCCGGCGGTCGAACGCGAGCTGCGTGAAGCCAAAAACCGGCACCAGCATCGCGATGCGCAGGAAATGATCCAGTACCTCGCGTTTCATGATGCGTTGACCGGGTTGTGCAATCGCGCCGAGTTTGAACGGCGGCTGGTAAATGCGTTGAAAAGCGCGCGTGTCGACAATCAGCTCGCGGTGTTTTATCTGGATCTGGATCAATTCAAGATCGTCAATGATACCTGCGGTCATGTGGCCGGCGACGAGCTGCTTAAACAAATTGCGTTGATGTTAAAGGGGCCGGTGCGCGACAGCGACACGCTGGCGCGCCTTGGCGGGGACGAGTTCGGCGTGTTGCTGGAGCGCTGCTCGCTTGAGCATGCGATTGAAGTGGCGGAGCGCATGTTGAGCCTGATCAAGGAATTTCGTTTTGCCTGGGCGGATAAAACGTTCAGCATCGGCGCCAGTATCGGTCTGGTGATGCTGGACAGCCCCAACCAGACCCACACCGAGCTGCTGCGCGCGGCCGACATGGCCTGCTACGCCGCCAAGGATAAGGGGCGTGGCCGGGTGCAGATCTATCATCCGGATGATGTCGAGCTGGTGCAGCGGCGCGGTGAAATGGAGTGGGTGTCGCGGCTCAACAATGCGTTGCAAGATGATGAGTTTGTGCTGCATAAACAGTGCATCGTTGCGCTGGATGGCAATGTCACGGGGCCATCGTGTGAATTTCTGATCCGGCTCAAGGGCCGCGGCGGCAAGCTGATCCTGCCGGGCGCCTTCATCCCCGCCGCGGAACGCTACAATCTGATGCCGAAGCTGGATCGCTGGGTGTTGACACATGTGTTCGAGCATCTGGCCAAGCAGTTTTACACGCAGCGGGCCAAAGCGAACAGCATCTATTTCATCAATCTGTCCGGCGCGACGCTGGGCGACGACGGCTATTTGAAATTCGTGCGCGACGCGTTGACCCGCACCGGCCTGCCGCCGCAGGCCATCTGCTTCGAGATCACCGAAACCGCCGCCATCGGCAACCTGACCAACGCGCTGTCGTTTATTCAAAACGTGCGCGCGCTGGGTTGCAAAGTCGCGCTCGACGACTTCGGTTCCGGCTTGAGTTCGTTCTCGTATCTGAAAACGCTGGCGGCGGACTATCTGAAAATCGACGGAGCGTTCGTGCGCGACATGCTGGTTGACCCGATGGATGCCGCGATCGTGCAAGCCATCAACAGCATCGGTCACGTGGCGGGCATGAAAACCATCGCCGAATTTGTCGAGCACGCGGACATTCGCACCGAGCTCGCCAAAATCGGCGTGGACTACGCTCAGGGTTTTGCCATCCATCGGCCCGAGTCGATTGAGGGTGGCTGCGTAATTTAAACCAGCACCCGCGCGTTGCACCTACCCAGCGTTCGGAAGCGTTAACCCCGCAACAAATCCTTCATCATTTTGTCATGCCCGTGTCATTGCGCGCTGTCATCCTGCGCGACGTTCCAGGTCAAATCCTCAACGTCGTTTCAGGAGAGTCGCATGAATCAGACCGTATTTTTCAAACATTCCATCATCGCCGCCGCCGTCGCTGCGTGCAGCATGAATGCCGCCGTGGTTTATGCGGATAGCGAAGATTTCGGCGTTCGCGTCGAGCAACAACTCAAAGCCAAAGCCGAGAAATTGTTCGGCGTCGAACAACCGCTGGACGCGTCCGCACCGGCAACCACCGGCGCGTATCGCAGCGCCACGCAAACCGCCGCCGATCAAGTGCTGCTCGCGAAGGGCTTGCAAGCGGAGTACGTCACGCGCGGTTCCGCGCAAAATGCCGACCAGATGCTGCTGTGGCCGAATGGTCAACACCCGACGCACATCATCACCGCGGTGGAAGAATTCAACCCGCATGTGATCGGCAAATTGGCGAGCGGCAGCGACAAGCTCACGCCGTCGGTGCAGCGTATCGAGCTTGCGACCGGCAAATCGGAAATCATGCTGCGCGGCCTGGCCGGCGCGGACGGCATCCGCATGACCGCCTGGGGCACGATTTTGGTGCCGGAAGAAAACGGCAGCGGCAACGCGTACGAAATTATCGACCCGCTGCACGTGACCAATCACACCGTCACCAACCGCGCGCTGGGCACCATCGTCGACGCCGGCGGCAATCCGTCGTCCAAAGTCGTCAAGCGCGGCGCCTTACCGACCATGGCGTGGGAAGGCATGGGCGTGCTGGCCAGCGGCGTGGTGATCGCCGGTGACGAACTGCGTCCCGGCTCGCCCGCCAACGCCGACGGCGGCGCGATCTTCAAGTTCGTGCCCAGCGTTGCCTACAACCCGGCGAATGGCCCGATCACCGAGCTGGCACAGTCGCCGCTCACCAACGGTAGCGTGTACGCGCTGCAATCGAGCTGCGTGAACAACACGCAGCAGTTCGGCCAGGGTTGCGAAATCGGTCTGGGTGCGTGGATCGCCGTTAACGCGGCGAGCGCGCGCGCCGAGGCCAACAGCATGGGCGCGACCGGTTTCTATCGCCCGGAAGACTTGGAGTTGGACCCGCTGTACAGCGACGCGACCAATCCGCAGGCGGTGCGTTTCTGCTGGACCAACACCGGCAACGAAGAGGCCAATAACTACGGCGAAGTGGTGTGCGGTGTCGACACCGAACCGCTGGTCACCACGTTTGTTGACAGCAGCGGCGCGATCAAACCCAAGCGCACCACGACGCTCAACCGCTTCGTCGAAGGCGATGCCGATTTCAACCAGCCGGACAACATCGCGTTCCAGCCCGGCACCGGCAACACCTATGTGATCGAGGATCACCCGAACGGCGACATCTGGGCCTGCCTGCCCGATGGCGCTGATCGTGACAACAAGACCGACGGCTGCGTGAAAATCCTGTCGGTGAAAGACACCTCGGCCGAACCGACCGGTTTCTTCTTCGCGCCGGACGGCAAGACCGCCTATGTCAACATCCAGCACTCGGACGACACCAACATGCCGATGCAGGACGACTACGGCACCGACGACTTGATCAAGATCACCGGCTTCAAGGTGAAGAAGGACTAAGCATAACGGCGCGGATCGCCACTGAGGAAAAGAAGGCCGCCGCAAGGCGGCTTTTTTTTGGCGCCTATTTAAATCAACGAGTTGTTGCGGTAGCCATTCGTCGTCTGGATTTCAAGACGCTCTTGTTCCGGCTTTTGCTGGAGGCTTCCGGCCACCGTGCCGATAACCCTTTCGGTGCCGGTGTTGCGTCGTTTCGATGCATACCCGCGGCGCTGTGGTTTTTACGAGCCTGGACGACATGCGAAAACTATCCAACGTCACCAAGATCGTTAGCGGCGGCTTCATCGCCATCTTTGTGATTTTGCTGCTGCTGCTGTTGTTCTGGAACCGCAACAACTCGTTGAGCAACGAGCACCTTGACTTTGTCATTGACGAAAATGGCGAGGTGCGGCTACTCACCGAAACGCTGCAAATGGTGCAAACAACCCGGGCATTGGTGTATCGCGCAGTCGTGACCGGCGAGGTGAGTGGCGACCATGATCCCGCGACGGCGCTCAAGCAACTGCACGAGCAGTTTGATGTCACGAGCGAGGCTGTCAAGAACGGGGAATTTGACGAAACGGAAAAGGAATTGTGGTTCAAGGTACACCCGCTATTGCACACGTTCGGTGAATCGACCGACCGTGTCATGGATTTGGTCCGCCAGGGGCAGCGGCAGCAGGCGAGCGAGGAGATCGCTAACGTTATCGAACCGACGCAACGCGAGCTACACGCCGCGATTGAAGCTCTGAAGCAGTACCAAACCAGGCAAATCAATGATGAACTTGCCGAGGCGAAAGAAAAGACCACGCAAAACAACCTGATCTTTTGGGTGCTGCTCGGCAGCATGTGTTTGGTCGCCGGGTTCATGCGTGTCGCGATCAAGCGCACGACGGAAACCGAACGCCAGATCGGCAGGCAGAGCGAAAACATCCGCGCGTTGTTTGAAATATCCGCCAGCCCCGGCATGAGCGTGGATCAACAAATTGACGAAACCCTCAAACTCGGAGCAAGGGTTTTTGGTTTGCCGGTGGCCAAGGTGAGCAAGATCAATGTCGAAGAAGATCGCAATGAATCGGTCTATCTGACTGCGCCCGAACCAGCACGTGCGACTATGAGCGCGGTTCGCCCGTTGAGCGAGACGTATTGCAGCATTGTCTACGCCAACGAATAGACGCTGGCGTTACAACACATCGGCGCTACCGAGCTGCGGCACCATCCGGGTTATGCGAAGACGGGCGTCGAAACGTACATCGCGGCGCCGGTGTTCGTGAATAATGTCAAATACGGCACCGTGGCGTTCGCGGGCATGGCGCCGCGCGCGCAGCCGTACAGCCCCGCGGACATCGACTTCATGACGCTGATCGGCAAATGGATCAGCGCGAGTATCGAGCGCAAGGAGGCGCTGGAAGTCGCCTCGGAGAAACAGCAAGCGATCGCCGCGAACCGGGCCAAGAGCGTGTTCCTGGCGCACATGAGTCATGAAATCCGCACGCCGCTCACGGCGATCATCGGTTTCGCGGAAACCGCATCAGACCTCGCGCAAAGCGAGCAGGAACGCAAAGAGGCGATGACCACCATTGTCCGCAGCGGGCGCATTCTGCTGCAAATCATCAACGACATTCTCGATCTCTCCAAAATTGAAGCCGGCAAACTGGAAGTCGAGCGCGCGCCGTTGTCGTTGTTCGAGGTGATGAACGATGTCAAGGCGATCCTGGCGCCGCGCGCGCGCGAGAAGGGTCTGGCCTTTGACGTGAACTACTATCTGCCGTTGCCGAAAACAATCGACAGCGATGCGGTGCGCCTGAAACAGATTTTGTTGAATCTCGGTGCCAACGCCATCAAGTTCACCCAACAGGGCCATGTCAAGATTGACGTCGGCTACGACCGCGACGACCAGCAGTTGACCATCGGCGTACTGGATTCCGGTATTGGCCTCACGAATGAACAACAACAAAAACTATTTAACGCCTTCGTGCAGGCGGATGCGTCGACCACGCGCAAGTACGGCGGCACCGGTCTGGGGCTGTCGCTGTCGCGTCAACTCGCAGCACTGCTGGGTGGCACGATTAGCGTCGTGAGCGAACCGGATCGTGGCAGCAAATTCAGTTTGCGTTTGCCGGTCAGCGCGGCCGCGCACATGCAGTGGATCACGACGGAGCGTGACATTCCGCAACCGGCACCCGATGCGGCGGCGGTCGTGCCGGACACGCCGCTGACCGGCGACGTGTTGTTGGCGGAAGACACGCTCGCGAACCAAAAGCTGATTGCGCTGATGTTGTCGCGCATGGGCATCAATGTGCATGTCGTGGGCAATGGTCAAGAAGCGCTGGATCTGCTGTCGTCTCCCGGTCACGGCATCGAGCTGGTGCTCATGGACATGCAGATGCCGGTGATGGACGGCTACACCGCGATAAAGTGTTTGCGCGCACAGGGCTGCACGCTGCCGATCATCGCGTTAACCGCCAACGCAATGCCGGAACAGAAGAAGCGCGTTCTTGACATCGGTGCCAACGAATATTTGACCAAGCCGATCGACCGCGCGCTGTTTCACAAAACCGTCGCGCACTATCTTGAACGTTCGCCGCCTCAGGATGACCACGGCGACCGCATTGAATCGCGTTTGCTGGTGGAAGATCCCACGTTTATTGACTTGGTGACGAGCTTCACGAGCCGCTTGCCGGGCATGGTCGCCAGCATTCAGTCACAGTTTGCGCAACGGGATTGGATTCAACTCAGCGACGAAGTGCACGTGCTCAAGGGCGTGGGTGGAAATCTCGGTTACCCGCGGCTCACCGAGATCGCGAAGGAGATGGAAATGTTGTTGCGGTCTGAACAATACACGCGACTCACCCCGTTGCTTGCAACGCTTGAAAACACCTGCGCCAAGATCGTCCGCGGGACCAGCCAGGGCCGCACAACGGATCGGACGCGCGTGCAGCATGCGTAGCGAAAACGCAGTCACCGCCGGACACGTCTTCTGCCTACAGTTAGGCTCGCTCCGAGCCGTTACCCTTGTACCTTTCCCTGCAATGCCAATATTTGCCGGATACAAAACCTATGCGCGCACAACCACTGTACCGTTTTATTTTTGGTGTTCTGCTCGTGTCGACCATCTTGGTCTCCCCGGCGCCGGCGCAGCAAGTATTCAAGGTGGCGATCGTTCCGCTCATGGCGCCGGCGGCGATTAACCACAACTGGGGACCATTGCTCGCGCGCCTGCAAAAAGTTACCGGTCATCGATTTGACTTGCACGTTTACGATCAGTTCTCCCAATTCGAGGACGAGTTCAAGGCGGGCATTCCCGATTTTGTTTATCTCAATCCCTACCACGCCGTGATGGCCAAGCAAGCCCAGGGTTACATCCCGTTGGTGCGCGACAGCAGCGAGCAGTTGACCGCGATTCTCGTGGTGCTGGCGGATGGCGCCATTCGCCAGGTCGGTGATCTGGACGGGAAGGCAGTCGCGTTCGCTTCTCCCAATGCGTTCGCGCCGCTCTACCTGCGTGCGTTACTCACGGAAAAAGAAAAAGTCACGATCCGCCCGGTATTCGTCAGCAGCCCGCAGAACGCCTATCGCCACGTGTTGACGGGGGATGCGGACGCGGGCGGCGGAATTCTGCCTCTGCTGCAAAAAGAGCCGGCGGCGGTGCAGGCGCGCTTGCGGGTGCTCTACACCACGCCCGGGGTCGCGCCCCATCCGCTCGCCGCGCATCCGCGCGTGCCGGAAACGATTCGCCGCCAGGTCCAGCAGGCCATCCTCGATATGGCGCGCGATCCCGAAGGAAAAAAATTGCTCGAAGCGATTTTGATCAAGCAACCGATCGTCGCGGATTTTGCGCGCGACTACGCGCCGCTGGAACAGCTCCATCTCGACCGTTACATGACGCACTCGCCCAATTGAGACGTCGCCGATGTTAGCCGCGCTGCAACGAATAATGTCGCGTATCCGGCCAAGTAGCTGGCCGCGCCAGATCGCATTGCTCGCGGGGCTGGCGCTCGCGCTGACCTTCGTCGGCAACACCGCCTTTACCGTCGCGGAACAGATCAAGCACCAAAAACACGGACTGGAACTGAAACTCGCGGCGATCGCCAACGGCATCGCCATCAGTGCCACGCACGCGATTCTGGTACGCGACTACATCAAGCTGGAAAATTTGTTGCTGCAATCGGTGGAGTACCCCGGGATTCGTTCGATGCAAATCAACAATCGATCGAATCAGTTGATCAGCCAGGTCAAGCGCGAGCGCGGTCAGCCGCCGCAGGTGGCCTACGATGCCGGCACGGAGGCCGCGCCGCACTCGGCGGATATCTCGTTTATCTGGCGGTACGGTGACCAGCCGCGCGGTGCGCCGCTGATGCTGGGTCTGGACGCAACGCAACTCGTGATCTGGCAACCGATCAACAATGGCGAGCTGGGCTGGCTCAAGATCGAACTCGACACCGATGAACTGCGCACCCAGGCGCAGAGTGTCATTCTCATCAACCTCTACGTCGCACTCGGGTCAGTTGTTGTCAGCATGCTGCTGTTTTTGTGGTTCATGCGTTCCGGCGTGCGCGCGCTGCACCGGGCCACGGATTTTGCCGAGCGACTCAACCTGGAGCGTGGCAGCCAGATACCGGTCTATCAAGGCAGCCGCGAGTTGCAGTCACTGGGTGAAGCGTTGAACCACGCTTCGCAACGCCTGTACAGCCAGGAGATGGAGTTGGTGCACGCGCGCGAAGCGGCGGAAGCGGCGAGCAAATCCAAAAGCGAATTTCTCGCCAACATGAGTCACGAGATACGCACGCCGCTCACGGCGATTATCGGGTTTGGCGAAACCTTGCTGGACACCCAGTCGTCGATGCATGAGCGCATCGACGCAATCAACGCCGTTATTCGCAACGGCGTGCATCTGCAATAAATCATCAACGACATTCTCGATCTGTCCAAGATCGAAGCCAACAAGCTGAATGTAGAGCGCATCGACACCGACTGTTTTGAACTGCTGGCGGAGATTCACTCCGTGGTGGGCATGCAGGCGAGTTCCAAGGGGTTGGGTTTTGAAATTGATTATCGCCTGCCGCTGCCCGCGCGCGTCGTGACCGATCCGTTGCGCCTGAAACAGATCCTGATCAATTTGTGTAACAACGCGATCAAGTTTACCGAGCGCGGCAGTGTGCGAGTGGTAGTCAGTCAGGTCGCCAAGCGGCAAATGCAATTCGATGTGGTCGATACCGGTATCGGACTGACTGCGGATCAATGCAGCCGCCTGTTTCAGCCGTTCGAACAAGCGGACTCATCGACGACACGCAAATACGGCGGCACCGGCCTGGGGTTGGTGATCTCGCGCCGCTTGGCGGAAATGCTCGGCGGCACCATTGTCGTGGACAGTGTTCCGGGCGAGGGCAGTCGCTTTACCGTCGTCATCGATGCGGGTCCGCCGCATCCGGCCGGTTTGCTATTTCGCGTGCCGACGCGGTTCGACATGCCGGTGACGGAGCAAAGTGTGGTTCAGCTCACCGGGCAGGTTCTGCTGGCCGAAGACACGCGCGACAACCAACGGCTGTTCTCGCGCTACATCACCAGCGCGGGGGCAAAAGTAACGGTTGTTGGCAATGGTCAACTGGCGGTTGAGGCGGCGCTGCACCACGACTTCGACATGATCCTGATGGACATGCAAATGCCGGTAATGGGCGGCGTCGAGGCGGTGGCGGTATTACGGGGTGCCGGATATAAACAACCGATCGTCGCGCTTACCGCCAACGCGATGAAAGAAGACCAGGAAAAATGTTTCGCCGCGGGCTGCGATGCGTTTCTCGCCAAACCGTTAAAAAGAGAAGCGTTACTGCTGATGCTCGCGCGTTACCTGCAACCCAAGCCTCCTGAAGAACATCGTCAAACGCCGATTCACTCCGCGCTGCTGGAGCGTGAGCCGGACATGCAAGACATCGTGATCGCGTACGTAAAAGAACTCCCCGCCGTGTTACAGCAGGTCAATGATGCGCTGGCGCAGCGAAAGTGGCCGGAATTGAAAGAAGGGGTCCACAGCCTCAAAGGCACCGGTGGCGCATTTGGCTATCCGATGCTGACGAGCCTGGCGGCAAAAATTGAGTTTCAGATTGCCAAACAAGACATTGTTGAAATTTCTGCGTCTGTTGTCGAGCTCAGCACGCTATGCTGCCAGATTTGCGCCGGAAGGCCGCGTGAATAGCGATGCGGTGGAACGTAGCTCGACAATAACTGCTGGACGTTCCGCAGATTTTTCCAACCCCAGATAACTATCCGCGTACTACGATGCACTTTCAGTAGCAGTGGCCGGCGTCGGTTCGG
>Ga0315281_10011931_pt1 | contig 11865 bp, 14 predicted proteins | sample YL17G07_0_MG_FD_204540 | JGI IMG/M metagenome (GOLD analysis project Ga0315281, IMG submission 204540) | Sediment microbial communities from Yellowstone Lake, YNP, Wyoming, USA - YL17G07_0 | ecosystem: Environmental > Aquatic > Freshwater > Lake > Sediment | place: USA: Wyoming | collected... | reverse complement strand
AACTATTCCGCTTAGCGCAGGGTATATGTTCCCGCATGTCGTGCAGCGGTATCCTCCCAGAGTGGAGGTAAGCGCGCTCAGACATGTCGGACAGGCCAATATGTCTGTCCAGATCATTCACTAACACTCCCATAGATCATATGTTTCTTCATCTCTCTGAGGATATCGTTCAGCTTCGATAGGCGGGTATGCGGTTTTATGGGGCATAGCCCTCCGCATTTGGGACAGTATTCTCCCACAACACCATACATGACCTCATGCGGTGGAAGCCTATGCCCGCATCTCAGGCATGGCATAAACTTGGCCATAAATCTCTGTTCAGTAAAATCCATCATTTCATATTACCTCTCAGTGTAATCTATCATTTTTTATTATTTTCCAGTGTAGTCCATCATTTTCTATTATTTTTCATGGGCAGTATGAGCGCCGCCGAGCCGAGGCTGAAGAGACCTGCCGTGACGAAAGCAGCGTTGAAGCCGAAGAGATCGATGAGTATGCCGAGGAGGACTCCCTGCAGGCTCGCCACAAACTTGCCCACAGCATTCATGCAGCCGACACCTGTGGCGCTGCCTTCCACACCCATGATTTCCACGGGCGTTAGGAAGTAGGCGACGGCCAGGCTCTCGTTAAGTACTCCACAGACCATGAGGACGGCTATGATGAGTAGGCTATTCGACGTAGATATGAAGCCGATGACCGCCGTGGCTAAAGCTAGGATGGACTTGCTCACGGCTATGAGCATCCACTTCCTCTGGGTGAAGTAGTGGTCATGCAGATATCCGATCAGAGGACTCCCCACTGACCCGCCTACGTAGAGGACGGTTGTGAAGAGTGCGGTCTTGAAGATGCTTTGACCAGAGGCCTGGTAGAAGTAGAGAGGTATCCATGTGATCAGGGCATACCTGATGAACTGGCTGAAACCGTAGCTGAGATAGGCGCAGTCGAGCCTCCAGTTGCCGAAGGCCTTCCTGTAGCTGATAAGAGCGTCCCTGAGGATTGGTCGACGAGGAAGCTCCATCTGAGGAGAGTTCTTCACCGACAGGTAGTAGATGATGCTCATTGCGAAGAGGGTGATCGAGGGCGCGATGAAGATCATTCGCCAACCGTAGACTATTGCGAGGAGGGCGGCAACGGGCACGAACACGACCTGGGCAGCTGCCTGAAGCCCTTCGTTGATGCCCAGAGGCATCCCCCTAGTGTCCTCCCTGCTGTACCAGTTGGCTATGAGCCTGAGGCTACTCGGGTAGCCCATCGCCTGGAAGTACCCGTTGGCTGCCCATATGAGGAGGAAGAGGCCGAAGACGCTGTTCCAACCCATGAGGACGTTCAGTACAGCGCTGGCGATTCCGCCCACGGCCATGATGATTTTAGGTCCACGCCTGTCAACCATGAATCCGTTGATCAGCTGACCCACCGCGTAGCCCAGTGTGAGGGCTGTTGCTATCGCCCCCAACTCTGCGCTGGATACGTGGAACTCCTGCTGCATGAAAGGCAGGGCGAAGCTGTAGTTGAGTCTGCAGAGGTAGTAGAAGAAGTATAACACTGCGGCGGTCGATGTCACCTTGGCAGCCATGTCCAGCTTCATAGGGCGTCATCTCCAAACTTCATGTTCCTCGCTTTCTCGAGATCTGCCTCAGTGTCGATCTCTATCCACTGGAGTCCTCCCGTGAGCTCATAGTGCAGGTCATGCATCTCCATCAGCCTATTCAGGGGTTCGATGATCTCCCTCCTCGCTTTACCATCCTCTAGAAGATAGTTCTCGAGGATCGCCGCTAGGTCTCGTGAAGCATCTTTTCCGAGCTTGAAGATCGTCAAGGCCTCTCCGATCGGATTCTCAGGGTAAGGCGACGGCCACTGCAGGTGTTCTACGACTCCTTGGTAGCCGTATGCGATGACTTCCTCGTCATATTTTAGTCTAGAAAGATCCTCGTCGACAAGAACCACGTTCTCCTGCTTGTTTTTCATGAGGCGCTGCATGAGCCTTGGATCGAGATAATGGTCACCCTCTAGGACGACGCATGGTCCTCTTCGAAGCACGTCGCTAACCGTGTACAGGCTCTGAGCAGCACCCGTGATCTTGAACAGCTGGTTCTCGTGGAAACGTGTGCTTGAGGCATACCAGCTGTGGCTAATCAGCTTTCTGAACTTGTGGCCGTAGTGGCCGATGACGATATGGGTCGTATTTACTTCCCAGGTGTGGTAGAGGATGTCTAGGAAATGGATGATCAGAGGTTTGCCGTTGATGTCCAAGAGGCTTTTGTTCGTCTTGTTGGTGTAGGGCCTGAGGCGTTCACCGATACCAGCGCATAGAACTATGACGTTATATCCCATATCTTTGATAGGCATACCTGTTTCTTTAAAAATCTATGCCTTGGCCTTCTTCCGCCTAATGGCCACGAGATCTCGTGGAAACCATCCCTGAGCCCACCTTCCCCTCGACTTGTATCGGACATTCACCATCTTCCGCCTTTCATGACCCCCTTTCCAGTTCCACCCCGCCAAATCAATGACTACGCCATCAGTGTACCGTTCTTCAACAATATTCACCTTAGATCCGATTCTAATTATCTGTTCAGGGGGAGGGGGGGACGCCTTTCCTCCCGTGATCCAGAGGCTGAAGGCTTCCTCATATTTCTTAACCCAATCGCCCGAGTAGGCAAGGTGCTTCAACTCAGTCACCTTCAGGCCCTTGTTAACAAGGTAGTCGACGAGATACCCAGGCTTCCGTGCGGGAAAGGTCTGTTTCCCCTCATCATAGTTAGCGCCGTACTCTATCGTCACAGCATAGAAGCCATCGAGCCTCAACACCCTAGAGAGCTCATCTAGGAAGGCTTTCTGGTCACACATGACTTGGAAAGTGCTCTGAGAGGTAACGGTGGGCAATGAGCCGTCTCTGAAGGGCAGAGCCTCGGCGGCGGCAACTATTCTGTCACAGCTCTTATCGATGTTTCTGAGTGCGTCAATATTGATGTCGACGACCACTAGCCTCCATCGGCCCTGAGGACTCAACATCTGTTCAAGTAGCCCATAGTATCCAGGCCCTATGTCTAGAACAGGCTGGTCCGTCTTCTCGAGGATCTCGAGGAGTTTCCTCATCCGCAGTACGTACTGGGCCTCGTACTGTGAGAGGTCGACCTCCATCCCCCTAGATCAGCCACCCAGAATCTCCAACCGCATGGTACTGAACATCCATGACCTTGAGCCGTTCCTGAAGAGGCTTCCAGATCCCGTAGCTGTCCAAGACAAGTTTCACACCCTTCAGGTTCTCGTAGAGGATCTTCTTGGGCATCGCCGAGTACTGGCCGTGGTCGCAGGCTATGACGACGCAGTCGCATCCCGACATCCCCTCGGGGAACTTAACTGGCTCGCACCCCGACAGGCTACGGACCTCATCATCCGTGTAGAGAGGATCATTCATGACTGCGTTGATGCCGTGTTGCCTGAGAGATGCTGCAAGCCTTATTGAGGCGCTGGCCACATGGACCTTAAGGTCTCCCTTGTAGGCCAGTCCCAGGATGCAGATTTTCTTGAAGCCTTTGTTGATAAGCTGATCAGCGATTATGGTCGGCATCTTCCAGTCAACTCCCTCGGCCTCCCTCAACAGCGACAGAGGCTCCTGATTCACAGTTCCTGAGAGAACATACTGAGGGCTTAACGGAATACAATTGTGTATCAGAATGTCATAGACAGCGTACTTATTGTTGGCTGTATGCAGGTTGTAGACTGGGCCCTGATATTGCATATGTGGGAATTGATGGACCATTTTGGTTGATCTAAGTCTTCTGCCTTCTTCGAATGGGATATTTCTTTTTCCCCAGGCGCGGTCTTCCTTCCAGTTGATCTGCCACATATCACTGCAGTTCCAGCCCTGTTTAGTTATGCCTTGATTCCTGATCCTTGAGACATAAGCGGGAAACTCCAGCGACGTGGCGAGCATTTGGAGACCCTGTATCAGGGAAAGCGATATACTGCATCCTCTATGCCTTCCTTCTCTCGGATAATCGGGCAATCCATCACCTTGTGTCCACGCATTGAGTAGACCTAGCTTGAAGTCGGACGGTCCAGAAAGAACCTCTTGTGACAATCTCTTCGTGGAAGCGCCATCTCCGATGAGTTGTATGAGAAAGTTATGAACCTCTTTCCTTTTGAATCTTAAGTCAAAGTGGCCCCCATTTTTATGATACCACGTAGGGCATTCGAACCTAGACTCCAATACTGTAGCGATCTTTTCGGCAACATCGCTCTCCTTCTTGTTGAAGGTCAATCCTATCGAGTAATCATTTCTAGATGCGCGAGAACCTTCTGCGGCATACCAGCCGACAAAACTGCCAAGTTCATAATCGAGCTTCTGTCCCATAAATTCTTCCATTTGCTCTCTAGGAACTCTCGGACTGGCCAAAAGAGAATGCGTATTCAACTCTTGAACTGTCTTCCAGCCCTCTGAGGTCAATATAGGGTGTTCTGGAGTTATCCAGAATCTTGGAACGCCAGAAAGATCAATTCCTATGAGTTCACCAGAGTATTGCCTTTCCATTATATTCAGGACAGGCGTGTAGCCATCATCGGACAGAACTAGATCTCCAGGCTTCACCTTCTCAATCGGTTTATGTCCCATAGTTGTTGCTATCAGAGTTCCAGGTCCTAAACAGTAGCCGCCGACTCCGATTGACGGGTAATAGGTCTCCATGTTCCACTTGGTCCCAGCGAGCTCCAGGACCTCTCGGATATCTATTCTCGGATAGGCGAGGCTGAGCTGATAGGCGAAGCTGATCCCGAGGTGACGGTAAGCATTCTCAACGCTCTTCACCATCTCAGCAACCCTGTAGTTGCTCGCCACATGGATCTTCTGGCTCACGATTCCCAGGACATCGATCGCTTGGGCCAGTGCGGCGTCCGAGGTCGCTCCGACGACCCTATCGAGGGTCTCGAGGCTCATGCCCTGCAGGGTGAACCAGTCCCTTCTTGGAGCCACTGCGACTGGCTTGTAGTTTCCGAGAATAGGCCTGACGATGCTGTCGGTCCAGCCTGGGGTGAGCGTAGACTCGATGATCGTCAGAGGAGTAGGAGAAACCTTAGTTATCTTCTGACAAACGTCCTTAAGCGGTCCATCCCATGTCCCGCCGTCCTTCTCCGTGTTGACGCAGACCAGCTGGACAGGATGGTTCTCCTCAACGGCCTCGCGCCAGTCCATGGTTGCTCTGATCAGCTTCGTGAACGGCTTCAGGTCGAAGCCGAGCCAGTGCTGGATCTCAGGATAGGGCGGCTGACCTCTGTTAATCTTATCAACTTTGCTGGGATCTAGGTCGACGATTAGAACGGTGACGCCGTGCTTGGCGAAGAATGCGGCGTCCGAAAATCCTGTGTAGCCTCCTCCCCATACGACGAGGTCCTCCTCATCCTGCAGGAGACGTTTACGAAGACTCATGGTATTACCGTGAAGCATGCGCGCTTAAAGGTATTAATCATGACATTAGCGATCATAGATGTTTTCCTCCTCGCCAGACTTTGTCTCCATGTCGCCTATGGAATTGGAGTAGCTCAACCTTCTTGACACAGTAGTCCTTGCCACAACGCCCATACTGACAGCAGATCTCGACTGGACAGCCACTCATTTTATGATCCCCAGCCTCCTCTTCTTGCCCATGATCGGCGCTAACCTGTCGTGGTACTTCTCCATGAGCCTCTTCTGCTCGGCTCTCAACTCCTCGTTGCTCAAGTGGTCGCTGTGCCAGAACGTGTTCCCGTAGTTGTCCACATCCGACCAGTCTATGTCGCCATATTTCTCTTCCGAGTAGTAGGCTGTCCCAGGGTAGGGCGCAAGGATCGTGAATGCGACGAGGTCGGGATCAATCTTCTCGAGGAGGGCCTCAGTCATCTTTATTGTACCATATGTCTCCATCGGCGCACCCAGGATGACCTGTGCCCGTCTAAGGATGCCGTGGGCCTTAGCCGCCTTAAACGCTTTCACCGTCATCTTCGTGGTGATCCCCTTGCCGTAGTGCTTCAGGATCTTCGGTGAACCAGATTCGACGCCGAAGTCGAACTCATTGCACTTAGCCTTCTCAGCTAGGGTGCACAGCTTGTCGTCGACCTTGTCCACCCTCATGTTGCATCCCCAGGGCGTCTTCCAGCGTCTACTGTATAGTTCACTACACAGTCCAGCGAAGTGCCCCAGGGTCGGATTGGTCTCTGCGTCGCTGAACTTGAAGTACTCAATATCATACATGGACTGAACATCAGCCATCTCGTCGACGACCTTCTCAGGGGACCTCAGGCGGAGAGGTTCAGATAGGCCGTACCCAGCCGCACAGAAGTTGCAGTGGAAGGCGCACCCCCTCATCGAGACCACTGATGTGACTCTCCGTCCCTCCTCTCGCTGGGCTGTCCCGATGTATCGCTCCATGTCGACGAGGTATCGAGCTGGGCGAGGGATATCGTCCAGGTACATGACTGGGGTCAGGCGATAGATCCCATTCCCTATCCTTAGTTCACCATCTATCGGAGTCAGCAGGTTCTTGAGCATCCTTTCACCTTCGCCCACTATCACGGCGTCGACATAATCTGTGAGAGCCTTCTCGGGCTGTAGACTAGGCCCGTATCCTCCGAGTATGGTCTTAACATCGGGGTTAGCTTCCTTCACCTGCTTGGCCAATCCTAAGGCACTCTTAAGTTGAGGAGTCGTGGCCGAGATCCCGACCAGATCCATATGCTTGGCCACTTCGAGGACGCTGCTTCGGTCATCGAAGGACTCATCCATAACGTGGGCCTCCGCTATGTCCATGACATAGGATGCGAGGTAGAGGAGGCTTAACGGCTCCCAGCACGAATGGTAATGAGGCCGCACTAGGAGAATTTTCAACTATTAGCCTCTCTCAAAGTCTTGCGATAGACAGTGGTGAACTTCTCCAACTCGGCTATGAGGCGCATAGTCTTCTCGAGAGGAGGCTCGGGTAAACCGTTCCTGTAATTGTCATACCCTACGGCGACGGCCCAAGGCTTAATTTCCATAATAAGTTGGACGAAAGAGTCGAGATCGAAGTCCATTATGGGTTCGATCGATATGAAGCGTTTATTGGAGATGCCGTACTTGGTTAGACGAAGCATTTCTTGGAGGCGTAAAGTCTGTCGAGGCGCTTTGCTTATTTTTGGATAATTTCTGTTGCTCTCTATAGTTGCTCCTAAAACCACGTTCGGAGGTATCGCGTCGAAACTGCGCGCGCTCAAGACTGCCAGCACAACATAATAGCGACTAGGATTCTTGGTGAGGAAGAGGAACTGAGCGTCGGGACTTACCTTCACCCAGTTTAAGACTTGTCCAATCATGTTGATGAGAACAGTCTCGGCAAATAGGTCGGCCATGTCCTCGACGAAGATGAAGTCATCCTTTTGGAAGCGCCTCTTCAGCACCTTCAGGTTCAGGGTATGTGGACCTCGATACATCTTCATATCCCATTTCTCGACGAGGCCCTTCGCTCCCTGAGCCCAGCAGTAGAAGCACTCATGGGAACAGTGACCCCAGACAGGGTTCTGAGGAGGCTTGTTGATGAAGCTGAACATTCTTTCAGTCAATATTCTCCCCACCACCATTTGTTGATCGCCGCTAAAACTTTCCTTGCCCATTCTCTGTCGGATTCTTTCTCCTTCTCCGAGAGATCTGGATAGACTGTCTCCACCTGTCTTTTCCAGCGTTCAATATTCTCAGGGGTTAGGTTAGCCAGCATATATTTTGTCCAATGAATCCACTGGATATGCTCAATCTCGCCAAGCGCCTCGAGGAGATTATGGTCATTGAGGTCGATTTTGATTATTCTTTTCTCACTCAATTTATTTACCTGCCTTCGTCGTCTCGTCTACCCCTAATGCTTTCTTTATCAATTCTTGCCCCAGAGGATCAACAATTAAATTGATGTTCTCAAGTAGTTTCTTTATCTGTTCGTCAGTCATCTTGGACATAGTATCAGCAAAGGTTTCTCCATCATTTTTCTCGGTGATTTGAGAAGTAGCGCGTGCGTCGACGACTAGGGTCGCAGCGTAGACGAGTGCTCCTCCGACCTTTGCTGCCTCGAGGGCATTGAACACTTCTGAGCTAAGTAGCTTATCTTTCTCGAACCAGCAGAGCCCTACCTCTTCTGGGGCATCGTCTGGACCAAGCATACAGCAGCAGTAACCTATTCCCTCGTAGGTGTCTATGCTGACGATCTCGACACCCTTCTTCTTCCTGTCACACTTCGGTTTAGGCATGTTTCTCTTCACTTCAAGCGCGATGCTGTCGCAATATGGCAAGTATTGTCCCGCAGTTAGGACAATAGTCTTCGCTTAGTTTTCTTTCCCTCCCGCATTTGGGGCAGAATCTACGATGCCTTACGTTTCCTGGGTCGGCAGGAGGTCTACGAATGAGATCTCTCCAATTGCACATTTCCATTTTTATAGAATCATCTCGCATACTTGCTTAATGTTTGGACGAGTTCCATGCCCCTTATTGTATCGGTATGGTACTGGAGTACGGTCTTGCGTCCGTTCTCTGAGATCCTAGCAGCCTCGTCGGGATGAAGAAGATAGTAGCCGACCTTCTCGAGAATGTTTTCTGGCCCAACCTCGACATAGTTCTCGCCCGACACGTAGTGCAGGTAATCGGCGTCCATGGGTCGATCACACATCAAGAGGCTTTGACACGACATGACCTCGAGGATCTTTGGGAGAGGATACTTGTAGCTCGAGGTGCAGGTGACTCCGATCCTGGACTCGTTGATGTGTCGAATGAAGTCCTGTCCCCAGAACATCTCCGTGTTCGGTGAATGGTAGCTGAAGCCTTTGTCTCGAAGCACCTGGTCGTACAAGTTTCTGTAAGGATAGTAGCTACTGCTCATGTGACCTAGGAGCGACACGTCCCACTTCTTCGGGAGACCCATCGGCCTGTAGATCTCTGGGTCGACGGCGAACGGATAATACTCAATCGGGACATTCAGACCTTTGAAGATCCCTGCAGACGAGGTCTTCCTCTCCACATCGTAACTCATCAGGATTAAGCCTATGCCACTTTTCCGAATGTAGTCGAGGCAGGTAATCGAGCCAGCGTCCTTATGAATGTCGCAACTCCAGAGGACGCGGAGACAGTGTAGCCTATCCATGTTCTCCATCGGCCCGACGCTGCCAGTGCCCTCAAAATCCCATTGAAGGACCACGTTAGGTTCATCTCCGCCGTAGAGGTGGCTGATTATCTTGAGGATGTCTCGGCTGCCTCCCAACTCGTAGAACGGGGGATAGTTTGAACCGTAGAACTTAACGTCGGCATGCTTGGCCAGTCCCTTCATCATCTGTGAAAAGAACGGGGCGTAGAAGCCCTCGAAGTTCGGGGTTAAGTAAAGGATCTTCAACCCGTTCCAGAACCTCCATGCTCATCTGTGCGAATAATGCCTATCCTGACACCCTTGCCGACAGGATATACTACGGCATAGCCGCAGTGACATCTGAGCACAAGAATTTTCTCATCCTCGGTAAATGCCAATTCAAACTTATCCCCTTCACATACGGGGCAAAGGACTGGTTTTGATTCAAAGTAGACAGGTATATCCATTTTATATCCCCATTATTCTCCGTATTGCGTCGGCGTACACGCCGATGGCCAAAGCCTTCTCAGCTCCTCCTCCAACAGTGGCACGGTATGCTGCCCTAGGTGGGAACCGTAGAGTTCCCCCTCGTGCTTGTACTCGGGCGTCGCGAAGCCGTCGGGGCCGAGGACGGCGGGCCACAGATCTATGATCTTGAACCCGTTCGCGGCGCAGTAGGCGTTGAGAGCGTCATGGAAGACCGTGTATATATTGATCCTCGTCTTGTCGTCTCGTGGGTAGCGAGGATTCGAGAAGAAGACGTTCCCAGACTGAAAGTTTGGGGCAGGCGGTATGTTTAGGACGGCAAAGTCTACGCCTCTGCCACGCAGTAGCGCCATGATCTGCCCGTAGCGGGCAACGGTCTCGTCCACTAGCTCCCCAAGTGATCTACCCTGCGTCATACACTGATATAGGAGGTGTAGCCTGCAGTCAATTTCACCGAAGCTGAGAATCACATGATCCCTGGACTTAACTTCGTTGAGGTTGACCTCGATTAGCCTCATCCTCTCTGGCTTCACTAGGTTGTGGGCGCACCATACATGTTCTTCGGGGAAGCTGAACCTAATGTTGCTCGTCTCGGCGAGTTGATGAAATACTCGGCCATGACTATCGCCTATTATGTGGATCATATCCCAGCTATTCTCCTAATCTCGGCGACACATCTTTCAGCTACGTGGCCGTCGCATGGACTATTCACCTTCTTTGCCCATTCATGTCGGATGTCGGCGTGTTCATTCGGGTTCTCCACGTTCCTGATTATGGTTTCCCTGAGGCCCTCAAGACCCGTCTTCTCGACTCCTCCACAGAACCTGCACTTCGGGTACTGTTTAAACAGGGCTCGGATCTCGAGAGGGGGCTTACTGTTCGGGTCGTATGCGCCGTATGGACAGTTCTCACAGTCAAGGATGCCTGGTACGAGGGATGTGACGGCATCGATCATGTTGTTGAGTTGAATCGTCGGCTTGTCTAGGGCGATGGCTTCCCAGGCTACGCTCGACCCGTCCGTGATCACGGCATCGGCCAGAGTGTACAGTGGGACCACGTTGGCGTCGTAGTGGATTCCTCGGATGTGTTTGGGACCTTTGGTCAGATAGTCTAGGAGTGTCCCGTATTCCTGGAAGCTCATAGCGTAGTTTCCAGTCTTCACTATCAGGTTATAGGCCAGGCCCTCGAAGATGGTCAGAATAGTTTTGATGCTTTTGTCGAAGCTCGACGCCCAGTCCCAGTTCCCAGTCGGAGCATAAAGCACGGTCTTGCTGTAGGGCAGGTCGAGGCCGTGGGCCTGAATCGTCTTCTCCTTCACATTGGGTTCAAACGCGGCGTCCATCTTAGCCCACCCTGTGACTGGTAATCTTCCAGCGTGCAGGGCGTCACCCCTCTCAGTGTAGGTGGAGTTGATGTATCCACTCCAGTAGCTTCCTGGACTCAGGTATCCGAGCCAGGGCCTGTATTCCTCGTTGGGAGCGCGCGCCATGACGTAGGCGCTCTCAGTAGGGTGTAGGCCGTGTGGGTGAAAGAAGGTCCTGTCGATGAACTGGTTACTGGGCATCCCTGGCTCACAAGTGACCCAGCAGGAGACGCTGTTGCGATCCACACCCGAAATGGTTCCCCAGGGCTCAGAGTACTGTCCCCATTTGCAGTCGAATCCGCTTCTGGAGAGGAGGTCGAAGATGGGTTGGAGCACGGAGTTGTGTGCAGGAATTATTCTGCCCTCGATGTCGGCTGCGACGAATCCGACGGCAGTCAATTAGGACAGCCTCCGAGCGTAGAACCCTTTCGGTGCCAGATCTTTATCCCGTTCACCATAACACTTCTCAAAGACTATCCCCCTTTCTGCTTTGGTAGCAGACCTAGCTTCACTGCAGTCTCCTCCATCAACTTGGAGATCGAATCGCCTATAGCCACATCACTCAAGACACAGTCCGTGCAGATGACAGGGAGATTATCCCTCTCGATGAGGCGGGCTAACCACGGCCTAACCACGACACTTTTCTTGCAAAGTCTGCAGGTGAGCCACACGCCGCCCCCTAACCAGTCCTTATCACCAGCTATGACGGGGGCGCGACCTCCCTTCAAGAGGGCTTCCTCAACCGATTTCCGATGGCGCTCATCTACCTCACGCATTCTTTCAGCCGAGATCATATGTTCAGCCTTTCCTCCCTTAGGTCGAAGACTCTCTGACCCTTGAGAAACTCCTCGAGTAGCGAATCGTCGATCCAGAACCTTCCACCCAGCTCCTCACCCTTGCATCGCTCAT
>Ga0315281_10011930_pt1 | contig 11865 bp, 15 predicted proteins | sample YL17G07_0_MG_FD_204540 | JGI IMG/M metagenome (GOLD analysis project Ga0315281, IMG submission 204540) | Sediment microbial communities from Yellowstone Lake, YNP, Wyoming, USA - YL17G07_0 | ecosystem: Environmental > Aquatic > Freshwater > Lake > Sediment | place: USA: Wyoming | collected... | reverse complement strand
CCAGGATCGCCCGGTTGGCATAAATTGTCTCGCCTTCCGCAGTAACGATGCGCACGCCGAGCGGAGAGTCATCCAGAAAGTGCTGGAAGTTCTCCTCGCTCTCCCGCAGCGCCTCCTCCGCGTGCTTGCGCTCAGTGATGTCGGTGATGAATCCCTCTATGTAGAGCAATTGCCCGGCATCGGAGAAGATGCCTCTCCCCCGCTCCCAGACCCAATGATCGGTTTCTCCGCTGGCAACGACAATGGGGTACTCATGTTGGAAAGCCTCTTTCTGCTGAAGACAATTCTGTACATTCAGCCACACCCGCTCCCGGTAGTCTGGGCGAATGATGTTGTTGAAGGCCAACTTCTTGTTGTGCAGGAAATCTTCGGGTGCATAGCCCGTTATGCCCCTGCACCCATCGCTGATGAACGACATGGTCCAGTCGTGGTCGTTATCGCAACGATAGACAAACCCGGGAAGATTGCCGATCATTGTACGGTAGCGTTCCTCACTCTCCCGCAGCGCACTATCCGCCTGTTCTTGCACGGTGGCAGCCTCGCCTGAACGGATTTCCTTGTCAGTCATGGCTATTCCTCTTGTCTGGTTCCGGGTCATGGTTACTCATGCCGCTGCCTCGAACTGCTGGGAACTGTCTCATGCATGTTTCCAATTCGTGGCTCCTGTGCCGTTCCTGACCTCGTCGAATAGCCGTTTGCCTGCCACACGCGCGAAAAAAGGGGGAACTCGCTCGATCCTGTTCTCAGGATAGTCGTCGCGTGGGGTGGGTCAAGTGCCGCAATTCGTGCGACAATCCATTATGCTTGCCAACTATCCGTCATTCTCGCGCAGGCGGGAAACCAGTTCTACCTTTGCGTCCGTCATTCTCACGCAGGAGGGAATCCATTGTTGTTGTTGTGGTCAGTTTGCCAGCCCAGCAACCTCGTCCGGCACGATGTCCATGATAACCTCTTGCACAACGCGCGCGCCATGCCGCACGCCCCGGCGTCGGCCGACCTCACGGAACCCGGCCTTCCGGTATGCGGCGATGGCCCGCTCGTTGAAGTCGTAGACGTGCAGGATGACATTGCCCAGCCCCAGGACGTCGAAGGCGTACCGTGCCAGCAGGGCGACAGTCTCCGTTGCATACCCGCGGTTCCAGCAATCCTTCTCGCCGATGATGAGTCCCAGCTCGGCCGTGCCTGCCGCGTGTTCGATATCAAACAGCGAGCAGTCCCCCACCAGGCGCATGCCGTTTACCTCGTGGATGTCGAAGTTCACGCTGGCCCCAGTGGCCTTGGCGACGTTGTTGTCATACCACTCGTATTCGTTCTCGATGGACACGCACGCCCCGAGGTCCGTCAGCCCGGCGTTGACTTCGGGGTCGCAGATCCACTTCCAGTACGTCGGCACGTTCTCCCGCTGCTGCGGGGTCAGTGAGACTTTCGTGCCTTTGATGATAACGGGGATGTCGCTCATCAGCTTGTCCTCTGACTGCATCATGCGTGGATGCCAAACACGGCCTGTACCAGGCGGCCGAACGCGTAAGAGGCTGCGGCGGCACCCAGGCCGGTGATGACCATCTCGCGGATCTTGCGCCGGAACGCATTGCTGCCGGCCGTCAGCGTAATAATGCTGGCGACCGTAGCAAGGGCAATCCCTGCGAACAGGACACTGAGGATCAGCGCCGTGAACGAATTCCGAGTGAAAAAGTAGGGGAGGACGGGGAACAGCAGTCCGATGATGTAGGCGACGCCAGTGAACAGGGCACTGCGGATTTCGTTGACGGGTGTGTGCTCGGTGAGAAGCCCGATCATTGCCTCTTTGTTCGACGCCAGTTTTGCGGTGACCTCGTCGGTCAGGTCGGCGGGCATCCCGGATTCGGTCAGCTTCCTGGCCAGTTCCGCCTGTGCCCGTCTGGGCGCGACACTGAAGAGAAGGTCAGTCTTGCGCCGAATACCTTCATTGACCTGGCGCTGACTGCGGACCGACACCCAGGTCCCGATTGCCATGGACAGTGCACCGGCGAGGCCGACGACGAGGCCGTTGACGCCGACGATCTGCGGGCGTGTCGGGTAGACGGCTGAAAGACCGGTGACCGCACCAAGCAGCTCGACGAGACCGTCGTTCATGCCCATGACGAAGTCGCGGACGTTGTCCTTGGGCAGCGCGTTGAACTGCGATTCCAGCTCTTCCTCGTGGCCCAGCTCGTCCTCGATGATGCGTGTGATTTCCGTTTTCTCGGCTTCTTCCAGGGCTGCTGAATTGAGGAACTCGTAGTACGAGTCGACGGCGGTCCCCTCGGTGATTTCAAGGAGGGACAGGTAGCGTCGTGTCCCCAGTATCCGGCGCAGGAGTCGTGCCCAGGCGAACGACAACCATGGCGGCTCCTTTGTCGTGATGCCGCGCTTGAGAAGAAACGCACGCCAGAAGGCCATGTGGATGTTTTCGACCCGAGCCAGCTCCGCAAAGCGCTCCCGCAGGGCAGGGTCTTTCTCGGACCCGGCCAAGTATGCATAAAGGCGCGATGCACCCCGCTCGTCGGCGTAGAAGCCCATCGCTTTGGCTGTTTCATTGATCATGGAAGGCTCCTTTCATATCAGTGTGGATTGTGAAGACCATTATACCTGGTACTATGGGGATTCACAATTCAGCGGCGGAATGTGCGTCGAAGCACAATTGCCTGTTCGGGACACATCTCGTGACAGCAGTAGCAGAGCACACATGTGCTCCGGTTGAATTGCGGGTACGGCGCGAGTTTGATTGCCTTCGCAGGGCACCGCTTTGCGCAGATGCCGCATTTGACGCATTTGGACGTGTCGACTATGGGGATGGGTCGGTTGGAGGCGCCGACGATGCGCTGGAGCGTTGCTGCGATCGACACCACGGCGCCACCCATGTAGCTTCGGGGCCTCGCGAACGCCGGCTGGATGGGTGTGAGGTCGCCGACGGCGGACGTGCTGTCGGGGACAGGGACGACATGTGACAACGGTGTGATCCCCCAGTCGATCCCCATCATGCGGCACATGGCCCAGTCCGCGAGGACAGGATCATCCGCGACCACGACGGCCCGCAGGTGTCTTGGTCTTCCTGACGATGGCCCCTCGCCGTCCATACCCAGAATACCGTCCATGACGATCCGTTCGGGGATGGGGAGGGCCGTGTGGAGGTCCAGCAGGCACCTGGCAAACTCGTCGCCGGACGGAATCATGTGGAGACCCGTGCGCTCGGCCTTGGGCGTGAGCCCGAACAGGTTCTTGACGGCACCCGTGACCAGCGTCAGTGAATGGGTTTTCGCCTTGGGCAGGTTGAAGAGGACCTTGCACTGCCACAACAGGCTGGGCAAGCTGACTGGCCGGGGGCTCCGTGGGTGCTCGAGGTGGACATGCCCGAACCCGTACTGGTCCAGGTTGCAGATGGTGACCCGTTCGTCGCCGGCGTATTCCTCGAGGCCAAAGTCGGCGGCCAGGCGTTCGCTGAGGACATGGTTGCCCGGAATGTCGCCGACGACGACGCGCAGTCCGTGTCCGAGCAGAAATCGGACGAAGGCATGAATGAAGTAAGGGTTGGTCGTCAGCGCCCGCTCAGGCTCAGCTTCCTGCAAGATGTTGGGTTTGACGAGGACCGTGTCGCCGGGGGCGAGCCCGCCCAGAAGGAATTCCTGGCGGCTTGCCAATACATCGGTCAGGCGTCCTTCGTCGTAGTCGTCGAGCCGGTCGATCCATGCCTGCATGTGTGCCTCCTGTCGTGTACTAACAGGATAGCCGCAGCAGCTCGTGACTCAACCCAGTTCCTGTGCAGGAGATGGCTAGAGAGCGGCCCTGAGCGCGTGGCGTGTCGGCAGGAGAAAGGCGAGCACTACCAGGGCGGCCGCGACACCAAGCAGCAGGCGATAGGACGACATGATGCTGGTGTGCTGCGCCCACTGACCCAGGATGAGAACGACGACGCCGCCGACGCCCCAGGAAAGGCCCATGATGGATGCGGAGACGAGGCCGCGATGGTTTGTGACCAGTTCGTGCGCGAAGACGATGTTGGAACTGAGCATGAAGCTGGTGAAGAAGTTGATGGCTGGAAACCAGATGATGCTGGTTAACCCGGTCAGGACGAACATGAGGAGGGACACGGCCACGCCTGTTGCCCCGATGATGTTGATCGTCCTGCGGCCGATATGGTCGGAGAGCTCGGCCCCGATGACATTGGCAACCGTGCCTACGAGTGCCCCGATGGCAAGGTAGACGCCGGCTTTGCCCGGCTGGAACCCAAGTTCCTGGAACAGCAGGGGCAGCAGGATGGTGACGCCGTTGAAGACCATCGCGGTCAACATGGCGTTGGCGACGAGCACGAGGTACCCTTTGAAGGCAGGACTGTCTGTCATGCGACCGCTGTTGCTGTTTCTTCCGGCTACAGCGGGGTCTTCCTGCCGAGGGAGTGCGAACACCTGGAAGAACGCCAGCGCCATGCCGGGGATGGCCAGGATCCAGAAGCGCTCGAGGTGCAGCAGTCCAAAGAGAGGGATGACCGTCAGCGAGCCGACAAAGGAGCCCATGGACCCGCCGAAGGTGAAGATGGACATGAACCGGCCCTTGTTCGTTGAGGACAGCTGGCTCGTAGCGGCAGTCCCCTGTGGATGAAACATCGCAAGCGACAGAGCTATGGCGGTGAAGATGAGCAGGAGCCAGCCAAAGCTGCGGGCGAACGGCAGCAGTGCCAGCGAAATGGCGGCGAGGACGGAGGAGGTGACAACCAGCGCGTTGGCATGCCGCATGCGGTCGGACAGCAGACCGAAGACCGTCTGAACAAGGCCCGAGACGATGGGCAGGCTTGCACCAAGTGCTGCGGCGGCGCCCAGAGAGAAACCCAGACGGGTGCGGAAGACCGGAACGAGAGGAGGAAGGAAGGCGGCGTACCATTCGACGAGGAAGTGACCACCGGAGATTGCAAGCAGTGCTTTTCGTATGCGGCTCATCGTTCGACTCTCTCCTGGGACATGCGAAAAAGGCAACCTCGGAGCGAGCAGACGAGTCCGCCATGAACGCGAGCAATGTTCCGCGCGAGGCCACCTTCTTCTGTTATTAGTATAGCAAACCTTCAAACTATGTCAACTTCCGAAATACCTCCGGCTGTATGCTGCTTCCCGAGATTGGTGACGCAGTGTGCTGCATCCAGACTTCTACCCGAAGGTTGCACGGTGGGCGTGGCAGTTGAGCGCTGACGATCCCGGCCATCCGGGTCACTCGTTCGCGACGAACCTGTCCCCGGCAATCCCCTTGAGCAATCGGCGCAGTTCGCGTGGGTCCGCGTGACCGTCGACCTGCAGGGAGATCTCTCCAGTCGTCGTGCTGAGCGTGAGCTTGTGGGGAGGCTCTCCCCCCGTCCGCGGGCCGAAGCGGCCTGGCGGCGTACCCTCGACCAGGACGACCTCCTCTATGTCGGCATAGCCCAGCACACGAGCTGTCGGCAGTTCCGCCAGGACGTCGCAGAGCGTCATGCCGACATACCCGTCGATGAGTGCGAACGGCGCCTGGGCAGCATACCACATTTGCTGGAAACGGCTTGCTCCCTGGGTTTTTGCGTCGGCCGTTCTCACCTCGCGAATTCGGCGAACCTTGGCCTGGTCGAACGGAGCAAGTACGACAAACGAGCCCGTCAACAGCATGGTCAGCTCGAGAGACTTGAAGGCACCCTGCCGCTCGACCGCCTGACAGGCGAGGAGAATGGTCTCTCCTTCAGGGGTTTCCATCAGAACCTCAGGTCCAGAATAAGCACGAGGGCAGAGACAAGGACCATGAGCACTGAGTAGGGGACGGCAGATACTGACTCCTGCGCACGGCTCGCGGATTTCCAGCTGACATAGAAGACAAGGAACAGCGCGGGGACGAGCATACCCCAGTAGTCGCTGCGTGTGCCAAAGCGCCAGAGCAGAGCTCCCATGATGACCGTACAGACTGCGGCAACGATGACCACCAGCAGTTCACTGACCCATCGCTTGCTCATGTTAATCCCCTCTCACCTATGTCGCCCGAATGCGTCCGCACTGTCAGGATAGTCCAACGCAGCCGATGGTCAATAACAGGCGACCCCTGATCGGGTGGTGCAGAAGAGGCGACGGGCGGCTTTCGGCACTCCGAACGATTAGTAACCTTTCCATGTGGCCACCGTAGACAAGGCGTGGAGGTGGTACCGATGGAATTGATCCTTGTACCGTTTGGCATCGTTGTCGCGGCACTTGTCGTGGTGGCAGCCATCACGGGAGCCCGTGCCGAGTCAATACTGCAAACGCTGCCAAGATGGAGTGTTCCGCCCTCTTCTCCTTGATATCTTTACAGGAGACCATTGACTGATGACAAATGCTCTCTACTCTTAGCTTATCAAAGTAAGGGGGAACCGTGATGAAAAAAATGACCAACAGCAAGCGCATGGAGCTGATTCTAGCGAGGCTACGCAGCTACTGGGAGACTGAAGACCCGCATCGAGTCGGCGGACTGACCGAGTCTCAGCTCTCGTTACTGCTGTCGCTCTCGCAGCACCCTGGATGCCGCGTGCAGGACACTGCCGAACGGCTTGATTTGACTGCTCCGACGATCAGCATCGGAGTCCGCAGACTGGAGCGCATGGGGCTCGTGCAGCGCGACGCCGATCCTGACGACCAGCGTGCTGTGTGCCTGTATTTGTCGCCGCAGGGCAGAAGAATCGCTTCCAAGGCACGTTCTCTGCGTACAGCCAAGCTGGAGACAATGCTCTCGGCGCTGACAGTGGATGAACAGGAGTCGCTCCTCGCAATGCTGGAGAGGGCAGTTCCGGATGCTGACTGAAGGTAGGTTGCTGTAGCCTGTTGACAGAAGAGGAGGTTACCGTGAACGCACGACCAATAATGCCAGGCATTACCCTCATGGGAGCGGTCGACTGGGATCGCAGACTGTTCGACTCGCTGATTCCGCTGCCCGAAGGGACCAGCTACAACGCGTATCTGGTGCGGGGCAGTGAGAAGACCGCGCTGCTCGACACGGTCGACCCAGCCAAGGTAGACGTTCTGATGGCTCAGCTCGATGCGGTCGATCACCTGGACTACCTTATAGCGCATCACGCGGAACAGGACCACAGCGGCTCCATCCCCACCATCCTCGCACGGTACCCTGAGGCTGTACTTGTGACGAATCCGAAGGCAAAGGAGCTGCTGCAGGAACTCCTGGACATCCCTGCCGACCGGTTCAGGACCGTCAGCGATGGCGAGACCCTGTCGCTGGGCAACAAGACCCTGCGGTTCATCTACTTGCCTTGGGTTCACTGGCCCGAGACGATGGGCACGTATGTCGAGGAAGACCATGTCCTGTTTTCATGTGACTTCTTTGGCTCGCACCGGGCGCAGTCGGGCATGTTCGCCGAGCGCAACGTCGTCATGCACGGGGCCAAGCGCTACTATGCCGAGATCATGATGCCGTTCCGCAGCTTCATCATCAAGAACCTGGACAAGCTCGCCGGTATGGAGATCGACATGATCTGCCCCAGCCATGGTCCTGTCTACAATGACCCAGCGTTCATCATGGACGCCTACCGGGAGTGGGCAGGCGGCCCTCCGCACAACAAGGTCACCATCCCCTTTGTGTCCATGCACGGGAGCACGCTGAAGATGGTCGATCGCCTCACGGCTGCGCTGGCCGACCGAGGCGTTGGCGTCGAACGGTTTGACCTGACGACCTCCGACCTGGGTGAGATCGCCATGTCCCTTGTGGACGCCGCGACCATCGTGATCGGTACCCCTGCTGTGCTGACGGGTCCGCATCCCAAGACGATCGAGATTGCATACCTGGCTGGAGCTCTTCGTCCCAAGACGCAATTCGTGTCGATTGTCGGGTCATATGGGTGGGGTCAGCGCATCGTCGACGTCCTTGGCGGACTCATCGCGCCGCTGAAGGCTGAACTCCTCACACCCGTCCTCGCCAAAGGCGACCCTCGTGCCGCCGACATGCAGGCAATCGATGTGCTGGCGGAAACTATTGCGGCCAAACATCGCGAGGCCGGCCTGCGCTGAAACACGCACGCTCTCCGTAGGACGAACCCCCGGCCGTGAGGCCGGGGGTTTCTGGTCAGTGGCAGGCACCCTGCCATCCACAGATACTGAAGAGACTACTATGCCATCGTGAACACGAACATGACCGAACTAGGACTGCCGATCGATCTGCCGACCAACGAGGTCGATTTCAGGGCCAGGGTCTTCTTGGCGGCCATAAGGTCGACCTGGTCCTGAATGGGTGTGGCGAAAGCTGTTGGAACGGAAGCAGACACCGTTTCAGTTACGTGGTTCTTGCCTGGTTTGCCACAAGTGCAGCAGCCTTGGCGACAGCCTCGGGGTCGCCGAGATATTTGTGGCTGATCGGCTTGAGGTGCTCGTCCAGCTGGTACACGAGCGGAATGCCGGTCGGGATGTTCAGTTCGGTGATGTCATCGTCGCTGATGCCGTCGAGGTACTTGACGAGGGCGCGGATCGAGTTGCCATGAGCAGTGATGATGACCTTCCGGCCGGCCTTCACTGAGGGCGCGATCGTTTCCTCCCAATAGGGAACGAACCGTGCAACGGTGTCCTTGAGACACTCGGTCAGCGGCAGGTCGTCCTCGGGTACGTCTGCGTAGCGGGGGTCGTGTCCCGGCCAGCGGTCATCGGTCTTCAGCAGAGCGGGCGGCTGAGTGATGTAGCTGCGCCGCCATAGCTTGACCTGGACGTCGCCATACTTGGCGGCTGTCTCCGCCTTGTTGAGTCCCTGCAGGGCTCCGTAGTGACGTTCGTTGAGCCGCCAGCTGCGGAGCTGCTGGATCCACATGAGGTCCATCTCGTCGAGGACGATCCACAGCGTGCGGATGGCCCGTTTGAGGACCGAGATGTATGCCAGGTCGAAGGTGAACCCGCACTCTTTGAGGAGTCTGCCTGCGTCATGCGCCTCGGCGATCCCCTTCTCGGACAGGTCGACGTCGGTCCATCCGGTAAACCGATTCTCTTTGTTCCATGTGCTTTCACCGTGCCGGAGCAAAAGTACTTCGTACATGTGTCTCCTCCTCGGAAGGTCAATTCTTCTTTAGCATAACGGATACATCGTGGACATCGTGAAATGTATGTGGAGGAGTGGACCCTGTCAGCGCTCCGCAATCGACCGCTCGAGGCGTCCACGTGCGAGAAGGAGTGGGATGACCACGACCTGCACGGTGATGCCGGGAAGGCCCGTGACGATGCCGGCAAGGACGTAGGCGACAGGTTCAGCTTTCAGGCCGATAGACGGTCCCAGCAGGGCGACTGCGAGGCCTAGTGCGATTCTGCCCGCCGCCATGGCGAGAAGGAGCGACCATAGGGGCTCGAGTCTCCAGCGACGACGGGCAAACCCGGCGACCAGACCGTAGACAGCCAGCTCGACGACCATAGGTGGCAGGATGGCGACCGCGGGCATGCCCGTCATGAGAGTGCTGAACAAGGGGGTGGCGATGCCGAGGAATGCTCCTGCGACGGGGCCCAACAGAAGTCCTCCCAGCAGGACGGCATAGTGCATCGGCAAGAACGTCCTGCCGCCTACCACTCCGAACAGGGAATGAAAAACCATGGGCAACAGCAGCCCCACAGCCAGCAACAGGCCGGTGGTCGTCAGGGTTCGGGCAGGAAAGCGTCGTGTCATTGGTACCTCGATGTCCAGCAGGATGAATGCCCCTCACTATACGGACAGCCCCCGCGACTGTCAACCCGTGCCCTATTGACTTATCCTGCAACGTTGGGAGCAGTCCCTATTCACGGTACAGGAGACACGGGAGTCCTGGAAGAAAGCCCGGCCGCTATGCGGCCGGGCGGAGGGATGGATACGTCTGGTATTCTAGGGGCGCCGGGCGATGTCGTCCTGGGAGTCGGCCTGCTGAGCAGGGGGATGTGGCGGAACAGGCGTGCTCTGGGGGTGCGACGGAGGGGGAGAAACCTGATTGTGGCTGCCGTTCATCGACGTGATGTACAGGGTTGCTCCACCGGCGATCAGGAGGACAGGCACAACGATGTGGCTCGCCGTACCAAGATAGAACCCTCCGATGCCAAGGACAACTTCGAAGAAGAGACCGAATGAGACAAACAAAACGAACGCAGTCTGCATGGTCTTCTCGCCCCTCTGAACCTCCGCCACGTTACCGGCGCGCTTGCCCCACAAGTACTGACCGAGACCAATACTGCCCGGAAACAGGAGAGCCCATGCATATGCCCAGCTCTGCCATTGCCCCGTAATGTTCTGGACGAAGAGGATGATGCCTGTTACGGCGACGATGCTGCCAAAGGTGACAAGACCCTCGTTGCTACGGTGTGTATCGCGGAAGCCGAGAGCCATGATGAGTCCACCAGGGACGATGATCCAGAAGGGCCACAGCCAGGATCCCAGGTCGATGTGGATGAATCTGGCGACTAGGATCCAGGCGCCCATAGCCAGAAGCAAGAGTCCAAGGGCTCTCGTGTTACGTTCGTGCTGTTCATTATTGTTCATCTCGTACCCCCTTGTGCAGGCTGCAGGAAGACCTGGGCTCAGGCCCGTAACAACGGGTGAGCTGGTTCATGCACCGTTCACCCCGTATACGGTAAGCAGGCCGGTCAAGTTACAGCGGGGTTTCCGCCTGTGCAGCCAGAGACAGCTCGAGCTCGTGCGCCCAGCGCTGGGCCCGTATGGTGATGCTACTCAGTCCCGCTGCAACGGGATCGAGAAGACTGAGAGTGTCCGGCATGACGGTCGATGTGTTCAGCATACGGGTGACATGTTTGAATGCGGGCCCTGGAGAGTTGCGATAACTGCAGAAGAGTGCAACACGCTTGTGTGCGAGAGGAGCTGTCCGGATGTAGCTGCGAAGCACGGGACTGAACGTGCCGAGCCAGACGGGGCTGCCCAGAATGATGAGGTCGTAGGTTGAAGCGTCGTGTTCGACAGGAACCAGTGGAGGCTTCTGAGACAGCAGCAGATGGCGCAGCGCCCACAAATAGTGCCGTGCTCCTGTCCCCGAGGGCTCGCCGGCTGCCCGGAGTTCCTCCCGATCGGCCTGCGCTGCCTTGGCGACCTGTTCGGCGATGGTCCGTGTGTGGCCGGCGGAGGAGTAGTATATGACTAGGACCTTGAGTTGTTTTCCTGCGACTTGCATGGGCTTCCTCCCGGCGAAACATCCTCCGTAGAAACAGAGTATATGCAGCTTTGCTCTGCTTGCCACAAGGGCTGAGGCGAGATGGGGGGTGACGCGAACCGGGGAACTACTTGACGTTGCCCCAAGGGTATTGACGCGATTTTCTTGGAATTGTATACTTGTTTATGGCAAGATAGGACATGCCAGAATTGTGTATGGAGGTCATCGGTGCTTACAGGTAAGGTAAAGTGGTTCAACGCAGAGAAGGGCTATGGTTTCATCACTCGTGATGACGGCGAGAAGGACGTTTTTGTCCACTTCAGCGCAATCATCGGCTCCGGATTCAAGTCCCTGAAAGAGGGCGACCTTGTGGAGTTCGAGGTTGTGCAGGGCGACAAGGGGCCACAGGCGAAGGACGTCCAGGCTAAGGCCTGATCACTGACACCTGAACCCGATCGAGTCCCCGGCGCAAGCCGGGGGACTTTTTTCGATTATCTGTCACGGATATTCCCTCCGTCGTTCCTGCGTTCACGGAAATGACACGAAGGCAATGCGAATACATGATGAATTGACATGTTGCAACGCGGCACTTGTATGGGGGAAGATACTGCATATACTGCACTATGGCAAGATAATACATGCCAAGTTTTATGGAGGTTTCAGTGCTTACAGGCAAAGTCAAGTGGTTCAACGCAGAGAAGGGTTATGGTTTCATCACTCGTGATGACGGCGACAAGGACGTTTTCGTCCACTACAGCGCCATC
>Ga0315281_10011929_pt1 | contig 11867 bp, 10 predicted proteins | sample YL17G07_0_MG_FD_204540 | JGI IMG/M metagenome (GOLD analysis project Ga0315281, IMG submission 204540) | Sediment microbial communities from Yellowstone Lake, YNP, Wyoming, USA - YL17G07_0 | ecosystem: Environmental > Aquatic > Freshwater > Lake > Sediment | place: USA: Wyoming | collected... | reverse complement strand
AATATCTATCGCGGCAAGTGGATATGGCATCTTTGGCCGCAAGCCTGACGGAAGAAGCCGATGTTCAGGTTTTTGGCATAACATGGCGGCCGCTATTTGTAATCAAGCAGGCATTTCGCAGTATGCTTGGCAGTCTTCAGAGCTATGTGGATTCCATGATTAATTTGATTTTTGGACTGCCTGTTTTACTGCTTTGGTTTGTTACGATAGGATTAATTATTTTGATTGTCTGGAAAATCGGGCGTTGGATCTGGCGGAGATTCTTGAAGCCGCCGTCGGCAATTTAAAAAATTGATTTTGTTTTGCGCGAAATTTTTGTTCCGCAAAAATTTCGCGCCTCGTCTCTAGTCTCAAATCACCAATCCTTAGTTACTAAAAATAATGCCCGATCAATACCTTGAACCAATTGAAGGCGACCAAGCAGAAAAAGAGGCGCCATCAAGGGAAGTTAGCAATCCTGTCGAACAGGAAATTTTGGAATTGGAAAGAAAATTATCTGAAAAACGGGCCGAGAAACAAAAAACAGCGGAAGCTGCCACTGGTTTTGAGCAGGTAAAGCCATCGAGTCAGGCAACAACTTCGCCGATTAGTGTTGCAGGCGCTCTGTCGCCAGCCCAAGTTAAATCCGATGTTGATAAAATTTCCAGCTATGAAAAAGACCAGCAAATTAAAAGTTTGGTGGATTTGGCTTTTCAAAAAGGCGTTGCCCATGCTTCCGAAGTCGTGCGCCAGCTCGATAGCCCATATTTGATGGATGAATTTCACGATATTTTAATTGATGAATTTCGTAAAAAATTAGTGGACGAAGGAAAGTTAGAAGAAATTTAAATGGAGGGTTTTGATCTAAATTTAATACTTTTCCCTTTGGCGATAGCTTTGAGCGCTATTGTTGCTGCTCTGGGTATCTATTTAGCAGTTAAATTGGTCCAAGGCAAAGGGAAGGTTATAAGGGCTTTGAATATGACCCTATTTTTAGTTACGGTGCCCAAAATGTCTCTTGAGGAAAAAGGCAAGAAGCCGGTTAAAGAAATAACCGCCGTTATGGAGCAATTTTATACCAGCTTGAGCAACTTAAAAGAGAGGGGTTTTAAAGCATTCTTGTACGGCCAGCCCTCAGTAGTGTTTGAGATTGCTGTGCCTCATGTAGGCGAAGAGATTTGTTTTTATGTCGCTTGCCCCCGGCGTTTTGGTCAGGTTTTAGAAAAACAAATTCACGGTTTTTTTGCCAATGCTGATGTCCGTCAGGTAAAAGATTATAATATTTTTAATCCACAGGGCGTAAGCGTCGGTTCTTCCTTGCTTTTATCACGCGGCAAATTTTTACCAATTAAAACCTATCAAAATTTGGAAGCTGATCCTTTAAATGAAATAGTTAATACTTTGAGCAAACTTAAAGAACAGGGGGAAGGAGCTTCAATCCAGTTGATTATTCGGCCGACGAAAGAGAAAAAATGGCGCAAGATTGCATTGAAAATTGCCAGAGAAATGCAGCAGGGAAAGTCTTATGATAAAGCGCGGGCAAAAATTGACCGTCACTGGATTTCAAAAGCGGCCGACGAATTTAGCAATTTGAGCGGCAAGAAAGAGGAACCAAAAACCCTGTCCCAACCCACCCAGCCAATCACGCCGCTTGACAGCGAAATTATCAAAGCCCTAGAAGCCAAAGGGAGTAAAGTTGTGTATGAGGCAAATATCAATTTAATTGCTTCGGCTTCTACACTTGGCGAAGCGCAGCAAATTTTGTCACAGATGGAAAACGCTTTTGCCCAGTTTAACTCCGCAAATTTAAATACTTTTAAAGCGGCGAAATTTGGCGCCGGACGCTCGTTAAAAAATTTATTTTACAATTTTTCTTTTCGGATTTTTAACCGTAGACATAGCCTGATTTTGTCGACCGAGGAATTATCTTCTATTTTTCATTTTCCAACCACCGAAGTAGAGACACCAAAAGTTAAATTTATCAAAGCCAAACAAGCAGCCAGCCCGCCGAACATGCCGGCCGAAGGTTTAATATTGGGAAAAAATGTTTATCGCGGAGTGGAAACAACCGTGCGCATGCAAAGAGAAGATCGAAGAAGGCATCTTTATATTATCGGTCAAACCGGCACCGGTAAAACAACCTTTATGAAAGAATTAATGAGGCAGGATATCGTAAATGGTGAAGGGATCGGCATTATTGATCCCCATGGCGAATTTGCCGAATATGCTTTGGGTTGCGTGCCGCGCGAGAGAATCGAAGACGTTATCTATTTTAATCCAGCTGATCTTGAGCGCCCAATGGGACTTAATATGCTGGAATATGATCCAAAAAATCCGGAACAGAAGACTTTTATTGTCAATGAACTGATTGGTATTTTTGACAAACTTTATGATTTAAAAACAACCGGTGGGCCGATATTTGAACAATATACCCGCAACGCCCTGATGCTTTTGATGGATGATCCGGGCGAAGGGGCAACGCTAATGGATGTTCCTCGCGTTATGGCCGACGCAGAATTTCGTAAAAAATTACTGGTTAAGTGCCAAAATATAGTCGTCAAAGATTTTTGGGTTAAAGAAGCTGAAAAAGCGGGCGGAGAAGCGTCTTTGGTTAACATGGTTCCTTATATAACGTCAAAGTTTAATACATTTGTTGCCAACGATTTTATGCGTCCAATCATTGGCCAGTCAAAATCTTCTTTGAATTTTCGCGAAATAATGGATGGCAAAAAAATTCTGCTGGTTAATTTGAGCAAAGGGCGGCTGGGCGATATTAACGCTTATCTTTTAGGGTTGATAATTGTGGGTAAATTAATGATGGCATCTTTTGCCAGAGTTGATACGCCAGAAGAGATGAGGCCGGACTTTTATCTTTATATTGATGAATTTCAGAATTTTATAACTGACAGTATTTCTACCATTTTATCTGAAGCGCGCAAATATCGATTAGTTTTGACCATTGCTCATCAATATATAAAACAACTGCCGGATAAAATCCGTGACGCGGTATTTGGCAATGTCGGTTCCATTGCATCTTTTCGCGTTGGGGCAGAGGACGCGGAGGTTTTGGTTAAGCAGTTTACCCCTGTATTTGACCAGAACGACTTGATAAATTTAGATAATTTTAATGTTTATGTTAAACTGCTTATCAATAACTTAACTTCTAAGCCATTTAATCTAATTTACTCCCGGCCACCCTCAGAAAATCGAGAAATTATTGAGTCATTAAAAGAATTATCACGTTTAAAATACGGCCATGACCGGGCGCTGGTTGAGCAAGAAATTTCAGGCCGATATAAAATTTAAACAATGCAAGTTTTAAAAAAGGTGATATAATTAAATTGTTAATTTTTAATATAAATAAATTATGGCTAATTTTTACGGAAACCAAAACGACCACGCGTTAACTTTGGCGCAAAAAGCAGGCGTGATAAAAAAAGACCTGCTACTATCGGCAGTAGTGGGTTTGGTATGCTCTATCTTGATTTTGCCGATTTTAAAACAAGCGCAATTTAATATTCCTTATCAATATGGCTTAATTGTTGTTTTACCGGTTCTTTCGGTTTTAGGCATGATTGTGGCTTTGGTTATTGCTCAAAAAATTAAAGTCATCTACCAAGTTGCCAAGTTTGTTTTAGTTGGTACTCTTAACACATTTGTTGATTGGGGCGTTTTGAACCTCTTGATGTTTTTGGCGAATATTTCAAGCGGGCCACTATATCCGGTTTTTAAGGGTGCCTCGTTTGTGGTAGCGATTTCAAACAGCTATTTTTGGAATAAATTCTGGACGTTTAAAAAAACAACACTGGTCGCCGCCGAGACGACCGAGAAAAAAAGCGCGGGCAAAGAAATACTGCAATTTTTAATCGTCAGTCTTGTTGGTTTCGGTATCAATGTCGGGCTGGCTAGTTTGATTGTCAATGTTTGGGGTCCGCATTTTAACATTATCGGTTTTAATTGGGCGCCTGAACTTGCCGCTAAACGCTGGGCAACCTTTGGCGCTTTTATCGGAACAGTGGTGGGTTTGGTTTGGAATTTTTTGGGGTATAAATTGATTGTGTTTAAGAAATAAGAGATATTTTATGTAAGTACTTTCGGGCGCAGCTAGAAATGGTTGCGCCTTTTTTTGGTTTAGGATAATATAGAAGCAAATAAAACGTTAAAAAATACCAAGCTAAATTTGAGTAAATTGGCGTGTTTTAGTTTATATCTATGGAGAGTCTTGTTTTATATCGTAAATATCGTCCTCGCAATTTTGGCCAAGTCGTTGGTCAGGAGCACGTAGTAAGAACTTTGAGCAATGCTCTAGTTTTAGGTAAAGTAGCGCACGCTTATTTGTTTTGCGGCCCGCGGGGAACGGGTAAGACAACAATTGCGCGATTGTTGGCTAAAGCGGTTAACTGCGAAAATCGACGGGGGTTTGAGCCCGATAATAAATGTTCAGCTTGTGAGGAGATTAATGAAGGACGGGCGCTGGATCTAATTGAAATTGACGCGGCTTCCAACCGTGGCATTGACGAAATAAGAGAATTGCGAGACGGCATTAAATTTTCGCCCACGCGACTCAAATATAAAGTTTTTATCATTGACGAAGTGCACATGCTGACGCGTGAGGCATTTAACGCGCTGCTCAAAACATTGGAGGAGCCGCCAGAACACGCCATTTTTATTTTAGCCACAACCGAAATCCATAGGGTTCCGCAAACCATAATTTCGCGCTGTCAGCGTTTTGATTTTCATAAATTAACCTTGGACAAAATTGTTGAGCGTTTAAAATTCATTGCGCGAGAAGAAGGCATAAAAATTGATAGGCCGGCTTTGGAATTAATTGCTCTAAATGCCGACGGCGCAGTGCGCGATGCAGAATCGCTTTTGGGGCAGGTGATGGCAATGGAAGATAAAGAAATTACACTGGAAGAAGTACAGACGATTTTGGGCACGACCGATATATCGGCAGTGGTCGAAATGACAAATTTTTTAATTAAAAAAGATGTAAAAGGCGCGATAGAATATATCAACAAGATTTTAGAAGAAGGTTATGATTTGGGGCAGTTTACCAAATCGTTTATTAATTATTTACGAAAAGCCATGATTTTGACGGGCTGGCGGGGCACGCCGGAAGAGCAGCAGGTTATGCGAAATTTAGTTGCGCCTGAGTTGACAGAGGAGCAATTTAAAACCATTCTGGAACAAGGACAAAAATTTTCTTCGGCGGATTTTATCAAACTTCTGCGTTTGCTAATCCGCGCGGAAAACGAAATCAAATCGTCCGTTCTGCCGCAATTGCCGTTGGAATTAGTGGTAGTGGAGCTGGTGGGCGATAAGCGATAAGCGATAAGTATGTGCCATTATTGCGGGGTCGTCTAACGGTAGGACATGGGCCTTTTCCGCCGGAGGCGGACTCGCCTCTGGCGAGGAAACCACAACCAAAATGTACTACACTTATGTATAAAAAAGTATAAAAGACGGAATTCGTTATGTCGGAGGTGGCGAAGATGTTTTTGAAAGATTACGGCGCCATAATAAAGGAGATTATCATTTTACGAAGGGGCATCGGCTATGGGTTCTTATTTATAGAGAAGAATATGATAATAGTTTTGAGGCTATGCGAAGAGAAAAGTTTTTAAAATCAGGTCAAGGAGAAAATTTATTGATAAATTCGTCGGTAAAGCTGCGGGATCGTCTAATGGTAGGACAGCGGCCTTTGAAGCCGTGAATCGGGGTTCGAATCCCTGTCCCGCAGCCTTGCCGAGGAGTAACGAAAAGTAACGGCCTTTTCCGCCGGAGGCTTCCTCGCCTCTGGCGAGGAAGCCGTCATTCGAAGGTCCGAATCCTTCCTCCCCGCCAGATTACCAAGTTAGAACTCAAGTAAAGTAAGACTATTTTGGATCAAAAATGCCATGAAAATTATGGATAAAGCAGATCAAATTTTATATGGGTTGATCGAAGTTTTTTTGAGGAAAATATTTCTCAAATTGCCTCGATTGGACACGTAGCGGGCGTGTATATTATCGTTGCGACTTCTCGGCCGGATCCCAAACATATTTTTACTCCAAAAATAAAAAAAGCTTTCAGGGAAAAAATTGCTCTTCAGACCGCTTCCGAAAATGATTCCAGGGCGACTATTGGTAAAAAGGGAGCGGAAGAATTAATGGGTAAAGGAGAGATGCTTTATTTACATAATGGAAGAATTAGTAAGCTGCAGGGATTTTTTACCGAATCTTCTTAGCCCTAAAAATATGATTATCTATTTAGATATAGACGGAGTATTGACCTATGATTCATTGGAAAAATTTGGACAAGCGGCTAATGGCGCGATGGAGTTTCTTCGGGCGATTACCAACAAGTACGACTGTTATTGGTTAACCACTCATTGCCGCGGAGGTGAAAACCATGCAACAGAGCATTTAAGCAAGAAGCTCCCAGCCGAGGCTCTGCCATATCTTAACCTAATTAAGCCCACCGATTGGAGTACCTGGAAGACCGAGGCGATTGATTTTAGCCATGATTTCCGCTGGATAGAAGATGGTGTTTATGGGCCGGAACTTGAGGCGTTGCGAAAACACAATTGTGAAGATAAGCTTATCAAGATCAATCTACGAGAAAAGCCCGATCAGCTGAAAGATATTTTGTCGCAATTGTGAAAGAATACAATGTTGTTATTTAATCACAATCCTTATCACTTCGGCTGGGATTTCAATTAAATTTAGGATTAATTTAATAAAAAAATGGAAAATCAAATAGTGAATAAAATAATTGCATTTTTGAAGGAACGTCCAAATTTATATCATGAAAGTCACGTTGTTTATTTGATGGTTGAGATTAGAAAATTATTAGATAAGCAGGACGGAGGAAACAAACAAAAATTATACCCTGTTCTTAGATTTTATTGTGATTGGACGGTACATACTGAAAAGAGCAAAATAACTCCTGAAATTAAAATGATAATGCATGGAATCGATCAGTGTATTCGTCACAGATCCGTAGAAAAAGAGCAGAAGGGTTACGTAATCGTAGATGAGGAGAAAGATCCCCTCGAAAAATTTATTGGAATGTCACAATTAAGGCAAGAGATGAAATGTTTTTTTATAGAATGCGGTTTTCCTTTACGGCTAATTAATAATGATAAAAATTGGAAATCATTTAAAAAATTATTCAAGGAAGTTTTGGCCCTCCAACCCATTATTAAACCATTGGAAAATATAGAACTTTTTAGCTTTGAAAATCCTAACGCCTACATACTTAAATTTAATGACGATCGGGGCGAATTCAGTGTCATTGATATTTATTAATACTTTAGAATTGCAGACACTATACATGCAAAAAAGGCGTCCTTCCTTCGTACAAAATGCTACGGAGGGGCGAGGCAGGCGCCGTTATTTAATCCCAATTCCCAGCGCTTCGGGTAGCATTAAGCACTTAAGGTCAATGCAAAGTAATATTGAAGAAAATATTTCTAAAGCAAGAGATTTTGTTTATCATATTGCGAGTGCGTATTTTGTTTGGATAAATTTGCAGAAAGAGGAATATAATAATCTTTATAAAAAAGATAAATATTTTTGGGGAATAGTCCTTGTTTCTTTGCAGACTGAATTTTTATTGGGATTAACAAAAATCTTTGAAAAACGGAAATCAAATGACGTACTCTCGATGCATTATTTATTGACTTTTTTGTCGGAAGAAGACAGAAAAAAGATTAAATCGGAGATTAGTAAATTAGAACCAGTTATTAAACATCTGACTATTTGGAGACAAAATTTTTTAGCTCATCATAATATATTTTTTACTCATCATCCTCAGGAATTATTCAAGAAATTTCCAATAAAAAATAGCGAATTAGAGGCTCTTGTAGATTTATCAAAAGAAACACTTGCAATGATTCATTCGGCGGCAACAAAAGAGAAGCATGGTTATATGTTTGATGCATTTAAAGAAGGAAGTCAAACCGATACAGAAAATATTATGAAAAAACTTAAATTAGCTTATGAGATCGAGGCAGAGCAACGAAAGACTAAATATGGATTATAAAAATACTAAAACTGTGTTTTTGGATTATCTTTAAAACTCAATGAGCAAAAAATTAATAATCGCAATTATTGGCGTAATGATTTTGCTTGCAATTCTAGGTGCGGGGATTTTTAAATATGTCTCGCTTTTTTCCGCGCCACAGAAACAAGGCGAGCCTGAACAGTTTACGGTCGCCATTGGCAAGAATAGTTCAGATGAAGTCACCCAACAATTAAAAGCGCAGGGGTTTATCAGAAATGAAGTGGGATTCAAAATCGCCCTTTTAGGATTAAAAGGCGCCTCATCGGTTTGCGTTGATTGCATTCAACCAGGCGCGTATAAAATCTCAAAAGCAATGAATGTCTGGGAAATAGCTAAAATCTTACAACAGGAGCCGTATATGAAATGGGTTGTGGTCCCGGAAGGATTGCGCAAAGAGCAAATCGCTGAAATTCTGGCCAGAACGCTTGGCTGGAATGACCAGCAAAAGAATGATTGGATAAACAAATTTACGGCCATGAATTATGATTACGTTGAGGGCGTCTATTTTCCCGATACTTATTTGATACCCGTAGCCGAAGCTCCGCTTGAGGTGGCCCAGCGATTCATTAATAAATTCAACGAGAAGTTCGCAGCCTACGCCGACAAATTTACGGCGGCCAACATTAAGTGGACCACGGCCTTAAAAATTGCTTCAATTATTCAAAGAGAAGCCGGCGGCAAAAACGATATGCCACTGATTGCCGGCATCATCTGGAACCGTCTGGACATAGGCATGAAGCTTGAAATTGACGCTACCGTGCAATACGCCAGAGGTAATACGCCTGAGGGCTGGTGGTCGTCGATTAAAGTCGCGGACAAACAGATTGATTCGCCATATAACACCTATCTATATAAAGGCCTTCCGCCGCATCCGATTGCCAATCCGGGACTTGACGCCATAGATGCCGTTTTAAATTCAACAGAAACCGACTGCCTTTTTTATCTTCATGATTCCAATAAACAAATCCACTGCGCCAAAACATACGAAGAGCATCTGGCGAATATTGAGAAATATTTGAAGTAAAAAATCATTTTTTTTGCTACCTCATTTGTTCCATCTCAGTAGTAAAGCAGAGCTTACTACGGGACAAGTTTTCCGAATAAGCGTTCCGACCAGGACGCGTCGGCTCGGCTCTGGAAAGATCGCCAAAAAAGCCCTATAATGCTTAGTAGTTATAGGTTCTAGACCCGAGGTACACAGCCAATTTGTAAAGTTTTGGTTTGTGTCAGGGTCAAATAACGTGAAGAAAAAGTTAGTTGATGCAATAATTTTAACAGATTGATTGTAATATATAATATAATAAAGGCAAACAGATGTTTTTACGTTTCAAATATAAGTCTGTCGTATCAGCGTATCGCCAACTTCGCGAAAAATATTCTTCACAACGCTATCATATTATTTTAGCAGCTGTTTTTTTAATGTGTATAATTTTGGGTTTGTTTTTAATCGTACGGAGCGTTCGGGATGAAAATGCTTCAGCTCAAAAAAATATCAATGAAGTATCGATGCAGACGCCGGCTCCCATGCCCACCGATATGGATCCCAACTTTTTAACTCAGGTTAACGAATGTTTTATTCCGACTGCGGCTTTATACGGATATACATTGCGAATTTCATCAGGTTTCCGTACTATAGAAGAGCAGGATCAGATATTTGAACAGGGACGAACAGTGGACGGGCATATTGTTACTGAGGCGACGGGAGGCAAAAGCATTCACAATTATGGTTTTGCGGTAGACATAGTTGATCGTTGGCGGGAATACGATATTGACTGGGAAAAACTCGCAAAGATTGGTGACTACTGCGGCCTTGAGCCCAGCGACGAAGGCGATATTTCTCACTTTGAGCATCGCGGCGGTTTTGCTACTGCTGATTTTGCAGTCGGCAAAAGGCCAGCGCCGCTAGTGCTTCCCTGCGTTTTAATGGATGAACGGGTAAAAGCAGGCGAGCCCTTGACGCTTAAAGACCTGCAAAATTGCGGCGCGCCTAAATTTTAGCAATGATATTTGAAAATTAATATAAATGTTCAACTTTGCAACTCTGGAAAAATGTCAAAAAAAAGCATATAATGTTTGGTAGCCGCCGGTTTGAGATTGGATTAGTTACTATTTAAGAAAGTTTAATAATTTTTAACCTTAATTTTATGGACGATCAAACATCACAAACAGAATCGTTAGGTGTTCAGGAATCTCAGCAAAAAGCCGACAATAAATTTATAAAAATTAGTTTCAAAAAGACTGTTATTATTGCGGTTATTGCAGCAATTATTTTAGTAAGCGGCATGTTGGTTTACTTTAATAAAGGTTTGCTTGTTGCTGCCACCGTCAATGGCAGTCTGATAAGCCGTCTAGACATTGTTCAAAAACTTGAGAAAGAGTCAGGCAAAAGTTTGCTCGATTCTCTTATTACCGAAAAGCTGGTTCAGAGCGAAGCAGACGCAAAAAAAATTATCATAAGCAATGATGAAATTAATGCGGAAATAAAAAAAATAGAAGATCAGGTTGTTGCACAGGGCGGCACGCTGGACGCGGCGCTCGCCGCGCAAAGCATGAGCATGAATGATTTAAGGAGCCGGATTGTTTTACAGAAGGAAATGGAAAAATTAGTTGCAGACAAAATAAATGTTACAGACCAAGAAGTGGCGCAATATATTACAGATAATAAAGTTTCAATTCCAGAGGGGCAGGAAGCGGCAATTAACGATCAGATAAAAAGTGAGCTGAGAAATCAAAAACTGGATACCGAGGCCCAAGCTCTGATAACCGATTTGAAATCAAAAGCCAAGATTCAATATTTCGTAAATTATTAATGTTTGATGATTTAGGGCTCAAGCTTGCAGGCAAAATAAAAAACTGGTAATTAATTCTATACCTGACTATTACTTATTTAAGTAAATGATTATAATTAAAAAAGACGCCTTAAAGTCGGGGCGTCTTTTTTAATTATAAAAAATAGCCGAAGCGGATTAGCTGCATTTTATTGATTTAAAGTTAGTGATATAATAAAATCAAATATGTTTATGATTCATAAAATCAGGAAATTAGCACTGATAGTTTTAGTTATTGGCTTGATTAGTTCAATCAGGGTAATAACGCTTGCCCAAAACACCACTCCCACGCCAGTCGTCACTGACCCGGCAATCCAGCAGGAACAGGCTGAACTGCAGCGACAGCTGGCAGATATTGAAGCCCAAATTGCGCAGTATCAGGAGGATCTAAAGGGCATTCAGGGGGAAAAAAACACATTACAGAATAAGATCAATCAGCTCAAAAAGCAGCAGGCAACTTTGAATTTACAGATTAAAGCTACAAATCTCCAGATTGATGACCTGGGCGACAAGGTTGCTCAGATGCAGGAATCCATAAAGCAAAACACGGCCAGGAGCGAACAATTGAAACTACAAATTGGAAAAGTTTTACAGCTTATTTATGAGCGCGACAGCGATCCAATTTTGTATATGCTGCTTGGCAGAAGTGATTTTTCCGATATATTTTCTGAAATAGAAAATTATATTCAGATCTCTCAAGATTTAAGCGGGCTGCTTGATCAGATTAAACAGATTAGCGAACAATTGAATCAGGACGAACAAATTCTTTCTCAGCAGCAAGATGATGCAGAAAAATTGCTTTCTATTCAAAGTTTGCAAAAACAAGGGCTGACTAATTCGGTCAGCCAGCAAAATAATTTATTGCAGGAAACCAAAGGCAAGGAAAGTAATTATCAGGCTGTATTGAAAGATACGCAGAAACAGGCGCGGGTTATTCGTGAACGGCTTTACCAATTGCTGGGAGTGACGAATCAGATTACTTTTGGTGAAGCAGTGCAGATTGCACAGTGG
>Ga0315281_10011927_pt1 | contig 11869 bp, 7 predicted proteins | sample YL17G07_0_MG_FD_204540 | JGI IMG/M metagenome (GOLD analysis project Ga0315281, IMG submission 204540) | Sediment microbial communities from Yellowstone Lake, YNP, Wyoming, USA - YL17G07_0 | ecosystem: Environmental > Aquatic > Freshwater > Lake > Sediment | place: USA: Wyoming | collected... | reverse complement strand
AGGTCAGCACCAGGGTGCCCTCCGCCGCTTGCAGCAGCGCGAAGAAGGGCTCCGCATCCGCGCGGAAGCGGGCCCGCAGCAGCGCCTTGTAGCGCAGGCGGAACAGGGACCAGGAGCAATCGCCCTCCACCAGGCCCTCCAGCCAATCCCGCGGCGGGGAGAGGATGTGGGCCGGGTTCAGGTAGGGGCTGATGCATTGCACGCACGCCCCGGCAAGCGGCTGGCGCTCCGCTTGGGTGTGTGACCGCAATTCAATCATGGTGTTCCTCCGTGGAAGGTGGAGTCCGTCCGTGTGTGCTCTACGATAGGGCGTTCCGGCACAGAAGTCAAACTTTTTTTTGTTGCCCGAAAATTCGTTGCTCGCCCGTGCCGACGCCCAAGCCCTGATTGTCCATCTCCTGCGGGTTAGACGCCGGCAGGGCGAGCCGGGTTCCCTCCGTTTCCGTGTTTCTATCGCGGGACGCAGGACAAAACATGCAGCCATTCGAGAAAGTTCAATACGCGGGCAGATTGCCGTTCCCAACGGCACTGATCTGCGCTAAAATTGCACACTATGTGCAACAGGGATGCTAGGACGGCTCTGTAGAGCGGCCGTCTGCACAAATAACCAGCAACGAGATGCCCGCCTTGGAAACTCCGCCTCTAAACGTGCTGGTGCTGGACGATGAGGAAAGCATCCGCTGGGTGATCCGCAAGGCCTTTGCCGAGGGTCCCTACAAGCTGCGCTTCGCCGAGACCGCGGAGGAAGCCACCGGCATCGTCAAGGCCCAGCCGATTGACTTCGCCCTGGTGGATATCCACCTGCCCGGGGACGACGGCCTGGCCTTCCTGGCGCAGCAGAAGGCGCTGCACCCGGAGCTGCTGGTGGCGATCATCACCGGCGAGGGCACGATGCACAACACCGTCACGGCGATGAAGCTGGGGGCGTTCGACTTCATCACCAAGCCCTTCGACCTGGACGAGATCGAGGCGCTCTTCCGGCGGGCCGCACAGAGCGTCCTGGCGGCCCGCACCCACGGCGCGCGGCCCCAGGCGCCTGGCGGCGGCGCGGGCACCGATGACACCCTCGTCGGCAAGAGCCGCTCGGTGCGCGAGATCTACAAGGCCATCGGCCGCGTCGCGGAGAGCGAGCTGAACGTGCTGATCCTGGGCGAGAGCGGCACGGGCAAGGAATTGATCGCCCAGTCCATCCACCAGCACTCCGGGCGGGGGAAGGGTCCCTTCGCGGCGGTCAACTGCGCCGCCATCCCCAAGGACCTGCTGGAGGCGGAGTTGTTCGGCTACGAGAAGGGAGCCTTCACCGGCGCCGTGGAGCGCAAGCCCGGCCGGATGGAGCAAGCCAAGGGCGGCACGCTGTTCCTGGACGAGATCGGCGACCTGCCGCTGGACCTCCAGGCCAAGCTCCTGCGCGTGCTCCAGGAGCGGGAGTTCCAGCGCGTGGGCGGACTGGAAACCCTGCGCCTGGACGCCCGCGTCGTGGCCGCCACCAACCAGGCGCTGGAGCAGGCGGTGGAGGCGGGGCGCTTCCGGCGCGACCTGTTCTACCGCATCAACACCGTCACCATTCCCGCCGACCCCCTGCGCGAGCGGCGCGAGGACATCCCCCCGCTGGTCGAGCACTTCCTGCGGCGCAACGCCGGACGGCTGGGCCTGCCCCACCGCGCCATCGCGCCGGAGGCGCTGGCCGCCCTGGTGCGCTACGACTGGCCGGGCAACGTGCGCGAGCTGGAGAACGTCATCAAGAGCCTCGCCATCATGACCCGCGGCGCGGTCATCGGCCTGGAGGACCTGCCCCGCGCCCTGCTGGGCGGCGGTGCCCAGCCGGCCGAGGACTTCGAGCAGACGGTCGCCCGCTTCTGGCGGGCCACCGTGCACGAGTATTGCGCCGGCGCCAAGACCGGCCTGCTGCACGCCGCGGAGGCGATGCTGGAGCGGCCCCTGATCCGGCAGGTGCTGGCCCAGGTGGGCGGCAACCAGGTGCGCGCCGCCCAGGTGCTGGGCATCAACCGCAACACCCTGCGCGCCAAGATGCAGGCGCTGGGCATCCGCAAGGGCAGCGATGGCTGAACCGACCCCCAAGCCCCGCCTGCCGCGCCAGGTGCGCTGTCCCCACTGCGGCAAGGAGGCCCCCTACCAGGGCAACCCCTGGCGGCCGTTCTGCTCGGAGCGCTGCCGCACGGCCGACCTGGGCGCTTGGGCCTCCGGGGACTACGCCATCCCGGCGCAGGACGACGGGCCGAGCGGCGAGGACGAGGGCTAGCGCGCGTTCCTAGCCCGGCGACCGCTCGGTGGCAGGCCGCCGCTTCCTGCGGATCCACAATCCAGCGAGACCCTCTGCGTGGCCAGAGCTCCGGCAATGAGGGCCGAAATGTGCGCTCCCCACGCCTCTGTCAGATTGAGAAACCTGCACTCCGAAAATAGTGGGCCTTCTTGATAGATCTCTTTTCCGATCAATAAGAACAAATTGGGTTCGGGTCGCGAAATTTTTGTTTTGGATGCCGCCAGTGTCGCAATTATTCTCTACGTCCAGACCCTGGAACCCTGCGCCGAGCCGAGCCGGACCCCGTGCCCAGGCTGCGGCCCGCATTTCGGGAATGCGCTGCATATACACATATGTATAACACCTTCACTTCGAGAATGCAAGAAAGACTGCTACCGCCTTGTGCGATGCCCAGGATTTCCCCCTTCCATGGCCCGTGCTACCCTCGCGCTCAATGATCAGGGGATTGGGGGGAGCTTGTCCGCGCTTCCATCCCCACCGTCGCGGTTCACGCCGTCTTGGGGAGGGCATCATGTCCGTGCTGCGCCTGCGCAATCTGAGTTTGGTCTTGCCCTTGGCCTTTGTGCTGCTCCTGCCGCACGGCGCGCGGGCCGCGGAACTGCACCTGCTGGCGGCGGGGTCCGTCCGGCCGATCCTGGCCGACTGGGCCGCCGAGTACCGGCGCGAGTCCGGCGCGGAGGTGCGCATCACCTTCGGGGCCATGGGGCCGCTCAAGGCCAAGCTCAACGCGGGCGAGCCCGCGGACGTGGCGATCCTCACGCCGGTGGTGATCGAGGAGCTGGCCAAGGCCGGCAAGGTGCGGGCGGAGACCCGCGTCAACCTGGGGCGGGTGGGCGTGGGCGTGGCGGCCAAGGCCGGCGGGGCGCGGCCGGACCTCTCCACCCCCGCGGCCTTCCGCCAGGCGCTGCTGGCCGCTCCGGTGCTGGCCTATGGCGACCCGAAGCTCACCTCCAGCGGCGCGTACTTCGCCCAGCTGCTGGACCAGCTGGGCCTGGCGGAGCAGGTGCGCGCCAAGTCCCGGCTGCTCCCGGACGGCTACGACGTGATGGAGTTCATCGCCAAGGGCAGCGGCGGAGAGCTGGGGGTCACCCAGATCAGCGAGGTGCAGGCCAACGCGGCGCTGGGTGTGCAGATGATCGGGCCGCTGCCCGGGGACTTGCAACACTATACCGTCTACGCCGCCGTGCTCACGGCCCGCACGGCGCAGCCCGAGGCCGCCCAGGCCCTGATTCGCGCCCTGACCGCCCCGCCCATGCGGGCCAGGTTCGCCGCGGGGGGCTTTGAGCCGGTGCCGTAAGGACGGGCGCCGCCCCTACCCCCCGCCGACCCCGCCGTGGTACAACCCGGCCATGGACGTCCCTTCGGGCCCCCCTTGGGGTTAATAGGGAAAGCGGTGCGAATCCGCTGCAGCCCCCGCTGCCGTGACCGGGAACGACGCCGGACTTGACGCCACTGGCGGCCACCTGGGCCGCTGGGAAGGCATCCGCGCCTCGGTAGATCCGGAAGCCGGAAGACCTGCCTGAAGATCACTCCTTCCCAGGAGCCACGGGGTGTTGGCGCGCAGCGGGAGCTTGCCTCCCCGAGCGATCAGACGAGGATTCGCCGCGATTCCGGTGCGGCCGGCCCTATGGGCCGGGTGGCCGGCGGCGTGGCGGCTGGCCCTGGCGGCGCTCCTGCCGCTGGCCCTGGCGGCGGGGTGCGCGCGCCCGGCCTGGACGCTGGACCCGGCCGCTATCGCATATGACCGGGGCGGCTTTGGCGTGGCCCTGGCGGATGGACATCCCCTGCGCGCCCTGGCGCTGCTGGACGGCACCGGGGCGCTGCTGCTGGAGCAGCCCGTGCCCCCCGGTCAGGCCCTGCGCGTGCGCTTCGACTACCCCTGGCGGCCCGGCGAGGGCCTGTCCCTGCGCGCCATTCCGGCAACCGGGTCCCCAGCCGCCCCCGGGGGCGTCTACCCCCTCGGGCTGCCCGCCACGCGGCCCCCGCCCCTGGCGGTCAGCCTGCAACTGCCTCCAGGCGTGGATACCTCCCCCGGGGAGCCCCTGATCCTGCCTGCCGGTGCCGTGGGCACGCTGGCCCTCTCCCTGCGCAACGCGGCCGACCATCCGCTGGCCTTCACCCTGCGCGTGCGCCTGGCAGGCGTGCTCCAGGCCACCGCGGCGCCGCCCGGGCCGGTGTACCGCCTGCTGCCGGGGCAGGGAGACTTGGCGCTGCTCCCCTTCCGCGTGACGGACAGCGGCCCCGGCGCGGTGACCTGGGAGGTCTTAGGGCTCGGGCCGCCGCTGCGCGGGGAGGGGAGCGTGACCGCACGGCCCGCCGCCGAACTGGCCGCCGGGCTGCTGCTGGCGGAGAGCGTGTATCCGGCGGACGAGCAGGGCGCCGCGCGGCCGGACCTGCCCCTGGAGACCTTGACCCTGGCGCCTGCCCTGTCCGCGCTCCCGCCCCGCGACCCCTTCCGCCCGGTCGGCCATGCCCGCCTGGTGGTGGCCAGCCGCCTGCCGGGCGCGGCGGTGGCGCTGGTGCGCTCCTGGGTGGAGCCGGGGCCGGGCGGCGCCGCCGTGGGAGGCTTTGGCGACCCCCTCCGGGCGCCGGGCGCGGAGTGGATCGCGCTGGCCCATGTGCCGCCGGGGGGCCGGGCGGTCCTGGCGCAGCCGGTCTACTTGGACGAGCGCCACGTAGCGCCGGGGGAGTACCGCCGCTGCACGGTGGTGGAACCGTGGGGCCTCCCCATCACCCCACCGCCGCGCTGCACGGCGTTCCGCGTGCTGGCCTCGCCGCTGTGGGGCTGGATCGCCCTGGCACTGCTCACAGCCGCCGCCGCGCTCGCGTTCGCCTTCGCCCTGCTGCGCCTGCCGCGGAGCCTGGCGCGAATGCCGCTGCGCGACCAGGTGCTGACGACGCTGTTCTTCGGCCTGGCGGTGGTGGTGGTCTCCCTGCCCTTCCTGCCGGTCAACGCCGTGGCCGGCCTGCTGCTGGGGCCGCTGACCTTCCTGGTGGAGGGCCTGTTCTACAAGCTATTGCTGTTTGCGCTGCTGGGCTGCCTGTTCGCGCTGCTGCCCCGCCCGGGCGTGTACCTGCTGTTCTACTCCCTCTGGATGGTGGCCCAGGCGCTGCTGAGCGGGCACTACGCGCCCTCGGTGCTGCTCTTCGCCGGGGTGGCGGTGACGGTGATGGAGGCGGCCCTGTGGCTCTCCGGCCTCACGCGCGGCCGCGCGGCCGGGGCCGTGCTGTGGCCCGCCCTCGCCGTCGGCCTGGGCGAGGCCCTGATCGTGTACTGGGACCTGCAACTGCTGCGGGCGCTCTATCGCCAGTACCTGGCCGAATGGTACCTGCTGGCCCAGGCCGTCTGCGCGGGGCTGTACGCGGGCGCGGGCCTGGCGCTGGGGCTGCCCCTGGGCCGCTCCCTGGCGCCGCTGCGGCGCCCCGCCCCGCCGCCGCCTTTGGCCGCCCCGGCCGGGGCGGACCCGGAGGAGTCGCCTTCCGCGCCGGTGCTGGAGGTGCGCGACCTGCACTGCGGCTATCCCGGAGCCGCCCGCCCGGCCTTGCGCGGGGTGAGCCTTGCGCTGGCGCCGGGGGAGATCGTGCTGCTGGCGGGCGCGTCCGGCGCGGGCAAGACCACGCTGCTGCGCTGCATCCAGGGCCTGCTGCCCTTGGACGATCCGGGGGCGGTGCGCTTCCGGGGGCGGCCCCGGGGCGGCTACACCCCGCCGGAGTGGGCGGCGCGTTGCGCCCTGCTCTTCCAGGAGCCGGCCCTGCAAGTGTTGCGGCCCACGGTGGCGGGCGAGGTCTCCCTGGGCCTGGAGCTTGCGGGCGACGCGCGGCCGGACGGCCTTGCCCAGACCCTCACCCGGCACGGGCTCGCGCATCTGGCGCGCCGCTCCACCACCCGGCTCAGCGGCGGCGAACTCCAGCGCACCGCGCTCGCGTCCCTGCTGGCGGGGAGTCCGGCTCTGCTGCTGCTGGACGAACCGTTGGCCCATTTGGACGCCGTCGCGCGGGCGGCCTTCCCCGCCCGGCTCCGGGCGCTGGCCGCGCAAGGGGTGGCGATCCTGGTGGCGGAGCATCGCCTGGAGTTCATTGCGGGCTGCGCCCACCGGACGCTGACGCTGCACGATGGGCAGCTCGTTCCCCGCGCCGCCCCGCAAGCCGAAGGCCCCGTGCCGCTCCCCTCCCCCGCGCGCTCAGGCCGCCAGAGCGGGCACCCCCGCGGCCAACCGAGGCGGGCCGGGGCCCTGGGGATGGGCCTGCGCCTGGACGCGGTCTCCTTCCGCCATGCGGACGCGGACCGGCCCCTGTTCGCCGCAGTTACGGCCCAGGTGCCGCCGGGCCGCGCGGTGCTGCTGACCGGGGCCAACGGCGCGGGCAAGTCCACCCTGCTGGAGCTGCTGCTGGGCCTGCGGCGGCCCGCATCCGGCGCGGTCACCCTGGACGGCGTGCCGGTGGGACGGCTCTCCTGGCGCCAGCGCAGCGGCGCGTTCGGCTTTCTGCCCCAGCGCTCCGACCTGATTCTGCACGCGCCCAGCGTGCTGGAGGAACTGTGCGTCGGACCCCTGCGGCAGGGACGCCCGGCCGCCCAGGCGCGGGCCCTGGCCCAACCCTGGCTGGAGCGGCTGGGGCTCTCCCATGCGGCCGGGCGCTTTCCCCACCTGCTCAGCCGGGGCGAGCGGCAGCGCCTGGCCCTGGGCGCGGTGCTCATCAACGCGCCCCGGCTGCTGATGCTGGATGAACCCTTCGCCGGGCAGGACCCCGCGAGCGCCAGGGCCGTGCTGGGCCTCTGCCACGACTTCCTCGCGGCGGACCCCGCCCGCTCCCTGCTGCTGGCCACCCATGACCTGGAGTTGGCCGGTGCGGCATTCGACGAGGTCTGGCGGCTGGAGGACGGGGCCTTGCTCCTCCCGCCCCGGAGCGCCGCCCCGGCCCGCAACGTGAGCGCGGGAGGAACCGCATGAAGCGGCTGCACCCCCAAACGGCCCTGCTGCTGGCCTTCCAGGCGGCCGTCCTGGCCCTCGTGCTGGAGCGCCCGGCGAACCTCCTGGCTCTGGCGGGCGCGGCGGCGCTGTACTGGCTGGCCGTGGGCGGGCGGCGCCACTGGGCGGCCACGCTCCTGCTCCTGCTGCTGGGCACCTGGAGCCTGATGCTCTCCCAGGGCCTGTTCTACGAGGGGGTGCCCCGCACGGCCTGGCTGCGCCTGCTGCCGCCGGAGGCGTTTCCGTTCGGCCGGCCCGCCGGGCTCTATCTCTACCGCGAGGGCCTGCTGCACGGCCTGCTGCAATCCCTGCGCATCCACACCGCGCTGCTGCTGGGCGTGGGCCTGCTGACGCGCTACGGCACGGACGAACTGGCCGCCGGGTTGCGCGCGGCGGGCGTCCCCGGGGCCGTGTGCTTCCTGGCCTCCCTGGCGCTGCGCTACGTGCCGCTGCTGCTGGAGGACGTGCGCGCCCTGTGGCTGGCGCAGCGCCTGCGGGGGCTGCGCCTGGGCGTGGCCACGGTGGGCGGCCTGCCGCGCCTGCTCCTGCTGCCGCTGCTGGCCGCCACGGTGCGCCGGGCGGACGAGGTGGCCGCCGCGCTGCTCAGCCGCGGCTTCTCCCCGGCGGCGCCCCCACCCGCCGCGCCCCGGGCCCCGCTCCGCCAGCGCGCCCTGGCCTGGGCGGGCGCGTTGCTGCTGGTGTCGCTGATCGCGGCACAGACCCTGACGCGCCTCCATCAATCCGGCGCGCTCTCCCTCCGGGCCTTGGAGGGCCTCTATATCTGGGTGGCGGAACATGTCTAACAGGATGCGGAAAAACGAATGGACGGAAGGTTGCGGCGGCGGCCCGCGCCGGACGCTTGCGGGAGGCGCCGGCAACATTTGGCCGCGAAAACGTATCCGGGGGGTGCGGGGGGACTTGTTCCCCCGCTTGTCGTTCATCTTTTCGCATCTAGCTCGCCGGGTCCCGTGGCTCTCCCTGGCGGTGTGGCTTGCGTTGTTGGGGGCTCAGGAGGCGGTCGGCGCGGAGCCGGAAGCGACGCTGACCTTCGTGCGCGGCGGTGTGGTCGTCAGCGGCCCCGAGGCGGCCAGAGGGCGGGACTTCCGGGTCAACGGCCGCCCCGCCCCCAGCGAGGCCCTGCCGGGGGGAGACGGCCGGCTGGTGGAGGCGGACTGGGCGCCGCGCGCCGCCCTCGACGTCTCCTGGCGACCCACCCCGGCCGGGCCAGAGCGCCCCGCCAGAATCTCCGGGCGGGCGCCGTTGCGGCCCGTGCCCTGGCCCTGGCGGGTGCTGTCATGGCCCCCGGCAGGGAGCCTCGCCGGAGCGCCGGACACGGCCAGCGCCCTGGCATTCTCGGCGGATGGCCGGCTGCTGGCGCTGGGATCGGAGCAGGGGCGGCTGGCGGTGTACGCCCAGGACGGCCCCGCGCGCCTGCAAGCCTTCCGCCCCGGGCGCTACATCAAGCATCTGGCCTTCGACCCCGCCGGGGGGCGCCTGTACGCGGGCGAGCAGGGCGCGGAAGGTCGTCTGGCCGCCTATGACGTGCCGGCCGGCCCCGCCCCCGGCGACGCCCGGCCCGTTTGGACCTTCGACAGCGCGGCGGATCTGGGGCGCTCCCCGCCGCCGGAGCCCGGCGATCCCTATGGTTGGGTCAACCAGCCCGGGGCTTACCGTGTGCTGGCCGTGGGGGGGGATGTGCTGGCCGCCTTTACCCGGGGATGGACGGAGGGCGGACGGCGCCAGGCGCGCGCCCGGCTCTACCGCCTGGACGGCGCGACGGGCGCCCTGCGTTGGGCCTACCCGGGCGGCGGCGCGCTGCCCTACGCCCTCACCTGGTTCTCCGTGGACGAACGGGCGCGCCGCGTGGCCCTGCCTGTTCAACTGCCCGCGGGGGCGGTCCCCGCGCCGGGGGAGGTCTCCCGCGTGGAAGTGCTGGACGCCGCCAGCGGGCGGGTCATCTTCGCGGCGCCCATCCCCGCCGTCCCGCCCTATGCGCTGACGGCGTTCTGGCGCGGAGTCGCCCTGCGGCCGGACGGCGCGGCGCTGGCGGCGGCCGCGGAGGACGGCCGGGGGTGGCTGTGGCGGAGTCTGCCCGGCCCCAGTGCACCCGCCCACGCGCCGACCGATTTGCAACTCCTGCAACTCGTGCGCCCGCTGGTGCTGGGCAACACGACGCTGACGGCCACCAACGGCGCGTTGGCAGTCACTGCCCAGGCCGCGATCTTCGCCACGGGCGCCACGTACGTGCCGCTGGAGTTCGGCGGCGGCGAGTCCGCCATCGCGCATCCCCAGGGCAACCGCCTCTTCGCCCACGACTGGAGCGGGCAGCCGCGCTGGGTCTGGCCGCTGGAGAACGACCTGCAAGGGCTGGAGACCGCCGCTGGCGTGCTGGCCGTCGCGTTGGGCGGGGAGCGGCCCCAGCCCGCGGCGGCGTTCCAAGGCTTGGTGCTGCTGCGGCCCGGCGCCGCGGGCGACCGGCTGATCTACCGCTACCCGCTGGCGGGACGGGCGGTCTATGGCGCGCTGGCGCTCTCCCCGGACGGCCACTGGGCGGCGCTGGCGGAGGCGCCCCGCTTCGCGAGCGGGGATCCCCGGCCCCGCGGCGCCGCGCGCGTCCACTGGCTGCGCTGAGGCCCGCCATGGAACACCTTGCAGACAGTCCTCAAGTGGCCGCCGCGCCCGCCCGCGTGGATGACCGCGCCCAGGACCGGACCTTCCGGCGCCTGCTCGTGGCGTCGCTGGGCGTGCATCTGGCGCTGGCGCTGACCGCGCTGACGTGGGGCCCCGCGCCGACCCCGGAGACCCCCACGGTGCTGACCGTGCGCCTCGTGGAGGCGGGCGCGGTCGCCGGCGCGGCGCTGTCCATCCCCGCGGCCGCGCCGGTCCAGGACCGCGCGCCACCGGCGACCGCACCTGGCCCCGTCCCGGCTGCGCTTGCGGACCGTCCCGGGGAGATCATCCGGCCGCGGGATGCGGCTCCGGAGGCGCCTTCTCCGGCGGCAACGGTCCCGGCCGGGCCCTCCACCGACGCCCGCGCGCCTGCCACCCCGGCCCCTGGGGATGCGCCAGCCCTCCAGGCTGCTGACGCCGGGGATGGCGCGGCTCGGGACGCCACGCCTACCGAGGCCGCTGCGGAAGACGCCACCGCGGCGCAAGCCCCCGTCCAAAGCGCACGCGGTTCGGCGGACGAGGCGGTGAACGGTGCGGTGAACGATGCGGCGGATAACGCAGGCGGGGCGCCGCAGGTCGAGGCGGAGGCGCTCGATCCCGGCTTCGGCCTGCTGACGCCCGTGGTGCCGCGGTATCCGGAGGCGGCGCGCCGGCTGGGCCGCTCCGGACAGGCGCGGATCGAGGTGGAGGTGGACCGCGGCGGGCGGGTGCTGGCGGTGCGCATCCTGGCGGAGAGCGGCCGCTGGGGCTTCGGCGAGGCGGCCCGCCGCGCGTACCTGGATGCCCGCTTCTCCCCGCCGCGGCGCGCGGGCCGCCCGGTGGAGGTGCGGTGGCGCAAGACGCTGCTGTTCCGCCCATGATGCTCCACACGGCGCGCTGCGCGAGGCTGCGGCGGCTCGCCCTCGTGGCGGGGGCGCTGCTGGCTCTGATCCTCCAACCCCCGGGGGGCGCCCGCGCCCAGGCCCCCAAAGCCGCGGAGACGGTGGTCGTGGAGGCCGGCACGGAAGAAGTGCGGGCCAGCGACGTGGCTCCGCCATGGGCGGGCTCCCCGGCGCAGCCCGGCGCGCACACCTTGATTCCCCGCGAGCAGTTCCGCCGCACCCAGCAGACGGTGGCCGACGTGCTGGAGACGGTGCCGGGCGTGACCGTGATCCGGGGCGGCGACGCGCTCGCGCCCGTCAAGGTTACCCTGCGGGGCAGCCGCCCCGATCAGGTGCTGGTGATCGTGGATGGCGTCCCCTGGGACGAACAGACCGAGCAGCCCGGCCAGGCGCAGGCCCAGCTCCGCACCGGCGTGGATCTGGCCCGCCTGGACCTGGATCAGGTGGAGTCCATCGAGGTGCTGCGGGGCGCGGCCTCCGCGCTCTACGGTGCGGGCGCATCCGCCGGGGCGATCGTGATCCGCACGCGGCGGGCGCGGGGCCGGGCGGCGGCGGTGGCGCAGACGGTGGGCAGCGGCGGGCTGACGGAAACGCGCGCCGAATGGAGCGAGCCCCTGGGCGGGTCCCTGCTCACGCTGCGGGCCGCCCGGCGCCACAGCGAGGGCCAGTACGTGTACTTCGCGGGCGCTGCCGCGCCCGCGCCGGCGGGGGGCAGTCCCTGCGTGGAGGATCTCGGCGCGGGGTATCGCCTCCGCAAGTGCAACCGGCGGGACCTGGGCGCGCTGGGCCTGACCCTGCAACGGGGGGAGCGCGCGCGCTACTCCCTGGACCTCGACGCGTCGGAGCGCCGGGGACTGGGCGGCGTCGAGGATCCCCGGCCCTACGGCCTGGAGCAGCGCACGCGCGCCGCCCTGGGCTACAGCGACGGCGCCGCCCTGGGGCCGGCGTCCGAACTGGTGTGGCAACTGGCAGGGCGCCACGTCAGCGGGCGGAGGACGGAGAACGAGACGCTGACCGACCCCGCCCTGGAGAACCGCCACACGGAGGACTTCGGCCAGGCGGAAGCCTGG
>Ga0315281_10011926_pt1 | contig 11870 bp, 11 predicted proteins | sample YL17G07_0_MG_FD_204540 | JGI IMG/M metagenome (GOLD analysis project Ga0315281, IMG submission 204540) | Sediment microbial communities from Yellowstone Lake, YNP, Wyoming, USA - YL17G07_0 | ecosystem: Environmental > Aquatic > Freshwater > Lake > Sediment | place: USA: Wyoming | collected... | reverse complement strand
GTTCGGGCGCACACGCGTGTTGTGTACGGCGTCGGTCGAGGAGCGCATCCCGCCGTGGCTGCGCGGGAAGGGTCGTGGCTGGGTCACCGCGGAATACTCGATGCTGCCGGGATCCACGTCGGAACGCAACGAACGCGAAGCCGCGCGCGGCAAGCTGTCGGGGCGCACGCAGGAGATCCAGCGTCTCATCGGACGCTCGTTGCGCGCGGTGACCGACCTCGACGTGATGGGAGAGTTGCAGATCACCGTCGACTGCGACGTGTTGCAGGCCGACGGCGGTACCCGCACCGCGGCGATCTGCGGGGGCTACGTCGCGTTGCACGACGCGTGCTCCCGCATGGTCGCGGCGAAGAAGATCGGCGCGCATCCCGTCCACGACACGTGCGCGGCCATCTCGGTGGGCATCGTCGACGCCCTCGCCTACCTCGACCTCGAGTACACCGAGGACGTGAGGGCCGAAGTCGACATGAACGTGGTGATGACCGGCGCGGGCCACTTCATCGAGGTGCAGGGAACCGCGGAGGGCAAGGCCTTCTCGCGCGCCGAGCTCGACGACCTGCTCATGCTCGCCGAGCAGGGCATCGTCGAGATCTTCGGTCTGCAGCGCGAGATGTTGTCGGTGCCGCCGGAGCCGCGCCGCCAGTGACGTCCGACCCGTGAAGTTCGTGCTGGCGACGGCGAACGCCGGCAAGGTGCGCGAGGTCATCGAGGTGCTGGCTGACGCCGAGTTCGACGCGGAGCTGATCCCGCGTCCCGCCGCCGTGCCCGATGTCGCCGAGACCGGCGTCACCTTCGAGGACAACGCCCGGCTCAAGGCCGTCGCGCTCTGCGAAGCGACAGGCCTGCCCGCCATCGCCGACGACAGCGGCCTCGAAGTCGACGCCCTCGGAGGCGCGCCCGGCGTGCGCTCGGCGCGCTTCTCCGGACCCGACGCGACCGACGAGCGCAACGTGACCCGGTTACTCGAGCTGCTGCGCGACGTCCCCGATTCGGAGCGCACCGCTCGCTTCGCATGCGTGGCGCTGGCCCGCTTCCCCGACGGGCGCGAGGTGGCCGCATTCGGCTCCGTCGAGGGATCGGTCGCGCCGGAGCGGCGCGGCGGGGAAGGGTTCGGCTACGACCCGGTGTTCGTGCCGGTCGAGGGCGACGGCAGGACGTTCGCCGAGATGACGTCGGCCGAGAAGAATGCCCTGTCGCACCGTGGCCGCGCGTTCCGTACCCTGGTGGACGGCCTGCGCGTCGTGGCGGCTCTTGAGGAGTAGCGGAGTGGAAGCGAAGCTATAGAGATGGCAGTCATCGACATTGCGGGATTCGTGGCCGACCTGAAGGACCACGCCGTCGAACACGGGTTCCACGTGCACGACGAACGGCACTTCGTCGAGAGCTACTCGCTGCGCCAGAACTGGGAGGTCGACCTGCATCCCGAGGAGGGCTGCGAAGGACCGGTCGACCTCTATCTCTCGCTCGAGATCGACCCGCGGGTGCTGCTCGGCTTCGAGGACGCGGTCATCGAACGCGCCGACCTCGAAGACCCGCCCGACGACTACCACTTCCCGCTCAACTTCACGTGGGCGCTGCCGCCGCTCGCGCACGGCCCCGACCTCCTCGTGCTCGCCACCGAGCTGGCCGCCAAGGGAGGTCCCGACCTGCCCCTCGAGGTGTCGGCGATCGACTCGATCCCCGAGGCCACCGACGCTCCGGAACGGTCGTTGCGCATCGTCGCTCACCAGTCGGTCTCGCTCCTCAACATCCGCGATGGCGACGCGGTGTCGTGCGAGGTGCTCGATCGCTGTCTCGACGTGAGCCGCTACCTGCTCGACCAGGCGACCGACTGGATCGGCTGAACCCGGTCCCGGGCCGCTCCGATCGGCCAAGATGTCGCTATGCCGATGCGGGTGGACTGCAAGAACTACGAAAGCCGGACGTACGCGAACGGCGAGGTCGTGCGGAAATGCCGCCTCGACCTCGCCCCCGAGGCGCCGTGGCGGTGCCCCGACGACTGCTCCGGCTTCGCACGCCGGATGATGGATGCCGGCTGGCAGGTCGGGTCGCTCGAGAAGGGCTACGACGTCCCCGAGGCCGAGCCTGAAGGCGCAGACGTCGCCGCGTTGCTCGACGCGGCCGAAGACATCGTGAACGCCGCCGCCCCCGACATCATGCGCGAGCTCGGCCCCAAGAAGCGTGGCCGCTTCGGCCGCCGCCAGAAGCAGCAGCAGCAGAAGAAGAAGAAGAAGTAGGGGAGTAGGTAAGAAGAAGTAAGGAAGTAGGTAGGGAGGACTTGTGCGAGCGGGGAGACTCGAACTCCCACACCTCTCGGTACCGGGTCCGAAACCTGCTGTGCGAGAATGGCGTGAGTTGGGCCTGTCACGGAAGAGGACGATTGCACGTCGTCGGTATCGACATCGACGCAGCGAAGCTCACGGAGATCTGCCGTCGGTACGGAATTGCCGAGTTGGCGGTCTTCGGGTCGGTCGCGCGCGGCATTGCCCGCTCGACGAGCGACCTCGACTTGCTCTACGTGCTCGCACCCGGAGCGCGGATCGGTTGGGACATCGAGCAACTCGCGGACGAACTCTCGGGCCTCTTCGGCCGGCCTGTCGACTTGGTCTCGAAGCGGCATCTCAATCGGCTGATCCGCGACGATGTTCTCGCGAGCGCCAAAGTGCTCTATGCCGCGTGACGATCTGTTGCTCGCGGAGATGATCGACGCGGCCGAACCTGCGGTGACACTCGTTGGCGACAGCACTGTCGGCGACCTCGAGTCCGACCGGATGTTGCGCGACGCATTGTTGTGGAACTTCACGGTCTTGGGAGAAGCCGCTGCACAGCTCTCCGACGAGCTGAAGACCCGCCATCCCGAGGTTCCCTGGGACAACCCCACGCGGCTCCGCAACCGGATCGTCCACGGCTACTGGTCGATCGATCTCGAGATCGTCCACACCACCGCTCACGGGCAGCTTCCAGAGTTTCTCGCCCAACTCCGCGAAGTAGCCGCCGGCGAGGCGACACGCTGACGTCTGCCCAACGTCGCCCGACGTCGTGCGAGCGGGGAGACTCGAACTCCCACACCTCTCGGTACCAGGACCTAAACCTGGCGCGTCTGCCAGTTCCGCCACGCTCGCGTGCGCCCATCCTCGCGAATGCGTTGCACCTGCACCGTATCTTTCGATACCCTAATCATGTGGGAATCGAACAATGAGTCCGCGGTCATGAGTGCGAGAAAGGGATCGCGGGCGGCGTCGACGTTGCCGGTGCGGGTACCACCCGGTGCCGCACGCGCGCTGGCCCGCCTGGCCCGTCACGTGGAGCACGCGCTCGATCCCCTCGAACTGTCGCTGCCGCAGTACCGGGTGCTCTCGCTCCTCGGCGACGGCTCGAGCGCGTCGTCGGCGCTCGCCGCCCGGCTCGCGGTCAGCCCGCCAAGCGTGACCGCGGTGGTCGACGGTCTCGTCGCTCGCGGCCTCGTCGAACGTCAGGCCGACCCGTCCGACCGGCGGCGCCTCACCCTGCTGCTCACCACCAGCGGCGCCACGTTGCTCCGCGCCGCCGAAGCGGCCGTCGACGCGCGGCTCGGCGAGGTGGCCGAGCACCTCGAGGACCCGAGCAGCGCGGCGGCTGCCATCGAGGCGCTCCAGCAGTGGAACCATGCGCTCGACGCGTTCCGTGAACACAAGCGTGCTGCGAGTCCCGACAAGTGACCACCCTGCAACAGTCCGCATTCGGCGACGACGTCACGTCGCCGTTCGTCCCGATCGGCGTCACGCCGCGGTACCCGCCCCCGCGCCGCAACATCGATCCCGATCGCAGCAAGTCGTGGCTGAAGCGCGCGATGCCGATCGTGCTGGCGCACAAAGGGATCTTCATCGCGTCGTTGACGATCTCCTTCGTCGGCTTGATCTTCCAGGTGCAGATTCCCCACGAGGTCGGCCAGGCCATCGACCACGGCTTGAAGAAGGGCGGCACGCCGCTCGGGCACTACATGGTGATCCTGGCGATCCTGGGGCTGTTGCGCGGCGCGTCCATCTACTTCTCGCGCAAGTTCCTCCTCAACACCGCGTACCGCATCGAGTACGACCTACGGAACATCATCTATGAGCACCTCAGCCGCATGTCGTTCTCGTTCTACGACCGCGTGCAATCAGGTCAGCTCATCTCGCGTGCCAACTCCGACATCCGCGCCGTGCAGATGTATCTCTCACAAGCGCCGTTCATCCTGGTGCAGTGCGGTGTGGTGATCCTCGCGTTCGTCCAGATCGCCCTGATCAACGTGTCGCTGGCGTTCGTCTCCCTGGCAACCATGCCGTTCGTGTTCACCGCGGGCATCAAGATGCGCAAGCAGATGTTCCCGGTGTCGTGGCTCATCCAGGCCCGGCTGGCCGACGTCGCCACCGTGGTCGACGAGAACATCCAGGGCGTCCGGGTGGTCAAGTCGTTCGCCGCGGAGGAGAACCAGCTCAATCTCCTCACGGCGACGGCCAAGCGGGCCGAATGGTCGAACGTCCAGCAGGCCAACATCCGGGCGCGTTTCGCACCGTTGATGGAGAACCTGCCCCGGCTCGGGCAAGCGCTCGTGCTGCTCTATGGCGGCTACCTGGCCATTCACGGTCATGCCACGAGGGGCGACATCGCCGCGGTCCTCGCCTACGTGCTGCTCATGGTCCCGCCATTTCGCCAGCTCGGGTTCGTGATGATGATGGGGCAACGCGCCGCGGCATCGGCGCAGCGCATCTACGAGGTCCTCGACGAGCAGCCCGACGTGCTCGATCGTCCCGGAGCCATCGATCTCGTCGACTGCGCCGGCGACGTCCATTTCGACGACATCTCGTTCGTGTACGGCAACGGGACGGGAGTGCTCGATCACTTCGATCTCCACCTCGAACCCGGTGAGACCATCGCGCTCGTCGGCCGCACCGGCACGGGGAAGTCCACCGTCGCGCGTCTGCTCGCGCGGTTCTACGACGTCACCGACGGTGCGGTCCGCATCGACGGACACGACGTGCGCGACCTCACGCTGCTCAGCTTGCGTCATCAGATCGGGATGGTGCTCGACGATCCGTTCCTGTTCTCGGTGTCCATCCGCGACAACATCGCCTACGGCCGCCCTGATGCTTCGGCGGCGGACATCGAGGCGGCTGCCGTCGCCGCCGGCGCGGACGACTTCATCCGCGACCTGCCCGAGGGCTACGACACCGTGGTGGGGGAGCGCGGGTTCACGCTCTCCGGCGGCCAACGCCAGCGGATCTCGATCGCCCGCACGCTGCTCGTCAACCCGCCGATCCTCATCCTCGACGACGCGACCTCCGCGATCGACGTGCAGATCGAGCAGGAGATCCACGCCGCGCTCAGCCGGCTGATGACCGGTCGTACCACGCTCATCATCGCCCACCGGCTCTCGACGATCAGCCTCGCCGACCGCGTCGCGGTGGTTGAGGGCGGCCGGATCATCGCCCTCGGTACGCACGCCGAGCTGCTCGCCACCGAGCCGCGCTACCTGGAGATCCTCGCCCAGGCCGAGGAAGTCCCGATCGGGCCGTCCGGTCCCGAGGCCGAGGACGACTACGACAACCACGTCCGGCGGCGGCTCATCGACCACGAGATCGACGTCGACGTCGCCGACTCGCAGTTGCTCGACGAGGAGATCGCCATCGACAGCTCCGGTCCGTACTCCGAGACGACGACGCTCGGTCCGCGGGCACTCGGGGGGATCGACTGATGGCCTGGGGCGGTGGTGGCATGTTCGGGGGCGGCGCGCCCGCGATGGGCGGCAACCAACCCGGCAACCCGGGCAACGGTCTCCCGTTCGCGGGGATCCCCTCGGAGCTGCAGGCCGGGGTCGAGAAGCTGTTGGGAACCGAACCCGACTGGCCGACGCCCGAGGAGACGTTCACCCAGCGCGTGCGCGAGCGCGGCGTCACGTTGCGCCGCATGCTCGGTGTGCACCGGCGGACGTTGATCCTGTCGTGCGCACTCGTGGTGGTCGAAGCGGTCGGTCTCCAGGCCGGGCCGTTCCTCAGCCAGATCGGGATCGACGACGGAATCACCCCGCACGACTGGACCGTCCTCATCGGGGTGGCGATCGCCGCGGTCCTCGCCGTCGTCGTCACCGGCCTGGCAAGCGGGTGGCGGGTCTCGGTCACCGGACGCCTCGCGTCGCGTGTGATGTTCGAGCTACGCGTGCGGGTGTTCGCGCACCTGCAGCGGCTGTCACTCGATTACTACACCGACGAGAAGGCGGGCGTGATCATGACCCGCATGACGAGCGACATCGAGGCGCTGCAGCAGCTTCTCCAGGAAGGGATCGTCCAGTTCGCGGTGCAAGGTCTCACCATGCTCGTGGTGACCGTCGTGCTGTTCCTCTACAGCGTGAAGCTCGCGCTCATCACGGTGGTGATCATCGTCCCGATCCTCACCGTGCTCTCGCTGTGGTTCCGCAGCGCGTCCGACCGTGGTTACAACCGCGTGCGCGACGGCATCGCGGGCGTGTTGAGCGACCTGTCGGAGAGCCTGTCGGGCGTGCGGATCGTGGCCGGTTTCAACCGGGCCCGGAACAACGTCTTGCATCACCGCAACGTGGTGGGCGAGTACCGCGACGCCAACGACTACACCGCCACCGTCACCGCGGTGTACGGCGCGGGCAGCGAGATGATCGGCGTGATCGGGCAGGCCGCGCTGCTCTTCATCGGCGGCACGATGGTGCGCGACGGCACGCTCACGGTGGGCGAGCTGATCGCGTTCATCTTCTATCTCAACTCGTTCTTCTTGCCGATTCAGCAGTTGGTGCAGCAGTACAACCTGTACCAGCAGGGTCGCGCCGCGATCGTGAAGCTCAACGAGCTGCTCTCGACGATCCCGAGCGTCGAGGAGGCAGAGCACGCCGAGACACTCCCGCCGATCGACGGTGACATCGTGTTCGAGGGCGTGACGTTCGGCTACGACCCCGCCGTGCCGGTGCTGCGCGACGTCGACCTGCACATCGCCGCGGGCGAGACGATGTCGTTCGTCGGTGCCACCGGTGCCGGGAAGTCGACGATCGCCAAGCTCGTCACGCGCTTCTACGACCCCACCGGCGGACGGGTGCTCATCGACGGCCACGACCTGCGCGACGTGACGATCCGGTCGCTGCGCCGCCAGCTCGGCGTGGTTCCCCAGGAACCGTTCCTCTTCGCCGGGACGCTGCGCGACAACATCGCCTTCGCGCGTCCCGGCGCCACCGACGAGGAGATCTGGGAGGCCGTGCACCGCGTCGGCCTCACCGAGTTCACCGAACGGCTCCCGGAAGGTCTCGACACGCCGGTGCACGAACGGGGCGTGTCGCTCGCCTCCGGCGAACGGCAGCTGCTCGCGCTGGCGCGTGCGTTCCTCGCCAGTCCTCGCGTGCTCGTGCTCGACGAGGCCACGTCCAACCTCGACCTGCAGTCGGAGACCCTGGTGGAAGCCGGGCTCGATGCCGTGCTCGAGGGCCGCACCGCCATCATCGTCGCCCACCGGCTCTCCACGGCCATGCGCGCCGATCGCATCGCCGTGGTCGACGACGGTCGCATCGTGGAGCTCGGGTCGCACCGGGACCTGGTCGCGAAGGGCGGTCGGTACGCCGAGATGTATGCGGCGTGGACGGCGCATCTCGTCGGTCACGAAGACAGTCACGAGGAGGGTCGCGCGGGGGTCCACGAGGTGCTTGGGGCGACGGCAAACGGGTAGCGTGCACGCCATGGCCAAGCAGATTCCCGTCGTCGATTACCTGGTCCTGGGCGATGCCCCGCACCTCGTTGCCCATGAGTGCTCCGAGTGCGGCGCCATCTACTTCGACCGCCGCAACGCCTGCGCCCACTGCGGCAAGACCGCGTTCGGCATGCGGACCCTCGGTACGACCGGCGTGGTGCGGTCGTTCGCGATCGTCCACCAGGCGGGCCCCGGAGTGCCGGTACCGTATGTGTCCACGGTCGTCGACCTCGACGGCGGCGGCCAGGTGAAGGCGAACGTCGTGAACGTCGAGCCCGAGCCCGACAAGGTTTCGCTCGGGATGAAGGTACGGATGACGACCTTCGTCGCCGCTACCGACGACGAAGGCACCGAGGCCGTCGCGTTCGGCTTCGAACCGGTCTGAAACGCAGTCTGAGCAGAGGAAAGCAGGTTTGCCATGAGTGAAGACGTTTGGGTTCTGGGCGCGTCGATGACCAAGATCACCCGCTACCCCGACAAGGACGTCATCGACCTCGCGTCGGAAGCGGCGATGAACGCGCTCGGCGACGGTGGCGTGACGATCCAGGACATGCAGATCCTCGCGGCCGGTTGCATGTTCCAGCAGGGTGGCATCGGCCAGCAGATCCAGAAGCAGATCGGCCAGACCGGTATTCCCGTCTACAACGTGCTCAACGCGTGCGCGACCGGCGCCACCGCGGTGCGCACCGTGTACATGTCGATCAAGGCAGGCGAGTCCGACATGGGCATCGCCATCGGCGCCGAGCAGATGGGCAAGATGGGCCTGCTGGGCGCGGGTGGGCTCGGCCGTCAGGAGAAGCACGTCTTCGAGCCCGGCGGCCGTTACGGCGCCGTCCTCAACGTCGACGGCCACCTCGGTTCGGGCACCATGCCCGCCGTCTTCGGCCAGGCCGGCATGGAGTACGCCTACGAGCACGACGGTGTCGGCTTCGAGCAGTTCGCCAAGGTCGCCGAGAAGAACCACGCGCACTCGGCGCTGAACCCGCTCGCGCAGTACAACAAGGTCTTCACGCTCGAGGAGATCATGGAAGCCCGCGTGATCTCGTGGCCCAACACCCTGCCGATGTGCTGCCCCACCGGCGACGGTGGCGCGGCGGTCGTGCTGGTGTCCGACTCCAAGCTCAAGACGCTGTCGCGCGAGCAGCAGCGCCGGGCGGTCAAGATCAGCGCGTCGGTCCTCACGTCGGACCCGTGGACCGAAGGCGCGCAGGTGCAGCCCGACGTCAACACGCTCACCCGTAACGCGGCCAACCAGGCCTACGAGCTGGCCGGTATCGGCCCCGACGAGCTCAGCCTCGTGGAGCTGCACGACTGCTTCGCCACCGCCGAGCTCATCCACTACGACAACCTCAGCCTCTGCGAGCCGGGCGGCGCCGGTGCGTTCATCGACGCGCGCGGGCCGTGGCGCGACGGGACGACCCCCGTCAACGTCTCGGGCGGCCTGTTGTCGAAGGGGCACCCGATCGCCATGACCGGTGCGGCGGGCGTGTACGAGATCGCCACGCAGTTGCGCGGCGAGGCGGGCGACCGCCAGATCGAGGGCGCCAACGTGGGCCTCGCCCACGTCATCGGCCTCGGCTCGGCGTGCGCCATCCACATCCTGGAGAAGTCGGCCGCGTAGACCGGCCCGGGGCCCGGCTTCGGGCCCTAGGCTCGCCGCCCATGTCGGGTGCGCGCGGTCTGGGTAAGGTCGAGGAGTTTCGCGTCGGGTTTACGCCCGAGGCGATTGCGGATCTGCGCGATCGCCTCGCGCGCACGCGATGGCCCGAGGCCGAGACCGTCGACGACTGGTCGCAGGGCGTTCCGCTCGCGTACGCGCAGTCGCTGTGCGCCTATTGGGCCGACGGCTACGACTTCGCCGCGGCCGAGCAGCGGCTCAACACCTTCCCGCAGTTCCGGACCCGGCTCGACGGCGGTGGCGGCGAAGCGTTGGGCATCCACTTCGTCCACGCGCGCTCACCGCACCCCGACGCGCTCCCGCTCGTGCTCACCCACGGCTGGCCGGGATCGGTCGTCGAGTTCCAGAAGGTGATCGGCCCGCTCTCGGATCCCACCGCCTATGGCGGCGACGCCGCGGATGCGTTCCACGTGGTGTGCCCGTCGCTACCCGGTTACGCGTTCAGCGACAAGCCGTCGACCACCGGCTGGAACATCGAACGGATCGGGAGCGCGTGGGTCGAGCTGATGGCGCGCCTCGGCTACGACCGCTACGGCGCGCAGGGGGGTGACTGGGGATCGTTCGTCACCACGAGCGTCGGCCAACAAGATCCCGAACACGTCGCGGGGATTCACGTGCAGCTCCCGCTCGTCGCGCTCGAGCCGTCGATGATGTCCGATCTCACGGAAGCCGAGCAGTCGTCGCTGGCGTCGAGCGCGAACTACGCGCGCTGGGGATCGGGCTACTCGACGCAGCAGGCGTCGCGCCCGCAGACCATCGGGTACGGGCTGGCCGACTCGCCGGCCTTGCAGTGTGCGTGGATCGTCGAGAAGTTCTGGGACTGGACCGATTGTGACGGTCATCCCGAGAACGTGCTGTCGCGCGACGAGCTGCTCGACAACGTGATGCTCTACTGGCTGCCCGGCACCGGGGCGTCGTCGGCGCGTCTCTACTGGGAGAGCTTCCACAACCAGAACACCGACCCGGTCACCGTCCCCTCGGGGTGCTCGATCTTCCCGAAGGAGATCTTCCGGCCGTCGCGCCGCTGGGTCGAGACCCGGTTCACCGATCTTCGGTACTTCAACGAGCTCGAGCGCGGGGGCCACTTCGCCGCGTTCGAGCAGCCGGAGACGTTCGTCGGCGAGGTACGTTCGTTCTTCCGGCTCGTCCGGTGAGCTTCCGCTGATCTTCCGGTGACCTGAGGTGGGTATGTCGCGAGACGTGTGGAGTGACGGCGACGGGTGGACGGTGGCGGAGCTGGTCCGGACGCGTCTCGAGTCCGACCCCGATCGCGAGCTCTTCGACGTGAACGGTGAGCAGTGGACGGCGCGCACGCTCTTCGGCGCCTCCGACCGGTTCGCCAACGCGATGCGCGCCTACGGGCTGGCGAAGGGCGATCGCGTCGCCACGCTCGTGGAGAACTCTTCGGAGGCGGTCATCACGCAGTTCGGCGCGGTGCAACTCGGCGGGGTCGGGGTGCCGATCAACACTGCGTACAAAGGCGAGTACCTCCGTCACCAGCTCGCCGACTCGGGCGCGAAGGTGCTCGTGATCGACGGCGACGTCTCCGACCGCGCCCGGGCCGTCGCCGACTCCATCGACACGCTCGAGCACGTCGTGGTGCTCGGCGGTGACCTGGGTGACACGACTCCCGGGACGAACTGGCACAACTGGAACGAGGTGATGTCGGCCGACGACACCCCGAACACGCCGTCGATGCGTCCGACCGACCTCCACATCTTCATCTACACCGGCGGCACCACGGGCCTGTCGAAGGGCTGCGTGATCAACAACAACTACTGCGTCACGCTCGCGCAGCAGATCGCCGACATGTGGCAGCGCGGCCCCGACGACGTGGTCTGGACGCCGCTCCCGCTGTTCCACTACAACGCGGTGTCGGTCGTGCTCGTCGGCACGCTGCTCACCGGTGGGCGGGCCGGCATCTACAAGAAGTTCTCGGTGTCGAACTTTTGGCCTGAGGTCAACCGCACCGGCGCCACGCACGCGAGCACCCTCGGCAGCATGGTCACGCTCATCGCCAACGACCGCATGCGGCCCGAGGCGCCCGATTCCGGGATGCCCGAAGCGAACACGACGTTGCGGTTCATGTCGGGCGTGCCGATGCCGCCCGCGGTCGCGGAGAGGTGCATCGAGCGCTTCGGCATCCGGCCCTTCGACGCCGCGTACGGCACCACCGAAGGATCGTTGTGGTGCTGGCTGCCACCGGGGATGGTGAACAAGCCGAACGCGGCGGGGATCGTCAACGACGAGTACTGGGACATCCGGATCTTCGACGACGACGACAACGAGGTGCCCGTCGAGACGCCGGGCGAGATCGTCGGCCGGCCGCGCAAGGCGAGCGTGATGTTCGACGGGTACTGGGGCCGTCCGGAAGCCACGGTGGAGATGTTCCGGAATCTCTGGATGCACAGCGGCGACATCGGCCGCTTCGACGCCGACGGCTTCCTGTACTTCATGGACCGCAAGGCCGACT
>Ga0315281_10011925_pt1 | contig 11870 bp, 7 predicted proteins | sample YL17G07_0_MG_FD_204540 | JGI IMG/M metagenome (GOLD analysis project Ga0315281, IMG submission 204540) | Sediment microbial communities from Yellowstone Lake, YNP, Wyoming, USA - YL17G07_0 | ecosystem: Environmental > Aquatic > Freshwater > Lake > Sediment | place: USA: Wyoming | collected... | reverse complement strand
TCCGGCGGGAACTTGTAGGCGATGGCCCAGCGCGGCGCCCGGGCGACCATCCCGAGGCGCGCCTGCTGGTCGAACCGGTCGACCTTGACGACGACGCCGTCCGTCTCGTACGGCAGCTCGTGCCGGGCGTCACGCCAGCGCTCCAGGAACGCGAGCACTCCTTCGATGTCGAGCCCGATGGCGCGGTTCGGGTTGACCGGGAACCCGAGCGATCCCAGGCGATCGAGGGCGGCGGACTGGCGGTCGAACCCGGGCGATCCTGCCTGGTCCCCGCCCGCACCTCCGTCCTCCAGCAGCTGGTAGAACCAGGCCGACAGGCGGCGGGCCGCGGTGACCGCCGGGTCGATCTGGCGCAGCGAACCCGCCCCGCTGTTGCGTGGATTGGCGTACGTCGGGAGGCCCGACTCCTCGCGTTCGGCGTTGATCCGGGCGAACTGCGCCTTCGGCATGTAGACCTCGCCGCGGACGTCCAGGCTGGCCGCCTCGACGATCGTCGCCGGGATCGCCCTGATCGTGCGGAGGTTCGCGGTCACGTCCTCTCCGGTCGTGCCGTCACCCCGGGTCGCCCCCTGCACGAACCTGCCCCACTCGTAGTGCAGGCTCACCGCCAGACCGTCGATCTTGAGCTCGGCAACGTAGGCCAGGTCTGCGGCCTGTTCGGGCGCGGCCGGCAGGCCCAGTCCCCTCCGGACCCGCGCGTCAAACGCCCGCAGTTCCTCCTCGTCGAACGCGTTGGCCAGGGAGAGCATCGGGTGCCGGTGGCGCACCTCGGAGAAGGTGCCGGCCGGGACCACGCCCACCCGCTGGGTCGGCGATTCGGGCGTCACGAGCTCCGGATGCGCCGCCTCAAGCTCCACCAGCTCGCGCAGGAGCCGGTCGTAGTCCGCATCGCTCAGCTCGGGCGCGTCCTCCTCGTAGTAGAGGCGGTTGGCGCGCCCGATCGCCGCCGCCAGCTCCTCGTGGCGGGCGCGGGCGTCCGCCGGGCGCGGCGCGGCAGGGTCGGGTCGGGGCGGATCAGCTGGCATCAACAACGAGGGTACTCAAGACCGCCCGCGGCGTCAGCACGAACGCGATACTTGCGCCGTGAGCGACCCGGTCCTCTTCGTCGCGGCGGGCTTCGGGCTCGCCTATGCCTCCGCACCGGGTGCCGTCAATGCCGAGACCCTGCGACGAGGCGTTGCCCACGGCTTCCGGCCCGCCTTCCTCGTCCAGGCCGGATCGCTCCTGGGGGACGTGGGCTGGGCGGTCCTTGCCCTCGCGGGCCTCGGCGTGCTCCTGCGCGACGCGTCACTGCGGGCGCTTCTCGGCCTCGTCGGAGGGGTCCTGCTGGCCTGGTTCGCCATCACCGCCCTGGCCGCCGCGCGGCGGCCCGAACCGGTTGCCGCGCTTCCGGCCCGGACCGGGGCCGGAAGCCTCGCCACGGGGATCGCCCTGTCCGTCGCCAACCCGTTCGGGCCCATCTTCTGGCTCGGCGTGGGCGGCGGACTGACCGGCAGCGGAGCGCTGGACGCCTCCCCCGGCGGTGCGGTCGCGTTCATCGCCAGCTTCGCCGCCGGGGCGACCTGCTGGGCCGTCGGCGTCTCGGCCCTGCTGGGCTACGGGCGCCGCTGGCTCCGCCCGATGATGTTCCGCGTGGTGGACCTGGCCTGCGGCATCGCCTTCGGCTGGCTCGCCCTGAACCTGGTCATCACCTCGCTGGCGATCCTGCGCCGCTGACCCGGGGCCGCCCCGCGGCACCCACGGGGAGCCCGGCGCGGCGGCCGGATCGACCTTCAGCCGATGAGCTCGAGGTTCGCGAGGCTCGCCAGCAGCGTCTTGCGCCCAGCGGAGGGATCACGGAAGACGACCGTGACCTCCTCGTCGCTGCGGGTCAGCTTGGCCGTCAGCACGATCCCGTCGCCCCAGCGCGCATGACGGACGCGGTCGCCGTCGCGGAACCGGCGCTCCCCGGGCACGAGCGGACGGCTCGGCGCGATTGGAGCCCGCGGTTGGCTACCCGACGCTCGACCTGCGTCCGGGACGTCGCCCAGCGGCGTGTCCAGCCCGTCCTCCCAGGCCGACTGCGGACCGAGCGAACCCGACGGAGCCCCGGCCGCATGGGCCTCGCGCCGCGCGGCGAGGTCCCGACCGGGACGGAACGCTGCGCCGGCAGGCGGGGCTCCCGGTCGCCCGCTGCCCTGCCGGAAGGCGCCGCCGCCGGTCCGGATCGGGGTGCCCAGCCGGCTGGTGCGACGGGCGCCGAACACGAGGTCGAGGTCAAGCGGGCCATCGTCAACGTCTGACGGCGCCTGCCGGAGGGCCGGACCGACCATCAGGTGGTCGGGAATCTCGAGCAGGAACCGCGACGGCACCGAGGCCTGCCCGACCCCCCAGGTCGCCCGTCGCCAGGCGCTGGAGAGGAAGAGCCGGCGCTTGGCCCGGGTGATCCCGACGTAGGCCAGGCGGCGTTCCTCCTCGAGCTGGCGCTCGTCCTCGAGCGCCCGGGCGTGCGGGAAGACGCCCTCTTCCAGGCCCGCGATGAAGACGACGGGGAACTCGAGCCCCTTCGCCGCGTGCAGCGTGATGAGGGTCACGGCGTCCGCCTCCCCCGAGTAGGAGTCCTGGTCGGCCACCAGGGCCGTCTCCTCGAGGAGCCGGTCGAGGGCATCCTCGGGCGAGAGATCGTCGTAGCGCGTGGTCACCGCCCGCAACTCGAGCAGGTTCGACCAGCGTTCCTCGCCTTCCTCGGACCCATCGGCGAGCATCGCCCGGTAGCCCGACTGTTCGAGCACGGCGTCGAGCAGCTCCGGCAACGGCAGGACGCCGATGCGCGCCCGCAGCCGGACGATCACCTCCACGAAGCCGGCCAGGGCGTGTCGCGTCCGGCTGGCGACCGCTTCGATCTCGCCCGACGAGCCCGCGCAGATGGCCTCCCACGTCGTCAGGCCGCGCCCCGAAGTGGCCTCCCGCAACACCTCGATCGTCCGCTCCCCGATCGCCCGGGCCGGCACGTTGATCACCCGCTCATAGGCGATGGCGTCCGTGTCGCTGCGCATGATCCGCAGGTAGGCCAGGGCGTCCTTGATCTCGCGCCGCTGGTAGAACCGCGTGCCGCCGACGAGCTGGTAGCGGATGCCGTGGCGCAGGAACGATTCCTCGATCGCCCGGCTCTGGGCGTTGGTGCGGTACATGACGCCGACGTCCTGGGCCCGGAGGTCGCCGTCCTCGTCGTCGGCCCGCCGCGTCAGGAGCGACCCGCGACCGCCGATCAGCCCCTCGATCTGGCGGGCGATCCACTCGGCCTCCTCGTCCTCGTCGTAGGCCTCGAAGCGCTGGATCGGCCTGCCCCCCTCGTTCTCCGTCCAGAGCTTCTTGTCCGTGCGGGCCGGATTCTTCGAGACCACGGCATGGGCGGCGTCGAGGATCAGCTGGGTGCTGCGGTAGTTCTGTTCGAGCTTGACCACGGTGGCGTCCGGGTAGTCGCGCTCGAAGTCGAGGATGTTGCGCAGGTCGGCACCACGCCAGGAGTAGATCGACTGGTCGTCATCCCCGACCACGCAGAGGTTCCGGTATTTCGCGGCGAGGGAGCGGACCCACAGGTACTGCGGCCGGTTCGTGTCCTGGTACTCGTCCACGTGGAGGTAGCGCCAACGATCCTGGTATCGGGCAAGGACATCGGGGGCCTCCTCGAAGAGGCGCACGGCCTCCACGAGCAGGTCATCGAAGTCGAGGGCGCGGGCCGCCCGCAGCCGCACGGCGTAGGCGGCCGCGATTTGGGCCACCATCCGCTCGTAGCGGTTGCCCGCCGTCTCGGGAAGCGCGGCCGGGTCGAGCATGCTGTTCTTGGCCCGGCTGATTGCGCCGAGCACCGCCGACGGACGGAATTCGCCGGTGATCGGCAGGTCCTGCTCCTTGAGAATCTGCTTGACCAGCGTGGACTGGTCGTCCGTGTCGTAGATCACGAAGTGCGGGTCGACCCCGATCGCCGCGCCGTCGCGGCGCAGGACCCGGGCGCACACGGCGTGGAACGTTCCGGCCTGGACGTCACGGCCGGCGTCGCCCACGAGGCCGATGATGCGCTCGCGAAGCTCACCCGCCGCCCGGTTCGTGAACGTGACGGCAAGGATCTGCCAGGGCCGGACGCCGCGGACGCCGATGAGGTGGGCGACCCGATGGGCCAGCACCCGCGTCTTGCCACTCCCGGCACCCGCCAGAATCAGCAACGGGCCGTCGCTGGTGACGACGGCGCGGGCCTGCTCGGGGTTGAGTCGGCCCAGGATCTGGGCCTCGAGCACCGACGGCGCGGCGGCGGGGCGGCGCGGATCGTCAGGTTCAGTCTCGAGGTCGCGGAGGTAGGCGGGCTCTTCCGGGACGGCCCCGGCGGGATCCGACCAGAGATCCTCCGTGTCGGCCGGGTCGTCGGGGATGTGCGCTGACTGACGCCGGCTGCGGCCGCCCTGGGGACTCACACTGTCAATTGTACGGGCGGACAGACCGTCCGCCCGTGGCGACCGTCAGGGCGCCGGGCTGGCCTCCACCTGGTCGTCGGGCGGCGCCGTGACGGTGACGGGGCTGTTGAACTTGGACAGGGTCATGGTCACGGTCAGCTTGCCCTGGTCTCCTCCGTCGGCCAGCACCACGAGCTTCACCGGTCGCAGGTCGTTCTTCTGGACCCAGATGTCCACGGTGCCGGTGCCGCTCGGCGCCGACGATCCCAGTGCTCCACCGACCGCCCCGCTGATGTCGTTGCTCGTGAGCGGCAGACTGACGTGGTAGCAGTCCTGATCGCCGCACTTCTCGTCCGCCTTCTTCACCGGCGCCACCTCGGGCTTGCCGAGGAAGGCCGTCAGTTCGTCGATCGCCTTCTGCGGGTCGCCGGTTCCTGCGCTGTCGCCGGTGGACGTTGACTTCTGGTACTTGTCGGACATCAGGCTGACCTTGGTGTAGGTGACCTGGTCGAGCACGATCAGGTCAGCCGTCAGGCCGAACATCGCCGGCGCGTTGAGCGCAGCGTGGAACTTCTTGCCGGCCATGTCGAGGTCTCCCTCGACCGTGGTCCCGGCCAGCTTGATCGCGCTGCCCGTTCCCGTCCCGCCGAGGTCGAGCTTGATCTCGCCATCCACGGTGGCCGCGAAGTGGACCGTCTTGAGGTCCTTGAGCGACGCCGCGCTGCCGGTCAGGATCGCCTTGGGATCGGTGAGCGCCGGGACAGACGGCGTGCTGCTGCACGCGCCGACAAGGATGGCCGTCGAGGCGAGAAGGAATGCGACGCGACGCAGCATGAGCGTGGGCCTCCAGGGCGGGTTCGCCGGGCGAACTCGAAGCGTCGAGTGCGAGGGCGGCACGTGACAGATGGGAGGTTGGTCCTCCAGGTCGACCCTGTCAACCTGCCGCAGGTAGGGTGGCCGAGGGGCCGGACGTACCGCCCCTCCATCATGCAGGCGGAGCGTGGCCGACGGGGACATGAAACGCCCCCGGACCGACGAGCGGCCCGGGGGCGTTGATCTCGACGTTCGAGAGCTAGAAGTCCATGTCGCCGGGACCGCCGCCATGGCCGTGGCCGCCGCCGCCAGCCGACTTCTCCCGCTCGGGGAGGTCGGTGACGAGCGTCTCGGTGGTGAGCACCATGGCCGCGATCGAGGCGGCGTTCTGGAGCGCGGAACGCGTGACCTTGGCAGCGTCGACGATGCCCTTGGCGAACATATCGCCGTACTCGCCCTTCAGCGCGTCGAACCCGTGGCCGCGCGGCAGCCCCTTGACCCGCTCGACGACGACCTCGCCGGGAGCTCCGGCGTTGTCGGCGATCTGGCGCGCCGGGTACTCGAGCGCCCGGCGGACGATGTCCACGCCGATCTGCTCGTCGCCCTCGAGCTTGAGGGCGTCGAGCGCCGGGATGGACTGCAGGAGCGTGGTCCCACCGCCGGCGACGAGGCCTTCCTCGACGGCCGCACGGGTCGTGGAGAGGGCATCCTCGATGCGGTGCTTCTTCTCCTTGAGCTCGACCTCGGTGGCCGCACCGACCTTGATGACGGCGACGCCACCGGACAGCTTGGCGAGGCGCTCCTGGAGCTTCTCACGGTCGTAGTCCGAGGTCGTGTCCTCGATCTGCGCCTTGATCTGGCTCATGCGGGCCTTGATCTGCTCGGCGGAACCGTTGCCGTCGATGATCGTCGTGTCGTCCTTGGTGGCCACGATCCGACGGGCCTGGCCGAGGTCTTCGAAGGTGACGGAGTCGAGCTTGCGCCCGATCTCCTCGCTGATGACCGTGCCGCCGGTCAGGATGGCGATGTCGCGGAGCATCTCCTTGCGCCGATCACCGAAGCCCGGCGCCTTGACGCCAAGGACCGAGACGGTCCCCCGGAGCTTGTTGACGACGAGGGTGGCGAGCGCTTCGCCATCGATGTCCTCGGCGATGATCACGATCGGCTTGCCCTGCTGGACAGCCTTCTCCAGGCCCGGGAGCATGTCCTGGACGCTGGAGATCTTCTTGTCGGTGATGAGCAGGACGGGGTTCTCGAGCGCGGCTTCCATACGATCCGCGTTGGTGACGAAGTACGCCGAGATGTAGCCCCGGTCGAACTGCATCCCCTCGGTGTATTCCTTCTCGAGGCCGAGCGACTGGCCCTCCTCGACGGTGATGACGCCGTCCTTGCCGACCTTGTCCATCACCTCGGCGATGATCTCGCCGACCTCGGGATCGGCGGCGGAGATGGCCGCGACCGCGGCAATCTGCTCGCGGTTGTCGACCGGCCGCGCGTTGGCCTTGATGTCCTCGACGATCGCCTTGACGGCCTTCTCGATGCCGTGCTTGACGACCATCGGGTTGGCGCCCGCGCTGACGACCCGCAGGCCCTCGGCGACCATGGCCTGGCCGAGCACCACGGCCGTCGTCGTGCCGTCTCCGGCGACGTCATCGGTCTTGGTGGCGACTTCCTTGAGGAGCTGGGCGCCCATGTTCTCGAACGGATCTTCGAGCTCGATGTCGCGGGCGATGGTGACGCCGTCGTTCGTGATCGTGGGGGACCCAAACTTCTTGTCGAGCACGACGTTGCGGCCCTTGGGGCCGAGCGTGACCTTGACGGCGTCGGCGAGACGATCGATGCCTCGCTTCAGGGCCCGGCGAGCGGTCTCGTCGAAGATGATCTGCTTAGCCAATTCGTGTGACCCTCCAGGGAGATCGGTTGGGGCCGAACGCGAGTGCGCCCGGCCGTTGAGAAGGCGATCCTTCCGGCCCGGGACTAGTCCTCGACGACAGCGAGGATGTCCTTCTGGCTGATGATCAGCAGCTCCTCGGCGTCGACCTTGAACTCGGTCCCCGCGTACTTCGCGTAGAGGACCTTGTCGCCGGCCTTGACGTCGATCTGCTCGCGGGTACCGTCATCGAGGATGCGGCCCGGACCGACCGAAAGGATGCGGCCTTCCTGCGGCTTCTCCTTCGCGGTGTCCGGGAGGACGATGCCGCTCTTGGTCATCTCCTCGCGGGGCGTCGGCTGGATGACGACGCGATCGCCCAACGGGCGCAGCTTCTTGGTGCTCGCACTGGCTGTGGCCAACGTGCAACCCTCCATGCGGGCGGCCTTCACGGCCGCCGATCTTCTGATGGGACGGCCCAGGCCGCCGCTCCGTTGGAACCGGGATCGGAGAAACCCTCGGCCTCCTGGCCGCCTGCCTGGTTGGCGCATCTCGGGGGTCCTTGTCCCGACGACCGACCGCCTGACCAGGCCGGCTGGAGTCTGGCCTCTGCTCGTCCGCTGGCACTCTCGATGCGAGAGTGCTAATAGCCTATCGAGCGTCGCCCGGGATTGTCAAGCGCGGGGGGCCGCCCGTGTGGACGGGGGGCCGCCCGGCCGTCACGCGGCGCCGTCCCGCCTCTGGAGCAGCCGGTCGTAGGCAGCCACGAGACCGTCCCCCAGCGCCTCGATGGCGACGCCGCGGACCCGGGCGAGCCAGGCAGCCGTCACCCGGACCCACTCGGGCTCGTTGCGCTTCCGGGGCGCGCCCGGAGGCGACAGATAGGGCGAATCCGTTTCGATCAGCAACCGGTCAGCGGGCACGAGACGGGCCGCGACCGCGCTGGCTTCTTCGCCTGGCTTGAAGACCAGGCCGCTGAACGAGATGGCCAGGCCCATCTCGATGACCGCGGCGGCGTAGTCGGGCGAGCCCGAGAAGGAATGGATGAGGGCGGGCGGGCGGCCGCCGAACGCATCACGGGCCGCCGTGGCCAGGAGCCCGGATGCCCGGAGCTCGCCGAGCAGGGCGTCCTGCGCATCTCGCCGGCCCTCCGCCGACCGACAGTGGAGGATCGCCGGCTTGCCCGTGGCCGCAGCCAGGGCAAGGTGCCGTCGCAGGTTGGCGAGCTGGGCCTCGGGCGGCGAGAACATCCGGTCGTAGTCGAGCCCCGTCTCCCCGATCGCCCGGACCCTGGGGTCCGCGGCCAGGGCCACGATCCGGGCCCACCCGGCGTCGTCGACCCGGGCGGCTTCGTGGGGATGGATGCCGGCCCCGATGTCGAACCAGGCAAAGCGCTCGGCCAGCGCGAGCGCACGCGACGAGGACTCGGGGTCCCAGCCGGGCACCAGGATGCGCTCCACGCCGGCAAGGCGTGCTCCGCCGACCACCAGGTCGACATCGCCGGCGAACCGGTCGGCCTGCAGGTGGCAGTGGCTGTCGACGAGGCGCACGGGAAGTCAGTGGGCGACGGGCGCCAGATGGCCCGTGATCAGGCTGGTTCGGCGGTAGCGGTCGGCTCGACCTCCAGCCGCGGGAACAGCGGTTCGGGAGACCCCAGCTGGCCCGGCCTGCCCGCCCAGGCCCCCCAGGCGAGTTCACCGAGGATGGGGGGTCCGCCGTTGCCGTCCGGGCCGTAGGGGAACTCGTGGCCGAGCTGCCCGAGCACGCGCGGAGCCGTCCCCGGCATGAACGGGGCCGCGGCGAGCGCGACGAGCCGGCAGGCCTCGACGAGGTCACCGAGCGCGTCGCGCAGGCGAAGGGCGGCCGCCTCGTCGCCTGCCTTCGCGGCTTTCGCGAGCACCCAGGGCTGTTCCGCGTCGACGAACCGGTTCGCGGCACCCACGAATTCCCATAGCTCGGCGAGGGCGTCGTGCAGCAGCAGTCCTTCGAGGCGGGTTCGGTAGGCCCCCAGGGCGGCAGACCAGCTGCCGGCGAGCGAGCCGTTCGCTGACGGCGCCGGCCGCTCGCCGCCGAGGTAGCGGCCGGCCATGGTGACCGTCCGGTTCACCAGGTTGCCGAAGTCGTTCGCCAGGTCCGCGTTGTAGCGGCGCACGAAGGACTCCCAGCTGACCTCCGCGTCACGATCGAAGGGGACCTCGCGCAGCGCCACGTAGCGGGCACCGTCCTGGCCGAAGGCCGAGACGAAGTCGTCGGGATCGAGGAAGTTGCCGCGGCTCTTGCTCATCCGCTCGCCGCCGGCGGCCAGCAGCCAGCCGTGGACCCAGACGTGGCGCGGCGCCTCGAGGCCCGCGCTCCAGAGCATCGCCGGCCAGAAGATCGTGTGGAACCGGGCGATGTCCTTGCCGATCACATGGAGGTCGGCCGGCCACCAGCGGGCGAACGCCGCCATGTCGTCCGGGAACCCGGCCCCCGTGATGTAGTTGATGAGGGCGTCGTACCAGACGTAGATCTTGCCGGCCTCCGGATCCCACGACCCGTCCTCGCGCCGGGACGTGGCGCCGTCCTCGGCGACCGGGAACGGGATCCCCCAGTCGCCCGGCGTCCGTTCCCGGCTGATCGAGAAGTCCTCCAGGCCGCCCCGGATGAAGCCCAGCATCTCGTTGCGTCGGTAGTCGGGCTGGACGAAGTCGGGGTGCTCGGCGTAGTGGCGCTCGAGTCGTTCCTGGTAGGCCGACAGGCGGAAAAACCAGTTCCGTTCCGTGAGCCACTGGAGCGGGATCCCGGGGTGGTTCGGGCAGATCGTCCCGAGGGCCGTCTCCTGGACGTCGGTCGGATTGCGGAAACCCTCGTTCGGGCAGTACCAGCCCTCGTAGGTACCGAGGTAGATGTCGCCGTTGGCGTGGGCGCGGCGGACCATCTCCTGGGCCGAGCGGATGTGGTCCGGGTCCGTCGTCCGGATGAACCGGTCGGCGGCGATGCCGAGGGCGGCCTCCGCGGCCGTGAACATCGCGACCTTCTCGTCGACATACTCGCGCGTCGGGCGTCCCTCGTCCACGGCGGCCTGGGCGATGTTGATCGAGTGCTCGTCCGTGCCGGTGAGGAACCGCGTCTCGTCGCCGACCATCCGGTGCCAGCGCGCGATCGCGTCGGCGCCGATCACCTCGTACAGGGTGTGGATGCCCGGCTTGTTGTTCGCGTAGGCGATCGACGTGGTCAGGTAGTAGCGGGGTCGGTCGGTCATGGGAGGGCGATCGTAGCAGCCCGGCGGCAGACGCTGGCCTCAGTGCCGAAAGTGGCGGACCCCGGTGGCCAGCATCGTCGCGCCGGCCGCGTCGGCGATCGCGGTCACCTCGGCGTCGCGGACGGAGCCGCCGGGCTGGACGAAGGCCGTCACGCCGCCCGCCAGGCAGACTTCCACGCCGTCAGGAAACGGGAAGAACGCATCCGAGGCGCAGGCCGCCCCCTCGAGCCGGTCGGGGGCGACGGTCCGTGCCTTCTCGACCGCCTGGCGGGCCGCGTCCACCCGGCTCGTCTGGCCCGAGCCGAGACCGATCTGCATCCCGTCGCGGACGAGCAGGATTGCGTTGGAGGTGGCTCCGCGGCAGAGGCGCCAGGCGAGGTCGAGGTCGGCCCGCTCGCGATCCGTGGGGGCCCGCTTCGTGACGACACTCCATCCCGACGGGTCGTCCGGCGCCAGGTCCGGGGTGCTCACGAGCACTCCTCCGCCGGCCGTGCGGATCGCGCCGAGCGGGTCGCCCGGGCCGGCTGCAACACCGCCGCCGAGAGCCTCGTCGACGAGCAGCCGCAGGTTCGGCCGGCCGGCCAGGACTTCCAGGGCGCCCGCCTCGAAGGCCGGCGCCACGATGACCTCGAGGAAGATCTTCGTGAACTCGGCGGCCAGCGCGGCCGTGACGGGGCCGGTGACCGCCACGACGCCGCCGAAGGCCGAGACCGGGTCGCCAGCAAGGGCGTCGCGCCAGGCTCCCAGCAGGTCCGGCCGTTCGGCCGCGCCGCACGGGTTGGTGTGCTTGACGATCACGCAACCGGCTCCCCGCAGGCCCCGAGCCAGCGCCGCGGCGGCCGAGGCGTCGAGCACGTTGTTGTAGCTGAGCGCCTTGCCCTGCAGCGGCGCCGCGCCGGTCGCGAACGGCCCGCCGAGCGGCGAGGCGCCGGGTCGGCGGTAGCGGGCCGCCGGCTGGTGCGGATTCTCGCCGTAGCGCAGGGTCTCCACCTTCTCCAGGGGGATCGTCAGGCTGGCGGGGTACGGGTCGGCGGCGCCGGGAAGGCCGGGCTCGTCGGGCAGCGGGACCCCGGCCGCGGCCATCCGGCCTGGCAGCTCCAGGGCGATGCGGGCGTCGTACGCGGCGGTGTGGCGGAACGCCTCGATCGCCAGCGCGGCACGAAGGCCCGGCGGCACCATCCCCTGGGCCTCGAGCGAGCCGAGGATCGCAGCGTACCGGTCCGGCGAGGTGACGATCGCGACCGAGGCGTGGTTCTTTGCCGCCGCCCGAACGAGGGTCGGTCCGCCGATGTCGATCTCCTCGACCAGTTCGTCGAGCGAGATCCCCGGTCGCTCGGCCGCCGCCGCGAACGGGTAGAGGTTCACGACGACCAGTTCGAACGGGTCGATCGCAGCCGCGGTGAGCTGGCGCCGGTGGTCGAGCAGCCGTCGGTCGGCCAGGATCCCGGCATGGATCCGGGGATGGAGCGTCTTCACCCGCCCGTCGAGCATCTCGGGAAAGCCGGTCACCGCGGCCACG
>Ga0315281_10011923_pt1 | contig 11871 bp, 14 predicted proteins | sample YL17G07_0_MG_FD_204540 | JGI IMG/M metagenome (GOLD analysis project Ga0315281, IMG submission 204540) | Sediment microbial communities from Yellowstone Lake, YNP, Wyoming, USA - YL17G07_0 | ecosystem: Environmental > Aquatic > Freshwater > Lake > Sediment | place: USA: Wyoming | collected... | reverse complement strand
GCGTAGTCGCGGCCCAGGTCGGTGTCGAACATCGCGGGGTCGTCGGTCGAGATCGAGCAGCGGACGCCTGCCGCCGCGAGGCGCGGCAGCGGGTGGTCGGCGAGGGATGCGACCGCTCCCGTCCGGAGATTGGAGAGCGGGCAGACGTCGAGCACGGTGCCGCGGTCGGCGAGCTCGCGGACGAGGCCCGGGTCCTCCTCGGCGCGGATGCCGTGCCGGAGCCGGTCGGCGCCGAGCGCCTCGAGCGCGCCGCGCACCGACGCCGCGCCGGCGACCTCGCCCGCGTGCGGCACCGAGCCGAGGCCGAGCGAGCGGGCGAGCGTGAACGCGGGCTCGTACGGCTCCGGCGGAAACTCGGCCTCGAGGCCGCCGAGGCCGACGCCCACGACGCCCCGATCCCGGTAGCGCGCGGCCCACTCGACGGTCTCGCGCGCCTCCTCCTGGGAGAAGCCGCGCGTGATGTCGGGCGTCAGGCGGATCTCGACGCCGTGCAGCTCCTTCGCCTCCTGCGCGCCGTTGCAGACGCCCTCGAAGACGTCCTCCCACGTGCAGCCGTGGCGCACGCGCTCGGCCGGGCTGAAGATCCCCTCGAGGTAGACGGCGCCGTGCGAGGCGGCCTCGGCGGCGTAGTCGACGACCATCTGGCGGAAGTCCTCCTCCCGCTTCAGCGCGTTCGTCGTCAGGACCCAGACCTCGATGAAGTGCCGGAAGTCGGTGAACTCGTAGAGCGCGGCGAGCCCCTCGACCGTGTCGGCGGGCAGGGGATAGTCGTTGCGGCGCGCGATCTCCAGCAGCGTGTGGGCGCGCACGGTGCCCTCGAGGTGCACGTGCAGCTCGATCTTCGGGTAGGGCACGGTCATCGCCGCGAGGCTACAGTCAGCCTGTGGGGAAAGCCGCGGACTGGCTGCGGGAGGAGCGCCGCAAGGTGCTCGGCGACTGGGTCGCCGTCTGCCTTCGCTGCGGCGCCGGCCGCCGCTGGTTCGAGCAGTACGAGAACGAGCTGCCGGACACCTGCCCGCAGTGCAACGGCGTGCTCCTGCGACGGTGCCCGAGCTGCAACGCGCCGTTCTCGTCGATCGCCGCCGTCGACTGCGAGGAGTGCGGCGAGCCGCTGCGTTCGGACGAGCTCTTCGGCTCCCCGATCAAGCGCAAGCGCAGGCGCTAGAACAAGTCCGACTCGCCGCGGAACGTCTGGGCGACGGGGCCGTTCAGGATCTGCGAGAAGCGGATCACCGTGACGATGTCGTCCTGCGAGACCTCGCGGTTGTAGAGCTGGCTCAGGAAGCGGGCCATCTCGTCGGTACGGCGGATCCCCGGGTTGTCGTGCTCGATCTCGCGCGGCGAGAGCTCGCCGAGGCTCTTGACGTCGACCTTGTCGATCACGGCCTCGAAGACGCGCTCGCGGGGGCCGAAGCGCACGCCGCAGAGCACCTGTACGACCATGCCCTTCTTGTACTTGCCCGACTTGTCCCCGAGCCGGATCGTCGCCGACTTGCGACCGCTGCGGAGCTGGTCGGCGACCATCGGTGAGTAGAAGTTCAGCGCGTACATGGGCTCCTGCAGACCGGTCAAGCCGGCCGATCATACGGGACGGTCGGCTCGACGTGGGCGCGCGTCACCCCGTCCGGCGAGGTGACCCCGAGCAGGCCGAGCCCGGTCGCGATCTCCTCGCGCAGCAGGTCCAGCACGTGCCGTGCGCCGTCCTCGCCTCCGACCGCGAGGCCGCAGGCGATCGGGCGGCTCGCGAACGCGGCGCGCGCGCCGAGCGCGAGCGCCTTCAGCACGTCTCCGCCGCGGCGGATCCCCCCGTCGACGTAGACCTCGCACCGGCCGGCCACCGCCTCGACCACCTCGGGCAGTGCGTCGAGCCCGGCCGCGACGCCGTCGAGCTGCCGGCCGCCGTGATTCGAGACGAGGATCGCCGCGGCCCCGTGCTCGACGGCGAGCGCGGCGTCCTCACCCGTGAGGATCCCCTTGAGGACGATCGGCAGCCGGCTCTCCGCTTCGATCCACTCCAGGTCGCGCCACGTGAGCGCCGGGGTCACCTGGAAGTGCTGGGCCATCGTCTCGGCGCGCACCGGATCGTTCCCGCGGACATAGGGCAGCGGCAGGTCCTCGGGGATCTGGAAGCCGAGCCGGAGGTCGCGCTCCCGCCGGCCGAGCACGGGCATGTCGACCGTGAGCATGAGCGCCCCGTAGCCGCTCTCCCGGGCCTCGGCGATGTGGTCGAGCGTCCGCTGCCTGTCCCGGAGGACGTAGAGCTGGAGCCAGCGCGGCCCGTCGCCCCCGCCGGCGGCGATCTCGGCGTGGGTGCTCGAGGTGATCGTCGAGACGCACAGGAGCGTCCCGGTCGCCGAGGCCGCGCGGGCGCTCGCGAGCTCGCCTTCGGGGGTGAGCAGCCGGTGCAGCGCGAACGGCGAGACGGCGAACGGCATGGCGACCGGCGTCCCGAGGATGGTCGTGGCCGTCGTGATCTCGCTGACGTCGACGAGCACGCGTGGGCGGAAGCGCCAGCGGCCGAAGGCCGCGGCGTTCGCCCGGAGCGTCACCTCGTCGCCCGCTCCCCCTTCGAAGTAGCACCAGATCCGGGGATCGGCGGCGGCGGCGGCCTGCTCGAAATACTCGTCGACGTTGACGGGCCCGCTCACCCGCCGACCCTATCGCGCGCCCTTCCGGCAGGCGAGTTGCGGAACGGGCTCATCGCTCGTACAATGGCCCGGCACTCTCCGGGTGAGAGTGCCAGAAGGTGTCACGAACACCGCACTGTGCAGCAAGTCAGGAGGCAACCGCATGAACCTGAAGCCGCTTGGTGACCGTCTGATCGTCGAGGTCCTCGAAGAGGAGGAGCAGACCTTCAGCGGCATCGTGCTTCCGGATACGGCCAAGGAGAAGCCGCAGCGCGGCAAGGTCCTCGCCGTAGGCCCGGGCAGCCGGGACGACAACGGGAAGTTCGTTCCGATGGACCTGGCAAAGGGCGACGAGATCGTCTTTTCCAAGTACGGCGGTACGGAGATCAAGGTTGGCACGGACGAGTATCTGATCCTGCGCGAGTCCGACGTTCTCGCGAAGGTCGCGGGCAAGACCCGCGAGCCGGCCGGCGCAAAAGCGTAGTTCTGAGGAGGAAGAAAACCATATGGCTCACAAAGAGCTGAAGTTCAACGAGGATGCACGGCGCGCTCTCGAGCGCGGCGTGAACGTCCTCGCCGACGCGGTCAAGGTCACCCTTGGCCCGAAGGGTCGCTACGTCGTGCTCGACAAGAAGTTCGGCGCGCCGACCATCACGAACGACGGCGTCACGATCGCTCGCGAGATCGAGCTCGAGGACGTCTTCGAGAACCAGGGTGCGCAGCTCGTGCGCGAGGTCGCCACGGCGACGAACGACATCGCGGGCGACGGCACGACGACGGCGACGGTGCTCGCGCAGGCAATCGTGCGCGAGGGCCTGAAGAACGTCGCCGCCGGCGCAAACCCGATGGGGCTCAAGCGCGGCATCGAGAAGGCCGTCGAGGCGGTCGTCGAGAACCTGAAGTCGCAGTCGAAGGACGTCTCGGGCAAGGAGGACATCGCCCGCGTGGCGACCGTCTCCTCGCGCGAGCGCGAGATCGGCGACGTCATCGGCGACGCGATCGAGAAGGTCGGCAAGGACGGCGTCGTGAACGTCGAGGAGGGCCAGACGCTCGGCCTCGAGCTCGAGTTCACCGAGGGCATGCAGTTCGACAAGGGCTACCTCTCGCCGTACATGATCACGGACGCCGAGCGCATGGAGGCGGTGCTCGAGGATCCCTACATCCTCATCGCCAACCAGAAGGTCGGCGCCGTGAAGGACATCCTTCCGGTGCTCGAGCAGGTCATCCAGGCGGGTCGTCCGCTCGTGATCGTGGCCGAGGACGTCGAGGGCGAGTCGCTCGCGACGATCGTCGTCAACAAGCTCCGCGGCACGTTCACCGCCGTCGCCGTCAAGGCGCCGGGCTTCGGTGACCGCCGCAAGCGGATGCTCGAGGACATCGCCGTGCTCACCGGCGGCGAGGTCATCACCGAGGAGATGGGCCTCAAGCTCGAGAACACGAAGCTCTCGCAGCTCGGGCACGCCCGCCGCGTGGTCGTCGACAAGGACTCGACGACGATCATCGACGGTGCCGGCGACACCGATGCCATCAAGGGTCGGATCAAGCAGCTCAAGGCCGAGATCGAGAACACCGACTCCGACTTCGATCGCGAGAAGCTCCAGGAGCGCCTCGCGAAGTTGTCGGGCGGCGTTGCGGTCGTCAAGGTCGGCGCTGCGACCGAGACCGAGATGAAAGAGAAGAAGCACCGCGTCGAGGACGCGCTGCAGGCTGCACGGGCGGCCCTCGAAGAGGGTCAGGTCCCGGGCGGCGGCGTCGCGCTCATCAACGCCGCGGACGCAGTCCGCGACAAGGTGCTCGGCGACCTCGAGGGCGACGAGCGCACGGGTGCGCAGATCATCCTCAAGTCGCTCGAGGAGCCGCTCCGCCAGCTGTCGGCGAACGCGGGCCTCGAGGGCTCGGTCGTCGTCCAGTCGGTACGGGCCGCGAAGCCCGGCTGGGGCATGAACATCGAGACCGGCGTGGTGGAGGACCTCCTCAAGGCCGGGATCGGCGATCCGACCATGGTCACCCGCTCGGCGCTCCAGAACGCCGCGTCGATCGCGAAGAACATCCTCACCACCGAGGCGATCGTCGCCGAGGCCCCCGAGAAGTCGGGCGGCGGTATGGGCGGCGGCATGCCGGACATGGGCGGGATGATGTAACGAGCCCGTGGGCTCAGACCTGGAGAGAAGTGCATGGTCCAGGTCTGAGCCCCCGGGTGGTGTTCGATTGGGGCTCCGCCCGGGGGCTCAGCTTCACGCGAAGGGCCGGCTCACGCCGGCCCTTCGTCGTTCTGGGCGGCGCCCAATGAGAAACGGCGCCCGGGGGGGCGCCGTTTCGTTCCACTTGGGGAGTGGGGAGGGTTGGTACGCCTGTTATCGGCAGATCGGCGCCGGACTTTAGCCCCGCCGTCACGTCAGAATTCGTACCGCTGCTCCTGCCGGTAGTCGGCGTCGTTGTGGTAGCCGTAGCGCTCCCAGAAGCCGGGCTCGTCGGCGGCGGAGAGCTCGATCCCGCGCAGCCATTTCGCGCTCTTCCAGAAGTACTTCGACGGGACGAGGAGGCGAACGGGCCAGCCGTGGTCGGGCGTGAGGGGCGCGCCGCCGGCCTCGTAGACGACGAGCGCGCTCTCGTCCTCGATCGCGGCGAGCGGGACGTTGGCGGTGAAGCCCTGCTCCGCCTGGGCGATCGCGAACCGCGCGCTCGGCTTCGGCCGGCAGAGCTTCGCGAGCTCGCTCCAGTGGACGCCCGTGAACTGCGCGTCGAAGCGGCTCCAGCGGGTGACGCAGTGGATGTCGGTCGTCACCTCGGCGGCGGGCAGCGCCGTGAGCTCGGCGTAGGTCAGGCTGAGCGGCTGCTCGACCTCGCCGGAGATCTCCAGCGTCCACGTGGCGAGGTCGACCGTCGGGACGTCACCCGCGTGGAGCACCGGCCACGTGTCCGTGAGGTACTGCCCGGGCGGCAGGCGCGCCGGGTCGAAGCCGGCCTCCCTGACCTTGTCCTCCGCCTTGCTCCGGAAGAGGGGCATGGGTTCCTACACTAGTCCTCGTGGACGTTGCACCACGAGAGCGCGCGTACGTGCGCGTGGCGGGGCCCGACGCCGCGGACTACCTCCAGCGGATGGTCTCGAACGACGTCGAGACGCTCGGTGCGGGCGAGGCGCGGCCGGCGCTGTTGCTGACGGCGAAGGCGCGGGTGATCGCGCCGCTCGTCGTCATGCGCCGCGGCGAGGAGGACTTCCTCGTGTTGACCGAGCCCGAGCTCGGCGAGGTCGTTCGGGCGCTGCTCACCCGAATGCGCCTGCGCGCGCGTTGCGGGATCGAGTCGGAGCGGCACGAGTCGGTGCTCGTGCTCGGCGGCGCCGACGGCTTCGCAACGGACTTCCCCGGCGCACGCGAGCTGCTCGACTCGACGCTCGCGCCGACGATCGACGGCGACGAGCTGGAGCGGCGCCGGATCGAGGCGGGCGTGCCGCGCTGGGGGCGCGAGATCGACGACCGGATCCTGCCGGCCGAGGCCGGGCTCGAGGCGACGCACGTCGATTTCGGCAAGGGCTGCTACCCCGGGCAGGAGCCGGTCGCGCGGCTCCACTACCGCGGCCACCCGAACCGCGGCCTGCGCGTCCTCGAGCTCGCCGAGGTGCCGGACTACGACGCGGAGCTCGTGCACGACGGCAAGGTCGTCGGCCGGGTCACGAGCGCGGCGCGGCGCCCCGACGGCTCGGTCGTCGCGCTCGCCTACGTCCGCACCGAAGTGCCGGCGGACGCGCGGCTCGAGCTCGCGCATGCCACGGCTTGAGCCGGCGGACTGGTGGGCGGTGCGGCGGGCCGAGAACCGGAAGCCGGCCACCTACCGGTGCCCGCTCTGCGGCTATCGCCTGCATGCGATGAGCCCGCACGTGCTGCTGTCGCCGGAGGGCGACACGAGTCGCCGTAGGCACGCGCACGCGGAGTGCGCGGAGGCGGCCCGGCGCAGCGGCCGGCTGCCGAGCTACGACGAGTGGCGCAAGACGCAGCCGCGGCCGCCGGGTCTCATCGCACGTCTGCGGCGCCGCGGATGACCGCGGCTACACTTCTCCGTTCCCTCGCGCCCGTAGCTCAGGGGATAGAGCGCTGCCCTGCGGAGGCAGAGGTCGCACGTTCGAATCGTGCCGGGCGCATGACGCCTCGCGATCGGCCTGAGGCCGATCGCCGGCTTCACGGGGGAAACCATGTTTCCCCCGTGGGCCCCCTTCTTCAGACGTGAGAATGTCCCCATGAGCTCCCGCGAGCGTGTCCTCACGGCCCTGCGTCACGAGGAGCCGGACCGCGTTCCCGTCGACTTCCTCGCGACGCCCGAGATCTGGGACAAGCTCGTCGCGCACGTCGCGCCGGACGCGTCGGCCGTCGGCGCGACGGACTTCATCCAGCCGGAGCGCGAGGCGCTGCTGCGCCACTTCGAGGTCGACACGCGCGTCCTCTCGTACGACATGTTCTGCAGACCCCCCGACGAGTCGAACGTCGAGTGGTGGAGCGCACTCGACCGCTCGACACCGAACCGGATGTGGCGGCGGCGCAACGAGGACGGCACGACGCTCGACATCTGGGGCTGCCACCGGCAGAAGGTCGAGCACGGCTTCGGGGCGTACGAGGAGTTCGCGTCATGGCCGCTTCAGAGCGCGACCTCGGTCGAGGAGCTGGCGGCTCATCCGTGGCCGGAGCCGGACTGGTGGGACTTCAGCCCGCTGCCCGCGCTCCTCGAGGAGCTTGACGAGTACCACGTCCGCTTCCGCATCGGCTCCGTGTTCGAGATCGGCTGGCAGCTACGCGGGATGCAGGAGTTCCTGATCGACCTCGCGATCAATCCGGAGATCCCGGCCTACATCATGGGGCGCCTCACCGACCTCCACGTCGAGAACACGCGCCGCGTCCTCGATCTCGCCGGCGACCGGCTCGACATGGTCTATTTCTACGACGACGTCGCAACGCAGAACTCGCTGATGATCTCGCCGGCGACGTGGAGGGAGCTCGTGCGGCCGCACCATGCGCGCCTGACCGAGCTCGCGCACTCGCGCGGCGTGCCGGTGATGTACCACTGCGACGGCGCGATCTACCCGCTGATCCCGGAGCTGATCGACCTGGGCGTCGACCTGCTGAACCCGATCCAGCCCGACGCGAAGGGGATGGAGGGGCAGCGGCTGAAGGACGAGTTCGGCGACCGCCTCTCGTTCCACGGCGGCGTCGACATCCTCAGGATCCTCCCGCAGGGCACCGTCGACGAGGTGCGGGACGAGGTGGTGCGGCTCGTCGACACGCTCGGCCGCGGCGGCGGGTTCGTCCTCTCCAGCTCGCATCACCTCCAGCCCGACACCCCGATCGAGAACATCCTCGCCATGTACGACGTCGCGCTGCGCTACCGTCGCCCGGGATGACGCTGCACCTGAGCGAGGACGACGTCGCCGCCCTGCTCTCTCCGGCCGAGGCGGTGGACGTGATCGAGGCCTGCTTCCGGCGCATGGCGGCCGGCGCGGTCGAGAACCGGCCGCGCTACCGGCTCGGCCTCGACGCCGGCATGCTCGCGGTGATGGCCGCAGCCGATCTCGAGCTCGGCTACGCAGGCGTGAAGGTGTACTCCGGCTTTCGCAGCGGCGCGCGCTTCGAGGTGCTGCTCTTCCGCACCGACGCGCCCGAGCTCGTGGCGGTGATCGACGCGGACACGCTCGGCCGGTTGCGCACGGGCGCGGCGAGCGGCGTCGCCGCAAGGCACCTGGCGCGCGCAGGCGCGTCGAGCCTCGGAGTGATCGGCTGCGGCCGGCAGGCCGAGTCGCAGGTCGCGTGCATTCGCGCCGCGCTCCCCGCCGTCCAGCGCGTCGTCGCGTACTGCCGCACCGACGCGACGCTCCGCGAGTTCTGCGAGCGCAACGACGCGGAGCCGGGCGAGAGCGCGCAGGACGCCGCGCAGTGCGACGTCGTCGTGACGGTCACGGGCTCGTCGAGCCCCGTGCTGCGCGGCGACTGGCTGCGCGCAGGCGCGCTCGTGTGCGCGGTCGGCGCGAACGACGGCAGACGCCGCGAGCTCGACGACGACGTGCTCGCGCGCGCGGCGTTCGTCTGCGCCGATTCGGTCGAGAACGCGAAGCTCGAGTCGGCCGACCTGATCGAGCCGGTCGCCGGCGGCGTGCTCGACTGGCTCGACGTGCACGAGCTCCAGGAGGTCGTCGCCGGAGCCACGAGCGGGCGCGCTTCCGACGACGCCGTCGTCGTCTTCAAGTCGAACGGCCTCGCCGCGTGGGACGTCGCGGCGGCGGCGGCGGTCGTCGAGCGTGCGCGCGAGCGCGGCGTCGGCCGCGAGCTATAGGAGGGATTGGCCCGCGAGGAACTGGCGCGCCGCGTCGACGTCCTGCTCCCCGAGCGCGTGGACGACCTCGGGACGGTCGAGCAGGCGGTTCTGCTGCTCGGCCGTCAGGCGGTTCTGCACGTAGCGGTCCTGGAGGATCTCCGACACCCGGCGGCCGCGGGCGTGCTCGCGCGTGAGGTAGGCGACGACCTGCTCCTCCACCGACGTGGTGGCGAAGAGGAACGAGAACGGATTCCTGAGAAAGCTCCCGACCTTCAGCATCGGGGCGATTGTATAGTCGAACCAGTGCACGCCTCGTCTGACCGCGGCAGGTTCGCGGAGCGGGTGCTCCGAGGGCTCGACGACGCCGGAAACGAGGAGCACGTCGTCGTCTGGATCGAGCGGAAGGCCGGCGCCCTCTGGGCCGTCGGCCGGGCCGTGAACCCCGAGCGGCGCGACGGCAAGGCGCCGCGCGCCGAGGACTACATCTTCGAGGGCTACGAGCTCGAGGACGCGCTCGAGCAGGCGAACGCGGCGCTCGAGGACGATCTCACCGTCTCCGAGCGCGACGGGCGCGGCGAGCACTGCCGGCCGTTCACGCGCGACGAGGTGCTGAAGCCGCTCGAGGCCTGGTTCTTCGGCCGTTAGGCGTGCGGCCAGCGGAGGTTCGCGTCGGGGATCGGGTCCCCGTGCGGGTCGTGCGTCGGGAACCCCAGCGCCCGGTCGATGCGCGCCTCCAGCTCCTCCGAGAGCGCGTGCTCCAGCCGGTCGGCCTCGTCGTGCACGTCCGCGACGTCGACTCCGAGGGTCTCCGCGAGGTAGAGCTCGAGCAGCCGGTGGTGCCGGATCACCTCGAGCGCCACCCGCTCGCCGGCGGGCGTGAGCGACACGCCGCGGTACGGCGCGTGCTCCGCGAGCGCGAGCGCCGCGAGCTTCTTCACCATCGCGCTCGCCGAGGCGGGCGAGACCCTCCGCGCGCGGGCGAGCGCCGTCACCGACACCGGCGCGTCGTCCTCGAGCCCGAGCTCGTAGATCTCGCGGAGGTAGTGCTGGATCGCTTCGGTCAGCGGCTCCTGCGACATGGGCTGAGTGTACGTCGCTAGGGTCTCGCCCCATGCTCGTCCGCGTCGGCTTCAGCGCAGATCCAGACGACGCCTTCATGTTCTGGGGGCTCGCCTCGGGCACCGTCGACCCGCGCGGCTTCCGGTTCGAGCCGGTGATCGAGGACATCCAGACGCTCAACGAGTGGTCGCTCGAAGGACGGCTCGAGGTCACCGCCGTGTCGCTCGCGACGTACCCGCTCGTGCAGGACCGCTATCTCCTGCTCCCGCACGGGGGCAGCATGGGCTCGGGCTACGGGCCGATCGTCGTCGCCCGCGAGCGGCTCTCGCTCGACGAGCTCCGCCGGACGGAGATCCTCGTTCCCGGCAAGCTGACGACGGCGTTCCTCGTCCTGAAGCTGGCGCTCGGCGCCGAGCTCGACTACCGCGTGCTGCCGTTCGACGAGATTCTCCCGGCGGTCGCCGGCGGCGCCGCGCCGGCCGGGCTGATCATCCACGAGGGGCAGCTCACCTACCTCGACTCCGGCCTCGAGAAGTGCCTCGACCTCGGCGAGTGGTGGCTCCTCGAGACGGGCCTGCCGCTGCCGCTCGGCGTCAACCTCGTCCGGCGCGACCTCGGCGAGGAGGCGGTACGCGAGGTGTCGGCGATTCTCCGCGAGTCGATCGACGCCGGGCTCGAGCATCGCGAGGAGGCGCTCGAGTACGCACTCGGCTTCGGGCGCGGCATGGACAGCGAGCGCGGCGACCGCTTCATCGACATGTACGTGAACGAGCTGACGCAGGACTACGGCGCCGAGGGCCGGCTCGCCGTGCAGGAGCTCCTGTCGCGCGCCGAGGCCGCCGGCGCGTACGACGGCCCCGTTCGGGTTCAATTCGCCCCGTGACGCGCGCAGTCGTCCTCGCAGGAGTTCGCACCCCGGTCGGCCGCTACGGCGGCGCCTTGTCGGGCGTGCGCCCGGACGACCTCGCCGCGCTCGTCATCCGCGAAGTCGTCGACCGCTCCGGTGTGCCGGAGGGCGAGATCGAGGAGGTCTGGTTCGGCGCCGCCAACCAGGCGGGGGAGGACAACCGCAACGTCGCGCGCATGGCCGCGCTGCTCGCCGGCCTGCCCGACTCCGTCGCGGGCGTAACCGTCAACCGGCTCTGCGCGTCGGGCCTCTCCGCCGTCGTCGGCGCGTGTCACGCGGTGATCGCCGGCGACGGCGACCTGTTCGTGGCGGGCGGCGTCGAGTCGATGTCGCGCGCTCCCTTCGTGACCGCGAAGCCGGACAAGGCGTTCCCGCGCGGCGACCGTGCGCTGGTCGACACGACGCTCGGCTGGCGCTTCCCGAATCCGCGCATGGCCGAGCTGTTCCCGCTCGAGGCGATGGGCGAGACGGCCGAGAACGTCGCCGAGCGCTGGAGCGTCTCGCGCGAGGACCAGGACGCATTCGCGCTCGCGTCGCAGCAGCGCTGGGCGGCCGCGGCGGAGGCGGGACGGTTCGACGACGAGCTCGTGCCGGTCGGCGACGTGGCGCGCGACGAGCATCCGCGCGCCGACACGACGCTCGAGAAGCTCGCTGCGCTCAACCCCGCGTTTCGCAAGGGCGGCACCGTCACCGCCGGGAACTCGTCCGGCATCAACGACGGCGCCGCCGCGCTCGTGATCGCGTCGGAGGAGAAGGCGCGTGCGCTCGGCATCGAGCCGCTCGGGACGTTCCTCGGCAGCGCCGCGGCGGGAGTCGACCCTCGCGTGATGGGCATCGGCCCGATCCCCGCCGTGCGGAAGGTGCTCGCGCGCACCGGCGTCGACATCGCCGCGCTCGACCTCGTCGAGCTGAACGAGGCGTTCGCGTCGCAGAGCCTCGCCGTCGTGCGCGAGCTCGGCCTCGACCCTGCGAAGGTGAACG
>Ga0315281_10011922_pt1 | contig 11871 bp, 10 predicted proteins | sample YL17G07_0_MG_FD_204540 | JGI IMG/M metagenome (GOLD analysis project Ga0315281, IMG submission 204540) | Sediment microbial communities from Yellowstone Lake, YNP, Wyoming, USA - YL17G07_0 | ecosystem: Environmental > Aquatic > Freshwater > Lake > Sediment | place: USA: Wyoming | collected... | reverse complement strand
TATAGAAAATCTGCGAAAAGAGATGGCCGGAATCCAGGATGAAATTCAAAAAGAAGTGATCATCCACATCATGGAGTCAAAGAAGATCCTCGATCCCAACCAGCAACAACGATTCTTCGATCTCATGAGGCAAACCATGGTCACTATAAAAAGCCCATAGCTGTCTCCAAGCGGAGGTCAGATCTGTGTCCCAGAAACGTCTAAAGGAGGTTTTCTAAAATGGAAAAGTCAAGTAGCAGCGTAGGTAAGAGGTTTGCGGCAAGCAGTGCCATTTTTCTATCATTCATTGTGGCTTTTGAAATTGCCATTATGATCAGCCCCTTTGCTTTCTTTTTCTATGCAGCATTCAACCCATTTTTGCTCGCATTAAATCAATCGCCATTAACTCGTTGGCTTACAGCCTTTTTTCTTCCCCATATGGTTGTCCCGCCTAATGAGGTATTGACAGTCGTTCGTATTTTAGGATCTGTGTTTTTTGTGGTTGGGATGCTGATATTCTTCGTCTGCGCTGCACAGGTGTATCTGGGCAAGTTGCTGAAAAAGGGTGTTGCAACAAAAGGACTTTATACTCTGATTCGCCATCCCCAATATCTCGGTCTTGGATTGGCGGCTTTGGGACTGGCTATCATGTGGCCAAGATTTCTGACGCTCGTACTCTTTGCGGTGATGCTCTTTTTGTATTACCTTCTCGCCAAGGACGAAGAACGCCGAATGATAAATCGCTTCGGCGAAAGTTACATTGCCTACATGAAGCGGACAGGGATGTTCCTCCCTCATCCTGTTGAGAAACTATTGACGGGAAATAAAAAGCCACAAAGTCTCAGCTTTGGAAAAGCATCCCTTATTTTTGTGCTGCTTCTTACAGTCATTGTCGGAAGTGGGTTCATCTCACGGGCCTATACAGTACGTCACCTTCCGTTGGAGCAGATCGGTCGTGTTGATGTGATCACCATAACAAAAGAAGACCTAACAGCGGCCGCACAACTGCTCCCATCAGTGCTTCAGGATACTGCCATTGCTTTAAAGCTGAAACCCATTGAAAATAGTGAGGGTCATCGTCTCCTTGTCTATTTCATTCCGATTGATTATGTGATGCAAGGAATGATTGCCGATACAGGCAGTGAATGGAAACTCTTTGAACACCATAAGACTGTCGGCATGATCACAGAATACATCTTTCATCCTTTTGCCCATTTAACGGGCGGGCATGTTCACGATGGCGTGATGGAGGCTCATGCACATAATCCAGATATGCACAATAGCCCGGACATGAAGCGAAGGATTATTTTTATTGAATTATCTGACAATAAGGGAGAGCTTAAATCGCCGTTTGATGATTTCGACATCAATGTCAAAAGGAATCCGCTCTTCTTTGTCGATATCCACCTCCACACAGGAGAGATTCTCCAAGTCCAAAATACCACTGCTGGAAGTGGATGGGGCACTGTTCCGACACCAATGTTTTAGCCGATGGAGGAAACCCCTGCAATCTCCGACAATCCTGTCGAGATGTGGAAAATTTCTCGGAAGGAGTCAAAGGCCTTAATAATAAAGCAAAAGTTTGAAATTTGAGACGAACTGGCATCGACTTCGGTGTCGAACAAATTCAACTTTGCAGAGAGAGGAGAATCTGTTGATATGTCGAATCTGTTGTAATTCCTTTAAGTTCTCCAGTTCTTGAAGATTCTTGGGACTGGCATCAAAATTGCTTGTATTAAATTAGGATTTGAGTTATGAGTACGCAAAGGACTTCTATGTTACGCAGACATAAGTTATTAATTCTTATCTTGGTAATCCTCCTTGTCCCCATTCTCGTCGGAATGATCCCTCTGAACATGGCTCATATGCTGGCGAGCGTGGATCATTTCGTTCATGGCAAACAGGGCTGCTGGAAGAATCATTGTCCTTTCCATTCCCTTATCTCTCGTGATGATCCCAACATCGTAAATCTAAATGTAACTCCATTGGATCAGGAAATAACACCTACGCTCGGTATCCAGGTTTCGGATCCTTACTCCATTCATTCCAATGTAACCTTTAATTCTCTTCCCCTTCTCTGCTGATTTCCATTAAAAGTAATTAAGGCCTCGTCTCACGGTGACGGTAAAGATGTCCGTTCCGTCATTCGGCTACGTTGGGGCCTTAAGAACTTCACGTAACCCTTGGACCTTAAACTAAACAGGCTTCCTAACCGTTATCCTAACGTAAAGAACTTGGAGAAATTTCATAATATTGACTATTTTCTCCTCCGGGCGAAAAGGGCACACTGAGGCTGCTGAAAACGAAAGAAAGGATTTCCATAAAAGAATCTTTGCGCTTGTTTAAGTTTGATCTTATTCCCGTGGAGGGATCATGCCCTTCTGGAGTTGGGAAGAACCGGATGAAAGATAAAGCCGTGATCATTTTTAGGAGGAAATGAACCATGTGGATCGTTCGACTTGCGTTACGCCGGCCCTACACCTTTGTGGTGGCGGCGCTGGTGCTTTTGTTGCTGACTCCGTTCGTGCTGCTGCGCACCCCGACGGACATCTTCCCGGACATCAATATCCCGGTCGTGAGCGTGGTCTGGGTGTACAACGGCCTGAGCGCCCAGGAGGTGGAGCAGCGCATCATCTCCAACCATGAACGCATGATCAATGCACTGGTAAACGACATCGAGCATATGGAATCCACCGCTTATAACGGTGTGGGTGTGATCAAGGTGTTCTTCCAGCCCGGCGCCTCGGTTTCGGATGCCGTGGGACAGCTCGCCGCCAGCGGGCAGGCGGCCCTGCGCTTCCTGCCGCCCGGCGTCACCCCTCCGTTCATCATCCGCTACAATGCCTCAACTGTCCCCATCCTCCAGTACAGTCTTGCAAGCAAAAAATTCTCGGAGCAGGAGCTGCAGGACATGGCGCTGAACCGAGTGAAGCAAGGTCTCTCGACCGTGCAGGGCGCTTCCGTGCCTTATCCGTATGGCGGGAAGGAGCGGGTCGTGGCAGTCGATATCGATCTTGCAGCGCTTAAAGCCAAAAACCTTGCTCCGCAGGATGTTGTCAACGCCTTCAATGCCCAGAACTTTGTCCTTCCCAGCGGCACGGCAAAAATCGGGGAAACGGAGTACAACGTTTCTCTGAATAGCAGCCCGAGTGTCCTTGCGGCACTGAACGATCTTCCTGTCAAGACCGTAAACGGCGCCGTTATCCGCGTAGGAGATGTGGCCCAGGCGCATGACGGCTACCGGCCCCAGCAAAATGTGGTGCGCCTCGACGGCGTCCGTGGCGTGCTGCTGACTATCCTCAAAAGCGGCTCGGCTTCGACCCTGCGCGTTGTCGATGGGGTGAAAAAGGCCATGCCGAGGATTCTTAGCGGCCTTCCGTCCGAATTGGAAGTAAAGGAATTTGCCGATCAATCGCTCTTCGTCCGTGCGGCTGTAAATGGCGTGCTGAAAGAGGCCGTGATCGCAGCAGCGCTCACGGCGGTGATGATTCTTCTTTTTCTCGGCTCCTGGCGGAGTACCTTCATCATCGCCCTCTCCATTCCCCTTTCGGTGCTCACATCCCTTGCCCTGCTGAGTGCACTGGGCGAAACGATCAATCTGATGACGCTCGGAGGGCTCGCCTTGGCCGTCGGTATGCTGGTGGACGATGCGACGGTTGAAATCGAGAACGTCCACCGCCAGATGGCGCTGGGAAAGCCCAACATCCAGGCGATCCTCGACGGGGCCCAGGAAATCGCCATGCCGGCGTTCGTCTCAACGCTTTGCATCTGCATCGTGTTCGTGCCTATGTTCTTCCTCAGCGGAGTGTCGCGCTATCTCTTCGTGCCCCTGGCAGAGGCGGTCGTGTTCGCGATGCTGGCAAGCTATGTGCTCTCGCGGACGCTTATCCCGACCCTGGTGATGTGGTTTTACCGTAACATTGAGTATCGGGGCCATGCACCCGACCCTGCCACGGTTCGGCTCTGGGTACGCCCCTTTGTTGCACTTCAGATCCGTTTTGAGCATGGCTTTGCCAGGTTCCGGGAAGGCTACCGCCGAATGCTTGGGGCAGTGATGGCGCATCGAGCCCTCTTCGTAATCTTCTTCCTGGCCTTTTGTGTCGGCACCTGGCTTCTCATCCCGCAGCTCGGCCAAGACTTCTTCCCCTCAATCGACGCGGGCCATTTCCGGCTCCACGTGCGCGCCCCGGGCGGAACGCGCATCGAAGAGACAACCCGACTTGTGGATACGATCGAGAGCGTAATCCGAGAGGAGATCCCGGCCGGTGAGATCTCCGGCATACTCGATAACATCGGAATGCCAACCGGGGGTCTCCCCCTTGCCTACATCGACAACGGTCTTACGGGGACGGGTGATGGGGACATTCTCTTATCTCTCAACCCCGGTCACCGGCCAACCGACGGCTATGTGCGCCGCCTCAGAGTCCGGCTCAACCGCGACTTTCCAGGGACGACCTTCTATTTCCTGCCCGCTGATATCGTAAACCAGACGATCAATTTCGGACTGCCTGCTCCCTTCGATATCCAGATCGTAGGCCAGGAACGCGACAAGAACCGGGCCATCGCAGCAAGACTCGTTGAAAACATCCGCCGGGTGCCCGGAGCCGTTGACGTGCGTGTGCAGCAGCCCTCCGACCAACCCGAGATCCACTTCGCCGTCAACCGAACCAAGGCGTCGCAAATCGGCCTTACCGAGCGCGATGTGGCCAACTCGGTGCTCTTAAGTCTGAGCGGCAGCAGCCAGACGCAGCCCAACTACTGGCTCAACCCGAAGAACGGCATCCAATATCTCGTCAATATCAGGGTGCCTGAGCATCCGATGGATTCGATCCCGGCGATCAACTCGATCCCGGTCAATATCAACCAACCAGGCAAAAATGATTCCCAGCTCCTTGCCAACCTGGCCTCCTTCGAGCGATCGAGCGGTTCGCCCATCTCTTCCCATTACAATGTTATGCCGGTAATAGACGTCTTTGGAGGCGTGAGCGGCCGCGACCTGGGTGGAGTGCTCCGGGACATCACCCCCCTCATCGAAGAGGCCAAAAAGGAGCTTCCGAAGGGCAGCTTCATCATGTTGCGAGGCCAGGCGGACACGATGCACCGGAGCTATACGGGGCTCGGCATTGGGCTGGGTATGGCGGTAGCACTCGTCTACCTACTCCTGGTTGTAAATTTCCAGAGTTGGCTCGACCCCTTCATCATCATTACCGCACTCCCGGGTGCACTGGCGGGTGTGGTGTGGGGACTCTATCTCACTTTCACCACGCTGAGCGTTCCCGCCTTGATTGGCGCAATCATGAGCCTGGGGGTTGCGACCGCAAACTCCATTTTGGTGGTGACATTCGCGAGGAACAATCTCCGGCGGGGAGTTGACCCGCTGACTGCGGCGTGGGAGGCTGCGGTCGGCCGCTTGCGTCCGGTGCTCATGACGGCCCTTGCGATGATCATCGGCATGTTCCCCATGTCGCTTGCCCTTGGCGAAGGCGGCGAGCAGAACGCTCCGCTCGGCCGGGCAGTGATCGGAGGTCTGTTCGTTGCCACCGTTGCGACACTCTTCTTCGTGCCCGTCGTGTTTAGCCTCCTCCATCGGCGCACCCCACAAAGTCCGCAACCCGAGGAGGTTCATTTAACCCAAACCATGACGAATGAGGAGATATTACCATGAATTCAAAACAGGATCATCCCACAGAATTGCCCAACAAGGCCAAATCTGCAGCGGAACTCAGGCACTCGCCGGTCAAGTTCTCGCTTGCAGTGGCCGTCCTGGCGGTGCTGATCATCATCGGGGTGGCTGCCGGTCTCATACCGCGTTTTCGCCAGCACAGAGAGTTGAACGCCGATACACACCAGCTCTCCGTTCCCACTGTCGCTGTCGTGTCGCCCAAGCCGGGCCAATCGGCCTCGGGTCTGCCCCTGCCTGCTGAAATCAAACCGGGGGTTGAAACGCCGATTTATGCGCGCGCCAACGGCTATCTCAAGCGCCGTCTTGTGGACATTGGCACTCACGTCGAGGCAGGGCAGCTTCTGGCCGAGATCGACACCCCTGAGCTCGACCAGGAGCTGGAGCGTGCCCAGGGCCAGTTGGGCCAGGCTGAAGCCGCATTGGGATTGTCCAAAATCACTGCGGCGCGCTGGGCCGATCTCCTGAAGACCGCCAGCGTCAGCGAACAGGACAACGCCGAGAAGCAGGCCGACCTCAAGCTCAAGACGGCCAGCACCGAATCGGCCCGCGCCGAGGTGCGACGGCTGGAGAAGCTCAGGGCGTTTGCCCGAATAACAGCGCCATTTGCCGGCACCATCACGGTCCGGAATATCGATGAGGGCGATCTCATCGTCGCAGGCGCCGGTAAGGAACTCTTCCACCTCGCGCAGACACGGAAGCTTCGCGTATTCGTGGAGGTCCCCCAGGCAATGGCCCGAAGCATCCGGACCGGCCAGACCGCCGAGATGACCGTTCCGGAACTTCCCGGCCGGACGTTTCCGCCCAAGGTGATCCGTACGGCGGGCGTAATGGCTTCGGATTCCAGGACCCTCCTGGTAGAGCTTGAACTGGATAATCCGAAAGAGGAGATCCTTGCGGGCGGCTATGCCCAGGTGCGCTTCACCGAAGCGAAAATGAAGGCGGCGCTGACCCTTCCGACGAACACGATCTTGTTCCGCGCAGAAGGGCCGCAGGTGGGCATCGTGCAGTCTGACGGCAAGGTCGAGCTGCGCACCGTGAAGCTGGGGCGCGATTTCGGGCAGACGATTGAGATACTGGCGGGCGTAAGTCCCGGTGACCGAGTTATCGTGAACCCCTCAGACTCGCTTGCGACCGGTGCCGCGGTGTCCGTGGCCCAAGCTGACAAAATGGAGAAGAACCAATGAAACTGACGCAACAGCCTGCTCGTTTTATAGCAAGGACTCGCCGGATCATCGCTTTCCCGGTCCTGATCGTGACGGTGATGGCGATGAGCGGTTGCGCGGTCGGCCCGAACTACCAACGCCCCGAAGCCACTACTATCCCCGCAGCGTACACTGGCGTCTTCGGCGAGTGGAAAATTGCCGTGCCCCAGGCGCACCTGCCCAAGGGTAACTGGTGGGAAATCTTCGGCGATCCTGAGCTGAGTCGCCTGGAAACCGAGGCCGCAGAGGCCAATCAGGACCTCACGGCGGCATACGCCCGCTTCAACCAGGCCCGTACTGTTGCAGATGTGGCGCTGTCCGGTCTTTTCCCCCGCCTGGGCGGCAGCTTTCTGCCGGTAGAGCAACACGACTCGAAAAATCGTCCCGTCGGCGGAGCGCCGGGTAAAACCTACAACACTTTCACGCTGTCGTTTGACTTGAGCTATGAGTTTGATCTCTGGGGACGGGTGCGGCGCACCGTCGAATCCGCGAAGGCTCAAGTGCAGGCCGCCGCGGACGACGTTGAGTCGGTTAGACTGGCCATCCAGGCCGAAGTTGCAGCCGACTATTTCGCGATTCGCGCCCTCGATGCAGACAAGGCCCTGCTTCTATCAAGCATCGAAGTCTACCGCAAGTCGCTCGCACTGGTGCGCAACCGCAGGGCGGGGGGCATGGTCTCCGACCTGGATGTGGCGCAGGCGGAAACCGTGCTTGAAAACACAGAAGCTCAACTGCCGGATAATGCACTGCAACGAGCAAAGTTCGAACACGCGCTGGCCGTGCTGACTGGGAAGAATGCGTCCGTTTTCCACCTCCCGGAGCAGCCGCTCGACCTGGAGCCCCTCGTTGTTCCACCCGACTTACCCTCGGAGCTGCTTGAAAGGAGGCCCGATATCGCGGCCTCCGAGCGCCGCATGGCCGCCGCGAATGCCAGCATCGGCGCAGCCAAGGCAGCGTTTTTCCCGACCATCAAGTTCAACGGAACGGCCGGCCTCCAAACCGGTAACAAGGGCGCATTGGATGCATTGGATGTTGGTACACTGTTCAACTGGCCGAGCCGGCTCTGGGCAATCGGCCCCTCCCTGACGCTCCCGTTGTTCCAGGGCGGCCAGCTCAGCGCCAACCTTCGCCAGGCAAAAGCTGCATACGAGGAAACGGTCGCCCGCTACCGCCAAACCGTTCTGACCGCTTTTGCGGATGTCGAAAACAACCTTGCGGCCCAGCATCTGCTGGCCAACCAATATGAGAAGATAATGGCGGCGTCGAGGGCCGCGCGCAAACAACTGGAAATTGCCAACAATCGCTACGACGCAGGCCTCGTGACGTATCTTGAGGTAGCGACGGCCCAGAATACCACACTCGGGATCGATCGTTCCGCCATGCGCCTGCACGGCCAGCAACTGGCGGCGGCTATAGGCCTCATCAAAGCACTTGGCGGCGGCTGGCAACAGGCAGATAAGGATGACGGAGGACATTGACCTACGTTACGCGTAATTAAACAGACTGTCGCTGATATAAGCAGGTCGCGTTATACACACTTTTCGGTTTTCGGGGCGGGATAAATTTACCCCAGGAATCCGGTTAGGAACTCTTGACAAAGGTTAAGAAGTCTTTTATATGTCTTTAACATATAGAGGCAAATGTCATGTGCCATTCTCACCGACAGGGGCGCAAGCGAGTAGATTCCGGGCAGAATGCCTGCGGGTGTTCCGAACAAAGGGCTCCCAGACTCCTTCAGCCTTTCATCCTTCTTGTCTTGAAAGGGAAGGATTCCTATGGGTATGAACTGATCGAAAAGATATCCGACTTTCGGTTTCATGACAGCCCCCCGGATGTCGGAGCGATTTATAAAAATTTGAGGAACATGGAGAAAGAGGGGCTAGTGAAGTCGAAATGGGATACGAAGGGATCGGGTCCGGCAAAAAGAATATATCGAATTACCCCGCAGGGAGAAGAAATTCTCCATGGATGGGCGGTTACCATTCGAAAGCGGAAGGAAGCGCTCGGCCAGTTCCTGAGACTTTACCAGGGGCACTATGACAAAAGGCAGAAAACAGAAAGGAGGTGAATTCTATGTGTTGTGAGCCAAAAGGAATGTTTCGTTCACCCATGGGTTTCCATTCCTCTGGCGGCTGTTGCTCGCCTCACGGGCATCATCACCCTACCCCCCAAGAAGAGAAGGAATGGTTGGAAAGTTACAAGAGAGATCTCGAAGATGAGATTTCCCGGGTGGAGACAAGGATAAAGAAGATCAAGGAGTAACTTTGCCGGAGAGCGGAAAACCTTTCTACTGCCCAGACCTGGAGGAAAGATTAGAGAGTGTTCCGGCTGAATGAAGTACGGGGACATATGGTAATAGCCACAAGGATCACCCCGGTGTGCATATAGGCCAATAGAACTTGGAGCGCTGGAGGTGGGTATGCTTTCTTTGGTATCCCTATTTTTGAAGATTCTTAAACTTGGAGCTACCGCCTATGGTGGCCCCGCAATGATCAGTCAGATCAAGGAGACAGTTGTAAATCGATACGCTTGGGTGAAAGAGGGAGAGTTTATGCGAGGGGTGGCCCTCTGTCAGTTGATCCCGGGGGCTACTATGGTCCAAATCGTAACTTATGTCGGTTATCGGGTGAGAGGGATCCTGGGGGCTCTTACAGCGGCAGTGGCCTTTGTTCTCCCAGCATTTATTGCCCTTCTTGCTCTTTCGGCCATCTATTTCAAATTTCATAGCCTTTGGTTCATCCAGGCTCTCTTTAAGGGACTGGGGGCCATTGTGGTAGCCATCATTCTTAATGCCTGCATCACATTTGGGAGATCCGTTCTCAAAGATTGGAAAGTGATTCTCATAGCGGCCTTATCCTTCTTCGCCTTCTTTTTTCAGTGGAACTTTGTTCTGATTTTTGTCCTGGCCGCCGTTGTCGGTTTTGTTCTGCACCCCAAGATACCTCAAACCAAAGCTGCAGCTTCTGGAGGCCCTTCTCTGGATGTAAAGAAAAAAGAGTATCTTATAATCGCCCTTTTGGCAGCCGTTATTTGTCTGGCGTTAATAGTTTCTTATGTCGTGGATCCAAAAATTACCGATCTCTCCCTCAATCTTTCCAAAATTGGGGCTCTGGCTTTTGGGGGCGGCTTTACCGCCATTCCTCTGATCCAGTATGAAATGGTAGACCGATTTCACTGGCTCAGCACAAAAGAATTATTAGACGGAATTGCACTGGGTCAAGTGACTCCTGGCCCCATCCTGATCACAGCCACTTTCATCGGGTATAAGGTTTCCAACGTATTTGGAGCAACCATGGCGACGCTTGGGATCTTTTTCCCTTCCTTCTTCATTTTGGTCCTTCTGATCCCTTATCACGATCGGCTGCGAGGAGTGGAGAAGGTCCGGATGATGGAGCAGGGCGTCCTCGGATCATTCATCGGAATGTTAGCCCTTGTCCTTTATAATTTTGGAAGGACTTCCCTTGTAGACATTCCAAGGATTCTCATGGCTGCAGCGGCTTTCATTGCCATCTATAAAAAGGTCAGCCTTCCATACGTTCTTCTCGCCGGTGGACTTCTGTCTGTTCTATTTTTGGGTCTTCTGAAATAAATTCCCAGAATTTGTAGAATCCCTCTTGACAATATGCTTTTTGTAGCATACTGTATCTTTGGCCTTCAGCGATATGGTTCGATGGATCAGAAGAAGTCCCAAGAATAGTCTATCTGATGAAAAGAAAGTCAATTCAAAATTCACCCGGGAGATTAAATGGAAGTAATATCGAATAACCCTATCGACCCGAATAAAGTTTACGACCTTATTAAAAAGGATACCGCCGGATCAGTTGTTTTTCACTTTGCTGTAGTAAGGGAGAGCACAGAAAATAGGAGGACAAAATTAATAGAATATCATGAAAATGGAGACATAGAAGAAGAACTACGAACAATCTCTGACGAAATCCGTAAAAAATGGGAAATTGAGGACGTATTGATGATGAGGCGACTCGGGCGACTGAATATCGGAGACGTTATTTCGTTGGTTGCAGTCAGTTCCCCTCATAGAGAGGAAGCATTTAATGCATGTAGCTATGGAGTCGATAAACTAAAGAAAATGGCAACAGTTATTAAAAAGGAGACTGCGGTATAGCCTTTTATTCCCTTTTATAGGAGGTATCTGATGGAGATCAAGGCAAAGTTCTGGATCGAGAATAAAGGAGAGGTTGTACTGGGGGGTGGGAAAGCGGCCTTGCTTCAGGCGGTAGATCGGCTGGGCTCTATTCAACAAGCGGCTGATGAATTTGGGATGTCTTATCGTCATGCTTGGGGTGCGATTAGAAGGATCGAAAAAAGGGCTGGGTTCAAAATTGTCAATACGAAATTGGGAGGTAAGGAAGGAGGGGGTGCCCGATTAACCCCACAAGGAAAGGCCTTTGTTGACAGAGTAGATTTCTTGCTAAGTGATCTCCACAGAATGGTGGGAAAAAGATTTAAACAGAAGTCCGAAAAACATTCATTGTAGTAAAGGGAAGCCCATGCGATTGTGGGGCAACGACTATAACAAGATGGAGTTGTCGGGGGCCTTTGGCGACCTGGGGACTTTGATTCCTTTTGTCGTGGGCTACATCACCCTTAATAAAATGGACCCATTGGGGATTCTTGTTGCCTTTGGCGTCTTTAAAATTTTTGTTGGACTTTATTTCAAGACTCCTGTTCCCATTCAACCCATGAAGGCAATCGGAGGAATGGCCATCGCCCATTCAGGGTCTATCACTACTGGGATGATCTTAGGATCAGGAATTTTCACTGGACTCTTTTGGCTTCTTATGGGAGTTACTGGAGCGATTACCTGGATCGAGAAGGTCACTACAAAGCCTGTGGTTCGGGGCATCATGCTTGGATTAGGTTTGAGTTTCATTATGGAAGGTTTAGGGATGATGAAGGTGCAGCCCCTGTTCGCAATCGGGGGAGTGGTCATTACCCTGTTTCTTCTCAATAGCAAACGGTTTCCGGCAATGTTAGTCCTGCTGGGAT
>Ga0315281_10011921_pt1 | contig 11872 bp, 10 predicted proteins | sample YL17G07_0_MG_FD_204540 | JGI IMG/M metagenome (GOLD analysis project Ga0315281, IMG submission 204540) | Sediment microbial communities from Yellowstone Lake, YNP, Wyoming, USA - YL17G07_0 | ecosystem: Environmental > Aquatic > Freshwater > Lake > Sediment | place: USA: Wyoming | collected... | reverse complement strand
AGCGTCGATCAGGCCGGGCATCACCCACCATCCGCGGACATCGATCTCCCTGACGCCGGCCTGCGTCGGCAAAACTCCGGCAGGCTCGATCGCATCGATCCGGCCGTTGATCACTCTGAGATCGAATGCGCCATCGAGCGCATTTGCCGGGTCGATTACGCGACCGCCCCTTAGGATCGTCGCGCTCAACCGGCTTCTCCGCTTTGCTTGAGTGTTTCCACCAACGAATAGATCACAACCCGGTCAATGGGCTTTTGCCCGGCGGCGGCTTCGTGCTCGCCGAGCCGGACCATGACCCGCTCAGCGCGCGCGGTCGGGATGTTCTTGCCGACGTAGTTGGCCCGAATCGGAATCGCCCGGTGGCCGCGGTCGATTAATACCGCGACCTTGACCGCCGCCGGACGGCCACGCTTCCACAGCGTCGCCATCGCGCGCTGCACCGTCCAGCCGCTATTGATAACGTCGTCCACCAGGACGATTGTACGGTCCTCAACCTCGAAACTTTCGGAGCCGTCCAGCGGATGTAGTCCTTCCGGGCCGGTGTGTACGTCAAGCGCGGCGCAAGGCGGCGCGATCCCGGTCTGACTCCGGATCAGCTCCCGCAGCCGCATCGCCAATACCGCGCCCCGGCTCACTACACCCAGCAGGCTCACGGCGGCCAGGTCCGGCAGGTCGGCGATCATTTGCGCGGCGAGAGCACCGGTCGCCCGCGCGATCTCGTCAGCATTCATAACCTCGCGCTGCGGACCGCGCCGGTACGGTCCGTAGCCGCTTTCCTCCGCCTGCTTGACGTCGTCGAAAATCACCAGCGACTGTTCGTCGATCCACTGCCGCACGTAGCCGTACAAGCCTTCGTCGAAACGATAGTAGCGGCGCGAGCGGGCGTGACCGACGTACTCGACCTTGACTTCGCGCTCGCAGAACTCGCAGCGCAGCATCAACACCGTACGATTCACCGCGGGCGCCAGGCGGAAGCGAGCGTGCAGGTAGCGGCCCTCGTGCCGCGTGATGCAGTTGGCGTTGGCGCATCGCGGCGCCGTGCCCACCCTGAATCTGATGAGCGGCTGTTCAGGCTCGGGCCGAGTGCGAGGTTTTCCGGCGTTTTCCAGCAACCACGCGATCAGGGCCATTCGCACCGGCACGCCCGCGGCGGCCTGCTCGAAATAGATCGCGCGAGGGTCGCTGTCGAGCTCGTAGGCAAGCTCGTCGGTGCGCGGCAGCGGATGCATCACGACGGCTTCCTGAGTACGGCTGGTCTTGAGCGCCCCGGCGTCGAAGTGAACGTACTCCGGACGCTCGCGCTCGCCGGGCGCGCGACGCTCGTGCTGGAAGCGCGTGACGTAAAAGGCGTCGAGCGCAACCGGCGCCTCACCGCCGGTACGAATCGCATCAAGCGGCATGTCGGCAGTAAACAGAGCCATCTGATGTGGCGCGCTGGGAGTCAGGTAGAGCGCGTCCAGCCCGCCCGCCAGCGACTTAAGCTCACTCATCGTGACCGTGGAAAAACTGTAGCCGCGCTCGGCCGCCAGGCGCGCGAGCACATAGTCAGGCACAGCCATGCCACGATTCGGCACCGCTACGATGTTGGCGCCAAAACGCGCCAGCGCGTAAATCAACGAATGGACCGTGCGGCCGAAGGTCAGGTCGCCGCAAATTGCGACGGTCAACCCCTTGAGATGGCCCTTCTTCTTGAGCAGCACGTAGAGATCGCACAGCGTCTGGGTCGGATGCTCGCGGCTGCCATCGCCCGCGTTAAATACCGGACACGGCGCGTACTCGGCCGCAACGCGCGCCGCGCCGTCGTAGGGATGACGCACGACGATCAGGTCGGCATAGGCGCTCACCACCCGTACCGTATCGGCCAGGCTTTCGCCCTTGGCGGCGGAACTGGCAGCCATCTCGGCCGAGCTGATCACCGAGCCGCCGAGGCGATGCATGGCGGATTCGAAGCTCAGGCGGGTTCGCGTCGACGGTTCGTAAAAAAGGGTTGCCATGATGAGGCCGCTGGCGAGATTCAGCGGGCGCTTCTCCGAGAGCGCCGCGGCGAACTCGTCCGCCAGCGTAAAGACCCGCTCGATATCGTCGAGCGACAGATCCTCGATCGAGACAACGTCGTATTTCGGCAACTCTGCCATCAGCGAGGCTTACCCGAACCGTTCACGCAATCCCGGTGATCAGTCACTTCTTCTCCCCAATCACCACCGCGTCGATACCATCCACTTCGCTCAAGCGTACGTATACCCGTTGACCCGACGGCGCCGGAATATTCTTGCCGACATAGTCCGCCCGGATAGGTAGCTCACGCTCGCCCCGATCTACCAGCACCGCAAGCTGAATCGATTCCGGCCGCCCCAAGTCAACCAGTGCCTCGAGCGCGGCACGCACAGTGCGGCCGCTATAAAGCACGTCATCGACCAGGACCACCCGCTTGCCGTCGAGCGAGAACGGAATATTGCGCCCGAGCAGGCGAGGATCGCGCGGCTCGCCCTTCCCGTCGTCGCGGTAGAGCGAGATATCGAGCGTTCCAACCAGAAGCTCCTGCCTCCCGGCCTCCTTGAGCGCCGCCGCCAGCCGTTCAGCCAGATTGACGCCGCGACGGACAATCCCGATCAGGACCAACCCCTCGCTGCCGCGATTGTGTTCGTCGATCTCGTGGGCGATCCGTTTAATCGCGCGTGCGATAGCGCTTGCGTCGAGCGCGGTCGTCGGCTTGGAGGTCATCCAATCACCCTCTGCCGATGGGACCGGCTTGCGTCGAGCTCGCCGCCCGTGACGGTCCTAGCGCAAGGCGCGCTTACGACCAGTCGGCGATACGCGAGGCGATAGCGAAGGCAAAAAAACGCCCGGCTGCGGGCGCAGTCGGGTATCGATATATCAAGATTCATCATATTCACCTTTTCGTCCTCTCAGGGACGAATTAAAGGTCACTTATTTTTTACCGCCGGCAGATGCCTCCGGTCAAGAAGGTTCCGTCCTGGAACCGATTTATTGTCCCCGGAATGAAGCTTGCTGCTAGCCGCGGGCGTGCCGCTCGAGCTTGCGCAGGCGCTGAGCCTGGTCCTTGACCTGGACCGAGACGCGATCATCGAAGCGATCGAATTTCTTGCTCAGATTCGCCAGGGTCTTGTTGGTCTGCTTGAGCTCGGTGCGCACTTGCTTGGCCAGCGATTCGACGGAGGCCGAGACTTCGGCCGACAATTGCTCACGACTGGCGGCTTCCGAACTCAACCTCGAATGCTCCGCGGCGAGGGCCTCGCTGACTTCGTCCACCCGCTCCCGGATCGCGGCCGAGTCGTCTTTCAAGCCGTTTCGAACGGCGGCCATTTCATGGCGAAGCTGCCCTGTGGCGCCTACCAGGCCCTCGCGAAACTCGGCGCGGGCACCGTCCAGGCCCTCGCGAAACTCGGCGCGGGCGCCGTCGAGGCTCTCGTGAAGCTCGACACGGACGCCGTCCAGGCCCTCGCGAAACTCGACGCGGGCGCCGTCCAGACTCTCGCGAAACTCGGCACGGACGCCATCCAGGCCCTCGCGCAACTCGGCGCGGACGCCAGCCAAGTCGTCTTTCAAGCCGCTTCGAATGGCGGCCATTTCCTGGCGAAGCTGCCCATTGGCCTTGGTCAGGTCTTCGTGAAACTCGACGCGGGTGCCGTCCAGGCTCTCGCGGAACTCGACGCGGACACCGGCCAGGCTGTCGCGGAACTCGACGCGAGTAGCGCCCAGCGCTTCACCCAAACGGACCATCTCGGCAGTGAGTTCTCCGCGCAAGGATTCGAGCCCGTCGCGGTTCTCGGCAATCTGGTCCGAGAGAAACCGGATCTGCTTGCCGACCTCGGCAAATTGTCCGCGCATCTCCTCTCGCAGAGTCTCGAGCTCTCCGCGCCACCCGGAAACCGCCTCGACCACCAACTCGAAGCGTGAGCCGAGATGCTCGAGCATCAGGCCAATCTTCTGCACCGCCTCGTCAGCCATCGCGCGCTCCTTTACCTCACCATCCCGCCAAAGCGCCGCCATCGCACCGGCAGCGGCCACGCTTCCTCGCCATCCCACGACCAGTAAATGAGCACGGCCCGCCCTTCAACGTCATTGCGGTCGACGAACCCCCAAAAGCGACTGTCGTAGCTGCGGTCGCGATTATCGCCCATCATGAAAAGTTTGCCCTCGGGCACCTTGACCGGACCGAAACTGTCGCGGGGCGCCACCATCATGTAACTTTCCGGTCCGGGCTGGTAGTGGGCGTGCGGCTCTAACTGCCGTTCACCGTTGACATAGACCGATTTCCCCTTGACTTCAACGGTATCGCCGGCCACGGCGATTACCCGCTTGATAAAGTCCTTGGTTCGATCGGGCGGGAAAACAAAGACCACCACATCGCCACGGCGAACTGGCTCCAGGTTGAACAGATACCGGCCGTAGGGAAGCCCCGGCGGCCGAAACCCCAGAATCGATTCCGGCACCCTCAGGCCGTAAACGATTTTGTTGACCAGAATATGGTCCCCGATAAGCAGCGTCGTTTCCATCGATCCCGAGGGGATTTTGTAGGCCTGGAGAAAAACGGTCCGGATGAAGAGCGCGAGTGCAAGCGCGACCAGCAGCGCCTCGAAGTATTCCCTGGTAACCGATTTCCGCCGCGGCGCGGAGGCCTCGGCCGGTTTGGCAGACGGCGGCAGAACGGGCTGCAGTTCGGGGGAAAGCTGATCCACCGGCCTACTCACTCACCTTGAGCAAGGCCAGGAAAGCCTCTTGTGGAACTTCCACCCGCCCAACCTGCTTCATGCGCCGCTTTCCTTCCTTCTGCTTTTCCAGCAGCTTGCGCTTGCGCGTGATATCGCCGCCGTAGCACTTGGCCGTGACATTTTTGCGCAGCGCCTTGACGGTTTCACGGGAGATTATTTTGGAGCCAATCGCCGCCTGAATCGCAACGTCAAACATCTGGCGCGGGATTAGCTGGCGCATCTTCTCGCACAGGGCGCGGCCACGCTCGTAGGCCTTATCCCTATGCACGATAATAGAAAGCGCGTCGACCACTTCCTCGTTGAGTCTGATGTCCAGTTTAACCAAAGCTCCGGGCCTGAAGTCGAGGAACTCATAGTCGAGCGAGGCGTAGCCGCGACTCAGCGATTTGAGTCGATCGTAGAAATCGAAAACGACCTCCGCCAGAGGCAACTCGTAGTGCAGAATCACGCGCTTCTGGCCAAGGTAGCGCAGGTCGCGCTGCACGCCGCGCTTGTCCTCGCAGAGCTTCATCATCGCGCCAAGGAATTCATCGGGAGTATGAATCGAAGCCAGAATGAAAGGCTCCTCGATTACCTCGATCCGGTTTTCCTCGGGCAGCATCGCCGGGTTATCGACCGTGCGCTCCGCACCGTCAACCGTACGTACGCGATAGGCAACAGTCGGCGCGGTCACGATCAGGTTCAGGCCGAATTCCCGCTCCAGGCGCTCCTGCGCGATGTCCATGTGGAGCATCCCGAGGAACCCGGCGCGAAAGCCGAAGCCCAGTGCCTGCGAGGTCTCCGGCTCGCAGATCAGGCTCGCGTCGTTCAGGCGCAGTTTCTCGATCGCGTCGCGCAGCGCGCCATACTGATTCGACTCGATGGGATAGAGCCCGGCGAACACCATCGGCTTCAGTTCCTTAAATCCGGCAAGCGGTTCGGCCGCCGGGCGGTCGCCATCGGTCAGCGTGTCTCCCACGCGCATATCGGCCACCGTCCTGATTCCTGCGACCACGAAACCCACCTCTCCCGGGCCGAGGCTCTCGACGTTACTCTCGTGAGGAGTGAAGTGGCCCAGGCGCATGATCTCGCCGGGCTTGTTGGTTCCCATCAGCCGAACCTTCATCCCGCGGCGAAACTCGCCGTCGAAAACGCGGACTAGGCCGATTACCCCCTCATAGCTGTCGTACCAACTGTCGAAGATGAGCGCGCGGGGAGCGCTCTCGGGCACCACTTTGGGCGCGGGCATCCGTTCGACAATCGCGGCCAGCACTTCGTCGATACCGATACCTTCCTTGGCGCTGGTCAAAATGGCATCGGCGGCACTCAATCCAATCACATCTTCGATTTGACGCTTGGTGCGCTCGACGTCCGCACTGGGCAAATCGATCTTGTTGATAACCGGAACGATTTCGAGTCCGTTGTCGAGAGCCAGATAGACGTTGGCAAGGGTCTGGGCCTCGACCCCCTGGCTGGCGTCCACCACCAACAGGGCGCCTTCGCAGGCGGCAAGGCTGCGCGATACCTCGTAGGCGAAGTCGACGTGGCCAGGAGTATCGATAAGATTGAGAACGTAGTTGCGACCGTCGGCGGCGGTGTAATTGAGCCTGACCGAGCGCGCCTTGATCGTGATTCCGCGCTCGCGCTCGAGGTCCATCGAATCCAGGAACTGCTCCTTGAGCTCGCGCTGCGAGAGCGCACCGGTACGCTCCAACAGCCGATCGGCAAGCGTCGACTTGCCGTGATCGATATGGGCGATAATCGAAAAATTACGGATAAGTTCGGGATTAGTCATGCCAACCGGCGCGCGTGGCCCAAGCTGCGAACATTATAGCAGCTTGCCGCCGCCCGATCTCGCTCAATTGGCGCTCCCGGACGCCTGCTGAAAAAAGCGCAGCGTTTGGGCCAGTCCCTCCCGCAGTGTGACTCGTGGTCGCCAATCGAGTTCCTTCTCCGCCCGCTCCGGCGAAATCACCGAACGCATCTGCTCGCCCGGACGCGCCGGCGCATAGCCCGGCGCCATCGCGACGCCGGCCACCTCGGCCAACTCACCGTAAAGGCGATTGACGCTGGTCTCGATACCGGTCCCGATATTGATCGCGCCGCTACAATCGCGTTCCAGCGCGGCGAGATTCGCCCGCACGATATCGCCCACAAATATGTAATCTCGCGTCTGCTCGCCGTCGCCGAAGATCGTCACCGGCTGTTTGTTCAGCAACCGACCGCAGAAGATCGCGACCACGCCGGCTTCGCCTTGCGGATCCTGACGCGGGCCATAGACATTGGCATAGCGCAGCGCGACGTAACGAATCCCGTACTGGACCTGGTAGAAGAAAAGGTAGCGCTCGGTCGCGAGCTTGGCGACTCCGTAGGGGCTGACCGGGCGGCACGGATGGCTCTCGTCGCAGGGAAAACGCTCCTGTTCGCCGTAGATCGCCCCGCCGGTCGAAGAGAAGATGACCCGACCGAGTCCGTTGCGCCGGCCGGCTTCCATCAGATTGATAAATCCAATCAGATTTACCTGGGCGTCAAAAACCGGATCCGCCACCGAGCGTCGCACGTCCATCTGGGCGGCCAGATGGAGAAGCACCTCGGGCTTTTCGCGCTCGAAGACCTCGGTCACCCGCGCGCCGTCGCGAATATCCACCTGATAAAAGCGCGCCGCGGGATTGACCTGATGCCGCTTGCCCGAGGATAGGTCGTCGAGCACTGAAACTTCGTGCTTGCTCAACGCAACCAGCGCGTCGACCGTATTTGAGCCTATAAAACCGGCGCCGCCGGTAACCATAATTCGCATAGTCGAGAGAGCCGCCTTAGATCGGCCGCCTGCCAATCGAGTAGTACCTGAAGTCGAGCGCCCGCATCAGGGCCGGATCGTATAGGTTACGCCCGTCGAAGATAACCGGCTGCTTGAGCAGGCTCTTGATGCGCTGGAAATTCGGATGACGGAACTCGTTCCATTCGGTCAGGATCAGCAAGGCGTCGGCGGCTTTGAGCGCGTCGTAGTTGAGCGGGCAATAAATGACGCGATCGCCGAAAATACGGCGCGCGTTCTCCAGCGCCTCCGGGTCGTGAACCTGGACCTTCGCGCCCGCGGCCAGCAGCTCCTCGATGACCACCAGCGATGGGGCTTCCCGCATGTCGTCGGTACGGGGCTTGAACGCGAGCCCCCAGATGGCGAAGTTAAAGCCGCTCAGGTCGTTACCGAAATGGGTTTTTACACGCGAAACCAGAACGCTCTTCTGCCGCTTGTTGACCGCTTCCGCCGCCCTTAGTAACGCGAAATCCAGATTCTTCTCGTCGGCGATGTGAATCAGCGCTTGCACATCCTTGGGGAAGCACGAACCGCCGTAGCCGACTCCCGGGAAAAGGAAATGTGATCCGATCCGACGATCGGAGGCCAGACCGCGGCGCACGTGAGTAATCTCCGCGCCGACCGCTTCGCACAGATTGGCAATCTCGTTGATAAATGAGATCCGCAACGCCAGCATCGCGTTGCAGGCGTACTTGGTCAGCTCCGCCGAGCGTGGGTCCATCACCAGAATCGGATTGTCGGTGCGCACCAGGGGCGCATGCAGCTCCTTCAGGATGGTCGTCGCCTGCTCGCTGTCGCTACCGATGACCACCCGATCGGGCCGCATGAAGTCCTCGATCGCCGAGCCTTCCTTCAGGAATTCAGGACACGAACAGACGTCGAGATGATGGTTGTTGAGGCGGGCGGTGATTTCACGCACCTTGTCGTTGGTGCCGACCGGGACCGTGCTCTTGATTACCACGATATGATAACCGGCAATCGCTCCGGCGATCTGCTCGGCCACCTTAAAGACGTTGGTCAAGTCGGCGGCCCCCGAGGGGCTCATCGGCGTACCAACCGCGATAAACGTAATCAACGATTGCGCCACCGCTGACTTGAGATCGGTAGTGAAGCTGAGCCGATGCTCCTTCAAGTTACGGCGAACCAGTTCTTCCAGTCCGGGCTCGTAGATCGGAACGCGCCCGGCGTTTAGCTGCTCGATACGTTCGCGGTCGATATCGACGCAGATGACTTCGTTGCCGCCTTCAGCAAAACAGGTACCGCTGACCAAGCCGACGTAGCCGCAGCCCACTACTGTGATGTTCATTTTGTAAGGGTTAGAACTCCTGTTTGATGACGTAGATCGGCTTGTCCTGAGACTCGTGGTAGGTCCGCGCGATCATCTCGCCCAGCAGGCCCAGGCTCACGAACTGCACCCCGACCACCACCAACAGCACCGCTAACAGCAACGCCGGCCGATTGGCCAGGTTATGGCCCAGAACTATTTTCCCGAACACCAGGCTCGCAGTCCAGATACCTCCAAGACCGCCGAGCACGAGGCCGATGGTGCCAAAGACCTGGATCGGACGGGTCGCATAACTCGACAGGAACAGCACCGTTAACAGGTCGAGCAGGGTCCGCACGATGCGTCCCATTCCGTACTTCGACTGCCCCGTGCGGCGGGGCCGGAAGCCAACCGGGATCTCGCTGATTCCGGCCCCCAGCTCGGCGGCTATCGCGGGAATGAAGCGATGCATCTCGCCGTACAGGAGCAGGCGCTGAGCGACCCAGCGCCGGTAAGCCTTGAAGGTGCACCCGTAGTCGTGGAGCCTGACGCCCGTCAGCCTCGAGATCAGCGCATTGGCGCAAACCGAGGGCAGGCGTCGCGTGCCGGGCGCATCGCGCCAGCGCTCGGTGCGCCATCCGCTGACCAGGTCGTAGCCGCGATCGAGTTCCGCCAGCAGGCGCGGAATGTCCGCGGGGTCATTCTCGCCGTCGGCGTCGAGCGCTATCACGATCTCGCCCAAAGCGCTTTTGAACCCGCAAGCCAGCGCCGCCGTCTGGCCCGAGTTCTTCGCCAGGCTCAGCACGCGAACGTGTTCGTCCTGCGCCTTGATCTCGCGCAGCACATCGAGGCCTCCGTCGGTACTGCCGTCATCGACGAATACGATCTCGTAGGCGCGCCCCAACGGAGCGAGCACCCGGACCAACTCATCGTGGAGAGGCCGCAGGTTGTCCCGCTCGTTGAAGAGCGGGATTACAATGGAGAGGTCCATTTTGGATGATGACAATCGGTGAGTTCGATAAAGGCGCGATAACGAGCGTCGACTTCTTCCCACGTCAGACCCGCAATCCGGTCCACCGAGAAGCGCTCAACCACAAACGAGGCCAGCACCGAGCCGTAGACCACGCCCGTCCGGCATATTGATTCGTCCACCCGGCCGCAGCGTGCTACGTGGCCCATGAAGCCGCCGGCAAAAGTGTCGCCGGCGCCGGTCGGGTCGATAACCTCCTCGAGCGGATAGGCAGGCACGGCGAACATGGTGTCGCGGCTGAACTGCAACACTCCGTACTCGCCGCGCTTGACCAGCACTATCTTCGGGCCCATTTTGAGCACCGCACGGCCGGCCTTGACCAGATTGTGCTCGCCGGAAAGCATCCTCGCCTCTTCATCGTTGAGGGTGAGGATATCGATCCGTCCCAGCAGCCGCACCAGCGCATCGCGGGAGGAGTCGATCCAGTGATTCATGGTGTCCGCCGCGACCACCTTTGGACTCGCAATTTGCTTGAGCACGCTCTCCTGAAGCTCCGGCGCGATATTGGCTAGGAAGAGATAGTCGGCCCGACGCTGATCGGGCAGCAGGTCGGGAACGAAGTCGGCAAACACGTTAAGCGACAACTCCAAAGTGTCGCGCTTGTTCATGTCTTCGTGGTAACGGCCGCGCCAACGGAAGGTCTTGCCCTCGGCGGTCTTCAATCCGCGGAGATCCACATTGCGTTCGGCCAGCAGCCGATGATGCTCGGGCTTGAAGTCGGAGCCGACCGCCGCAACGAGGCTCACTGGCGCGAAAAAACTGGCGGCCAACGCAAAGTATGCCGCCGACCCGCCCAGCACATCGACGACGCTGCCGAACTGCGTTTCGACCGAGTCGTACCCGATCGTGCCAACTACAACGATACTCATCTATGCCACCCGCCCTGCCCGCCTCAGAGGTATTTCCCGATCAGCGGCTTCAAATCGTTAGCAAGCTTCTGCGGAATCACGCCGCGGTCAGTGATGATCGCATCCTTGAGCGCACTGTCGCATTTGCATTGCCGCACATGGCGCGGAAGCTCTTGCGCCAGTCTGAGAATCGCTTTTTGCGCAGTAGCTACGTTCTGCTTAAGCACGCGCAGGATGTCGAGCACGTCAACATCCTTCTCGCTCTGATGCCAGCAATCGTAGTCGGTGACCAGCGCCAGCGCCGCGTAACAGAATTCAGCTTCGCGCGCCAACCGGGCTTCCTGCACCGCCGTCATGCTGATGACGTCGGCGCCCCAGCTTCGGTACGCCGCCGATTCCGCACGGGTCGAGAACTGCGGACCCTCGATCGAAAGATAGGTTCCACCCTGATGAAGCCGTGCCCCGGTTGCGCGTCCCGATTCCCCCAGCAGTATGCTCAGACCATGACACATCGGGTCGGCGAGCGAGACATGCACCACAATTCCGTTGTCGAAAAAGGTCGACGGTCTGCGGAAGGTCCGGTCGATAAACTGATCCGCAACCACCAGATCTCCCGGCGCCAGTTCTTCCTTCAGGCTGCCCGCGGCGCTCACCGAGACCAGATATTCGACGCCGAGCATCTTCATCCCGTAGATGTTGGCGCGAGAGTTTATCGCGCTCGGCGACAGGCGATGACCCCGGCCGTGACGCGCCAAAAAGATCAACTCGACCTCTCCGATCCGGCCGCGATAATACACATCGGAAGGCGGGCCAAACGGAGTGTTGAGTTCGACCTGCTCCGCGTGCTCGAGCCCCTCCATCTTGTAGAATCCGCTTCCGCCTATAACGCCCAATACTGCTCTAGCCATATAATGTACCTTGCCGTAACCGGATTACTTTACGAACCTTCCACCCACCGCCGGCATAGAATGGCGGAAGGAAGAGACCTCTTATCATCGCGAGTCTTGCCATATTACCGAGCAACGCCAGCGCTCAAACCGACGGCATGGAATGCCGCGGCATGGGATGCCGCGTCGGCGTGGAATGCCGCCGTAACTGGCCGCACGCGGCGGCGATATCGCGGCCCCGGCTCTCACGAATCGTAGCCGTCAAATTACCTTTAAGCAGGATCGCTTGGAAGGCTTCCACCGCCCGCCGCGGGCT
>Ga0315281_10011920_pt1 | contig 11872 bp, 12 predicted proteins | sample YL17G07_0_MG_FD_204540 | JGI IMG/M metagenome (GOLD analysis project Ga0315281, IMG submission 204540) | Sediment microbial communities from Yellowstone Lake, YNP, Wyoming, USA - YL17G07_0 | ecosystem: Environmental > Aquatic > Freshwater > Lake > Sediment | place: USA: Wyoming | collected... | reverse complement strand
GCGGCAGGATGGCGCTTCGCGCTCGTGACAGCGAGCGCGCGCAGCTTGCCTTCCTTCGCCAGCGGCAGCGCCGAGGGCATGTTGTCGAACATCATCTGGATCTGCCCGCCCAGGAGATCCGGAATCGCGAACTGCCGGCCCTTGTAAGGCACGTGCACGGTCTTTACACCCGCCATGGTGTTGAACAACTCGCCCGAGACGTGTATCGACGTGCCCACGCCTGGCGAGCCGAAAAACACCTTGCCGGGATTGGCTCTTGCGTAATCGACCAGTTCCTGCACGGTCTTCGCCGGAACGCTGTTGTTGACCACCAGCAGGTTGGGCGTCTGCGCCATCAGGATCACCGGCGCGAAATCGCGCAACGGATCGTAGGGCATCTTCGAGTACAGGCTGGCGTTGATCGCATGCGTGCCCACCGTACCCATGACCAGCGTGTAGCCGTCGGCCGGCGATTTCGCCACATAGTCCGCGCCGATGTTGCCCCCGGCGCCCGGACGGTTTTCGGTAATGACCGGCTGGCCCCAGGTCTCCTGCATTTTCGCCCCGAACAGGCGCGAGAGGATGTCCGGGGCGCCGCCCTGCGGGAAGGTGACGACGATCTTGATCAGTCGCGAGGGAAAGGCCTGCGCCTGCGCCACCGGGGTGAAACCGCAGGCGGCGAGCGAAAAAAATAGTGCGGCAAAGACGCGGATGACACGGCTCATGCGGTTTCTCCTAGCCAAAGGTGTACTTCGGAGTTGTTCTTCGCCGATGATAGCGCGCCGGCCGAGGCGGCGCCAAACCGCTAGGGCGCCGTCTCCGGGTTTCGACTGACGTGAAGGAAGTACAGCGTCACGAGCGACCCTGCAAGGGCGAGGCTGCCGATCGAGGCGAGCCAGAACCCGCGCGCGCCCCACGGAGTGGGAATGCCGAACCAGGACAAGTCGACGGAGGTGAGGCCGATTGCGTAACCCCCGCCCAGCCCCACACCCCACAGCGCCACCGCGTAGATCACCATGGGCACCACGGCACGCTTGTAGCCGCGCAGCACGTTGACCGCCACCGCCTGGACCGCGTCAAAGACGTGGTAGACGGCGACAAAGGAGAGCAGCGCACCTGCCAGCTTCAGCACCTCGCCGTCCGAGGTGTAGAACGAGGCGATGCGCTCGGCCGACACCGAAACCAGCGCAGCCACGGCGAGCGCGCAGGCGAGCCCCATGCTCAGCCCCGCAAGGCCGGTGGCGCGCGCGCGCGCAAACTGCCGCGAGCCGATGGCGTGCCCTACCAGCACGCTGGAGGCGTTGCCCAGCGCGAGCGGCAGCATGAACAGCAGCGCGGCGAAGTTGCCCGCGATCTGGTGCGCGGCGGAATTGTGCGCGCCCAGGCTGGCGATGAACAGCGCCATGAAAGTGAAGCCCGTCACGTCGATGAAAAAAGTGAGCCCGATCGGCAGCCCGAGCGATACGATGTGCCCGAGACGCCTGGCTTGGGGCCATGACCAGCGGGCAAACACGTGATAACGCCGGTACCCGGGCTCCAGAAAGCACCAGCTCCAGGCGAGCACGCAGCTCACCCATGCGATCACGCTGCTCGACACGGCACAGCCCACCCCGCCCAGTTCCGGCGCGCCCAGTTGGCCATACATGAACACCAGGTTGAGAGGTACCTTGATCGCAAGTCCGATCAGATTGAGCGCCATGACCACGCGCGGCCTCGATACCGCGGTGGAAAAACCGTAGAACACGCGGAACAGGAGCGCCGCCGGCACACCCCAGGACGCCCCCCATAGATATCCCCGGGCGCGTTCCTCGACCTCGGGCGGCAGGCGGGTGAGCGCCATGAACGGGTCCGGATAGCGCAGCAGCGCAAAGCAGGCCGCCCCGAGCGCCACCGCGAGCCAGGCGCTCTGGCGCACCTCTTCGCCGATCTCGGCGTACCGATCGGCGCCGTAGAGCTGCGCGGCAATGGGCGTGAGCGCAAGCAGCACGCCCATCAGGGCGATAAAAATGCTGAAGTAGATCGCTGCACCGACGCCCACGCCCGCGAGGTCAACCGTGGAGTAGCGTCCGGCCATGATGGTGTCGATCACGCCATTGGCAACCACCGCGACCTGGCCGATGAACACGGGCCAGCCCAGACGGAGAATCTCCCTGTAAACGCTTTGGGACACGGGGCGAAGAATAGGAGGGCGGGCACCGGATGCCCGTCGCGCGAAAGGGGGCCATTCTAGCCCACCCCCGGTCCACTCGTTGCGGCCCCGTCCCGGTCCCCTTTATGCCCGGGCAAAAATTGCGCACAATGTCGCGCGTCCCACTCTTCGCTGGAGAATTTCAACATGTCCGGACACGGCCACATCGATCCGTCCAACAGGACGATCGCCCTGCTCATCGCCGTCCTTGCCATGGTACTCGCGCTTTCCGAGACCCTCGGCAAGAGCGCACAGACCGCGGCGCTCAGCTACAACGTCGAAGCTTCCAACCTGTGGTCGTTTTTCCAGGCCAAAACCATACGCATGACCACGCTGCGCACCGCAGCCGAGACCCTCGAGCTCGAACTGCCAAAGGCTTCGCGCCCGGAAGCCAGGGAAGCGATGGAAAAGCGCATCGCCGACTGGAAAAAGACCGTGGCCCGCTACGACGCGGAGCCGGAAACCGGGGAGGGACGCAAGGAACTGGCGGCACGCGCCAAGGTCGCGGAGGAAAAGCGCGACCGCTCGCTCGCGGCCTATCACCACTACGAGGTCGGCTCCGCGGCGCTGCAGATCGCCATCGTGCTCGCGTCGGCCGAGGTGATTACCGGGGTGGTTTTTCTCACCTGGCTCTCGGGCGGGTTGGGCCTTGTCGGCATCGCCTTTTGCGCCATCGGGCTGCTGGCCCCGACGGCGGTGCATCTGTTCTAGAGAAAAGCTCCGCCGGTCGAATCAGTCCCGGAAAGTGAGCACAGCTGCCCAGACCGTGAAGACGATGAACGCGAACAGCGTCCAGTGGGGAAGGCTCAGGCCGAGCAGCGTGTAGTCCACGGCGCCACACTCCCCCGAACCATGCAGGATGCGGCGCAGGCCCTCGAACGGACCGAACGTGCCCAGCAGGTACTCGAGCCCCGGACCACAGGCGGGACGCTTCTCCGCGGGCATGTACTGCAGCCAGACATGCCGCCCCGCGACCCCGGCCCCGGTCAGGGACAGCACACTGATCAATCCGCCATAGATCCGCGCGCCCATCCGCCCGGGGTGATGCAGTGCCGCGACGAGGAAAGCGCCGCCGGTCGCGAACACCGCCACGCGCTGCATGATGCACAGCGGGCACGGTTCGACGCCCTTGACCAACTGCAGGTAATACGCCGCCGCAATCAATCCGGCACAGGCGAGAAAGCCCAGCAGGTTGCCGCTGCGGCGTGAAAAATGGATCCCGGATGACTGTGTCATTGCCATGCACCACACCAAAAACGTAACAATACCGGATATCTGACCGGGCGCGTGGCGCCCGGTTCCTTGCTAACATCGGCCGCATGCGCGCCCTGCTCGCAAAGCCGCTACACCTCGGAGCGATCCTGCTGCTCGCGGCGGCCGTCGCCGAGTTCTCGGGCCTGCACGCGCTCTCGGGCCCGGAGAACCGGCTGATGGACGCTCTGGTGCGCATCCAGGCGCGCGAGCTCTCGCCCGACCCGGACATCGTCATCGTCGACATCGACGAATCGAGCTTCGCACGCATGCAGGAGGTCGCTGGCAAATGGCCCTGGCCGCGGGCGGTCCACGCCGAACTCATCGCCGGCATCGAGGCGCAGCAGCCGCGGGCGATCGTCTTCGACGTCCTGTTCTCCGAGGAAGACCGCCTGAACCCGGCAAGCGACCGCCTGTTCGACGAGTCGCTCGCGGGCCTGAAGAACGTCTACCTGCCCATGGTGCGGCTCGATCCGCGCGACGATGTGCGCGGCGTGCCGATTGCAGAGATCTCCAAGCTGCTGCGGATTCAACCGGGTCCCGGCGCGAAGCCGGACGCGCGCATCGCGCTGCTGCCGCCACAGGCCGTCGATCCCGCCCACTGGCGCACCGGCATCATCAACTTTCACGAAGACGCGGACGGCGTGGGCAGGCGTTACTGGCTGCGCATGCCCGCCCACGGCTGGCAGGTGCCCTCGCTGCCGGTGCGGATGGCCGATGACCTCGGCATCACGGTGCCCGCGCGCGAGGACATCCTGCTGCACTGGCGCGGACCGCCGGGATCCTTCCGGCACGTGTCCTATGCCGCGCTGTACGAGGACTTCGCCCGGCGCAACCGCACCCGGCTGCAGGACGAGCTGCGCGGTAAGATCGTGGTCATCGGCACGGCCGCGACCGGCCTGCAGGATCTGCGCGTGACCCCGCTGTCCAACACCACACCGGGCGTGGAAATCCTCGCCACAGCGATCGACAATCTCAAGAACGGACGCTGGATGGAGCGCGTGCCTGGCAGCGTTCCCGCCGCGCTCGCCTGCGCCATGCTGCTGCTGCTCTTTGCCGCGTTCCGCGCCCGCCGCCATCCGCTCGAAGTCGGTGTCGCCCTCGCCCTCGTGACGGCGGCGCTGCTCGCCGGCGCCTATGCCGCGCTCGGGGTGCGGCTGCTGTTCCCGGTGCTCGCGCCGCTCGCGTTCGCCTGGGCCTTCTACCTGTATGCCGCGCTGCTCGAGTACCTGCGCGAGCGCCGCTCGCGCCAGCAGGCGGTGAAAATGTTCTCGCGCTTCCTCAATCCGGAAGTGGTGAAGCGCATCGTCGAACAGGGCGCGACGGTGGAGTCGCTTTCCGGCCAGACGCGCAGCATCAGTGTGCTGTTCTCCGACATCCGCGGCTTCACGTCGCTGTCCGAAACGCGCCCGCCGCAGGAGATCGTCAACCTGCTCAACCGCTATTTCTCGCGCCAGGTCGAAGTGGTGTTCCGCCACGGAGGCACGCTGGACAAGTTCATCGGCGACTGCATCATGGCCTTCTGGGGCGCGCCGCTGGACGACACACGCCACGCCGAGCACGCCGTCGCCGCTGCGCTGGAAATGCAGCAGGTGCTGCTCGCCTTCAAGCAGGAGCTGGGCGAGGCCGATTCCGGATTCGATGTGGGCATCGGCATCCACTCTGGAAGCGCCGTGGTGGGCTTCATCGGCGCCGAGCAGAAGCTGGACTACACGGCGATCGGGGACACGGTGAATCTCGCCAGCCGCATCGAGGGGCTCACCAAGGAGGCCAGAGCGCGCGTCCTGGTCTCGCGCGAAACCGTGCAGGCATGCGAAAATGCCTTTGATTTCGTTCCCCGAGGGTCGTATAAGGTAAAGGGTCGCGAACAGCAGGTCGAGCTGTTCGAGCCGCACTGGAAATCCCCGCCCTCGCAATCATCACAATTGTCATGAAAGTGAACCTGCTCATTCTGCTGTTTGCCTGCTCCGCCGGCATCGCGCTGGCACAGCCGCACGGACAAGAGGCCGGCTATGCCGTGCGCCAGACCGAACTCAAGCAGGAACCCTACAGCGACGCGGCAACCACGGGCACGCTGCCCGAGCGCGCACCGGTGAAAATCGTCTCGCGCCAGGGCGGCTGGCTCAAAATCGAGTCCGCATCGGGCGCCGGCTGGGTGCGCATGCTCGCCATCCGCACCGGCGCCACCGAAGGCGCGGGCGGCGATTCGGGGCTGAAGCAGCTGTTCAACGTCGCGCGCAGCGGTTCATCGGGCACCGCCGTCGCCACGGGCGTGCGCGGCCTGGACCGCGAGCAGATCCGCAATGCCCAGCCCAACGCGGCAGAGCTTGGACGCATGGCGCAGTTCGCCGCGAGCGAGGCCGACGCCGAGCGGTTCGCCAACGGCGCGGGCCTGGCTGCACAGGCCATCGATTATCTGCCGGCGCAGCAGCCCGGCTCCGCAGGACCCGCCGGCCAATGATTTCACGCGCCGCCATTGCCGCCGGCTCCGTCCTCCTGGCCGCGCTCGCTGCGGCCAGCACGCCGGCCGCAGCGCAGTTTCGCTTCGACCTCAACCGCATCATCGATACGGCGAAGAACATCGGCAAAGCGTCGACCGAGATCAGCGAGCCGCAGGAGGTCGAGATCGGCAAGCAATATGCTGCCGTGCTGCTGGGCGCCGCGCCGCTGGTTCCCGATCCCGCACTGCAGCGCTACGTGAACACGCTCGGGCGCTGGGTGGCCCTGCACGCGGAGCGCCCGGCCCTTGCCTGGCAATTCGGCGTGCTCGATTCCGACAACGTCAATGCGTTCGCCACGCCGGGCGGCTTCGTCCTGATCACCAAAGGCCTGCTGGCGACCATGCGCAGCGAAGCCGAGCTCGCGAACGTGCTCGCGCACGAGGTCTCGCACGTGGTGAAAAAGCACCACCTCAACGCCATTCGCAAGGGCGCGGGAATGCAGGCGGGCATGAACATACTCGGCGATTTCGTCGCCCAGGGCAGCCGCAACCCGGAGATCACGAGCCGCCTCGTGTCCGGCATGAAGGAAGTCATGCTGCGCGGCCTGGACAAGGACGATGAACTCGAGGCCGACCGCATGGGCGTCGTCATCGCCGCGCGTTCGGGCTACGACCCCTATGGCCTGCCCGCCGTGCTGCAGACGCTATCGGCCATGAACCCGCAGGACTCGGGGCTGGCGCTGATGTTCGCCACGCATCCGGCGCCCGGCGCGCGACTGGACGCGCTTGACACGGCGATGGGCACGCGCCTGGAGCGCTACGCGGCAAGCGCGCGGGTATCCGCAGAATTCGGGCGCGTTACGCGCAGGAAGTGACGCGACCGCCTCTGGACCGACTGCCTTGACTCCAAACGCCCGCATAGGCTTCGAGTCGCCGAAGCTTGTGCCGGACCATTTACATCAGAACGCGACGTATGGCCCGGGGCCACCCGGAGTAATTGCGCCCTCAATGGCCACGAACACATTGCGCCCAAAAAAGAAGGGGAGTCCCCAGTCAAAACCGCGCACCAGCGAACTTGGCGCGGCCAGATTGCTGAATGCGGTAAAGCCAGGGTTATTCGCAAGCAGCGAATTGGCGTTGGCTACAGTGAAATTGACGCTTGTATTCGTTCCGTTCGTTCCTTGGATGGTCGCGGATAGACTTTGGGTCGAAGCGGGACAGTAGAACCCTAGAGTGGTGACGCTGCTACAAACCGGGATACCGGCATCCTGGAAGAAAAGAGCATTTGATCCACTGTCGATAAAGCTGCTACCGAAGGTGCGATTCTTGTAAAGCGTGGTGAAAGTTCCGGTACTCGGGTTTAGCGAAAATACCGACGCGGTACCAAGCCCGTTGTTTGCCTGGGTACCGATCCCAAAGATCAGCGAGCCATCAACTCTTGCTGCTCCCGCCGACGGAACGGCGGGCAACTCAATGATGACTCCGTTATTGTTGCCCGCAAACATCGATACCGGATTCTGCAACTGTTCAGCCGACGATCTCACGACGGGCTGACAGCCGGAGGAGGGGCACGCATAATAAACGCCGGCGTTGCTGCTCTGCACGCACGCGCTACCGCAATCCTGCCGGAACGCGCCCACCCCCAAGACACCGTTGGCACCGAAGGTTTGCACAGTGTTCTTCGAGGGACCGGTACTCGAGCAATTCTTGGGTATCGAGGAAAAAGCGGGATCCCCTATCACCTGAATGGGCAACTGAGCGGCCTGTTCACCTGCGATTCTGACATCTGCCACCTTCACGGGTCCCCAACTGAAGCCATCGGCAAACTGAGCACATGCGACGATTGGATTGCCGTTGGCATCGGTCTGCTGCGGCAATGAAAGCACTGGCGAGAGCACGGAAGACATGACTCTCAGCCCGGTCGAGCCGGTATCGATCAAAACGTGGTCGATGGTCTGGCAATCCGAGCCATTCCCCGGCGGGCAAACGGTTACCGCGGCAAATACGAGGTTGACGATGTTAGCGGGTCCTGGTTCGACGGATATCGCCAGCACGTTCGGAGCAGGGTTCCCGGTATTGGTGCTTGGCGTTGAAGAAGAGGAGTCGGGGCTCGAGGCCGGCGCGCTGCCTCCTCCTCCCCCACCGCTGCACCCGGGAAGCAGAACCATGCTTCCTAATATGACAAGAACTGGATACTTGGGCACTCTTCCCGTCCTCTATTGAATTTCGTCAGGGCTGACCCCTTGCGGCAGCATTTGTGGAATGTAAGCCCTCCCGGAAAATGCGCGCATGTGACCCCCCGCATGCACGACGAGTCCAGGCTGTCGAATCACGCGCGGGCCCGCTCCCCCGCCTTGGGTCTTTGCGGCCTCGACATATTGCTCGAAATAGGTGCCCAAGACCTGTCGCAGATCGGGAAGCGAAGGGCCTTCCCAGGCAACGGCAAAGACCACCCCGGCTGATGAAACATATTCTCTTACCACCGTCCCGGAAGGCACTTGAATTTCGTATTCCGTGTATTTCCCCACGGCTGCTGTTCGCAGAGTGCCGTTCATCTGAATTTGATCAGCTTGAACCGACGCTACGCCCCCTCCCAATGCTGCCGACGCAGAAAAAGGAACAAAAAGCATCATCAGCCCGATGTTCATCGACCATGGTTTCGGTACCATTTCATTGCCTCATGTCGGATGCAGAACGAAAGTCGCGCTCGTCGGACTCTACACCGGCCGCCGCGGCACGACGAGATTGCCGACCGAGATCTGCACGGCATCGCCGTCCTGATTGAGCGTCATCGTCCGGACCTTGATCATTCCCTGGGCGGGGCGCGATTTCGAGGGCCGCACTTCAAGTATCTCGGCCTCCACACGCAGCTCGTCCCCGGGGCGCACGGGCCGGGGCCATTGGAAATCGTCGAATCCCGCGCCGACGATGCCGCCGGCGGGCCTGAGCTCGCCCTCGACCAGCAGTCGCATGGTCATTGCGGCGGTATGCCAGCCGCTCGCCGCCAGACCGCGGAACAGGCTGCCGCGCGCGGCCTCTTCGTCCAGATGAAACGGCTGCGGATCGAATTCCGCGGCGAAGGTCTTGATCCGCTCCCTGTCCACGCGCAGCCGTCCCGAGCCGAATGTCTGCCCCACCGCAAAGTCCTCCAGGTATCGTTCGGTCATGTTCACGTTCTCCCGTGTCGAGGAGCCATGCATCACGCGTGCTCCTGCTCGTAGTAGGCCCGGCATTCGGCCTCCCGGCCGCGCACCACGCGCGCACCCACCAGGGCACCATGGGTTTCGGTGACCACGGTGTGCTGCTTCTCCAGGTGCTGGTCGTCGTAGAAGTAGATCACGACCCAGTCACGCGTGTGGCCGAGCTCGTGCGCCCGCGCGGTGTTGGAATACAGCGCCGTGAAATGCCACTCGCCGCGCGCGGTGTGGAGTACCGGTAGCCAGGACTTGCCCTCCGGATTGAAGCGCTTGGGCGCAATGGTGGGCAGCGTGCCGGCTTCCGCCTTCTCGCGGTATTCGCGGTCCACCTCGAGGAGCAGCGCCACCGGCGGCTCGCCGGACTTCGCCGCCGCCGGCGCAGGCACTTTCAGCCTGCGATGGCCGAGCACGTCCGCGAGCGTGGCGCGTATGGCCGCGGCGCGGCGCCGTCCGACCCCCTGCACCGATTCCAGACGCCCGTCATGGGCGGCAAGTTCCAGCGCCTCCAGCGTGTCCGCGTGCAGCGTATCGTGGATGCGCGTCGCGAGTTCGCGACCGACGCCGGGTATCGTCTGAAACAGCGCCACCGGGTCGATGCTGCCGCGCAGCCGCTCGAGCTGTGCCCAGCGGCCGGTGGTGAGCATTTCCGCGATCGCGTTGGCGAGGCCCTCGCCGATGCCGGGCAGCGCATCGAGCCCCTTGCGCCCTTCGCGGACGTGGATCGCGGCAACCGACTCGGGCCAGCGCGCCACCGTGTCGGCTGCGTGGCGGTAGGCGGAGACGCGGAACGGATTGGCGCCCTGCGCAGCGAGCAGGTCCGCCGCCTGCTGCAGCCAGTCGGCGATCTGCCGGTTTTCGTCGGTCACGGTGTCCATCGCTCGGATCAAACCGGAGTTTACCCTGCCTGCGGGCCCATCCCGCAGAGCGTTGCCGCTAGAATGCCGGATGTCCTCGCGGGAGACCTCATGACCCAGACGCGCCGCGCCCCTGCGCTCGTCACGAGGCGCTTCGCGCGCCGTGAGGATCTCGGCCTCACCCGGGCCGAGTTCGCGACCCTCAGGCGGCTCTCCACCCCGCAGAAGATCCAGGATTTCCTCTCCGCATGGCCGCAGAACTTCGAGCCCGGCGGCCAGACCTGCCTTTCTGTGCGCGAGGTGCTGCGCCAGCGCCGCGCCCATTGCATCGAGGGTGCGATGGTGGCGGCGCTCGCGCTCTGGGTGCACGGGGAGCCGCCGCTGCTGCTCGACCTCAAGGCGTCGCGGGACTACGACCACGTGGTGGCGCTGTTCCGCCGCGGCGGTCACTGGGGCGCGATTTCCAAGACCAATCCCTCGGTACTGCGTTACCGCGACCCGGTGTACCGGACCCTGCGGGAACTGGCGATGTCCTACTTTCACGAATACGCCAACAAGCGCCATCAGAAGACCCTGCGCAGCTGGGCAGGTCCCCTGGACCTGCGCCGGGTCGACCCGAAGCTGTGGATCACTAATGAGAAGGGTTGTTGGGAAGTCGGCTACCGCCTGGACGCACTGCGGCACTGGCCGCTCGTCAGCACGCGGCAGTCGAAGCTGCTGCGGCTGCGCGATCACGTCGAGCGGGAGGCCGGAAAGGTGAAGCAGCATAAGCCGCCGCTGGCGCGCTAGGCTCTTGCGACCCGGCCCGGCTCAGGGCTGACAGCCGGGCCTGTTATTGCAACTGTCAGTCCGCCTTGATCCCGGCCTGCTTGAACAGCTTGCCGTAACGCTCGAGCTGATCGCGCGTCGTCCTGTTCAGCTCTTCCGGCGAGGAGGCGAGCACGGTGAATCCCTGCGCGACGAGCTTGTCGCGCACATCCGGCGCCGCCACCGCCTTGGCGATTTCGGCGTTCAGCCGTGCGACGATCTCCCTCGGCGTGCCGGCCGGCACCACGACGCCGAACCAGGACGTGAACTCGAAGCCCGGCAGGCCGGCTTCGGCTACCGTAGGGATGTCGGCGAAAAGCGGTGAGCGCTTCGGGCTCGCCACGCCCAGCAGCTTCAGTTTCCCGCCCTTGATCAACGTGAACACGGTCGGCATTCCCGAGAAGCCGACGTTGACCTGCCCGGAGGCCGTGTCCAGGGCGGCGGCGCTGGCGCCGCGGTAGGGGACGTGCGTCGCGGTGATCCCCGCCCGCGCATTGAACAGCTCCATCGCCACGTGCTGCGGGCTGCCGTTGCCGCCGGACGCGTAGTTGAGCGCGCCCGGCTTCGCCCTGGCTGCGGCGATCACGTCACCGGCATTCGAAAACGGCGACGAAGGCGCTGCCACCAGCGCCCATTCCATCTTGGCTACCAGCGACACGGGTGCGAAGTCCTTGAGGATGTCCCAGGCAAGATTGGCATGCATGTTCGGCAGCATGGTCATCACGCTGTCGTTGAACCCGCCTATGGTGTAGCCATCGGGCGCCGCTCTGGCGACCTTCTCGGCACCGATGAGCCCGGCTGCCCCGGGCTGGTTCTCCACCACGATCTGCTGGCCCATGTTCTCGGACATGCGCTGCGCGAGGATCCGGGCCGCATTGTCCACGGCGCTCGCCGCCTGCAGCGGAACCAGCATCAGGATGGGCTTTCTCGGATACCCGGACTGCGCCATCGCGCCCGCGGCGAGACCGAGCAAGACCAGCGCCGCGGCTGTCCGGAGAGACAACCTGAAAATGCTATGCATACCCACCTCCTCTAGCAGATTCATCCTGGCTGTCGATCGAGCTTGCGATCGAGAAAGCGTTCGGCATTTTCGACCACGATGGCACGGACCGTCCCTTCATCGAGCCCGGCCCGCCCGATCGTGCCCATGGGATCG
>Ga0315281_10011919_pt1 | contig 11872 bp, 16 predicted proteins | sample YL17G07_0_MG_FD_204540 | JGI IMG/M metagenome (GOLD analysis project Ga0315281, IMG submission 204540) | Sediment microbial communities from Yellowstone Lake, YNP, Wyoming, USA - YL17G07_0 | ecosystem: Environmental > Aquatic > Freshwater > Lake > Sediment | place: USA: Wyoming | collected... | reverse complement strand
AGTGTAAACTGATAACAAAGAGCAATTTTTTAAGACAAGATCTGCTTTTTTGTCACCCATTGCTACTGAATTTAATGAAGAAATCGAATGTGCTAGGCTCGAAGTCACATATTTTATTGTACTTTGCACCTATTATAGATTCAATACTTAAATTACCGTTGAAGCGGTTTTTTTAATATGAACATACCTAAGGTGATCCGTAAGTATTGTGCCAAATGTAAAACACATACAGAACAAAAGGTCTCCATATACAAGGCTGGGAAAAGACGTGGCTCTGCAAGAGGAGAACGTAGGCACGCAGAACGTAAAAGAGGGTATGGTGGACAAAAATTCCCAAAACTTGCCAAGCCTGCAAAAGTTACAAAGAAAGTCACCCCAATAATGACATGTACTGTTTGCAAAAAGAAATACAATAAACCAGGCATTAGAATTAAGAAATTTGAGTTGGTGGCAGCATGAAAAAAGATCATATTGAAATTCCAAAGCCAGCGAGCAAGTTCCAGAAAGTTAATTGTAATGAATGTGGTGAGTTACAAGTAGTTTATTCTCATGCGTCACAATTTGTTGTCTGCAATTCTTGTGGAAACAATATTGCCGAACCAACTGGTTCCAAAGCAAAAATCAATGGCCAAATTTTAGGCAGTGCTGAGTAAATCATAGTCTTGTTTTGTGTTTAGATTAAAAGCGATTCTTTTATCATTAATTACTAAAAAATTCTCCGGTATATTTTCAAGTGTAAAAATATTTTTTGTATTTACTAATGAAATTCCGGTATAACAACATGATTGATTTTCAAAATTTATTTCATAATCAGAGGAGAGATGCAATGATTCTTGAAATTCTTTTGTAACAAGAATCGTAGTCCAAATATTTTTTGAATTACATAGATTTACAATCTCTTGAATAATATCTCCATCTAAAAACGGCAAGTCAGCAGAAGTAATCAGTACAAAATCATTCAATGATTTAAGAACCATATTAAGATCTTTAACATAACTATCACCTGAAGTGTCATAAAGGTCAATATTATTTTCTTCTAACAATTTTTTTGTTTTTGGAGAATTAGAACTTGTAATTGCCAATATTTTTGAAAAGCATTTAGAAGATACTAATGCATCAATGACATGAAGAATTATAGGTTTTTTGTATTTTAAAAGTAATTTTTCTTCAGATAAATTCATTCGACTTCCTTTGCCACCAGCCATTACAATGCCAATCATACTGAAACAAAGATTAGAAGAGATGCCAATCGAGTGAGTTCGTTTGTAGCCCCAAATACATCTCCTGTAATTCCTCCAAAACTTTTAGTAGATAAACCAACTAGAAATAGGGTTAGTGTCACACCTACTCCAAATACAAGTAGACCGGTTGTACCGCCAAGAACAATCAGTGGAATTAGAGTAATTATAGATGCCAATACCAATTTCTGTCTGTTTTTCATAAGCTCAACAAAAGGTGAATTTGAGCCTAAGGATGCAGATTTTCCAATACTTGCCATCAAAACCATTGAAAATTTTGCAAATATCTCACTAAGTAAAATTGATAAAAATAGTTGGTACCCTGTGAATTGTGAGATTACTATAATCAATCCTACAATATACAACACGATTGCAACTATCCCAGCAGAACCAGTAGTAAGATCTTTCATTGCTGCAAGTTTTTTTTCTTTTGTCCCCTTTACCATCAGACCATCAGCAAAGTCTGCTAAACCATCAGTGTGATGAATGCCAGTAATTATAGCGAATGAGGCAACAACTAACAAACTAACTATCAAGGGATCTAAAAATAATGAAAGCCCGAATCCTATTGAACCGACAATCAACCCAATTGTAATCCCAACAATTGGAAAAACATACATGTATTTTGCAATGGTTTCTAAATTTGAATTGCCAGTCGGAATAATGGTCAGAAATGAAAAAACAGACACTATTTCTCTAAACATGAATCCACCATCCTAAAAAAGATACGAGTAAAATAATTGGAATAACTATAATCCCACAAAACATTATTGAAGTGACTTTCATTATGGAAATAGCTGATTTTATATGATCTTTGGTAAATGAGATACTTCCATCTCCTAGTGAGTAGTGATCAATTTTTTCAAATTTTACTCCTAATGCTCCCGCTGTAGCTGCCATAGGATATCCGGCATTAGGACTTTCGGTCTTGTTTCCATCACGAATCATTATTTCATAAGATTTTTTCCAATCGTGTCCAAGAATCATAGCACTGATTATCATGAGAAATCCAGTTAGCCGGGATGGGATATAATTTAAAATTTTGTCACAGTTTGCTCCAAACCATCCAACACTGTTAAAAATATTTGTCTTGTATCCAATCATAGAATCAGCTGTATTAATTACTCGGTAGACAAACGCTCCTGGTAAACCAAAAATTGCAAAATAGAAAAGAGGGCCGGTTACACCGTCAACAGTATTCTCACTGATACTTTCTAGAACTCCTGAAATTACATGATTTTTGTCAAGATTCTTTGTATTTCGCTTTACAATCATAGAAAGATTATTTCTCGCAGAAAAGATGTCATCTTGCTCTATGGATTTAGATACTGCAAGCGCATGTTTTTCCATTCCTTTGATTGCTATAGTCGTCTTCAATAATATACCACCTACAATAACTGAAGTTATAATCGATAGATAATCTAGTGTAATCAAGTTAATTCCAATATCTAATAATATTATCAATGACACCACAATTCCACTAGAGACCAAAATGATAAAAATGCCCCCAAGTTTTTCTAAATTTTTTGATGAAGATTTTGCATATGGTGTTAATCTTGCAATCAAGGAACCCATCCATGCAGTTGGATGAAATTTATTTTTCGGATCACCAATTATAAGATCTAACGCAAGTGCAAAAAATACCAACAATATTGATTCGATTATCAAGTTATCATCTTCTCTATTTTTTTAATATTAATATTTGAATTTACTAATTTACTTAATCTGTTAATTTCTCCATCTATTTTATCTAAGGTCTTGTTATTCCACACTACATTTTTTGCTTTGCCATTCAATGAATCTTCTTCAGGCAGATCTAGCTCAATCATTGGTATTACACCTAAGACAGAACGTTTCGTTTTTTCTTTAATTTTTCTAAGACCTGGTTTAAGAATATCAATATCCCCCCTAAATTTATTAATTACAAAGCCTTTGACTAGATTTCTGTATTTTTTGTCTAAAAGGGATAAAGTACCTACAATGCTAGCAAATGATCCTCCTCTATCAATATCTGTAATTAGCAATACAGAAGAATTTGCTATTTCTGCCATTTTCATATTTGCTATATCAAATTTCGTTAAATTAATTTCAACGGGTGACCCGGCTCCTTCTAAAATAACAAGATCATAATTTTTTTGAAGTGATTCAAGTGATTTTGTAGCAATTTGCAACCCTTGAGTTCGTACAAATTTTTGGTAATATTCTGTTGCATGCATTTTCTTGAAAATTTTTCCATTGAGGTAAACGTTGCTGTAATAATTTCCCAATGGTTTTAGAAGAATAGGATTTAGATCATAAGTGATTTCACATCTTGCAGCTATTCCTTGTATTGCCTGGGCTCTAGATATTTCAAAATCATTTGTTTTGTAAGCATAATTTGACATATTTTGAGCCTTAAACGGTGCTACAGAAAATCCCTTGTCTGAGAAAATTCTACATAATGCAGTGACTAGCGTTGTTTTACCTGCCCCAGATGATGTGCCTTGTATCATTAATGATTTCATAGTTTCTCAAAGGCTTTGATCAATTTTCTGTTTTCTTTTCTTGTTTTTACTGCAATTCGAATGTAATTATCATTTAATCCACGAAATGTACTACAATCACGAATTAAAATTTTCTTTTTAAGTAATTTTTTTTGTAATGTTTTAGACTTCATTTTTGTTTTTATCAGGATAAAATTAGTTTTAGTAGCACTGCATTGGAGAGATTTTAGTTTGGAAATACTATCAACAAGGTAATTGGATTCCTTTTTAATGATTTTTTTTACTTTGTCTAGATAGAAAGGATTCATGATCGCAGTAGATGCTGCTTGTTGTGCCAATCCTGAAACATTCCAGGGGATTTTTATTTTAGTTAAAATTGAAATCATTTGTTTTGATCCTAAACCATAGCCTATTCGTAAACCAGCAAGAGCAAATGATTTTGTTAATGAGCGTAGTACAAACAAATTATTGTATTTACTAATAAATTTGATAATTGATTCATCATGATCAGGTACAAGTTCAATAAAACATTCATCAACAAAAACCAAGGTATTTTTTTTATGTGCAGATATTATTATTTTTTGTAAAGTTTTTTTTTGGATTAAACTACCTGTGGGATTATTGGGATTGCAAATGAATATGCAGCCATTAATAGGAAATTTAGAAATAAAATTGTCAACATCTTTTGTCAAATCCATTGTTTTAAAAAATGAAACTTTTGCACTTGCAAGTTTTGCTGCAGCTTCATATTCACCAAATGTTGGAATTGGAATTAAAACTGATGTTTTTTTTGATAAAAAAGCTTGACAAAAATTATAAATTATTTCTGTCGCACCATTTCCCACTACAATTTGAGAGAAATGAATTTTGGTATACTGTTGAAGATTTTTTCTCAGTTGAGTAGATTCTGGATCAGGATAGATTTGGATGGCATCTAATTGATTTTTTATGGTTTTACGAACCAGTGAAGAAATTCCAATTGGGCTGATGTTTGAGCTAAAATCTAAAATCTTTGAATTTGGATGTCTAATCGAAAAAGGCCCCCCATGCGAAACTCGTTTATGAGCAGATATGTTGGGATTTGTCTTCATGATTTGAAACAGCCATTGCTAATATAGTATGTTTTGGTCAAATTCAGAAAACGATTATTAATTGAATACAGGCTTTTTAGATTGTGGATAAAAAGCGAGTAGCAATTGTAGGTGTCACAGGTTCGGTTGGACAAGAATTTGTATTATCACTACACAATCATCCTTGGTTTGAAGTTACACAAATTGCAGCATCTGAACGCTCTGCAGGGAAAAAATATCTAGATGCAATCAGAGATCCCAATAGTGGAATAATATCTTGGGAAGTAGATGGCGAAATTCCAGAGTACATTAAAGAGATGACTGTAAAAAATATTGATGAATTGGACTTGTCACAATTAGACTTGGTGTTTTCAGCAGTTGAGTCAAATGCAGCCAGAGCAATTGAGACAAAGATTGCAGCTGAACTTCCAGTGATTTCAACGAGTTCTGCTTATCGATATGAAGAGGATGTACCAATTCTAATTCCAGGTATTAATGACGAGCAGTCAGAATTATTAGAAATTCAAAAGAAAAATAGAAATTGGAAAGGTTGGGTTGCACCTCTTCCAAATTGTACAACTACGGGATTGGCAATTACTTTAAAACCATTATATGAAAAATATGGAGCAAAAAGAGTAATGATGACATCAATGCAAGCAATATCTGGTGCTGGCCGTGCTCCGGGAGTTTCTGCAATGAATATTACGGATAACATCATACCATACATTGCAAAAGAAGAAGAAAAAGTAAGAATTGAAACTAGAAAGATTCTTGGTAAATTAAAAAATGGAAAAATTGAAGATGCCAACATAAGAGTAAGTTCCACTTGTACAAGAGTTCCAGTAATTGATGGACACACTGAATCGGTTTTTGTAGAAACTGAAAAAGAGATAGATTCACAAATTGCTAAACAAGTGTATGATGACGCTAACAAAGAAAGTACTGTAGTTGGCCTTCCATCTGCTCCTGAAAAATACTATGCATTTCATGAAGATCCAACGCGACCTCAACCAAGATTGGAACGTGGAGTTGGCGATGGTATGACTACAACAATTGGAAGAGTTGAAAAAGAGCCATTGTTTGATCATGGTTTAAAGTACATGTTATTTTCACATAATAAAAAAATGGGGTCAGCCAAAGGGGCGGTTTTATTAGCAGAGATGCTTTACAAAAAAGGTAAAATTTAGATTGTTTTTTATAATTTTTTCAATAATAACTTTATAAGTTCCAAAAATCTAGATTGCTTCAGGTGTTTTAAACGACAAAAGTGGATGAATTAGATTTACAAATTCTATCAGAATTGTCTAATGATGCATCAATTTCAGTGCCACGATTATCAAAAAAAATTAATGTAAATTCATCAGTAGTATATTCTAGAATCAAACGCCTAGTTAAGCTAAAATTAATTGAACGCTACACAATTGTTGTAAATGATTCAGAGCTTGGTTACAAGATAAAGGCATTAACAGGAATAAACATGGATTCAAAACAACGAGATCACATAATTGAAGAATTATTTAAAATAGATGGAGTAAGAGAAATTGCCGAAGTTACAGGTAGATTTGACATATTGGTAACAATGTATGCAAAATCTTTAGATCAGATGCACAAAATGGTGTCTGAAAAAATTGGTAGTATTGAAGGCATCCAGTCATCAGAGTCATTTATTGAAATGAAGTCTCGTGGAAAAGCAATGCCATATATGCAATCAAAGGATAGTGTGTAGCATTGCAAAAACAGAAATCTGAATCTCGTGTTGCCGTGTATTATGAGTTGACAAAACCGAAGATTTGGTATCTGCTAGTATTCACTGCATTTGGAGCAACTTTAACTGCTTCAAATATTTATCATATAGAAATTTCTCTTGCCACATGGACATTGATGTTATTTTCTGTTGCGGCCGGCTCTGCTGCAGCTAATACTTTGACAAATTATCATGATAGAGACATAGATGCAATAATGGAGAGAACAAAAAATAGACCGCTTCCTTCAAAAAGAATTCATCCTGCTGAAAAAGCCAGAAATTTTGGACTGGCATTAGCTGGAATTTCATTAATCTTGGCATTTGGAATTTCGTTTACCACTACTTTAGAACAGGGTATTTGGGCAACTGCATTTATTGCATTTGGTTTACTAAACAACGTTCTCATTTATTCATATGTGTTAAAGCGAAATTCTAGAACCAACATAATTTTAGGTGGTTTATGTGGAGGCGCCCCCCCAATGATAGGATGGGTAGCTGTTACTATGACAGATTTATGGACAATGGGTCTAGCAATGGCAGGACTGGTGTTTATTTGGATTCCAATGCATATTTGGGCTTTAACTTTGCATTTCAAAGAAGATTACAATAAAGTCAATATTCCGATGTTGACAGCAGTTCAATCTGAAAAGACATCTGCAAGAGTAATTGCTGGTTCAACTTTTGTAATGGTGTTATTTTCAATTGTGCCATTTTTTTTAACAACAGATAGCGGAGCAGCAATGGTCGGCTCTATTTATTTATGGACTGCAATAGTATCAGGTGCTTTAATGATCATATTGTCAGCCTGGGTAATTGCAAAACCTAAGGAAAAAGCAGCCTGGACTTTGTTTAAATTTTCTAGTCCTTATTTGACAATTTTGTTTATAGCATTAATGATTGATTCAGCATTATAGAATACTATTATTTTCATCCAGATTGTTTAATTCTTTTGTAATTTTGGTATGTGTTTCTATAAGTGATTCAAGTTCAATGTGTAACTTTGAAGAATTCCATTTAGATTGAACCAACAAGGTTAATTTTGTGATAATTTTCCATTGAACATTATTTTGTTGATCAATTAATTCTAGGAATCGTTTTCCTTTTTCGTCTTCTGACATAATTTTTTAATCTTTTACAATCATAAAAAGCTAGTAATAATAGATAACAAATTTAATTGATAAAATTAGATTGCTATAAATTTTAAGGTAGAATCATCTCATTTTTTACTAGTGGTAATTACAATATTTCATAATCTTATTAATAGATAAAATTTACAGGTAACATTGCAATGCAGTATTTCAGAGTGTAAGGTTAAAGCCAGCAGATTAGTAAAAATTGGATTTAAAGAAACCAGAAATCTTTGTGAATATCATTACACGTTATTTAGAAACAAAGACAAGAAACACGTCACAAATTTTAGTAAGGCATCAGAATTTAAATAAAATTAGAAATTTTGTTATTTTCATACTTTGGAATAATTGAAAACTTTAACATCTACTAATAATAATTTAATTTATGGCTACAAATAAGAAAACTAGTCTAAAAAAGAAGCCAGGAAAGAAATTAGATTCCAAACCAAAAAATCAACCAAATTCATCAACTAAACCAGAATTTGAAAAGGCCTGGAAAGAATACAATTCTGCATTAAGTGTGTGGAAAGAATCACTTGGACAATGGCAAAAGGCTACAAACGATACATTGATGACGTATCATGATGCATGCCAAAGAGCATTAGAATCAGATACAGAATTATTAAAAAAAGTTAGTACAAGTTGGGAAAATACTTGGCAGGAGATAGGTCCGGAATACATAAAGCAACAAACAAACATGATTGAAAATATATTTAAAGAAACCAACATAAATTCAATTAAAAAATTCAATGAGCAGTGGGAAAGATTTCTAAAAAGTTCTGGTGATGATTCAATCAAAGCATATCAAGAGGCTATAAAAAAATTCAACGAAGCTTGGCAATCAAATAAAATTTGATTGTCATGTTTTTTAAATTTATTTAGAAAATTTTTGTGTTTAAAATAAATTATTTTGCGTAAAAATAATCACTAAACACAATTCCTTAAAATATTTACAATTATTATTCAAGTTGTTGACTAGATATAATATAGAATTGTATGTACAAGTGTGTAAAACGATATTAATAATTAGTGCAATCACAAAAAATTAGAATTTTTTACACTAAAAGAAAAATTTGAGAAATAAATAAATAAAATTACTGCAATAAATTTTATAGGTGTTTGTATAAATAAAATTATTAAAGAGGTCACAAAGATTGAAAAAAGAATCAAAACGTGTGTTTATTCTAGTAAGGAATTGTAAAAATTGGTATTGAAATAATAAAATTAACAACACTGAATTAAATTAAAATATTTGTTTATAGATGACTTTCTAAAATTTACTTGTGTAAAAATTCTAAAGAAACAAAGATGGTGATCTCTTAATTTATCACATTACTTGAGTTTAGGCCACATCTTATTCCATGTTTCAGAAAATTTTTTCATAGTTTCCCCGTAGGCTTCCATCTGTTCTATTCCAGATGAGCTCAGAGTCTTTTGCCAATTTTCAGCAAATTGTTTGAAAGCAGATGTATTAGTGTCATTAAGGGCTTTTTGCCAAGCTTCTCCGAATTCTTTAAATGATTTCATCCCAACATCGCTAAGTGCCTTTTGCCAATTTTCACCAAACAGTTTCATAGTATCTGAACTAGATTCTTTGGTAGCTTTTTCCCATACCTCATTAAATTTGGTTTGCATTTCATTACTTGCGTTTTGGATTTGATTAAAGAGCATTTTCCAAGTTTCAAGTGATTTTGAATAATCTTGCCAGAGTGAATTCCATTCATTTGATTTTTCATCAGACATAACTTATCAATATTTTTGTGACTCTTAAACTATTCCATAATAATCACGTATTCGGTTTTTTACGGTGTTTTAATCTTTCTTCCATTCTGATTTTTCCCTCCTCAAATTTTTTTCGATCCTCATCAGTTTTAACTAATAATTTTGGAGCATGACTTGGTTTTCCATTTTTATCCAATGTAACAAAAGTTACAAAAGCGGTTCCAGTGACAGTCTTAATTCCAGTTACAATATCTTCAGCTTCAGCTCTTACCTCTATTTCCATTGAAGAATTATGAACATAGTTTATCCTTGCGTTTAATTTTAGAACATTACCTACAAAAACGGGTTTTATGAAATTTACACTATCCATACTTACCGTTACTGCATTTGATTGAGAGTGTCTTTGAGCAACAATGCCTGCAACCATGTCAATATGTTTTAAAATTTCTCCTCCAAACACATTTCCAGCCGGATTTGCGTCAGATGGAAACATTCGAATAATTACCTCTGCACTTGATTCTTCAGGACTTTTATCTTTAATTGTGAAATTTTCAGGGTTATTTTGCAATGGATTATTATTAATTTCATTCAATTTAATTTAATCAGTTGTGATTAAGAAACATAACTATCTGAAATAATTTACTAGATTGATTTTTTCTATTTTTGGAATTTGTGCTAACTCAAATCCTTCTGGCCGCTTTAAAAGAGATCTTGTTGCATCTATACCCATTTTTGCAGTCTTCAATTTTGTTTGATCACTTGAAGGATCTAGACTGGAACCACGTACATTTTTTAATATTATTAGATCTTTATCAGCCTGGAATCGTGTCGCCATTGCATATTCAACAGATTCTGCATTATTTGGATCAATGTCTTCATCTACAACAGTAACTTGTTTTAAAGAGCGATGTAATTCGAATGTTTTTTTAATTATTTTTCTTGCATCAGATTCGGTTTTCTTTTTTATCTGTATTACTGCGTGTAACCAATTGCAACCACCATTGGTCATTGATACTTTTTTAGTTTGGGGAAACGCTTTTTTTAATTCTCCATTTAATTTCGACTCTATCGGCATTCCCATTAATAATCGATGTTCTGAAAAACCAGAAAGAACATCATGGAAAATTGGATTGTTTCTATAGTATAGAGATTCTAACTCGAAAATTGGCTGTAATCTATGGTGATCATAAGTCTGAAGCATTTCTACCATCCATTCAGAATGAGTTTTGTCTTGAAGGATTTTTCCTTCCATTACAATTTCAGCTCCAAATGGAACGTGTAATCCGGTGTAAGGAAGTTTTGCCAAAGTGAGTTTTCCTCCTAAAAGTGAATTTGCAATATCAATTTCGTCTTTTCCCCATTCGGCTTGATATGCACTTGCAATTGATATAGCAGGATGAACGCCGATAGTTATCGCAATTTTTAGATCTTCATGGTGTTCTTTTGCATCAATAAAACATCGGTGTAAGTGCCTTCCTTCAACCATTCTAATTGAAAAATGAGTTTTATCAATTGGCATCAACCTGTGAAATGAAGAATTTTGTTTTCCAGTATCAGGATTTTTGACATATACAATTGATGACGTGATAAAAGGTCCAGATTCTTTTTCAAAATGGGTAACAATAGGCATGATAAGCAAGTTTTTTGATTGATTTTCCATGAATTTTCCAGAGGAAACAATTTTGGGTTTTTTTGCCTTTTTAATTGCAGAAATAATATTTTCATGAATATTTTCTTCGGCACTTCCAACTGCTTGAGCAAACCTTTTCCTAGTACCAACAAGATTAGACACTAAATTAAAATTACTTTCTTTAATATTCTCAAAAAAAACAGCATGAGAACCATCAACTTTTGCGGTAATTCCTGCAATTTCATATTTTGTTGAAACACTTTTTTTTATAGTTTTAAGATCATTATTTTTTCTTATTAATGAAAGATAATTTCGTAAATCGGTCAATTCTGAATTAATTCCATAATTTCTGTCATTATAGCTTTTGCGATGGTCGGTTCTAATTCTTTTTGAATAAATGCAGAGACAACGGCAATACCTCTCATTCGTGTACTAATTCGTTCGGCAATTAATCTTAAAAAGAGAGCTTCTGATTTAGATGGAATTATAGTTGTAGTAATTGGGGTTGGACCAGTAGCTAATGAAACCACCATTGATCCTAGTTTGTTAGTGCCTTCAGTTACAGAAACAAAATATCCATTTTCAAATTTAAGAATCTGTAAAGAAAAACTACGACTCTCCAAATTAATGGTTTTTTGTGAAAACCCATTTGGAGAGCTCATTGAGCTTTGAACAAATCTTATGCTTTTATTGCTATTGATTCAGTTTTTGGGATTGACTCTGCTTTAACTTTGGCAGCTTTTGGTACTTTGGCAGCTTTTGGTACTTTGGCAGCTTTTGGTACTTTGGCAGCTTTTGGTACTTTGGCAGCTTTTGGTACTTTGGCAGCTTTTGGTACTTTGGCAGCTTTTGGTA
>Ga0315281_10011918_pt1 | contig 11873 bp, 12 predicted proteins | sample YL17G07_0_MG_FD_204540 | JGI IMG/M metagenome (GOLD analysis project Ga0315281, IMG submission 204540) | Sediment microbial communities from Yellowstone Lake, YNP, Wyoming, USA - YL17G07_0 | ecosystem: Environmental > Aquatic > Freshwater > Lake > Sediment | place: USA: Wyoming | collected... | reverse complement strand
CTCTCATGACCTCAACTTCTCGAACCGCCCGGTGCGGACCCGCATGCCGGGTGGTGTGGCAGGGGCGCAGCCTATGAGGGCTGCCCCCTATGCCGATCCTGCACGGAACGCAGCGCTAACATGATTATTTTCCAGGGACTATCAGGTTGAGCCCTCATCCGCCTTATCAAGATCTCACCCCCGACCGGCTGCTGAACGCCGTGGAAAGCGCCGGTTTCCGCTGCGACGGCCGACTGCTTGCCCTCAACAGTTTCGAGAATCGCGTTTATCAGTTCGGCATCGAGGACGACGCCCCGCTGGTAGCCAAATTTTACCGGCCCGGCCGCTGGAGTGATGAAGCGATTCTGGAAGAGCATGTGTTTACCCTTGATCTGGCTGAGCGCGAAATCCCCGTGGTGGCGCCGCTGGTGGACAAGACTGGTTGCACCCTGCATCATTTTGAAGGCTTTCGTTTCGCTCTTTATCCCCGTCGCCCTGGACGCGCTCCGGAACTGGACGACCCAGATACGCTGGAGTGGATGGGGCGCTTTATCGGGCGCATTCATGCCGTGGGGGCGATTCAGCCGTTCGCGCATCGGCCTGTTCTCGACATGGAGAGTTTTGGAACTGAGCCGTCACAGTTTTTGCTGCAGGAGCACTTCATTCCGCCCGATTTGGAGCCCGCTTATCGCAGCGTGGTAGAGGATGTGTTGCGGCGCGTGCGCGACTGTTTCGAACGTGCCGGCAAGGTGGGGCAGATCCGTCTGCATGGGGACTGTCACCCCGGCAACGTGTTGTGGACAGAGGGTGGCCCCCACTTCGTGGATTTTGACGATTGCCGCATGGGACCGGCGCTGCAGGATCTCTGGATGCTGCTTTCCGGCGATCGGGCCAGCCAGAACGCGCAGTTGCTGAATGTCATGGAAGGCTACCGGGAATTCCACGATTTCAACCCGGCAGAATTGCATCTGCTTGAAGCATTGCGCACCTTGCGCATGATTCATTACTCGGGCTGGTTGGCCCGGCGCTGGGAAGACCCGGCCTTCCCGGCTGCGTTTCCCTGGTTCAACACGCAGCGCTACTGGCAGGATCAGATTCTTGCCCTGCGTGAACAGGCCGCCTTGCTGGATGAGCCCCCGCTGGTGCTGATGTACTGAACCTCTGGCCTCAACTAGAGGCTCGCTACCTCACCCCACAACTGCTGCATGCTGAAGCGGACGTTAGCCTGTTTTTCATTGAGGGCTTCCTTGATGGCATAAGTAGTTTTTGAGGTATCTCTTCTAAATGCGGTTGCCAACGGCATGCCCTGCGCCCCGACGAGTGAATGGACGATAGGGGTAGCTGCGCCCTCTCCCTTCTGAGTAACAACACCGATCTCTTCATTTACCAAACGCACGAAAGTACCGGGGGGATAAATGCCGAGTTCTTTTACGAAATAGGCGGCAAGTATCGCGTCGGTGGCTTTTCCGCCTTCCATAAAAATCTCGCGCAGCGCCCCGTTGGGCAACACCGATTTTCTATAGTCTCGGGCAGAGACGCGGGCAGAGTAACGATCCGCCAACGAAATGAGCTTCGCGTTCTGGGGAATTTCCGTGTCCTTCTTGCCGAAAGGATAGCCACTGCCATCTTCGTTTTCATGATGGTAAAGCACGTAAGCCAGCCAGTTTTCATCAGTCACCCCGGCATGCCTCAGAATGGCGACGCTTATTTGGGGGTGCTGGTGGATAATTTTCTTCTCATTTTCGGTAAGTCCTTCCTGTTTGCTTTGCAAACGCTGATGGTGGGAAAGCATGCCGACATTCATGGTGAGCGCCGCCGCAATTATTTGAAGTGTTTCTTCGCGCGATTTGTTCATGGCTCGCGCAATCAATATTGAAATGATGGCGGTATCGATGCAATGCCGGACCGGATAATTTCCAGCCACCTGATTGAGCAAAATGCAGGCCAGCGCAACGTCCGGATTCAGTTCGGTTGCAAAGAGAATCGCCTGCGCAATTTCAAGAATATTAGCCGGGGAATCCGGCTGAACGGTGTCCTTCTTTAGCATGCTGATCAGCAGGCGTTCAAGCCGCTTATTGGCCAAGTTGATCAAGCGCAGGGTAGACGGTTTTTCTTTCTTGGGCCCTTCTGAATTTTGTCCACGCCTCAGGTTGTCGGCATCGGTAAACATGCCTCGCGCGACTAGCGCTTCCAATTGCCCATCGCTTTCTACGATGTACCCTTTATTTAGCAGCAAATTACCGGCTGCGTCGTGGACATTCCAGGGAAGCGGCTTGCCCACAGTAACGTCTGATACGTTAATACGTAGTCTATCCATCACATCCTCTTTTATTAGCGCCCATCCTGAATCTGCGGGGCTTTATATATTTTTTTATTTAAGTAGCAGAACGGCTTTTATAACATCAACTAATTTAATATCCAAATCCCTTGCTACAGGCTCGCCACATCCCCCCACAACTGCTGCATGTTCAAGCGGAGAGCTACCTGTTTTGCGCTGACGGCTTCACGGATGGCATAACCTTCCGTTGACGGTTCTCGCTTGATGGGAACTGTCAGCGGTGTACCGAGGTGCCCGATGATGGAATATACGATCGGTGTCGTGGCGCTTTCTCCCTTGTGGGTGACTACCGCGATCTCTTCATTGTGCAAACGCACGAAAGTACCCGGGGGGTAGATGCCGAGTTCCTTGATGAAGTGGACAGCGAGAGGCTGGTCAGAGATTTTTCCGTTTTCCAGAAAGATTTCACGCAGGGCAATGTTGGGCAGTACGGGTTTTCGATAATCACGTCCGGAAACGCGAGCGCAATAGCGGTCCGCCAGCGAAATAAGCTTCGCGTTTTGAGGGATTTCCGTTGCGACTTTACCGAATGGGTAACCGCTCCCATCCGCGTTTTCATGATGGCAAAGCACGCAGGACAGCCATTCCTCATCAGCCACGCCAGCCAGTTGCAATAGGTCAACGCTCGCTTGGGGGTGCGCCTTGATGATCCTCCAGTCCTCTGCGGAAGCTTCGCCCTGTTTGCTCTGCAGTCGTTCATGGTGAGCCACCATGCCCACATTCATGGTGAGTGCCGCTGCAATGATGGGAAGTATTTCTTCGGGGGATTTGCTCATGCTGCGCGCAATCAAAAATGAAACAATGGCGGTATCAATGCAATGTCGCACCGGATATTTGCCTGCTTCCTGGTTGAGCAAAATGCAGGCAACGGCAACATCGGAATTCAACTCGGTGGCGGAACGAACTACCTGTGCGATTTCAAGCGTTCGGGCAGGAACATCCGGCTCATACGCCTCTTTCTCAAACAAGCCAAATAATAGACGCTCAAGCTTGATGTTGGCCAGATTAATCAAGCGCAATACAGATGGCGCTTCATGCTGAACTGGGGCGCTCTCTCTTTGCACCAGGTGGGCGGCATCAATATACAAGCCCCGATCCACCAATCCCTGCAGCTGGTGGGCACTTTCTACGATGTACCCCCGGTGGAGCAGCAAATGCCCGGCTGAGTCGTGAACATTCCAGGGCAGAGGCTGACCCACAATGATGTCTGACATATTAACGCGATGTCTGGCCATGGCATTCCCCCTTTCTCGGCGGCCACCCCAATTCAATGTGGGCACCGCATTGCGATTTCTTGAGCGAAAGCAGATTGTTAAGGATCTTATCGTGCTGAGATCCCTTAGAAATATCTTATAACATCATGTAATACAAGATACAAATTATTTATACATACCAATCACAATGCAAGGAATAGTTTCGGGCTGGCGGTCTCCGTGAAATGCGGCGACAATACCTTATTGTCATTAAATAAAGCTGAGCCATGCACACTCCAGACCTTGACGCCCTCAACCAACGTTTCGCTATCCCCGGCCATTTGACCTTCATGGAAGGACCAGGCGGGTTGGTGGTGGCCGAGATTGCCAATACCCGTGCCGAAGCCATGATTGCCTTGCAGGGCGCACATGTCATGACTTACCAACCGCGCGGCCAGGAGCCCGTATTGTGGCTTTCTGGATTTGCCAAATTCGCACCGGGGAAATCGATCCGCGGCGGAGTGCCGGTATGCTGGCCGTGGTTCGGTCCTCATGCCGATGATGCCAAGTTGCCTGCCCATGGCTTTGCCCGCACGGTGATGTGGGAAGTTCTGGAAACCAGGGCGGAGCAGGATGGCTCCACCGATATTCGTTTGGGCCTGGTAGAAACCGAAGTGACACGCGCCCAATGGCCGCAGGCTTCCAGCGTGCAAATGCTGATCACAGTGGGTTCTGAACTAAAGGTGGAGCTGGTGACACGCAACTTGAGCAGTTCTCCCTTGGTGTTGGGAGAGGCGCTGCATACTTATTTTAATATCAGCGATGTTGGCGACATGGCGATCCGCGGTTTGGAAGGCTGTGAATATCTCGATAAGGTAGACAGCTTCATGCGCAAAACTCAACACGGAGCGATTACGATCGAAAGCGAGGTCGACCGGGTGTACCTGAATACTGAAACGGACTGTGTAATCGAGGATCGCGGCCTTCAACGCTGCATTCGCATTGCCAAGCAAGGCAGCCGTTCTACCGTAGTGTGGAATCCGTGGACGGAAAAAGCGGAGAAAATGGGGGATTTCGGTCCGAATGGCCACCGCGGGATGGTGTGCGTCGAAACTGCCAATGCCGGTGAAAATGTCGTGACAATCGCCCCTGGAGCAGAACATACCATGCAGGTGGTGATCGGTGTTGAACCTTTGTAATCCTTACCGTGCTCCCGCCTCATCAGAGTAAATGTCCCAGCTACTAACCCTGTCCAGAGCAGCACGCCTCATCGGTGTGACGCGGGGTGTGCTGCAACAACGGATCAAGGACGGCGAGTTGCGTTCTTTCGACGGCATGGTGAACGCCGACGATCTTCTGTTGGCCTATCCGGACACCAAGTTCGAAGAAGACCTGCTTTTCGAACACCTCACTCAAATCAAGGAAGAGTCTTACGCCAAGCGAGTGCGTGAGCGCATACTCCCAAGCAAGGATGTGCTGGCCGCGCGCTTGTATGCGCAAAGCCGCGAACTGGCAGATGTCAGAACGCACTTGCAACGTTATCATTCCATTATTGTCCGAATGCAGGATCGCCTGCATGTCATGAATAAGAGCGCACCCGCCATGACGGAACTCGAAGCCTGGTTGAATCGCCAACTGGAGGAAGTGTTGGATACGGAACCCCCCAATCCCCTTGCCGTAATGGACGATTATCTGAGCGTGGTGGCTACGCATGTTGAACTGCGCCCCAGCGGTCACGAATTTTTTGTGGAAGGGGCAGATACGATTCTAGAGGCTGCGTTGCGCAGTGGACTTGCGCTAAATTACGGCTGCGGCAACGGCAACTGTGGTTTGTGTAAAGCCCGTATCGTGTCGGGTCAAACCAAGAAAGTACGGCATCATGATTACGTGCTGAGTGAAGCCGAAAAAAACATGGGGTATGCACTCATGTGCTCGCATGCGCCCGTATCCGATTTGATCATTGAAGCGTTGGAGGCCTCCGGGCCGTCCGATATCCCGCTGCAGGAAATTGTGGCCCGAGTAAAAACCGTGCAACCATTAACGGACACGATCATGCTGCTGCACCTGCAAACACCGCGTACCAACCGCTTGCGCTTTCTCGCGGGACAAAGCGTGACGTTGAGCATCGGCGATTCCGATGAGGCAGATTACGCTGTGGCAAGCTGTCCTTGTGATGACCGCAACCTGCAATTTCATATCCCTAACATTCCAGGAAACGAATTTCCCCAGCATGTTTTCAACGGACTCAAGAGCGGCGATACTGTCACGGTGAACGGACCATCAGGGGAGTTTGTGCTGCACGAAGACTCTCCCCGGCCGCTGTTGTTCATTGCCTGTGATGATGGTTTCGCACCGATCAAGAGCCTGCTCGAACACGCCATGGCCGTGGATACGGCAGAGCAGATGCACCTGTACTGGATTGCCACTAAAGCAGAGGGGCATTACATGCAGAATCTTTGCCGCTCCTGGAGCGATGCGCTGGACAATTTCAAATTCACTCCACTTGTGGCTGAGGATGAGCCTGAGAAGGCGTTCGAAACGGCACTGCAAACGATAGTTAACGCTCACCCCGAAGGCTTGGGTCAGTTTGACTTGTACCTTGCCGGGTCGCAGCAGTTTGTGGCTGAGGCGCGAGAGTGGCTGACTCAACACGGCGTATCCCAAGCGCAGTTATTGACTGGTGAAGTTTGATGAGTCGAAGTTGGGGGGCCGCTAATCCGGGCCGCCTGTTTTTCCTCTTCTGGTTGTTGTTTGTACCGCTCACTCACGCTACCGAAACTACCCACGAAAGCAATCCGGAAACCGGGATCGAATCCTGGGCATTGCACGATCAGGGGGCTGCCCTGCTGTTGACGCAGATCACTCCGGATCAGGCCACCGCTTTTTTTCTGGGACGTGGCTTTGATCGGGCGGCGGCGGACCATTTCGCCACCGCCTGTATATTCATGATGGTGGTGCGCAATGAATCGGCGGCTGCTCCAATCAGTTACCGCCTTGCAGATTGGCGCTATGTGACCTCGGATGGCAAGGAGCACAATTTAAAACTTACCAGAGAATGGCTGAACGAGTGGCGCAGGCGCAAGTTGCCGGAGCCTTCGTTGATTGCCTTTGAGTGGTCGCAGCACCCTGCCGAGCAAACCTTTGAGGTAGGCGACTGGAATCAGGGCATGGTCAGTTTTGAACTTCCGCGCGGGAGCCGTTTCGATCTGAAATTCCGTTGGAGTGTAAAGGCCGAGATGAAAGACTCGATGCTCAAGGATGTGCGCTGTGCGCCAGGTAGCTAGCCTGCTGCTGGCACTTGCCCTGCTACCTGCAGCGGGATCGGCGAAGGCAGCAGAACCCCCGCAGGTGCAAACCCTGATCGAAGTTAAGGAGCGCCCCATAGCGCCGCCATTCATGCTGGAAGATGTGGATGGCAAGCAGCAAAGCCTTGCTGGCTTGCGCGGAAAAGTAGTGGTGGTGAATTTCTGGGCGACCTGGTGCCCCCCTTGCCGGCGTGAAATGCCGTCACTGGAAAGGCTGTCGCATATTCTAAAAGGGGAAAACTTCGCCATTCTGGCCGTGAACGTGGCTGAAGATCTGGATACCGTATTCAGCTTCACCGGCACCCTCGACCCCATTCCCACCTTCCCCATTGTTTTCGACCGGGACAGCCAGGTGCTTAAGTCCTACCCGGTGCGCGGGCTACCCACCACCTTCATTGTCGACACGCATGGGCGTTTGGCATACCGCGCTGTAGGGGGGAGGGAATTTGACGATCCGGCTATTGTTGCCCGAATCAGGCGTTTGATGAAAGAACGCTGAAGGCTGAAATCAGGCAGGCAACAACGGTTCTGCCGGCGCCGCCAAAGCAAAGTACATGGCTTCCTGCAGCCCATCTTTGGCCGCTTCGTAGTCGGGCTTAAGTTCGATAGCTTTGCCGAAGGATTGAATTGCTTTCTGACAGTCGCCCGATGCCAAATAGGCCAAACCAACGTCGTAATACAACTCGGGGTTGTCCGGCATCAGCGCGATGGCTTCGTTGTAACAGTTGATTGCAGGTTCCCAGCTTTTGATAGTGAAGCATATCAAACCCAGATTAACCCAGGAGGCATAAAAATCCGGGTTGAAAGTCAGGGCCTTCTGGTAACAAAACGCGGCATCGTTAATATTGCCCAGGCTTTGCAGGGCCACGCCCATTCCATAATGCGAAGCGGCAAATAGCGGTTCTGCGGCAATCGCTTTTTTGAAGTGCGGGATGGCTTCTTCAAAACGGTTCAGCTCATTAAACATCATGCCAAGGTTGTTATGCGCCTCCAGGAATCGGGGGCGTATCGAAATGGCTGTTTGGTAATGTTCGATGGCCTTATCCGGCATACCCAGACCGGCACAGGTGCGCGCCAGATTGTAGTGGCAGATGGCGGCGCGCTTGCCCTGATCGGTTTTCTTGGCTGCTACCAGCACCAGGGCTTGCTGGAAGCATTCAAGCGCATCCGACAGCCGGCCTTCGTCGTACAGGCTGTTGCCGGAGTCGGTAAGCAGTGCCAAGGCTTGTGCATCGCGCTTGCTGGCGGCGGCCACGGAGTGAGCGCTATGGGTTGGTTTGGTTTCCACTTTGCTATTAACGGCAACGCCCGGCAATAATTGAGCCTTGTATGTTAAGAAATTAATCGACCCTGTTTTTGGCTGCTTTCATTTCAAATCCGGCCGATGATGGATGCCTGCTTTTGTTATCGGAACCGTGCAAGTTCCGGGTCCGTTATCTTCTGCTCAGGCAAGCCGGTGATGCGGGGAATTTCGGACAGCTTGGGCAGGCCGGCCTTGTATTGAATGTTGCCGCCGGCATCCTTCCACACCATCACCGGTGTGCCCGGTGCGCCAAAACGTTCCATCAGGCGGGTGTTTGCCTCGATCTTCTTGAGGGTGTCCGGCTTGGGTTGATCCAGAGAATGAATTCCCCCTTCATATTTTGCCGAGTCGAATTTCATTTCGTTGTAGCGCAAGGCCGCCGCCCGGTAACGAGCTTCCATGATAGCCGCAGCGCGCCCCGTCGAGCTGGATTTTTGAAAAGCCACGGGCACCCAGCGCACTTGCAGCCCCACTTTTTCATAGGGCTGTAGTGCCCGCCAGGTGTAATTGCAGTAGAGACAGTTAGGGTCAAAAAACACATAGACCATGTTTTTCGCATCCTTTGCCCCTTCCACGATCACCTCGGCCTTTTCCAGCTCGGCAAACAAAGCCGGATAATCGGCCTGCGGGTCAGCCTGAGCTGCCGCCGCAGGGACCGAAAATCCCCCCGCGCAGGAAAGGAAGGCAGCAACTGCCACAGCTCGAATAGTTTGTCTCAAAACACACTCCCCTTGAAATGTCCCAGCATACACCGCCAAGGCACTATTCTCATTCTAGACGCTTCCTTGAAATCCGGGATTCATAATCTATATTGAAAGCACGAGGGATGCCGGCCCCGTAGTCGGCGGCTATGTCATTGATTAGGAGGGTTAATCATGCTAAACGAAGGAAAATCTGAAGTTACGACAACCGAACAAGGCAGAGCGGTACAGAAGGCTACACCCATGCGCACCATTAGCCCGTTCGAGGAAATGGAACGAATGTTCGAAGGTTTCTTCCCGCGCAACTGGATGCGCCCATTTCATATGGAACGTCCACTGTGGAGTGATCTGACTTTGCCTCTGGAAACCAAAATGCCGCATGTGGATATTCTCGACCGTGAAGAGGATATTCTGGTGCGCGCAGAAGTGCCTGGGGTGGATAAGAAAGATCTGGAAATTACCGTGACCGAAAACAGCGTTACTCTGAAGGGCAAAACCAGCCGTGAGGAGAAGGAGGAAAAGGGCGATTACTACCGCTGTGAAATTTCAAGCGGTGAATTTACCCGTGTGCTGGCCCTTCCCAGTGAGGTAGACGCAGACAAAGCAAAGGCATCGTTCAAGGATGGGATGCTGGAAATTACCATGCCGAAGATTGCAAAATCCAAGCGGCGCACTATCAAACTGGATTAATTCCCCAGCCTTGGCAGGAACCCGGCACATGCCGGGTTTCTTGGCGCGGAGAAGCCGTTAAATCAAGACGGGGCGGCGCCGCGTTTGGCAAACTCGCCAATGATGGTTTTCACCGTAGCTTCGAGATTCTTGGCAATGTGCGCATCTTTGGGGATGATGTAGTCAGCATCGGTGTTTCTTTTTCGATGTTGTACGATCTTGGCGTTCGAGGTGATTAGCACGGTTTTAATGGCCTGGTTCTTCGAATGCGACAGACGCAAGGCGCCGATCAGTGCTGCGCCGTTCAGTATCGGGATTTCATTTGCGCTAATCAATAAATCGAAGGGCTCAGTCAGGATGCGCATCAAAGCGAGATAGCCGTCGTCCACGACTATCGCGCGCACCGGGAATCCCTTGAGGATTTGCAGATAAATGCTGGTCGATAATTTGGAGTTGTCCACCAACAGCACGGAGTAGAGTTTGGCCGAAAGCGCTTGCCGCAGTTCTGCCAGCTTTTGTTCAACCAGCGGGAACGCGGTGTGTCCTTGGCTGATTTCTCCTACCGCCTGCCGCAACAAATCAACGTAAGCCAGCAGGTTACCTATGGTTTCTTTGGAAGCTGAGCCCTTGCTGGCAGTGGCTGTCAGCAGATCTTCCTGTTGGTGACAAATGGCGGTGATGATGTGCAGGCCGTGAGTGCCGCCGCTACCTTTTAGACTGTGGACGCTGCGGTACAGATCATGGAATGGCTCATCGATACCGCTGCTCTGCTCCAATGCCAGAATCAGGCTTTCCAGGTGGTTGAGCTTTTCCGGTAGTTCCGCAAGAAATGCTGCGCGTAATTGCGCCAGCATCTGCTGGAAGGCCGCTGCCCCGGGATTGCTTTTATTAGCGCTCATCAAGTCTCATGCTCGCGTTTTGAGGGTCTTACTTTGGCGATGTTGCGGCAAAACTGGGGCGCTGCTTTATTCTGTCGTACCAAGCGCTGATGGCTGCATGGGAACTGAAATCATACTGGCACATATCGAGATAAGCCATGCTCGGGAGGTTGCCAAGGTCGGCGAGGGTAATTTGCGATCCGCAAATGTAATCCTGCTTACCCAGTGCATGGTCCAGAATGGGCAGGATTTTGGCCAGCCACTTGTGGGCATCGTCTATGGTGTGCTGGTTGCGGTGTTCGCCGGCAAACAAAGTATGAAACGCCAGCCTGCCCGCTTCCAGCCCGAGTCGGGTGTGGTTCCAGTCCAGCCAGGCTTCCACTTTAGCGCGCGCCTTGAGCTCAGTGGGATACCAACTTGCGGCCTGATTCTTGTCAGCCAGGTAACGCAGGATGGCATGGCTTTCCCACAATGTGAAGCCATCGTCGTCGATAGCGGGAACCTTGCCGTTCGGATTCACAGCCAGGAATTCCGGGGAAAACTGCTCTCCCTGCATCAGATCAACCGTGATATAGGTGTAGGGAATGCTGAGTTCTTCGCACAGCATTTGTACTTTGCGCGCACTACCGGAAAGGGGATGCCCGTACAGTTTCATGTATGTTCTCCAAGGGTGAGTCGCGCCCGCAATGCTGCCACCAAACTATCAGTCCTGCCTGTCTTCGTAAACCACGTGTCCTTCAACCAGCGTGTAGCAAGTTTTTCCTTGCAACTCCAATCCGAGGAACGGGGTGTTTTTGCCCTGGCTCCTGAGAGATTTACGTTCAACTTTCCAATGGCGGACCGGGTCGAAGATACACAGGTCCGCCGCATGGCCCACACTTAAGTGGCCGTTATCGGTGCCCAGTATTCTGGCGGGCTCCATGGTGATTTTGGCAAGTGCATCAATCAATGGTACACGCATTTCGGCGGCCCATTTCAGGGTGAGCGGCAGCAGCAATTCCAGCCCGGTAGCACCCGGCTCAGATTCGGCGAACGGCAGCAGCTTGGCATCATCATCCACCGGACTGTGGTCCGAGCAGAGCGCATCGATGACCCCGTCTTTCAGCGCCTGGCGCAGCGCGTCGCGGTCCCGTTGGGCGCGCAGCGGAGGAACCAGATGGCACTGCGAGTCGAAAAATCCGATGTCGAATTCGCTCAGGTGCACATGATTGGCCGCCACATCGCAGGTGATCGGCAGCCCCTGCTCCTTGGCGGTGCGTATCATGGCGATGGCGTCGGAAGTGGACAGGCGGCACAAGTGCACTTTGGCGCCCGTTTCCTTGACCAGCAGCAGGATGGTGGTAAGCGCGATGGTTTCGGCGCAGGCTGGGATAGCAGGCAACCCCAAACGCGTTGCCACCTCGCCATCATGGACAACGCCGAGTCTGGAGAGGAAGGGATCCTGTGGACGCAACCATACGGTAAAGCCGAAAGTGGATGCGTAATCCAGTGCACGTGACAGCACGAG
>Ga0315281_10011917_pt1 | contig 11874 bp, 9 predicted proteins | sample YL17G07_0_MG_FD_204540 | JGI IMG/M metagenome (GOLD analysis project Ga0315281, IMG submission 204540) | Sediment microbial communities from Yellowstone Lake, YNP, Wyoming, USA - YL17G07_0 | ecosystem: Environmental > Aquatic > Freshwater > Lake > Sediment | place: USA: Wyoming | collected... | reverse complement strand
CTTGGTGGGGAAGACCGTGCCGTAGATCCGCTGGAGCTGTTTGCCTTTCTCGTCGCCCTTCCAGTAGGCCCCGGAAACGGACAGAAGCTTGAAGTGCTTGAGGCGGCCCATGGAGGGAACATGCGGGCCAAGGCAGAAGTCGACGAAGTCACCCTGCGTGTAGGTGGAAACTTCGCTTCCGCCCTTTTCCCGGATGAGCTCGACCTTCAGGTCCTGGCCGAGCTTCTGGAACAGCCGGATCGCCTCGTCCTTGGGCATGACCACCTTGGTGATGGGCAGGTCGGCCTTGGCCAGCTCCCGCATCCTCTGCTCGATGGTTTCGAGGTCCTGCGGAGTGAACGGCTCGGTCCGGAGAAAATCGTAATAGAACCCCTTATCCACGGCCGGTCCGATCCCGACCTGGGTGCCGGGGTAGAGTTCGAGCACAGCCTGGGCCATGAGGTGGGAGGCGCTGTGCCTCAGCATGTCCAGGTCGTCGGCCGAATGTTTCTGTTCCGTTCCTGCGTTCATTGTTTGCCTCAAGGGAGCGTCATTCCTCAAAACCTTCCCGTTTATCCAGCCGGAGGGGTGGGGTGAGCCCTTACGGACTTAGGGCAGGGTCTGAAAAAAGGGAGTTCCCTTCATTTCTTCAAAAAGGGCCTAACATACTCAACTCATCGAAACCCGCAAAAAGATCTATCCGCCTGTCAACTTTAGGACAGCCATTGAGAACTCACAAAACGAATAGCGCCGTGAGTTTTCACTTCTCATCATTGGTAGGCGCGGAGGGTATCGAACCCACGGCCTCTTCCGTGTCAAGGAAGCGCTCTACCACTGAGCTACGCGCCTAAGACCGTCTTGGAAGCCCCTCTATATTAATGAAATTGGCCGTTGAGTGTCAATAGGAACAAAAAGGCCCCGGGCCGGGGCAAGTTTCCGTTTGACGAAGGGGTAAATCTATATAAAAATACACTTTATGCCGCTTTCCCGGTGTTTTCAGGAGTCAATTTGGCTGAGATCTTCCTGGTGAAATTCGAGCCGGAAAAAGACGTCCACGGCTTGCCGCCCCCCTACAGCCTGCTTTACCCGGCCGATGCCCTGGAAAAGGCGGGTTTCCCGGTCCGCCTTTTTCACGAGAGGGCGACCCCGGCGGCTTTGGCCCGCTTGATCAAGGATGTCGAGGACAGCAGGCCGCTTTTCGTCGGGTTCTCCAGTTTCACCACGTCTCCGATGGCGGCCTCCCGGAAGGCCTCTCAGGAAATCAAGAAAAGAGGGGGAATTCCCGTCGTCTGGGGCGGTATCCACCCCACTATTTTCCCGGAACAGACGCTCGAGAACCCTTTCGTGGACATCGTCGTCGCGGGCGAGGGCGAAGAGACGGTCGTGGAACTGGCCCGGGCCTTGAGCCGTTCGGGGCCGGGACGACCGGACCTGGCCGCCGTGCGGGGAATCGGATTCAAAAAGGACGGCCGGGTCGTCATCAACGAACAGCGGCCGTTCATCAGGGACCTCGACGCCTATTCGCCGGCCTGGCAACTCCTCGACATCGACCGGTATATCTACAAACAGCGCCATTTCTACACGGACATCGGGTCCAAGATCTCGGGAGACCGGGTCTTCGCCCTCATCACCAGCCGCGGGTGTCCCTGGCGGTGCGGGTATTGCTACAACCAGGCTGTCAATCGCCGGACGTTCCGGGCCCAGTCCCCGGACAAGGTCCTGGCCGATGTGGACGCGCTCAAAAGACTGGGGGTGTCCTCTCTGATCTTCGAGGACGACAACTTTTTCGCCGACAAGAACCGGACCCTGGCCATCGTCCGCCGCCTCGGACTGCCCTGGTCGTGCTCCATCCGGGCGGATTACATCGCCGCGTGGGGCGAGGACTTCGTCAGGGAGTTGGCCGAGAACCATTGCTTTGAGCTGAGGATCGGCGCGGAATCAGGGTCCCAGAGGATCCTGGACCTCATGCACAAGGATGTGACGGTCGAGCAGATCCGCCGGGCCGTGTCGCTCCTGGCCAAGTACAAGATTCAGACCGTCCTGAACTTCATGGTCGGGATTCCCGGGGAAACTTGGGACGATGTCCGCCGGACGATGAACCTTATCGACGACCTGGAGAAGGTCAGCCCCTACGTCATCGTCTCCTCGCTCGCCCTGTACGCGCCCTGGCCAGGCTCGCCTCTGAGTGACGTCGCGGCGGCGCGGGGATTCAAGGCGCCGACGACGCTCGACGGCTGGTCCAAGCTCTGGGCCCAGAGGATGCGCCTGGCGCCCTACATGGACCGCCGGATAAAGTTCATCGGGTTCTACCGGACCCTCATCCGCCGGGATTTCAAGAACGTGCCTTTCCCTTACCTGGCCCGGATGCTCAAGAGGATCGCGTTGTGGCGGTGGAAAGCCAGGTTCTTCCGGTTCCCTCTGGACTATTATCTCCCTGCGTCCTTCCTGAGACTCCTGCGCAAGGTCGGCCTGAAAAAGGCGGCCGGGGCCATCTTTGATTGAACCCTATGGCCATCACTGAGAAAAAGGCGCGGTCGGGAAAAAAGGCCCTGGCCTATAAACCCTACGCCCTTCCCTTCAGGCTTTCCGCGGACTATGCCCGGTTCCATCACCTGCGGCCCTTGCTGTCGCGGCCCAAACTCCAGGCGCTCTGTCTCTACGTCACGTATCGCTGCAACTTTCGCTGTACGATGTGCGGCATCTGGAAGCAGAAGGAGGCCGGGCCCGAACTCACGCCCGCCGACTTCGAACGGATCCTGAGCGACCCGCTCTTCGCCGGGCTGGAGTTCATCAACATCAACGGCGGCGAGCCCAACCTCAGGCCGGACCTGCCGGAGATCACGGCCATGCTGGCCGGGAAATTCCCCCGACTGCGCGCGGTATCGCTCAACACGAACGGGCAGCCGACGGACAGGACCGTGGCCAACGCCGGGGCGATGGCCCGAACCTGCCGGGACAACAAGATCGCCTTCTCGATCAGCGTCTCGCTTCACGGCACGGGAAAAACTTATGAAGACATGGTCGGGGTCAAAGGCGCCTTTCCCAAAGTGGTCCGAACGCTCGAACGGCTGCAGGACCTGAAAAAGACGGTCCCTTTCTTCCTGGGAGTCAATTGCGTCATCGCCAAAGCCAACGCGACTCATCTTCAAGAGTTCCACGAATGGTGCGGCTCGCGTGACCTCCCGGTCAATTACACGCTGGGCGAGGTCCGGGACCGGTTCTACAACCGGGAGATGAGGACCTCGATCCAAATCAAAGGCGCCGAGCGGGAGCGGGTGGTCGCCTTTTTAAGGGACCGGGCCGCGGAAAAATCCCCCCGAAACCAACACGCGCTCCGCTACCAGGGGCTGGCGGACATGCTGGAACGCAATGCGCTCCGGAACTTATCCTGTCATTACGCCCTGTGCGGGGCCATCGTCGGCTCTCGCGGTCAGCTCTACTACTGCAAACAAAGCGAGCCGATAGGCGATTGCCGGACGGGATCCGCGGCCGAGGCTTATTTCGGGACCGCGAATCAGCAGTACCGCAAGCGAGAGCTGTGGGCAGGGATCTGCCCCCATTGCCCGCCGAATACTTTCAACCGTTTCGAATTAGGGCACGACCTTTTTCGGTATCTCCGTTTCCTGGCGAAAAGGAACAAAGCCTCCTCCCCGTCCTCAACGTGACCATGAAAGCCGTCAACCAGGCCCGAAGCTATTTCGAGATGAAGCGTCAGGGCCGGCTCCCCGTTTCCAGGCTGACCGAGCTTCAAAACCGGCGGCTCCGCACGCTCGTGACCTGGGCTTACGATCGCGTCCCTTTTTACCGGGCGCTGTTCGAGGCCCGGGGCGTGCGGCCCGAAGAGATCCAGGGCGCGTCGGACCTGGAGCGGATCCCCGTGACGACCAAAGGACAGGTCCAGGGCGAGCCTCTCGACCGGGTCATGGCCGAGGGCATCGACCCGGGGCGCTGCGTCAGCTTGACGACGAGCGGCGCCACGGGGTTCCCGCTCAGGCTGTATTTCACCCAAGATGACTTCACCCGGTCGAACATGAACTGGCTCAGGCCGCAATTGGCCTGGGGGATCCGGCCCCGGCATGCCCAGATGGAGATCACCGGTCCGCACAACATCTTCGCCCAAAAACCCTGGTACCAAAGGCTCGGCGCCTGGAAAAGGGAACAGATATCGGTTTTCCGCCCGGTGGAGGAATGGGTCGAGCTCTGGAACCGGCTCCGGCCGGACATCCTCTACGGCTACTCCGGCAGCCTGCGCCTCCTAGCCCTCCACAGCCTCGACCACGGGCCTCTGGTTCCCCTGCCCAAGTTCGTCGTCGGCGTCTCGGACCTGAGCTCGGATGCGGACCGGGAGATCATCCAGCGGGCGTTCGGATGCGAGCTCATCGACATCTACGGAGCAGCGGAGTCCGCATGCCTGGCCTGGTATTGCCGCGATTGTAAAAGCTATCACCTCAACAGCGATACCGTGGTCGTGCAGGTTTGCCGGGACGGGAAACCGGTGCCGGCCGGACAAAGCGGGAACATCATCGTCACCAACCTGTTGTCGAAGGCCATGCCGATCATCCGTTACGACCTTGGCGACATCGGGCGGCTGAGCGAACGCCCGCCTGCCTGCGGTCGAAGCCTGCCCCTCATGGAGATCGTCGAGGGCCGCGCCGACAGCGTCCTGCGCTTGCCTTCGGGTCGTCTGCTGTCGCCGATGTTCTTCTACGGGGTCATGAAGCCGGCGCGCGATGTCGGAGCCTGGCGTGTCGTCCAGGAAGAGAACGGGTCGCTCACCATCCTCGCCGTTCCGCGCCCCGACGCGCCGCAGGATTGGGCGGCTTCCCTCCGGCGGCATGTCGAGGAAAGGCTTGGAGAAAAAGCGGCCGTTGAGATCGTCCCTCTTGAGACCATCCCTCCCGACTCCTCGGGCAAGGTCAGAGCCGTCATATCCAAAATGTCCGCGAAGAAGGCGGACCGGCCGTGATTAAGAAGATCCTCATCCTCAACACGCATTCGTCCTTGAATGCCGGCGACGCAGCCATCGTCCTGGCCCAGATCAAGTTCTTGCGCAAGGCTTTCAACTCCGTCGAGATCTCCCTGACCTCGAGGACGCCGGAACTCGACGCCAAGGTTTATGCTCCCGAGGGCGTGCGTGTCATCCCTCCAATTTTGCCTGCGCCCAGTGTCTTCGATGGGATCGGCCGGAAGTTCGCGGACACGGCGCGCAACCTGGCTGATCTCAGCGGCAAACGGGATTTTCTCAGGGCCGCCCGGGAGGCCGACCTGGTCATCGCCAGCGGCGGAGGCTATTTCTGGTCCAACCGCCGGCTCGTTCCGGGACTGATGTTCCTCCAGAACATCCTTCATCTCCGCCTCGTCGAACGGATGAAGAAACCGCTCGTCCTGTTCCCCCAATCTTTCGGCCCTTTGTTCAGCCCCTTTCATCGGCGGCTCCTGCGGAAGACGCTCGAAGCCGGTTCCGTCACGAAGATCTTCGCCAGGGAACAGAAGTCCGCGAATTTCCTGGACGGCCTCATCGAGGACGCCGGGACAAGGGCAAAGATCGAGGTCTGTCCCGACCTCACGTTTCTTCTCGCCGGGGAGGTCGGGCCGGCCCCTGCTCCGGTTCAAGAGGACCCCCTGCCGAAACCGGTCGTCGCGCTAACGCTGAGACAATGGGGTTTTCCGGAAGCCGCCGGCCGCGCCGAACGCCGGAGGCTTGGACAAGAATACTTCGGCGAGCTCGCGCGGTTTTGCGAATACATCGTCAAAGACCGCAAAGGTTCCATCCTGATCTACCCGCAATCCCGGGGTCCGGGAGCGTTCGAGGATGACCGTCCAGTCTCGCGTGCATTTTATGCGAAGCTCAAGGCGGCTTTGCCCTCGGCGCCTGTCCGCTATGTCGAAAACGCCGATTCGACAAGCCTTGAGGCCGCTTCCGCGGTGTTGTCGCGCGCCGACCTGGTCCTGGCCACGAGGTTCCACTCCGCCCTGCTGGCCCTCGTCCGCGGCGTGCCGGCGCTGGCCATCGGCTACCAGCCCAAGACCCAAGGCATCATGGCCAGGCTCGGGCTGGACAAATATGCCTTCGAGATCGGTCTTGTCAGGGCCGCGGACCTCCGTGAAACCGCCGAGGACATTCTGGCTTCGCCGGCGGCCTTCCGGGAACGAATCCGGCCGCGCCTGGTCGAGATGAAGGCGGAGGTCGCGGAAAAACTCGGCCGGGCCCTCGGCCTCCGGGGCGCTGAGACGCTGCCATGAAAGTCCTCCTGGTCAATAAGTTTTATTATCCCCGCGGCGGTTCCGAATCCGCCCTGTTTCTGACGGCCCGGGTCCTGGAGCGGCATGGGCACCGGGTCGCCGTCTTCTCCATGGCCCATCCGAGCAACTTCAGGTCTCCCTACGAGAAGTATTTCGTCTCGGGCGTGGACTTCGACGAGAGCCGCTCCCCCGCGCAAAAGCTCAAAGCCGCCGGCCGCATCCTCTATTCGTTCGAGGCGCGCCGCAAGCTCGACAGCCTGATCCGGGAGTTCCAGCCGGACGTCGCCCACCTCCACAACATCCACCACCAGCTCTCGCCGTCGGTCCTCCACACGCTCCGGGCCCGCCGGATCCCCGTGGTCATGACCCTTCACGATTATAAGCTCGTCTGCCCCACGTATCGGATGCTCCTCAACGGGCAGCCTTGCGAACGATGCCGCCGGGGCCGCTACTATCAGTGTTTCCTCCAGAGATGCTCCAAGAGGTCCAGGGCCAAGAGCTTCCTCAGCAGTCTGGAAATGTACCTGCACCACGATATCCTCGGGACCCAGCGGCTTGTCGATGTGTATCTCAGCCCCAGCCGGTTCCTCAAGGACAAGGTCGCGGAAATGGGTTTTAAGGAGAACGTCATCCTCCTGTTCAACGGGTTGGACCTCGACGGTCTCAGGCCTGCGGCAACTCCGGGGCAAAAACGCCTGGTCTATTTCGGCCGGCTCGCGCCGGAAAAGGGCCTGCACACCCTCCTCTCGGCCCTCAAAGACACGAAGGTCCCGTGTCTCATCATCGGGGAGGGCCCGCTCCGTCCCGAGCTCGAGCGTCGCGCCCGCCGCGAATCCTTGACTCACGTTTCGTTTTGCGGTTATCTCCCTCCCATGGATTTGAAGCGTGAGGTCGGAAGGTCGCGCGGCGTCGTCGTGCCCTCCGTCTGGTACGAGAACAACCCTTACAACGTCCTGGAGGCCTTCGGGCTGGGACGGCCCGTCATCGCCTCCCGGGTCGGCGGCTTGCCCGAGCTCGTCCGGGACGGGCGCACCGGCTGGACGTTCACGCCGGGGAACGCTGAAGAGCTGCGAAGCCGGATGGAATCGCTCGTCGAAGACCCCGCTCGCGCGCTCGAAATGGGTCGGAATGCCCGGCGCCAGGTGGAACGGCAGAACGGGACCGGCGTTTATTACCGGGGCTTGATGGCCGCCTACCGACTCGCGCGGGAAAGGAGAGGCTGAGAGTGGAAGCCTCGATCATCACCACCTACCGCTGCCAGAACCGATGCCGGATGTGCTCCACCTGGAAATACCCCACCCGGCCGGAAGAGGAATTCAAGCCCGAGCTTCTCCAAAAACTGCTGTCGCTCGCCTTCTGCAACATCACCGGCGGCGAGCCGTTCCTCCGAGACGATATCGGCGAGGTCGTGCGCATCCTGAAGGACAAGTCCAAGCGAGTCGTCATCTCGACCAACGGCCTTCTCACCGACCGGATCCTGGCGGTCGCGACCGCCAACCCGGGGGTCGGCTTCCGGGTCAGCCTCGAGGGAATGGCCGCGGCCAATGATGAACTGCGGGGAACGCCGGGCGGCTTCGACCGGGGGCTGAAGACCCTTCAGGAGCTGAGGCGGCTGGGAATCAAGGACATCGGCTTCGGCATCACGGTCTCGGACCGGAACGCCAAAGACATGTTGGAGCTCTACCGGCTGGCCAAAGACATGGGCCTGGAGTTCGCCACGGCCGCGGTCCACAACTCTTTCTATTTCCATAAGTACGACAACGTCCTCCTCGACAAGGGCGCCGCGGCGGCCAGCTTCCAAACGCTGTGCGACGAGCTGTTGGCCACGCGGCGGGTCAAGAACTGGTTCCGGGCCTACTTCAACCACGGGCTGATCAACTACATCCAGGGCCGGCCCCGGCTCCTGCCGTGCGGGGCGGGCAAGGATATATTCTTCCTCGACCCGTGGGGCGAGGTGCTCCCCTGCAACGGCCTGGAGGAATCGGTTTGGTTCGCAAGCCTGGGGAACCTCAACAAGCACTCCTTTAAGGAGATCTGGAACTCGGATGAGGCGAAGGGCGTCCGCGGACTGGTCGCCTCGTGCCCGAAGAACTGCTGGATGATCGGCACGGCCGGCCCCGCGATGAAAAAGCACATCCTCCGGCCCGCGCTGTGGGTGGCGAGTGAAAAACTCAGACGACGGAGGAAGACCGGGTGAGGATCCGCTTCATCGGCCAGAAAGGCATCCCGGCCCGGTTCGGAGGGGTCGAATCCCATGTGGAGTCCCTGGCCGGGGAGCTGGCCGCCCGCGGCCACGACGTCGCGGTTTACGTCCGGCCGTGGTACACGCCCCGGGAGCTCAAGACGTACCTGGGGGTGAGGCTCATCCGCTTGCCGACCCTCAACACCAAGCATGGAGACGCGGCCGTCCACTCCTTCCTCTGCTCGGTCCAGGCCATCTTTTCCGATGCGGGCATCATTCATTACCATGCCATCGGGCCGGCTTTTTTTTCAATTATACCGCGGCTTTTCGGCAAAAAAGTGGTCGTCACCGTTCACCGTCTCGATTGGGAGGCGGCCAAATGGGGTCCCGTGGCCAGGCTTCTGCTCAAGGCCGGGGAGTATGTCTCGGTCAAAGTCCCCCACCGGACCATCGTCGTCTCCGCAGAACTGCAAGCGCACATCCGGAAAAAATACGGCAAAGAAACCGTTCATATCGCTCACGGCCGGTCGAAGGTCGAGCCGGCGGCGCCCCGAACGATCACCAGAAAATATTCCCTACGGGGCCGGGATTACATCCTTTTCCTGGGCCGCTTCTCTCCGGAGAAGCGGGTGGACTGGCTCCTCGATTCCTACCGTGAGATGAAAAAGTCCTGCCCCAGGGCCCGCGGCGTGAAGCTCGTCCTGGCCGGCGGGTCGAGCGCGACCGACGACTATGTCCGGAAGCTGACAAGATCGGGCGGCGACGACCCGGACATCATTTTCACGGGTTATGTCACGGGCCGCGAAAAATCCGAACTGTTGACCAACGCCCTCCTCTTCGTCCTCCCGTCGTCCCTGGAGGGTTCGCCGGTGGCCCTGCTTGAGGCCTTCGGTCACGGCCTGTGCTGCCTGGCGAGCGACATCCCGCCCCACCGGGAGGCCATCCGGCCGGGCGAAGACGGCCTGCTCTTCAAGCACAGCGACCGGGCCGACCTGACCCGGAAGATGACCCAGCTTATCTCCGACCGCGCCCTGCGGCAAAGGCTCGGCCGGGCGGCCAAAGCCAAGGTCAGCCGGGCGCCGGGGTGGAAAGAGGTCGCCCGCCGGCACGAAATGCTCTATAATGAAATCGTACCGGAGGCGGCCCGCCCTAAAAAAAGGCGGCCGGCTTGACCTGAGCGGCCTCGCCAGGCCGGCGGAGTGGAGAGTTTAGCGTGGTTGGCATTTTGTCTGATTCCCACGACAACATCTATAAGGTCCGACGGGCGGCGGAGCTTTTCCGCAGCCTGAGCTGCAACCTCGTCATCCATGCGGGCGACTTCATCGCGCCTTTTGCCGCCCAGGAACTCGAAGCGGCCGGCTGCCCGGTCAAGGCGGTCTTCGGCAACTGCGACGGTGAACGCGACGGCCTGAAAAAACACATCGGGTCCTTCGGTGAGATCGCGGACGCGCCCCTGGTCTTCGACTGGGAAGAGATGCGTTTTCTCCTGACCCATCTCGAGGGCCGCGTTGAAAAGGACCTGGCGAGCCAGGCCTACGACGTCGTTATCTTCGGTCATACCCACACCCCCGTCATCCGCACCGTGGGGAAAACGACCCTGATCAACCCGGGGGAAGCCGGGGGCTGGTTGAGCGGCAAGTGCACCGCGGCCCTGTTCGACCCGGTCTCGGGCAACGCGGAGATCGTGAGCCTGGGTTGAGGGCTAAGGAAATACGATCATGCCGCGAGGGTTCGAACGTCGCCAAAAGCCTTTCTGGCAGCAAAAAAGCAGGCCCCTGCCTCCCCGCGGCAAGCCCGCCGTGACACCCGGCGGAAACCGGCCCCCCGGGAAAAAGGGCCGCGGCCTTAAGAAACCGACCGGGGCCTGATCCCCGCCCATATCAAGATTGCATAAAAAACGCTCCTATAATATACTTTGTATTTCATTTACGGGCTTTTCTTCGTAAATTGAATTATTCCAATGGGTTAGGTAGGAGAAGTGTTCATGAAAAACGTCCTTATCCTGGGAGCGGCCGGCCGCGACTTTCATAACTTCAACGTCGTTTACCGAGATAACCCGAACTACAATGTCGTGGCCTTCACGGCGACACAGATCCCTGATATCGCCGGCCGAAAATACCCGGCGGCGCTGGCCGGCAAGCTCTATCCCAAGGGCATCCCCATCTACGACGAAGCCGAGATGACCGCTCTCATCAAGAAGCTCAAGGTCGATGAGGTCGTCTTCGCCTACAGCGACGTCAAACACGAGACCGTCATGAACCGGGCCTCCCAGGCCATGGCCGCGGGCGCCAATTTCACCCTCCTCGGGCCCCGGGACACCATGATCCCGAGCAAGAAACCGGTCCTGTCGGTCTGCGCGGTGCGCACCGGCGCGGGCAAGAGCCAGACCAGCCGCAAAGCGGCCCTGATCCTCAAGAAAAAGGGCCGGAAGGTCGTGGTCATCCGCCATCCCATGCCCTACGGCGACCTGGTCGCGCAGAAGGTCGAGCGCTTCGGCACCTACGAGGACCTGAAAAAGTTCAAGTGCACCATCGAAGAACGAGAAGAATACGAACCCCATATCAAGGAAGGCATCGTCGTCTACGCCGGCGTGGACTACGGCGCCATCCTGGAAGAGGCTGAAAAGGAAGCCGATGTCATCCTCTGGGACGGCGGCAACAACGACTTCTCCTTCTACAAGTCCGACCTGGAGATCGTCGTGGCCGACCCGTTCCGGGCCGGGCACGAGCTTCTCTACCATCCGGGCGAGACCAACTTCCGCCGGGCCGATGTCATCGTCATCAACAAAATGAACACGGCTCCCAAGGAAGGCATCCAGACGGTCATGGCCAACATCAAGGCCTATAACCCCAAGGCCACGGTCATCAAGGCCAACTCCAAGATCATCGTCGCGGACGGCGAGCAGATCCGCGGCAAGCGGGTCCTGGTCGTCGAGGACGGCCCGACCCTGACTCACGGCGGGATGACCTTAGGGGCCGGCATCAAGGCCGCCGAGATGTACGGGGCCAAGGAGATCATCGACCCCCGGCCCTACGCCGTGGGCAGCATCAAGGACACCTTCAAGAAGTACGGCCATCTGGACCGGGTCCTGCCGGCCATGGGCTACGGCGACAAGCAGACCAAGGAACTCAACGCCACCATCAACAAGATCAAGTGCGACCTGGTGGTCAGCGCCACGCCCATCGACCTCAGCAAGCTGATCAAGACCGACAAGAAGCTCCTGGTCGTGGGCTACGAGCTGGATGAGATCGGCAAACCCGACCTGGCGGAGGTCCTGAAGAAGTTCTGATGAAGCAGAAGATCGCCCTCATCGCCTTCGGCGGCAACGCCCTCCTGCCCGACAGCCAGAGGGGTCTGCAGGACGAGCAGATGCGCCACGCCCAGAAGGCCGCCGAGCTCATGGCCCACATCGTCCAGAAGGGCTACGAGCTGATCATCGTCCACGGCAACGGCCCGCAGGTCGGCAACCT
>Ga0315281_10011916_pt1 | contig 11874 bp, 10 predicted proteins | sample YL17G07_0_MG_FD_204540 | JGI IMG/M metagenome (GOLD analysis project Ga0315281, IMG submission 204540) | Sediment microbial communities from Yellowstone Lake, YNP, Wyoming, USA - YL17G07_0 | ecosystem: Environmental > Aquatic > Freshwater > Lake > Sediment | place: USA: Wyoming | collected... | reverse complement strand
CGTGCCGACGTTGGTGAACACGGACGTCACCATGACGCTGAGGTCCGGGTCCAGCGCGTCCGGCGTGTCCCCCGGGGAGTTGGCGTCCGCCTTGGGCGGCGAATAGCGCCAGGCAAGGCTGGGCGCATAGGGGTCGGTGACGTCGACCGCCAGGATGTTGCGCGGCCGTATGGTGCCGTAGTTGATCAGCAGCCGCCCGTCCGGTGTCTTGTGCCAATTGGGCGAGGCCAGTCCGACGAAGCCCTCGCCCGGGTTGGTGAAGCGCGACAGCAATTCCCCCGTCCTCGCCTGCAGGATGTAGAGATAGCCCGCGCCGCTGGTGACGTACAGGATGCCGTCCTTGTACACGGGCGCGGAGCGGGCGGCTGCCATGCTGTTGAACTGCCAAAGCTTCTCGCCGGTCACACCGTCGAACGCGTAGACGGACGCGAAACCCGCGCCGCGGTCGTGCGGCAGGTTGTTGTTGAAGCGCACCACGTTTTCCAGATTGAACACGCTGTCGCCCGTAGTGACGAAAACCACCGGGCGGCCGTCGATTTGCTCCACCAGGGTTTGCCCCATGCCGGCGACGTTGTCCAGCTTCGCGCGCCAGATGGGCTTGCCGTTGGCGGCATCCACCGCGAAGAACTCGCCGTTGCTCAACTGGGCATACACGATGCCCTGGGCCACCGTGACCCCCATGGTATTGCCCAGCCATTGCGCGACGTTCGCCATGAAGTCCTGGCCGTCATCGTTGGCATAATACTTCGCGCTCTTCACCACCCGCGCGAATTCTTCGCCGGTCAGCGGAGTCGACCAGAACACGCCCTCCTTCAAAAAGGCCGGGGCATCGTCGGGAACGGGGAATACCGTGTCGTGGCGCTGGTTGTGCCCGAGCTGGCCCCAGCTTTGCGGAAAGGCGGCGCGGGCGCGCGCGTCGTTATAGGTCGCGGGCGCGCCGAACTCCAGGGGTTGCAGACCCTGCGGGACGCCGCAATTGAAAACCTGCGGCGTGTTCAGGATGCCCGGGGTGCAGGGAGGCAGTTCTGCCGCCGTGCACAGTTGCATCGACGCGAAAATCCCGATGACCGGCAGCAAAGCCCTTGAACCTGTGCGGGCGTAGCGGCCCAGTTTGGCGACCAACCTGCAGCGTCTCTCTGTCATTTTTTCTCTCCCCGGTTATGTTTTGAATTTTTTCATGTGCCTGAAGACGTGCGCACACCGCTTCACGGTCTTCCTGGAACCGGAGCAGAGCTTAATACGGGAGCATGTCGCCAGACAAGCCGCCCTCGTGCGAGTTCATGCCGACAGCGTATGTGTCGCGCTCGATTCCACGCCAGCACGTGCGGGGAGTGTCTGGCCACCGGCGGCCATTGCCCCTCGGGTAGCCCGCGATAGCCGTAGAGCCAGTGTCCCGTGTGGCGAAGAAAAGGGCATGCCACAGGCAGCAGCGAGGTGAACGGAAACCCTTTTGGAAAACCGGTTATGCGAACGCCCGGAGCGACTTATAATCAGGCAGACACCTCCCGAAACAGCCGCACACATTCCCAGGAAACCGTCATGAACCAGGACACTTTCGAACCCAGGAACGAGCTGGAGCACAAGCTTTTGGCTGCCATGTCCGGCGGGCTTTCCAGCGACGCGTTCATGCGCGAACTGATGGCCGCGCAGGTCTTCATGCCGGTGCGGGACGACAAGGACAGCGGTATCAAGGGCTTCCAGCACACCATGCGCGCCACGCCGCTGGTGGTGCAGGACGGCTCCGGCGCCAATATCCTGGTCACTTTCACCAGTCCGGAACGCGCCAGGGATTTTCTGGCGGACTACCCCGGCTTCGGCGGCGGCCTGCTGACCGAGGTCACCTGGATACTGGAAAGAATGGAGCCCGGCTTCGCCATCTCCCTGAACCCGGGTCTCGAAGCCGGCATCGACGTCGAGCCGGAAATCGTCGCGCAGATGCTCGAACTCATGGCGGCCGGGGCGGCGAAGAACTGATGGGTCGGCAAGCGTGGCGGTGTGCAAGCCTCCCGACAGGCCGAGCCGGCGCTGCAACGCTGTTGCTGTGCATGCCCTTGATGGGCTGCGGCATTGTGAGCGGCGCCGTCGCCACCGTCGGCGCCGCGGCTTCGGTCGCGGCGACCGCAGTTTCCGTCACGGCAACGGTGGTCAAGACGACCGTAAACGTCGGCGGCGCAGTTGCGGAGAAAGTGCTGGCTACGAAGAGCGACGCCGCTGCAACCCAGGCGGGCCACTAACCCGCTGTCAGAGGAATCGTGACCGTGGCGTTCAGCCCGCCGCCATCGCGTGGTTCCAGCCGCAATTCGCCGCCGTGCAAGCGGGCCGCGCGCTCGACGATGGCCAGCCCCAGCCCGGAACCGGCACTGCTGCGCGCGGCGTCCAGCCTCACGAAGGGCCGCACGGCCGCTTCCATGCGATCCGGCGGTATGCCCGGTCCGCGGTCCTGCACCGCGAACCTCACGCAGGGCCGGCCCTGCCACTCTTCGGTTCCCAGTTGCAGGACGACATCGCCGCCGCCGTGTTTGATCGCGTTGTCGAGCAGGTTGGCGAGTGCGCGCTTCAGCAGCAGCGGCCGCACCATTGCGGGCGGCAGTTCGGCCAGCTCCAGCCTCAATCCCCCGGCATGGCCGGCGTAGGGCGCCGCCGCGGCTTCGGCGAGCGCCTTCAGGCCGGTCGCCACAGCCGGCTCCTGCTCGCCCAGCCGGGCGTAGTCGAGGAACTGGCCCACCACGCCATCCATCTGCTCCACGTCGTTGATGACGCCCGCGCGCGTCGTTTCGTCGTCTATGAACTCCGCCGCCAGCCGCAGCCGCGTGAGCGGCGTGCGCAGGTCGTGGGAGATGCCGGCCAGCACCAGGGAGCGTTCGCGTTCGGTGGCGGCCAGGTCGGCGGACATCTGGTTGAAGGCGCGGGCGACGGCGATGGTCTCTTCGGCGCCCGATTCGGCGATGGGCGGCGGCGTCTCTCCCTGGCCGATGGTGCGTGCCGCGCCGACGACTTCGCGCAGCGGTTTGCCCACCTGGCGCGCGATCAGGGCGCCGCCCGCCAGCGCCAGCGCCAGCACCAGGGCGCTCCAGCCCAGCCACTGCCAGGGACGCGGCTGCTCGACGCGCTCGCGCGGCATCATCACCCAGAATTCCTGGTCGCCGATAAGGAAGCTCACCCAGAAGCCTTCCAGGCCGTTGCGAACGGCGGCAAAGCGCGTTTCCGCGCCGAGCTTTCGGCGTACTTCCGCCGTCATGCGGCGGCTGACGGCGTCGTCGTAGGCCAGCGGCGCAAGCCTGTCGCCGCTCTCGGAAAGAAACACGCGGATGCCCTCCGACTCGGCCATTTCCGCCAGCAGGGCCGGGCGCAGCGACGGGTCGGCGGAAAGCACGGCGGCGCGCGTGAGGTTTACCACCGCGACCACCATCTGCGCCAGTTGCTGCGCGCGCGGCCCGCGTTCGGTCTGGCGGAAAAGCACGGCGCTCGCCCCCAGCGACACCACGATGAGCAAGGCGATCAGCAGAAAGGCGCGGACGCCGAGGCTGCGCGGCAGCAGGGTCATGCCTCGCCGCCGTCCGGCACGAACACGTAGCCGTGGCCCCACACGGTCTGGATATAGCGCGGCTTGGCCGCATCGGGCTCGATCAGCTTGCGCAGCCTGGAGACCTGCACGTCGATGGTGCGGTCGAAGGCGTCGTGGTCGCGCCCGCGCGCCAGCTCCATCAGGCGGTCGCGCGACAGCGGCTGGCGCGGGTGGCTGACCAGCGCCTTGAGCAGCGCGAATTCGCCGCTGGTGAGCGCGATGCACGCGCCGTCGCGGGACAGCGTGCGGGTGCCGAGGTCGAGGCGGCAGGCGCCGAAGCTGACCGCACTCTCCACGGCCGCCGGCGCACCGGGAAGCGGGGTGCGCTGGCGGCGCAGGATGGCGTTGATGCGCGCCACCAGTTCGCGCGGATTGAAGGGCTTGGCCAGGTAGTCGTCGGCACCCATTTCCAGCCCGACGATGCGGTCGATCTCGTCGCCCCTGGCGGTGAGCAGGATCACCGGCGTGGTCTCGCCGGTGCCGCGCGCGCGGCGCAGGATGGACAGCCCGTCTTCGCCCGGCAGCATGAGGTCCAGCACCCACAGGTCGAAGCGCCCGCGGTCGAGCAGCTGCGCCATCTCGCGCCCGTCGGCGGCGGCCTTCACCGCGAAGCCCTGCTCCGCGAGGTAGCGCAGCAACAGCTCGCGGATGCGGGCGTCGTCGTCGATGAGGAGGATGCGGGCTGGGGTGTTCATGGCGCTATCTTAATCGGCAGAATGGGGAAAACTGTAAAGAATTTTTGCACCAACCGCTTGCCGCAACAATTTGTTACAAATGCCCTTGTTCGGCACACAGGTTGTTTACAATTCGGCCCTACGATGGCACCAACGCTTGAAGCAAACCAGGCGGAGTCCAACCTCGTTGAACAAGGAGAACATCATGAACACCGTGAAAAAAGCACTCGTGACCCTCATCGGACTCACCTTTGCCGCTGTCGCCGCCAGCCCCGCGCTGGCCGGGCCGCACGATCCCCGCGTCAACGCCCGCCAGCACCACCAGCACGACCGGGTCAAGCAGGGCGTGCGCTCCGGCGCGCTCACCCGCGATGAAACCAAACAACTCGCTGCGGAGCAGCGCGCCATCCGCAAGGAAGAGCGCCTGTACAAATCCGACGGCGTGCTGACCAAAGATGAGCGCCGCGATCTGCGCCAGGACCAGAACGCCGCGAGCAAAAACATCTACAACGAAAAGCACGACGCGGAGCATCGCTAGTGGCCTGCCCCCCCGGGGCTTTTCCCGCAACGCGAAGGCCCCGTCGAAAGCCGCTTGCCGGCATGGAAAGCAACATGAGACGGTCGTATCGAAACCAGTTGCTGTCCGCCCTGGCCGCCGGCTTCCTGCTGTTGTGCCCGCCGGCTTGCGCCGAATGGTTGGCCGTCGAGCGGTCTGTGGAAACTGCACCCGGGCAGCGCGAAGCGTTGAAGCAGAAGCTGCGCGCAAGGGCCGAGAGCATGACGCCCGGGGAACGCGCGGAGAAGCGCGAGGCCATACGCGAGCGCTGGGGGCGCATGAGCCCGGATGAGCGCGAAAGCGTGAAGCAGAGGCTGCGCCAGAACTGGCAGGACATGCCGGCCGGGGAGCGCGAGGCCAAGCGCCGCCAGTTGCGCGAGCGCTGGCAAAACATGAGTCCTGAGGAGCGCCAGCGTTTGCGCCGCGATTTCGGGGTCGGGCAGACTCCCGGGGGGCAGGCGGACCGCTGAGGCAAGGGATTGCAGCGCCCGCTTCCAGCCGGCTACCGGCGCTTGCCTTCCGGCTTCCGCCGCGCGCATAATCGCCGAACCATTCTGCAAACGGCGCGCAATTCGAGCCCTGAGCCTATTCATCCCCCCGTGCCCAACCCTCTCGACCAAACCCGAATACATCGCTGGCAGCACAGCCCGCCCATGCCGGACGCGCTGCTTTCCCAGCTCGGGCGCTACCAGGTGATCTCCACGCTGGGCACGGGAAGCATGGGAACAGTCTATCTCGCCCTGGATCCCCTCATCGGCAGAACCGTAGCGGTCAAGGTCATTCAGCGCGACCGATACGCCGACCAGAGCGAACCGTTCGAAAGTTCATTCCGGCGGGAAGTCCAGGCCATCGGCCAACTCGGGCATCCCAACATCGTCACCATCCACGATGCCGAATTGACCGACACGGCAGCCTACTTCGCCATGGAATATATCAAGGGGGAAACGCTGAGAAAGCTGCTGGATGCCGGCATCAGGCTGCCGCTCGACCACGTCAGAAACATCATTGGCCAAGTGGCGGAAGGCCTTCAGCATGCGCACCGGAACAACATCGTGCATTGCGACATCAAGCCGGCCAACATTATTGTGGCGCCGAACGGGACCGTCAAAATCATGGATTTCGGCATCGCCCTGTCGCCCTCGCCGGACGCTGCCCTCGAATCCTTTCAACTGGGCACCCCGCGCTATATGTCGCCGGAGCAGTTTCTCAACCTCCCGCCGGACAACCGCGTCGACATCTACGCGCTGGGAGCGGTGCTGTACGAACTGCTGACGGGGCGGCCTCCCTTCGACGCCGAATCGCTGCCGGCGCTGCGCGACAAGATACTGCACCAGGATCCCACGCCGCCCTCCAGGCTCAATCCGCACCTGAACGCCGGCTATGACCGCATCGTCGCCCGCGCCTTGAGCAAATCCCCCGAGGCGCGCTATCAGGATGTCCGCGAACTGGCGATGGACGTCATGCGTGCAGCCAAGCCGGGCCTGACATGGAGCAAGGCCCAGTACGACCTGGAAACCATCTCCGTGAAACAGCTGTTGAACCGGCTTCTGAAATCCGTTTGGCTGTTCAAGGGGTTTCGCATGGACGAAATGGTGGAATGCCTGCTTCATACGGAAAAAACCGTTGCCTTTCCCGATCAGGAAATCATCCGTGAAGGCAGCCTTGGAGAATTCGTCTACATCCTGGTTGCCGGGCGCGTCGCCGTAGTCAAGGAGATTGCGGGCGGCACCCGGCAGGTTCTGGCCAGGCTCGAACCGGGACAGAGCTTTGGCGAAATGTCGCTGGTGGAAAACAGCCCCTGCTCCGCCTCGGTTCGAGCCCTGGAGGAATGTACCCTGCTGCGCATCAGCCAGGCGGATTTCTGGAAAATGCCCGGCGTCAGCGCCAAACTCTACAAGAACATTGCCGGACTGTTGTCCTCGCGATTGCGCCAAAGCAACGAGTTGCTGTCGATGGTCATGGAGAAGTAAAGAACAGGCCCGCACTGCCCACTGGCGGCGCGTAGCCGGTCTTGTGGCAAGCCCGGTTAAAGAAAAAGCGCTTCGCTGCCGATACCCTTATACCGCCCGATTTGCCGGGCGGACCCATTGCTTCACGATAAAGGAGACGCAAATGGCCTTGCCGACGGATCGCTACGTGATCACCAGTCTGCAGGAGGACGGCAGGAAACTGCGCCCCGGCGACTGGATCGAGCGGATTGCATGTTCGCTGGCGAGTTTTGACGAAAGCCGCCGCCTGCATTATTCGGCGAGCGTTCAGCCGTGCGTGATAGACGGCGAGAAGTGCCTGGTGGTGGCGCGCGGCTTGGAACAGGCAGACCCACAGGCCTATGAATTCGTGATGGAGTTTGCCAGAAGCAACAAGCTCAGCGTACAGCCGGATCGTCGCGTGGGCGAACGCGCTCTGCCGTGTGTACCGCCCCCCGCTGACGCCGCCTAGACACCAATCCGCCCGCAAACGCCACAGCGCGGCTCAGGCGTCGACTTCCTCGCCCCAGATCAGCGCCTTGACGTGCGCAATGTTGACTTCGTCGGCGGTGATGCCGCAAACAGCAGCGTACTTTGCGATCCGATCCTGGTCGAAGTCTTCGCAGGCGATGGCGAGTTTCAGATAGGGTGCATAAGGGCCTTCGCCGTGTATCAATGCGTCGACCACCGCTTGCGGCAGGTTGAGGCGCGCGACGGCTTGCGTCATCGGTACGTTGAGCAGGGCGTCCAGCAGCGAAAAAATCCCCACAATGAACAGGCTGCCGTGTTCGGCGGCTGGCAGCCCCTTTTGCCCGAGCGTCTCCGTGAAACGTCCCCGCACCAGCGCGTTCTTCAGCAGCGCGCTCATCCGCGCATCGGGTTTTCCCGTGGTGAACAGCAGCAGCGTCAACCAGCGGTAGAGCTGGTCGTAGCCCAGCAGCACCAGTACGTGCCCGATGGAACGGATCTTCTGCTGCAAGCCGTTGACCGGCGAGTTGATGTAGTTGAGCAGTTTGTACGAGAGACCGGGGTCGAGCTTGACCTTTTCTTCGAGCTCGGAAAGTTCTGCACGGTTCATCACCAGATTGAGCAGTTCCATCACACGGATGCGGCTGCTGTCCAGGCGGTGCGGCGTCGCCGGCTGCATCCGGGTGAAATGGTAGCCCTCGAAATAGTCGAACGAAAGCCGGCGGTAGGCGTGGAACGCATCGTCCGTTTCCACGTTTTTTGCAATCAGCTGAGGCGAGGCCTTGCCGAGTATTTCCTGCACGCGGTCGTTGAGCGCGAGGGCGTCGTAGCGGCTGGTGTCGATGCTGACGTAGCGGCAAATCTTCAGGAACGGCTCCCATTCCGGCCTGTACTCGAAATCCTCGAGGGCCAGGGGAATGCCCTGTTCCGCAAGCAGCTTGCAGCGTTCCAGCAGGTGTTCATCCGCGCCGGGTTCCAGTTTGAGTCCGACGACGATTTTCTGTTTCGGCAGCTGCTCGACCAGCGGGTTGTCGAACGTGGCGGCGGCGAGGCTGATGAAAACCAGCTTGTTCCCCAGCGCCCGCTGAAAATCCAGGTCGATCACGCTGATCAGCAGCATCTCGTCCTGCATTTGCTGAACGGTGTCGGGATTGGACCACGGCGAACCCGTGCCGGTGTGGCGCAGCTTCAGTTCGTAGCCGATCATGCGGTAGTTGGCGTCCAGCAGCGGTTGGCGGCCGAGAAACCGTTGCAGCGTCTCCATGGCCTTGCCTTCCGTGCCATCGTCGGCCGCGAGCGGCTCGTGTGCAGGCAGCGGTGGCGGTGGCGCCACCGCCGTGCCGCCGTTATGGCCGGCTGCGGGGGTGGTGAGGAACTTCAGATATTTTTCCAGCATCGGCGGTCTCTCGGCATGGGTGTTTCCAGCGCATCACTCAGTCGACAAAGTACCCTGCTTCAGGCGGTCCATCAAGTTGTCCACGGCGCGGTCCACCAGTGCCGCATTGTCTATCAGATGCGCCTCGCCGTTGCGGAATTTGGCAGCCAGCACGGCCGGCGTAATCACCAGGCCTCTTGCGCCCAGACGGTTGGTGAACAGGTAAAGCCCTTTCAGCGGGCTGACCCAGGCGAGCTTGGCGCGCGCCATGGTGCCGTCTTCCTGCGCGTGTTCGATCCAGGTGCCCCGCTTCAGTTGCCGCACCTGGGTGTCGTATTGGTCGCCGTCGGGTTCGTCCTCACCCTGCCAGCCGACCGGTTCCAGCGAGAGCTCTGCCACCTCGCCGCCGTTTACGGACCAGCTGCTGCTGGCTTGCGCAATCTCCTCAACCACATGGGGATCGGTCGCTTCGGTTTCGGGCGCGGCGGGGATTTCGACGAAGCCCCCCTGCGCGCCGACCGTTTCGGTCAGTGTCGGAATGCCGTCGTCCATGCTTTCCGCGTCGAACCGGGCGGCGCGCTGCAGGGCGGCCTCTGCCGGTGTTTCGCCGGAAATGGCGGAAGGCTGCAACCCGGCCCTGACCGCCTCCGAATGATGTTCGATCAGCCTGGCGAAGAATTCATCGCGCTCGTTCTCGGCCATGCCTATGGAACGCATCCCATCCTGAAGCCGCTTCAGCAGGGTGGGCAGGAGGGCCACCAGACGCTTGCGCTCGTCCGGGGACTTCTTCTGCAGCACGCTCCACACCAGGTCGTCCATGGTTTCAAGGGCCATCGTCCATGCCTGGCTGTCTTCGCCCGACTTGGTGTTGACGGCCGTGAGCACCTTTTTCCAGCGGAAAATCAGGAAATCGCGTATGGCTTGCGGCAGTTCGTGCTGCTGGATGCGACGGCGCACCTCGTCGTGGGACACGAGTTGCGCAATCTCCGCCCGTTCCTGATGATGAACGACCTGCGCAGTTCGTCCTGCGAGGGCAGCGGCCGCCGTCTTTTCCTGGGCCAGGTATTCAAGAAAACTCGCCAGCACCACGGCGAATATTTCCACGTTCTCGTCGAACTCGTTCAGTATGCGCTGCACCAGGTCATCGACCGTTTTGTACAGCCCGCCCTCGTGGCCCTCTGCTTCGTCCCATCCGATGGAGGCTTCCGCCAGCGTGTCGAGCAGCCGCCGCACCGGGTGATGGCGCTGGGAGAAGAAGGCCTTGTCGAGCATGGCCACCTTGAGGACCGGGATCTGCAGCCTGCCAATCAGCGCCTTCATCGCGTCCGGTATGCGCCTGTCGTCGAGTATGTAGTCGAACAGCATCGCCACGATGTCCAGCGTCATGGCATCCATGCGCCCCATGCTGCTGGCTGAAATCGACGCCTTGATGTCGCGCAGCACGTTGACGCTGCCATCCGACAACGACGCTGCGCTGAGACCACCGCCGGCATTGATTGCTCCTTCCAGGTGTCCGTGCTGCAGCCGCGTCAGCGCATTGACCACCTCGGCGTTCTGCCCGGCCGTGCCAAACTGCGCCGGGTCTCCGGCCACTGCGGCAGCCATGTTGCCGCCGGCCGGTGCCCCACCCCCGGCACCGCCCAAAGCGAGCAGCTGCTGCAGCGTGGCAAAGAGGTCCTGGCCGCCTGAAGCGGCGCCAGGCGCGCCGGTGGGCGCACTGCCTGCACTCGGCGAGATGCCCGCGGAGCTCTTTTTGATGCTTGCGCGTATCCTGGGCAGAACCTTCTTTTCCACCAGGAACTGGTTGATGTCGCGGTAGACGGTTTTGGCCTGCTCAGGCAGCTGTTTGCTGAACAACCTGACCAGCACCAGTTTCACCTTGACGGGACACCCCGATTCTTTCAGGGCTTCCAGGAACCCCGTGGCTATGGTCTCGGGGTCCAGCGGGTTGGCGCCCATTTCCAGCTCGGGGTCGTTCAGCAATACGCCCATGCGCTTCTCGATCCCGAACAGCTCCTCGCTGCACGCGCCATGGATGCTGTTGGCGAGGCTGGAGGATGCGAGCAGCTCTTCGAGGTCGTCCGGTTCGATCAGGCTCAGCTCGTCCGCCTGACCCCCGCGTGCTTCCCCAGCCGCGCGCGGGCCGCCGCGGACAGCCTGGTCGAAAGCGAGGACGAAGTGCTGCTTGAAGCCGAGGGCGATGGCTTCGCGCTTGTCGCGAAGCAGCGCCATCGATTCCATGTACAGGTTGCGCACCTCGTTGTTCGAGGTGACCTCGGCCAGACCAAACAGCTCATCCGCCCCTTTGTCCATAAGTCCCGAGAGCGCAACGGAGAGCTGTGTGGCCGCCATGCCCCTGGCTTCGTTCAGCACGGCCATGGCTGATGGGCTGGGCTGGGCACGCCGCCGGCTATATTGGTCCAGTGCCAGGACATTGCTACGCGATAAGTCTTTCATGTTTCTGTCTCCTGACAGAGGCAGGGCATTCAAGCCAGCAACAAGTGTGGACGCTGGTCGCGGGGCCAAGCTAGCCCTTTGTCGGGCGCAACTGCCTATGGGAGACGGGATACCGATGAGATACGCGAATGCAGGCGTGAAACCCTGCTTCGCGAACTTGACTCACCCAGCAATCCCGCTATCGTAGGACTCTTGCGCCCTTTAGACCGGAAACTTTGCGTCGCCACCTTTCGATGGGTTTGCCCTAAATTTAGGTGTTACCACTTTGCGCAATTGTTAGTTGCGCAGGCATGCAATACTGCCTGTATGCTTTGACAAATTGATAACACAGCTTCCGGATATTTGCAAGGGATTTTTCGGGCTGCGGGAATTTGCTCCATGGGATCAAGGGCAAACCCGATGCCGCAAAACCGGCTGGCGTCGTGGGGAGGTGTCACGACGGCCAGTCGCTGAACGGAAACGGCTTCTCTTCGTGGCGGCAGGACGGGCGCAGCGTCACGTACCCAACCCGATTCCAACCCTGCGACTCCTTATCGCACACGCCATTGCAGCCAAGTTGGCGCGGTCTCCGTGCTGCGGCATGGTGAGGAGCAATTAACCTTAAAAACTCAGTTAGCCACAGAGAACACAGAGAGCACAGAGTAAAAACAATGGGTTGCCGTATATATTGGCTTCACCCATCAGGTGCGCTGGAAAAACATGCGAAACCCGCTTCATCTCTGTGTCCTCTGTGATCTCTGTGGCTTGAACTGCGGTTTTTAGGATTAAGTAGTTAAGCAAAAATAACTTGAACAATCGAGACAGTTCCTCTA
>Ga0315281_10011915_pt1 | contig 11874 bp, 16 predicted proteins | sample YL17G07_0_MG_FD_204540 | JGI IMG/M metagenome (GOLD analysis project Ga0315281, IMG submission 204540) | Sediment microbial communities from Yellowstone Lake, YNP, Wyoming, USA - YL17G07_0 | ecosystem: Environmental > Aquatic > Freshwater > Lake > Sediment | place: USA: Wyoming | collected... | reverse complement strand
AACGATACAAGAGACTCATTGACGACACTAGTTATTCGACACAGTATAATAATGCTAAACCCGTTAGGCATGATAGGAGCGTCGTCCTAGAAGGGTTCATGGGAAGAAAGGATGTTGACGGCGTACGGCCGGCCGGCCGAAAAATGTCGTGAATGTGCTTCCAAGTGTCAATGTAGCGCTCAGGACCGTCCGGCTTCAGAGGGTCACCGTAGTACTTGACTAAGTTGTCCACTTGGTCCCAAGATTGGTTGCCGTATCTTCCAAAATTCTGGGGACCGCTCCAGGGATCTTCTCCACAAGTCATTTCCCATCCGAAACGGAGAAAAATCGGATATTGAAATGATTTTGCACTTCTCGCCCAGTCCTCTACATAGTTGTCATAGAGTCCGTCGATTATCTCTTGCAGTTTGATTGGGATGTCAGTATGACCCGTGATCTGATTCAACTTCGTGGGCTTCCAGCTTATCATGGGAACGCTACCGTCTGCAATGATCGTTTCCAGCATCTGTGAGAGGCAAAAGTACCATTGGCAGTTGTCCCAGCTGTTCAGTTCGTCCCAGGAATTGTAGACGTGATTAATCGCGAGCTTCCTCCCGACCTCGCTCTCGAAGTCTTTGACAACTTTGTCGAACTGTCCCCCAGGCCCCCACCTCCAACTTCTATTGGTCTCTCGGCCAATGTACGCTCCTAGGTAGGCACCGCCCTCTGGGATAGGTATCTCTTCGCTCGAACTGCTTTTCGCGGCAGAGAGATCGAGACCTAGGAGTATCACCAACACAAGAAGGATGGTGGTCATATGACGTCGCGGATTCAAACCGCCTGGCCAAACTTCAACTCTCTCTGGTCTAACTAAAGGCTTCTTCGGTGGCAACGATAGACAGCATAATGAGAATGACAAGAACTGTTGACGCGGAAGAACTCCTCAACTCTTGTTTTTTTGTAGCTTCTTGAAGGAAGGTATTAACACTTCTCGCGTTATCGGGTCAACTCTTGCAGCGTCTCAACCAACTTCTCCTTTCGGTCGTACATCTCCTCTTCGAATAATGAGATGAGTTTGTTGATCAGCCGCTTGTATGGAGCGACAAGATCCTGAGTGAGCAGGTACTCAATGAATTCATGCCGTAGCGTGTCCAAGGCTTTCGTCGGGTCAGCTTCGTAGATACGGATTGTTGTGCCAGTGACTTCGCCGCTCCTTGGACCGTCATTCGGTGTCCATTGGAGCTCTAGCTCCTGACCCATCTTGAACTTCTGTTTCAGATGATCCAGTTCAGTCCCTAGTCTCTGAAGAGTGTCATTGGCTTGTTTCTTGGATGTCTTGGACATCCGTCGTTCACATCCGACGGCCGGCCGTTCCGCAAGCAGCTGAAACATGACGAAGCTACCGAGAGCAAAAGCCTGAGTGACCAGAAACGCCCCAAACCAATAATCACCGACAAGCAAACCCGCGAAACGAATCAGTATAGGGTACCCTGGAAGAAACGGGTAGCGCCCATGAGCATACCCAAACATCGCGATGATCGGAAACATGAAGCTATCACCACCATTGAACAGGAAAAGCCATCTCGAACCCGCGGGAAGCAGATTCCTGTTGACCTCCAGCCAAGCAAAATGGAACCCGCTAGCAGGCGTCACCATATCGTGGTAAATCCATAGGGTTCCAACGACGCGAATCGCAATCACCACACCCAACGGGTAGCAAAACAGTCGAACCCTGTTCCACTTACGCGACCAGTAGGCGAAGACGTTCTGCCTGGCAAGACTGCTCGATGTCATCGGGGTGCCCTTCCATGCAGCCATGAAAGTTATAGCGGCAGCGCTACTTAAGTTGCGGCAACGCTCGCAATTCCGTTTTCCTTTCACACCAGTATAGGGCTGATAGACCATGCATGGACATAACGCGGTTACTCGCTCTGAGAGGGACGAAAAAGATACTTTTCACTATGGAGAAAACAGGAAAAATGAAGTACTCCGAAATCGTGAACGTTGTCGGCTACTCAACGACCACGACCAGATCTCTGAAGAGCATGGAAAAACTTGGAGTAGTGAAACGGGAGGTGCTGAATGAACCGTACAGGCCTGTAGCATACTCACTGACGGAGAAGGGGAAGAAGCTCGCAAATCTTCTGAAGGAACTCGAAAACCTATCCTAACAAAGCAAAGGCGACTAGGAAGATGTCCTGCACATTCCTTCAATCAGCGGCCATAGCACGGTCGTAGAACCCGTGAACCTCAAGCCCTACTCAACTCGCTTAGCGAAACGCATTCAGACAGCGGAGACTACGCATTAGGAACCGCAGCCGGCGAGTAATTGTAATGGGACCGCAGTACAATCGAAGCTACGTGTAACACTCTAGGGGTAGGGGCGTGTGTCTCTGTGGCTTGGAGCGCACGGCCTCGGGAAATGGAGAAAACAGCTAGAGGGCAACCTGCCTTCCAAACGGCGATTTTGGACTAACTGGCGCGTGCACTTGTCGCTGGGAACTATATAGCGAAAGCTCTAGAACTTGACATTGGCCATCTTCGCTTGTTCGAGGCCTCTCATGAGTGCGTCGATGTCCTTGGTTTTTATCTCCATTTCCACGGTCATTCCGGCGGCTAGCGCCCCGCCTTGTTCTCCGCCGCCTTCCCCTCGTTCAAAGGTTAGCGCTAGAGATTTGGATATCCTGCCCTCTTTGGTTATGCTCAGAATCTTGTCGAACGGGTAATCGTTACCTGCGCAGTAAATCGCCTTGTTTGTGATGACCAGTGTTCCTTCTGCCTTCGATTTTCTCGTTTTATCCCTTCCAAATGCTATGTATCCAACCGGGCCTAGAACCAACCAGCTGGCCACTTTTGCGCCAGCGCCCTTGTGTTTGGTGCGTTTTACGATTAGTTCTCCTTCCCCTTTGAAGTATGACTTCTCCTCGGCGCCGGTGGGGGTGGGTGCAATGGTGGGCGAGGATGATCCACCAATAGGCGCAGCACAATTTGCGCAAAACTTGGCTGTTGGTTCGATTTCCTTCCCGCAGTTAGAGCAGAATGGCATGTTATGCTTTCACCTCCACGCCGTGCAAGCGCGAGTACGTCTGGGCAGGCCTGCTCCTTCGCACTGCAACAAGCCCTAGTGTTAACGCCGCGACTAAGGCTGTGAGTGGCAGGGGAAATTCGAGGATACTTGCGTACTGGTTGCTTTGCGTGTCAAGCGACCAAGATGCGGCCTGGTTGCTCCGCGTGACGCTCAAGAGTGTAAGTTTGAAGCTTTGTTGGCTGTGGGGTTGAATGGTGGTGGGGTCGGTGTATGTGAAGGCCACGTGGACCACGCGGCCATCACTCCCGTAATAGGTGGCCACCACCTTCGTGAACTCGCTAATAGTATCACCGTTGTTCTTGACTTCGCCCAGTATTTCTAGGTACCCAAGGCTGTCCTTGGATGAACTGGTGTTGATGATCTCGAGGGCTGTGGTTAAAGGCGTGGCTTCCTGGAACTCCAACGCTAGTGTATAGCTGCGAATCATGGCCGACTTTCCAGTGTCTAATTCCAAGATGTCGAAGCCTGAGGCGATGCTTGGGGCGACGCGGTCGAGCTCGGTGTAGGTGAACGAGGTGTCGACAACGGTACCACTCTGGTCTTTGAAGGTGGCGGCGGTCCGAACGAATTGGAGCCATACATCGCCGGTGTTCTTCACTTCTCCAACCACATGGTAGTAGCCTGTTTCATCAATGAAACTGCTATCATTCTGGATCGTAGCGTTTGGAGAAGCCACTACATGGGGCAGCGCGAACAGGAACAGTAAGACCAAGGCCACAGGGATGAACTTCCTCATTTGGTTCACCAACCTTCCTAGGCTAATTCTCTACATATCGTTAGCATATATGGATTACATATGCTCCATTCAGTTTGTAGCCTTTTCGCTCCTCCTGACATTGAGGTCGAGTTCTTGGTGGAGCGTTACGTGAATGTCAAGGTTCCAGAGCAACTTTCAAAGGAGATCGACAGGCTGGTCGAGAAGAAGCTTCTAGGCTACCGGAGCCGAGCAGAGTTTATCGCAGAAGCAATACGAGAAAAACTCGCAGCAGTCAAAAGGTTCGAGAAACCTTAGAAGGACAGTCAAGAAGCGCAGCGGCTATGGGCACACTTGATCTCCTACGGCCACACAGCCGGAATATGGATTCGTATAGTTATGAAAGCCAAGTACTTTCGCTCTTCTCCCTGACCTTTCGATTCCACTTTTCTTGATGTCTGAGCCCTAGGCTGGTTCTCCCTTTCTGCCTTAAGTGACGGCCGGCCGTAGAATATTGAGTGTTGGCTTCCCTCTCATCATGTAGCTTGTCCATGCCAGTCCCGGTCCCCAATCCATTCTTAGGCCTCTTGCCCCTTCAGTCTTAACCAAGGGGTCCTCCGATGGCGGGCCATATGCCTCGGTTTCAGTGATCATTCCACTCATTATCATGCGCTCATTCATCTCCCTAACCAAGAATTTTCCAAGGAGGTCTCTCGCGACTGGTACAGGATGCCGTGAGTAGAAACTTCTTGGAAGAATGTGTGGAAATTCATAGTTCATGATGTTTTCGCTTCCGAAGTTTGTTCAGCAGAAGCTGGAGTCTCGAACCTATCTACATTGAAGCATATGTTTGACAATAGAAATCGGCTTAACCTCACACTTCCAAATTCAGAATTGGAGGTCTGTTGAATGAAATCGTTTGGTGAGGTTGTGCCGGAGAAGAAGAGCTTCAATGTGGATGCGAAAGTCCCATTCGCTGATCTGGTGGACAAGAGCTTCGTCGTTCTTGACTATGAACTGTTTCCTTCAAAGTTCGAAGGCTGCGACAAATTCGCTGTGATATTGGTCAAACAGAACGGCGGCCAGGAAGTTACGACGACTAGCTCAAGAGTGATAATGGATCAGCTTGAGAAGTTGAAGAAGGATCTGCCCGTGAAGGTTAAGTTGGAGAGAAGGAACAAGTATTTCACGTTCAGCTAGGATGAGACTTTACCCACTCAGGTGGATATTCGGATAAGGCCTATTCCAGTGGTGGCGTCCGCTAGTAAGGCAGTTCCATTTTGGCAGACAGAACGATGCCGCTAAATCGTCATCTCAAACGGTTGGCGTTGTCGAGGGCTCGGCAGTCGTAGGCGGACTTGGAGCTTCCGTCGGAGGTGGGGATGTTGGTGTTGGCGGCGGCGTTTCAGTAGGTGGAACCGCGGTGGTCGGAGCTGGTGGTGGGGGCCCCTCTTTTTTCTTCACCTTTCTCCTAGCTCTTTTCTTCTTCCCTTTCCTCTTCATCTTCTTGGGCAAGATTTCACCTCGCTATATGTCATGGCAGATTGCAGATAAGGCTTTGATCTTTCACGCGTAGTCGAGCAGAGTTGTCCTTTTCTTGACGGCTTTGACTCCACTCGTTCTGACCCTATCGAGGATTGAGTGCATTCGTTTCTCTTTTCGTAGGCTGCTCCAGTAGTAGGCTTCATCAACCGTGTCCTCAGCCATTAACACGGTGACTTTTCCAATCCGGGTTCTGCCGGTTCTTCCGCGGCGTTGTATGGTGCGTATCTCTGATGGGACTGCTTCATAGAAAATCACGTGATCCACATCGGGCACGTGGAGGCCTTCCTCGCCTATGCTGGTTGTCACGAGCACGTTATACCCGCCAGACTTGAACTTGTCCAGGATCTCAACCTGTTCCTTCTGGGTTAGGCCTTTACTGGACTCGTCACGGGTCGCTTGACCTACAAAGCGCACTGGCTTAATGTCTTCATGATTCAGCGCGGTTACGATACGGTCGACTGTGTCACGGTATTGCGTGAACACTATGATCCGTGCCGTTGGATTCGACTTTAGTTGCTCTGAAACTAGGCTGGAAACAACTGCGAATTTGGGATGAGCCTCATTGATATGAGATGTGAGTTCTGCGGCTCGTTGGATTCTTTCATCCTTGAGAAGGCTTTTCACAGTTCTTTTCGGGTTCTCTGACATGCGAGCCAAGTAGGCCTTTAGGTTCTCGATGCCCTGAGTCTCTAGCAATTCTATTCCATGAAGGATCGAGATCGCTTGGGATTGAAGTGTGAGAGCAGCGAATATGTAGCCTGAACGACTCTTCCTTAGTCTCGTGATAAGTTTCTGTCTGAGTTCTAACAGCAGCTTCTTCGGGACCACTGGAATATCTGGCAGGACTTTCATGGATTTCAATTTTGCAAGCTTCTCATCGTAGACCTCTCTGAGAAGGCAGCTAATCGCGTTGTAGCTGTCAGGAAGGCGGATGCGCTTCCATTCTACGGAGACAGATTGCACATAGGGTTTCACGTCGTCATCGTGTTCGGTTCTGGTCTCAATCTGTTTGATGAACAGTTTCTCACAGACTTCTTGGATGCGTTCTTTCTGGCCTCCAGGAGAAGCCGTCAAACCGAGGATGAGCGGAGTCAATGCCGTTTCCTGATACTTCAGAGCCACCCTAGTGTAATCGTAGTCTTTGACGCATCTATGAGCCTCATCGAACACTATCAAGCAGACATCTGAAAGCGTGTAACGTTCAGCTTGAATATCATTCGCGACGACTTGAGGTGTGGCGAAGATGAATCTAGACTCAGACCAGATCTTCACTCTTTTCTGCGGAGGTATCTGACCGGTCATGTGGCTGCAGGTTGAGTCCTTGAAATGATTCTTGAACGCGTTATGATGCTGGATAACTAAAGACCGGGTGGGAGCTAGAACCAGAACCCTTCCATCCTTCACGTCGGCCAATCGCTTCTGGGCGACTAGAATGGCGATAATGGTTTTCCCGAGGCCTGTGGGGAGGACAACAAGCGTATTCGCCTTCGATGCCGTCTCAGCGATACCTACTTGATATTCTCGCCTCTCTATCCTTGATCCTCCCCTGCGGATATCCATATCACATAGAATTTATAATATGAGCACTGCAAGGACCGATAATGACTTGTTTGCCGGAGAACAGCAACTATGACCCGCAAGCATCCGGCTGAGAGGCGTACGAGGAAACGTGTGGCTGCGGCAACGAATAGACTCTACACTCTCGAAGTCTTCCTCTTGAGTGGAATGGTGACGGAGGAGTTCGTCAAGGCGAACCCGTCTATCTCCCGGACAATTCAGATCAAGGGCGGCCAGACGCTGCAGGCCCTTCACCGCGCTATCTTTCGGGCCTTCGACCGCGAGGAGGAGCACCTATACGAGTTCCAGTTTGGCAAGGGCCCGCACGATCCCAAGGGGCCTCGCTACACCCTTTCGATGAACACTAAGAGCTTCGTCGATGATGAGCCCGACGCTGGAGACGTTGCCAAGACGACGATCGATTCTCTTGGCCTCAAGCAGGGGCGTTCTTTTGGCTACTGGTTCGACTTCGGGGACAACTGGATGCACCAGATCAACGTCTTGGCCATTAAGGGCGCACCGTCTACCGGCCGCTTCCCCAAGATCACCAAACGTGTTGGTGAGTCGCCGCCGCAGTACCCGGATTTGGATGAGGAGAGATAACCAGGATGTTGCCTCCTTGCGAAGATAAAAAATGAGGAGCGTCTGACAGCAAAGCGCAGTCAGCGCTTTTCGAAGCTCACCACTCCTACAGTGCCTTATGGAACCTTCCCATCCTCCAATTGAACCTGCAAAGGAAGTCAGCGAGAAAAAACAGGCATTTTACGTTCAACTAGAATTGGAAGCTGCTGTATTTTTGCGAGGCTAGTTCCCGACAATTGCCTCTTCTGAAATGAATAAAAAATCTCCAATTTCCACCGTCGGCTCACTCATTCTTCCTTTCGGTCTCATACTTCGACCACTCTTCGCTGAAATGAAGATGGCTCGCCTCGCGTAAATAACTCGAAAGGAGGTGAATGAAATGACTGAAATGACATTGAGGAAAGCGTTGATGCGTCTGTTAGAATCAAAAACTTCCACACTTCGCGAGCAAGTATATGCGATTCAGAAAGAAGTCGAAGAAAAAGTTGAGGCTGAAGTCAAGCAAGAATATCTGAAGAAACATCTCAGAGTGAATCTTGGACGCTCTTCGATCAACGTTCTCAAGAACCATCCATTGTACGAGAGGATACAGCAACTGGAGAAGCTTCAACAACAGGCTCGTAAACTATTGAGAGAGGCAGACGAACGGTTTCTTCTATCAACCAAAAAGGAAGCGAAAGATATTTTCCGTGAATACGCTAAGAAACTGGAGGAGTTAGTAAACTCCTCCCGACTCAACAAGGAGAGATCGGCATGAACAGGCTTCAAAAGATGCAGGATGAAATAATTGAGGTACAGATCCAAATTAGAGATTTGGAAGAGCAGCGAATGTTATTGAGAAAGCAATTAAACATGAAATTATCAGCTCTGCTCAAAGATAAGAAGATACTCAAGAAAGTGAAGCCGATAGATGCATTCCACAACGGCTGATGATTCTGGGCATTGGCGAACGAGGATTACGGAACCACTAAGGACAGTTCCAGATGAAGCACTCAAGATATGATACTCAATATTCCTGAAGCAGCTTCAACACTTCTTCCTCGAGATCATGTCCTTGTTCCTGCCAAATATCCAATATCTGTAGCCGTCATGCTCTAGCTGTCCACCAGCCTTCTGAATCTTCTCGAAAAGTTCCATTGCTTCCAACATATTCACCCACTCGCCAGTTCCCTTCTTCCACGGGTTCCAATCGATGGCTTTAACGTCCAATTGGACTTTCGGCTTGGCCACGGTCTCAACCTGAATTTGAGCTTCCGTAGGCTTCGTATCAGGCAGTTGCTTTGGCATTAGAGTTAACGTGATCCGGAGCTCTTCGCCGCATTTGGGACATCTAACTATTGTTTCACTCAACGATAGTCTCCCCATAGAAGACATAACATCATAGGCACAAAGATTATTGAATCAACCTCAGCAACACGTGTAGCTTGCCATTCTTAGTTCAGAGCCGTTCTTTCATCTTTCACTGCAATCTGCAGACCTTGCCTGTGCAGTGGTCCAATTCTAAGAGGCATATTGGGTTCATTACGAATCTCATCTAGGGAGTTTGGCAGTAGAGATAGTGCCAGTCGGACACTGTCTGACGGACGGAAGCCATAACCTTTCCATCGTTCCAATTTCCCAGCCAACTCTTTAGTCAGTTTGACAGAAATCTTGGCCACGGTCTTGATTCTAGCCGTAGAGCTTTCGCCCCATCTTGTAGAATCCTAGCACGTTGCTGAAGATTGGATCGGATGGAGTTAGTAGTTTGCAGTTCAGTTGTTGCCCTAGCGATTTGTGAATGCCTTCAATCAGCGAGCCTCCACCTGACAATAGTACTGTCTTCGCGCATTCGAGATTTGATGGAAGCTGGGTCAAGAGGTAACGTGTGTTGTAGGCTATCTTCTCGACTAGATGATCTGCAGCGCTTTGCAATGGGTTGTCTATTTCCTTCCTGAGAATGGGCGCTCTTCCGAATGCAGTGATGGACTCAGCTTTGCCAGACACCAATGCGATGAGGCTGTCAGTCGTGGGTTTGAATCCGTGTTTTGCTTCAATGAAGTTGGATAGGCTTGTGAGGATGTAGTCGCTGGCTAAGGGTTCAGACATGCCTCCGAGCACATTGAGCTTCTCAATTACCGCAATTTCAGTGGTACCGTGGCCGACGTTGATCACTGTAGCGCTCTGTAGATCCAGATCAAACAGCGTACCTACTGCTTGAGGATAGATGGCTAGGTCGTTCAAGCGCAGTTTGTCTCGAAAGAGATCTTTGATCCGTTCACGGTCTTCTTTGCCAGTCTCGTATGGCAGGCCTGTTGCCAAGCATACATCTTCGTAGAAGTGAATCTGGAGCTTGTTGAGAGCCTCTTGGGCTAGTTTGATGAATGCTTGGTGCTGAGGCTTGCCGTCTATTACCGGATAGAGTGTTATTGCGTTCGGATGTTGGGCGATGACAAGCGCCTGTTCGCCCACTCCTTCGATTATGCCCTCTTTATCTTCCCAGAGCCCTGGCTGGCGGTAGCTGTAAACGCTTGGAAAGATGATTCTCTGCTGGCCGTCAAAGCATTTTGTGAATCCAGATCCAATGTCCAGAGCAACAACTCTAACCATGCGAATCACCTCAAAACTCGGAGAAAATCGGGCGTTCAGTCAGATTCTACGGATTCGTCTTGCTTCGTTGTTTCTGGAGCGCGCTCGGCAGGATTGGATTCGGCCTCTTCCTCAGCTAGCATGTCTGCAAGAACTTCCGCTTCGTCTGAGAGTGTCAAGTCTCTATCGAATTCTTCTTTTGTGTCTGCATTGCCCGGTTCAGAAGATTCTTGCAAGGATTCGTTCTCAAGCTCCAAGTCCCTGATCCTCTGCCTCAACTCTGCCTGTTGTTCTGCTTCGGCAGTTTCTTGAACCCAGTCGAGAAAATGGTCCCTTTCAAGTTGCTCTGATTGCCTCTGCTTTCGAAAGGCTGTTTCAATGGTTTCTTCAAACAAATCTCACACCTCGTGGGATAGCTCGACTTCTTCCTGCTCTTCGATTTCGGGCTCAAGTTCCTGCATGAGGTCTTGCACATCGCTCAGCAGTTCAACTTCAGAAATGGCAGGCTCTACTTCTAGAGGTTGAGCAGCAGCCTCAGTCTCCACGGCTGCGACGTTCTCACGGGATTCAATTGTGTACGGTTCCAATTCTGCGCTGGCTTCTGTTTGCTTGACTTCAGTTGACTCTTCGGATGGCATGTACTGGTCAAGAGTCTGCTCAACTAGCATGCCACGACTTGGCAGCGTGTTCGTCTCGACCTCGCAGCCTTCCACATCTTCTTCATTGAACTTTGGCTCATTGTTGAGTTCGGTTAAGGTCTTCTCTTGCAATTCCTCTGTCGGATACGCCTCCAGTCCTTTCAGCAACTGCTCAGGATCGAACTCTGCCTTGGACTCCTGCCTCTTAGCAGATGGAAGAAGAGGTTCGAATTCTATCCTGCTAGGGGGTTCCTTGGGAATCTCGGATGGTTTTCGTATAATTACGTTCGCAATGTCTGGCGCTCCGGAGAGATCAGGGCCATCATCGTCTAACTCAACATCATCGGGATCAAGGGTTTCCTCCTCAGCCTGCTCTTTCCAGAATTTTCGCATGAACTGCTCGAACAGTCTGTCGTCGAACGATCTCTCAACCACGTGTCTGTCTTGAGGAGGAGGTCTTTCGGGCTCTTTTCTAACGTAACTTGTGTACTCGGGTCTAGGCGTCTTGTAGGCGGGTGGTTCAGGTCCATAGCGGAAGTTGTGGTGTATGAAGGCTCCACCTGGTGGCGGGCGTCCGCCTCCTGAACCGGCCGGCCGGCCGTACATTGAAACGCGAGCAAGACAAGAGGAAGCCAAAGAAACAAGAACCTAGCATGATAACTGACCCATTGACTATTTGCACGCACATACTCCCACTACGGAAGGAGAGAACATGTGGCGGGCCGGACGGGATCTAGACCCGCAGGCTTTCACGTGTTCTTGGCGGAAGGTTGAGTCCTAGGGAGCTCTCGCGAAGCACTTGGGAAGGCGGTATCTGCCCCTAGTGAGGGGCAAGCACCACCGGGCCCGCCGTTACGTGTAGACCTTGCTAATTTCCCGAACCTGCAAATTTCGCCGCTGGCGGTGCGAATCCCGCCCGGTCCACCACTTTAGCGGTGACTACCTTGGGTTCGGAGAAATCTCGTTGGCTAGATTCGACCAGATCTCCTAGCCCCTCCAGCCAGTATGAGGCCCCAATTCCTGCATACTGCAAATTCGCCTCATACACAGAGATGGAAGTCCGAGACCCCGCGAACCCGCCACGACCGTAATTCTGGGAATGAGATCGAAGCTGAAACTGAAGCAGAGTTTCGAAGCTAGCCAGGGGATTGGAGTGGTTTTGAACCCTTTTGGGTGCACATCCCGGCGGCCGCACCAACATTTCATGCTTGCGGCGGGGGTCGAAA
>Ga0315281_10011914_pt1 | contig 11875 bp, 8 predicted proteins | sample YL17G07_0_MG_FD_204540 | JGI IMG/M metagenome (GOLD analysis project Ga0315281, IMG submission 204540) | Sediment microbial communities from Yellowstone Lake, YNP, Wyoming, USA - YL17G07_0 | ecosystem: Environmental > Aquatic > Freshwater > Lake > Sediment | place: USA: Wyoming | collected... | reverse complement strand
TCGACCGATGCCGGGGTCGCGTCCATCCGTACGAGGGGACCGGGCTGGGTGACCGCGCCCAGTACGGGGTCGGTGATCGTCGCGACCTGGCGGTTGTGCAACATCTGCGGGTGGTGGAGGAGCTCGGTGCCGTGGCGGAACACCTCGGCGAAGACGTCGGGGTCGGCGTCGAACGCCTCGTTCCACTCGGCGACGGTCTTCGTGCGTACGGCGCCGAGCATCCGCTCCCAGAATTCCTCGCGGAGGTCGATGTCGTCGGACGTCGGCGCGTCCTTCCACTCGGGGTCGGTGAGCATCCACTCGAGCCCGAGTGAGCGCATGAAGGCGACCCACAGCCGCTCCGACGTCTGCGAGAACTGCAGCCAGCGGCCGTCCTTCGACAGGCCGACGAGCAGGCGGTAGGAGAGGGGGCCGTTCGGCACGTTGCGTTCTTCGTTGACGCGGGGGACCGCGGTGAACGCTTCGGCATACCGCTTCGCGATCAGTCGAACGATCCAGTTCCAGGTGTCGTGCGCGGCGAGGCCCTGGATCAGGGTGGTTTCCACCCACTGCCCGAGTGAACTGTCCTCGCGCTCGTAGAGCGCGGCGAGGATCCCCTGCGCGAGCGTGTGCGCGGCGCTGGCCGAGCAGTACTCCACCGTTCCGAACGCCGGACCGGGACGGGCGATGAGGTTCGAAAGTGTGGTGTATCCGCCGAGCTTGGCCATCACCACGCCCTCGTAGCCCTTCAGGTGTGAGAGCGCGTGGCCGCGACCGAAGGCAGTGATGGACCCGTACACGAGCGCGGGGTTGTCCTCGTTCAGGGTCGCGTATCCGAGCCCGAACCGGTCGGCCACACCGGGCCGGAACGTCTCGATGAGCACGTCGGCGTCACGGCACAACTCGTACGCGACATCGCGATCGCTCGCGTCGTGCAGGTCGAGCTCGATGCTCATCTTCCCGCGGGCCCAGAACGGATACGCCGGTTGCGCGCGGAGCAGGCTCCCCCCGGGCGGCTCCACGTGCACGACCTCTGCACCGAAGTCGGCGAAGAGCTGGCTCGCCTGCGTTCCCGACAACGTGTTCGAGAGGTCGACGACCCGGAGTCCGTCGAGTGCGTTGCTCATCGGTTCGTCGCTTCCTTCGCGAGGGCCGTCGCCAGCGACGGTACTTCCGCCAGGCCGCGCAACATGTCGTTGAGGTGCGTGCAGCACTGGAGCTCGGTGAGCGTCTCCTGCACGCTGGTGCGAAAGCGCTCGACGCGCGCGCCGATCAAGAGGTCGACGTTGGGGGCGGCCCACTGACACTCCGGGAACGGCAGCACGTGGGGCCGGGCGTCGACCGATCGCACGGTGTGGTCCGTCGCGTCGATCTCGGCGGTGACGGTGTACTCGTGAAGTGCCATCTCGGTGCCGTCGGGTTCCCAGCAACTGTCACGGAAGAACGCGTCGACCACGAGCACGTCGCCGTCGCGGTATACGTCGACGCGACGGTGACGACGCATGCACACGGCCGGCCGCTCCGGGAACTCGTGCCATGCCCAGGGATCGTCGGGCGTGGAGATGTCACCCGCGGGTCGCATCGCGTGCCCTTGCTCCCGACCGTCCGCGAGCGCGGTCTGTGCCGAGCCGCCGGGGCGGAGTCCGGAGCAGATGACACGCCCCTTCCTGATGCCGAATTCGGTGGCGCCGCGGGCCATGTTGCGGCGCAGGTCGGGCTGCCACCGTGACCATGCGAACCCGGCGATGAGGCTGGTGCCAGCGATGTCGTCGAGGATGAGGTGCAGCGGCGTCGCGGCTTCGCGTTCGCCGGGCAGGACGGTGTCGATCGCACGGCGCAGGTACGACCCTCCTTGGGTTCCCACGAGCTGCTCGATCCCGGGGCGCGACGGCACGGTGTCGATCGACGCGACGGTGCGTTCGGCGCCGATCGTCACGGTCATCTCGGCCGTACCGACGACGACCGGCTCGCCGGTGGTGGTGGTCACGAGGTCGCGCGCGCGGCCGACCAGGTGCAAGGGGGTGCCGAAGCCACCCGGCCACACCATGTCGATGCTCGACGTGCGGCGCGCCGACCCGGGCCGCCGAGGGAGGGTTCCGGCCCGCGAGTCGTCGAGGGGTGCGGGCAGCGGGGTGGACATGCGCGCCAGACTACCGAAACCACGTTTTCACCCGTCGAGCACGAACTCGCGGACGAGCGCCACGAGCGCGAGGGGCTGGTCGCTCTGCACCGCGTGACCGGCGCCGGCCACCACCTCCCAGCGCACCGAGGGCAATCGCCGCTCGAACTCCACCCGGTCCTCAGGTCGCGCGAACACCGAGTCGCCACCCTGCACGACCATCGTCGGGACGCCGATCGCGGCGACGTCGTCCCACAGCGGGGTGAAGTCGCCCCAGTTGCTCTCGTTCCCCGTGCGCTCGCCGAACAGGTCGTAGCGCCAGGCCCAACGGCCGTCCTCGAGGCGAAGCGTGTTGTGGCGTACTCCTCTCCGGACGGCGGCCTCGGTGCGCTTCGGCGACATCGCGACGGTCGCGGCCACGATCGATTCGAACGACTCGTAGGTAGGTGGACCGCCGATGAGGGCAACCGACCCGCGTTGCTCGGGAGTCATCGCGCGACCGGGGTCGTTCACCTGCGGGGTGACGTCGACGATCACGGCCCGATGGGCGAGATCGGGCCGGGTCGCGGCGAGGCGGATGGTCGTCGCGCCGCCGAGCGACATCCCGACGACCCCACGCGCGCGCGGCGCGAGCTGCTCCATCACGGTGGCGACCGCCTCGGCGTTGCGCCACGGGCCGTAGTTGCGGTCTTCCCTGCGATCGGAGCGACCGTGTCCGGGCAGGTCGACCGCGACCGCGGGGCGGCCGAGCGCGACCAGCACGGTGTCCCACGTGTGGGCGTTCTGGCCACCGCCGTGGAGGAACACGAGCTCGGGGTCGTCGGCGCCCCACACCAGCGCGCTGACGAACTGGTCGGGCGCAACCTGGATCGCTCGTCGCTCGACGGTGAGGTCGCCGGGCCACGGTGCACCGATCTCGGCTGCATTCTCGGCGAGCAGCGCGAGCTCGTCGTAGGGCTCGGAATCCTGAGGGGCTTCGATGTGGGGCATGGCGGCCAGTTTTGCCGCGGAAGAGGGCATATGAAAAGGTGGCTTGCGGGGGACGAGAGCCGCGACGAGGAGGCAGGATGAGCGCCAACGACAACAAATTGCGCTGGCCGGAAGAGATCCCGATCACGGCCGCCGACGACCAGTGGCACGACTACTCGCAGCACTGGTACGAGACCGAGACCACGTGGTGGTCGTTCAACGTGCCGGAACGGAAGATGGGTGGTTGGCTCTACACCCAGGTGCTCGCGGTGCAGGGCACCTGCAACGGCGGCGCGTGGGTCTGGGACGATTCCGACGCGGGCGCGCTCTACGAGGTGCGTCACCAGGGCCTCCCGTTCCCCGACCGCGGCGACCTGCGCAACGTCACGTTCCCGAACGGCAACCACGTCGAAGTGCTCGAACCGTTGATGAAGTACCACACCACCTACTCCGACCCCGGCAAGTTCGAGGCCGACCTCGTGCACGAGGGGATCATGCCGCCGCATTCGCACCCGGTCGGAGCGTGGCCGTTCTGGGCGACGCGTCACTTCGACCAGCCGATGCACGTCACCGGCACGATCACGCTGTACGGCGAAGAGATCCCGGTCGACTGCTACTCGGTGCGTGACCGCTCGTGGGGCCCTCGCCCCACCGGACCGGTTCCGGAGGACAAGAAGCTGCCGCCGGGCGCGCTGAAGCGCGAGAACCGGCCGGTGCGCGCCAACCAACCGCATTCGGTCGGCTACGTGTTCGGGACGCAAGACGAACGGAACGCGTTCCTGGCGTTCACCGACCCGTGGTTGAAGGAGAGCGGGGAGGCCACCGACGAACTCGACGCGGGCTACCTGCTGCGCGACGGCACGTACGCGCCCCTCGTCGCCGGCTTCCGCACCATCGAATTGGCGCCCGAAACGCAGTTCATCCGCACGATTCACCTGGAGGCGACCGACGCCCTCGGCCGCGAGCTCTCCGCGACGGGGGAGATGGTGAGCCACCACGGTGAGCGCGGCCCGAGCGGCACCGCACTCTTCCACTGGGAGTGGACCAGCGGCTGTCGCGGATGGGGTGAGGACCAGACGTACGCGCCACCGGGATGGCTCGAGGCGCTCGACACCGCTCAGTGATGGTTGACCAACTCTTTCACGACCGGCCCGCTCACGACCGGCCGCTGCGCGGGCTGCGCGTCGTCGACACGACCGACGAGACCGCGTGGAGCAGCTCGCGCCTGTTGGCCGATCTCGGTGCCGACGTCATCCGCGTCGAGACTCCCGATCGCCGCGTCGACGCGCTCTACGCGACGCGCAACGCCAACAAGCGGTCAGCCGTCCTCGACGACGACGGCGAACTGCTCGCGTTGCTGTCGCACGCCGACATCTGGTTCGACACCGCGAGTACCGGTCTCGATGTGACCGACGTGCGACGTAAATACCCGGAGCTCGTCGTCGTGTCGCTCCGCCCTTTCGGTGGCACCGGCCCCTACCGCGACTACGAGGCGACCCACGCGGTCGTGTACGCGTTGTGCGGACAGCTTCCCGCCTGCCGACTTCCCGGCCGCCCGCCGTTGCTGCCGCCGGGGCAACTCGCGTTCGAGGTCGGCTCGGCGATGGCCGCGTATTCCGCGCTCGTCGCGGTGTGGAACCGCGCGGTGACCGGGAAGGGGGATCATCTCGATCTCTCGATGCACGAGGCGATGATCCAGACCATCGACACGGCGATCGCGGGCGCGAGCGTCGCGCGCGCCGCCCCGTCGCTCCCGGTGACGAGCGCGGCCCGGACGGGCGGATTCGGGCACCCGGCGTTCCCGACGGCCGACGGCCTGGTACGCCCCCTCGTCGTCAGCTCCCGCCAGTGGGTCGCGCTGCGGGAGTGGGTCGGCGATCCCGAAGATCTCCGCGGTGACGAGCTGGCAACCTACGGCGGGCGCAATCTCCATCCCGACGTGATGGCCGCGATCTACACGAAGCTGTTCGCGGGCACGACGACCGAATCGATCTGTGACGAGGCGCAGAAGCGGAACGTGCCGGTCACCCCGGTGCTGTCACCGCGCCAGCTCATCGACAGCGAGCCGATGCGCGCGCGCGGCACCTTCGCGACGACGGTCGTCGACGGCCGTGACGCCGTGATCCCCGCGGGTTACTACGAGTTCGACGATCGGCGAGTCGGGTTCCACCATCCCGCGCCCGCGCCCGGGGCCGACAGTGAGAGCGTGCGCGCCTCGCTGGAGCGGGGCGAGTCGCCGTTCGGCGAATCTCGATTCGAGGTGCCCGCGCGCGCCGCGGCGGGCGAACCCCCGCTTACGGGTCTGCGCGTGCTCGAATTCACTCAGCTCATGGCCGGACCCGAGACCGGCAAGCTGCTGCGCGACCAGGGCGCCGACGTGATCCGGGTCGAGAGCCGCGCCTTCCCCGACCAGAGCCGCGTGTTCGGCGGCGAGGCGAACATGTCGTCGCAGTTCGTCACCATCAACCGCAACAAGCGCAGCCTCGGCATCGATCTCCGGTCGCCCGAGGGGCGCGCGCTGATCCTGCAGCTCGTGGCGGTCAGCGACGTCGTGATCGAGAACCTCGGACCCGGCGCCCTCGACAATCTCGGTCTCGACCTCGACGCGTTGCGCGCCGCGAACCCCGCCATCGTCGTCGTGAGCAGCCAGTTGTTCGGCGACAAGGGCCCGTGGGGATGGTGGCGGGGGTTCGGGACCCACGCTCGCAGCATCGGCGCCCAGACATGGCTCTGGCGCTATCCCGACACCGAGCGCGACTTCGCGGAGAATCCCATCTTCTTCCCCGACCAGTTCGCGGCGCGCCTCGGCGCGCTCGCGATCCTCGCCTGCGTGGGCGACGGAGGTCGTCGCCACATCCGCGTGTCGCAGGCCGACGCGGTGATCAATCACCTCTCTGAGCTGATCCTCCAGGAGAGCCTGGTCCCCGGCTCGGTCGACGCGCAGGGGAACCGCAGCCCGCTCGGCGCCCCCTGGGGCCTCTACCCGTGCGCGGGCGACGACCAGTGGTGCGTGATCACGGTCCGCGACGACGCCGAATGGTCGGCGCTGGCCGCGACCGCGGGCCACCCCGGCTGTGCGACCGATCGGCGATTCGCGACGGCCCCCGACCGCCATGCTCACCACGACGAGCTCGACGAGCTCGTCGGCGCGTGGACCTCTCAGCACGATCGCCGCGACGTGATGGCGCGCCTCCAGGCGGCGCACGTTCCCGCGGCCATGGTGCAGAGCTCCGAGGATCTCCTCGACGACCCCCACCTGCAGGCTCACGACTTCCTGCGCGTGATCCTCCAGCCGGGATGGGACCCGCTCTTCGTGGAAGGCGACTGCTACCGCGCCGACGTGTTAGCCCCGCCGCCCGCCGAGCCCGCGCCCCGCCACGGCGAGCACACTCGAGTAATCGCGCGCGGGCTGCTCGGCCTCGACGACGGGGAGATCGACCGCCTCGTCGCCGCCGGAGTGTTCGAGGTTCCGCCGGAAGATGCCTGAGGAGCACGCACTACCGTGCTCCTCGTTCCTCGTCGAACGTCCCTTGGGGGTGCCGTGACCACAACCGCAGGAACTACATCGCGTTCGGATCTCGACGAATTCCGAGCGCGCGCGCGGGCATGGCTCGCCGAGAACGCGGGTCGGCTCGCGGTCACCGGCGAGGCCGCCCGCATGCAATCGCGTGCCGCGCGCATCGCGGTGTACGACGCCGGTTTCGGTGGGATTGCGTGGCCGGTCGAGTACGGCGGGCAAGGCTTGACGCCGGCCCATCAGGAGGCGTTCTCCGAGGAGGTCGCGCAGTACCCGCACCTCGCACTCGGCGACCTGGTGTCGGTCGGGATCTGCGCGCCGACGCTGCTCGACTTCGGCACCGAGGAGCAGAAGCGGCGCTACATCCCGCACATGCTCCGCGGCGACGAGGTCTGGACCCAGTTGCTGTCGGAACCCGGCGCGGGATCCGACCTCGCCGGGCTCCAGACCCGGGCCGTCCTCGACGGCGACGAGTGGGTCGTCAACGGCCAGAAGGTCTGGACGTCGGGCGCACAGTGGAGCGAGTTGGCCGTCATGGTCGCGCGTACGAATCCGGACGTCCCGAAGCACGCGGGACTGTCGATGTTCGTCGTCGACCTGAAGGCTCCCGGTGTCACGATCCGCCCGCTGAAGCAGATCACCGGCAACGACGAGTTCAACGAGGTCTTCCTCGACGACGTGCGCCTCCCCGCCGACTGCCTGGTCGGCGCCAAGGACGACGGTTGGCGAGCGCTCCTGCGCATGCTGATGCACGAGCGCATGGCGATCGGCGCGGGCACCGGCGGGTCACGCATGGGGCGCGACATGTTCACGATCCTGCGGGATCTCGCACGCGAGCGCGGGGTCGAGCACGACACCGGTGTGCGCGCCGCGCTCCTCGATGTGTACGTGAAGGAACGGCTCTTGACCTGGCTCGGTCAGCGGATGCGCGACAGCGCCGCGACCGGTAAGGAACCCGGCCCCGAAGGATCGCTGGCGAAGCTGCTGAACGCGATCGTCAGCCGCGCGTCGTCGAATGCGGGGATGCTGATCGGCGGCGCCGGCGCGCAGGCTTGGGACGCGTCGGCGCGCGGCGCGGGCGATCTGGCGGCGGCGTTCCTCCAGTCCCCGATGACCGCGATCGCGGGCGGTACCAGCGAGATCCAGCGCAACACCATCGGCGAGCGCGTGCTCGGCCTGCCCAAGGAACCGCAGCTCGACCGCGACGTCCCGTTCCGCCAAGTCCTCCAGAACCCGCTCCGAGCGAGCCAGAAAGGCTGACGATGCCCGACTACAAGTACGTGGCGTACGAGACCCTCGACGAGGGCACGATCGCCCGCATCATGTTGAACCGGCCCGAGAGCCGCAACGCGCAGCATCGCGGGCTGCTCGTCGAGTTGCACGACGCCTTCCTGCGCGCCGAGGCCGACGACACCGTGCGGGTCGTGATCCTCGGTGGTGCCGGTCCGATCTTCTCGTCGGGCCACGACATGGGGTCGAAGGAGTCGATCGCCGAGCGCACTCCCGGCCCCGACCAGCACCCGACGTTCGCGATCAACGGCGGCACCCGCAAGGGCGCAGAGAATCGCATGCTCCAGGAGTGGCACTACTTCTTCGAGAACACGAAGCGGTGGCGCAACCTGCGCAAGATCACGATCGCCCAGGTGAACGGCACTGTCTACGCGGCGGGTCTCATGCTGATGTGGGCCTGCGATCTCATCGTCGCGGCCGACGACGCACGGTTCTCCGACGTGGTCGGCACGCGCCTCGGGATGTGCGGCGTGGAGTACTTCGCGCACCCGTGGGAGTTCGGGCCGCGGAAGACGAAGGAGCTCATGCTCACCGGCGACGCCATCGACGCCGAGGAGGCGCACTCGCTCGGGATGGTGAGCAAGATCTTCCCGGCCGACGAGCTGAGTGAGCGCACGCTCGAGTTCGCGCGCCGGATCGCCGCGTTGCCGACGATGACGTCGCTGCTCATCAAGGAGTCGGTGAACCAGACCGTCGACATGATGGGATTCCAGAACGCACTCTCGGCGTGCTTCACGCTCCACGAGCTCAACCACTCGCACTGGGCCGAGGTGCACGAGAACCAATGGCCGGTTGCCGCCGAGGAAGACGGCATCCCGAACTGGAGGGTCGCGCCGCCGATCGTGCTCGCGGTCAAAGACGAAGTGCGAGCGGACGCCTGATGACGACGCGTGTGGTGATTCTCGGCGCGGGCTTCGGGGGTCTCGAGCTCGCGACCCGACTGTCGGAGGAACTTGCCGACGAGGTCAGTGTCACGCTGATTGACAAGAACGAGTCGTTCGCGTTCGGTTTCTCCAAGCTCGACGTCATGTTCGGGCGCCGCCGTCCCGAGGAAGTGCGCTGCGCGTACAGCGACATCGCCAAGAACGGCGTCGAGTTCCGCCAGGAGCTCGTGACCTCGATCGACCCGACCGCGCGCCGGGTCGTCACCGATCACGGCACCTACGACGCCGACATACTGGTCGTCGCGCTCGGCGCCGACCTCGATCCCGGCGCCACTCCCGGGCTCGAGGAAGGGGGCTACGACTTCTACTCGCGCGACGGCGCCGACCGCCTGCGCGACGTGCTCCCGTCGTTCACCGTCGGTGACGCCGTCATCGCGGTCCTGGGTCCGGTCTTCAAGTGCCCGCCGGCGCCGTCCGAAGCGGCGTTCCTCCTGCACGACTTCCTCACCGAGCACGGGGTCCGGAACGCGACGACGATCAAGCTCCTCACGACCTTGCCGTCGCCGATCCCGGTCTCGCCCGACGCGTCGGCGCGAATCCTCGCCGGGATGGCCGAACGCGACATCGAGTTCTGGCCGGAGTCCGTCGTGACGAGCCTCGACCCGTCGCAGAAGACGGCATCGCTCGCCGACGGGCGCACGATCAACTACGACCTGTTTCTCGCGGTGCCGATCCATCGTGTGCCTGCCGTCGTCGAGCAGTCGGGTCTCGCCGTCGACGGTTGGATACCCGTCGATCCGGCCACGTTCGAGACGCGCTTCCCCGACGTGTATGCGGTCGGTGACGTGACGAGCGCGCCCGTTCCTCGGGCCGGGGTGTTTGCGGAAGGCCAGGCGGGAACCGTGGCCGACGTCCTCGTGGCGAGGCTTGGCGCCGGTGCGAACCCGAAGCCCTACCAGGGCACCGCGTCGTGCTATGTCGAGTTCGGGGGCGGCAAGGTCGGGCGGGTCGACGTCGACTTTCTTGGCGGCCCCGCGCCGACGGGGCGGTTCAACGAGCCGTCGGTCGAGTTCATGGGGGAGAAGGCGCTGTTCGGTTCGAGCCGACGCAAGCGCTGGTTCGGGCGCTGATCACCTGACGGACGCATCCGCGGCGTCATGCGCCCAACGCCCGCACACAGCATCCATCAGGCACTTCGGCCTCGTCGTCGAACTCTGACCCGGACCGTCACCGAACTTCAACAACGATCGGGAGATTCTCGAGCTCGGAGTTATGGGCAGATTTCGTGCACTGGGGAGGTAGTTAAGGATAAAATACTTGCACAGGGGCGGTGTAAGCGCCGAGATTCGTGCAGAACGGCCGTCCGAGAGGATCTTTTCGGCCATGAAACGTGCACCCGAGCGCCCGCAGGGCGAACTCGCCATCCCGACCCCGTCACAGGCCTCCCGGTTCAGCCGCATGGCCACGTCCGGCGCGGCCATGCGTCTCGCGCCCGGTATCTACGCCATGGGCGCCACGTTGCCGCCCGAGCAGGTCGCCCGCCACCACCTGAACGCCATCGTCGCGCACTCCTGGCCTGGCGGCGTCCTCTGCGGGCGCACCGCGCTCGCCGGCGGCCGGCCCGTCGATGGTGCCGTCTACGTCGCACATCCAGACCCGCCGCGTCCCACCCCGCTCCGTCTTCCCGGCTTCCAGATCGTCCCCGTCGTCGCGCCAGGCCCCCTGCCCGGAGACATGGGATTGCCGGAAGGACTCTCCATCTCCGGACCCGCTCGAGTGCTCGTCGAGAACGTCGACCTGCGCGGCAGGCCGGCCAGATTCCGGGCCGGGACCCGCACCGTCGAGGACAAGATCGACGAACACGCGCGCACTGGCGGCGCCGGGCACGTCCAGCGCCTCCTCGATCAACTCGACGTTATCGAGGGCTCGTTCGATCCGAGCGCAGTCCGTGCGGTCCGCAACGCGCTGCGCGCCGTGCTCGGCAGTTTCACCGCCGCTGCCCCGACTTCCGAGCGGCTCGCGGCGCGTCTCGCTGGCGCGCCGTTCGACGCGCACCGCCTCGAGATGGTTGAACGCCTTGTCGGCGTGCTCGAGAATCGTGCCCCAACACCCCGGGCGCAGATGCCTCCGCCGTCCCGTTGGGAGTGGCTGCCCTTCTTCGAGTCCTACTTCTCCAACTTCATCGAGGGCACCCAGTTCGGTGTCGACGAAGCGCGGGCCATCGCGCTCGACGGGGTCGTGCCCCCCAATCGTCCCGACGACGCCCACGATGTCTCGGCCACCTACCGTCTCGCCGCCGATCCCGTGGACCGCGTACGCGTCCCAGCGTCAGGGGCAGAACTCCTCGACGTCCTGCGCGACCGCCACCGCGTCCTCATGGCCGCGCGCCAAGACGAGCGACCGGGCATGTTCAAGACCGAGCCGAACTACGCCGGCGGCTACCAGTTCGTGCTCCCGGAACTTGTCGAAGGAACGCTGCTGCGCGGGTTCGACACGATCAACCCACTGACCGACCCCTTCGCCCGCACCGTGGCGATGATGCTGCTCGTGACCGAATGCCACCCGTTCGACGACGGCAATGGCCGCGTCGCTCGGCTCACGGTCAACGCCGAGCTGTCCGTCGCCGGCCAGGTCCGCATCCTCATCCCCATCGTCTACCGCAACAACTACCTCGCCGCACTCACTGGTGTGTCGCGCGGCGCCGGCCACGGTGAGTCGCTCGTCGCGGTCCTCGAGTTCGCGCAGCGCTGGGTTGCCGCAGTCGACTGGACCACGTTCGAAGGTGCCCACGACACCCTCACTGAATGCAACGCCTACCTCGATCCCGGTGCCGCCGAGATGAACCAGCAGCGCCTCACCATGCCCGAAACGCGGTAGCGGCACCTTCCCGAGGCGTTGGAGAATGGCCGGTCACCTGAACAACGAAGCGAGCGCGCTGATCGCTGCCCCCGTGACTTCTTCGATCGCTGCGGTGGCGTCGCCCGATCGCGTCAACTCAGCGTCGGCCTCTTTAGGTGGAGGTGGGAGCGACGTTTCTGGACCGGCCACGTCCACGGTCACGCGGCCGTGAGCTTGCGGAACTCGGGATCCGTGAAGTCCGGTTCCCGCTCCTTACGT
>Ga0315281_10011913_pt1 | contig 11875 bp, 11 predicted proteins | sample YL17G07_0_MG_FD_204540 | JGI IMG/M metagenome (GOLD analysis project Ga0315281, IMG submission 204540) | Sediment microbial communities from Yellowstone Lake, YNP, Wyoming, USA - YL17G07_0 | ecosystem: Environmental > Aquatic > Freshwater > Lake > Sediment | place: USA: Wyoming | collected... | reverse complement strand
AGGCCGACCTGCTGCGGTTCTGGAGCCGCTGCGCCGCGGTGATCGCGCCGGGTGCCGACCTCGCGGCCGAGATCACGGCCCGGCTGGGCGACCGAGCGCGACCGCGCGTGGCCTGGATCCCGACCGGGATCGAGGTGGCCGACATCGCGGCCATGCCTGCCGCCGATCCCCGACGGCTGGCTGGCTGGCCTGCCGACACGCTGGTGATCGCGTCGCTCGGCCGTCTGGCCCGCGAGAAGAGCGTAGACCTGCTGCTCGTGGCGTTCGCCGCGGCAGCCCGGGGCGATCCGAGGCTGCGCCTGCTGTTGATCGGGGGCGGGCCAAGTCGCGCGCAACTGGCGACCGACGCCCGGGAGTCGGGGATCGCCGACCGCGTCCTGCTGACCGGTGCGCTGCCGCGGGCGGAGGCGCTCGCCCTGCTGAAGGGGGCGGACCTGTTCGCCTTCGCCTCGACGACCGAGACGCAGGGTCTGGTGGTCGCCGAGGCGCTGGCCTGCGGCCTGCCCGTGGTCGCGGTTGATGCGCCCGGTACACGCGATGCGGTTCGGTCGGGGGTCGACGGGCTGCTGGTGCCTGCAGGCGGGCTTGGGAGCGGCCTCGCGGAACTTGTTGCGGACGCGCCGCGACGTACGGAGATGGCCGCCGCAGCCGCCGCCGGGGCGGGTCGCTTCGACCGCTCGGCGCGGATCGGCGAGGTGGTGGATCTGTATCGCGCCCTGCTTGGCGAGGGCAACTGACTCTCTTCGAATTGGGTTGCGCTGGATGCGCGGCGGCGTACAATGGCCGCCATGCGAGTGAGTCTGACGGCCAATTTCGTCTCCCATCCCTCGATCGCCTTCGGGGTCGGCCGGGGCAGTTCCCGGCGGCCGCGGATGGGGCTTGGTCGCGAGACAACCGTATTCCACCGCTCGCGAGTGGCGCGACAGACGGTGGCTACGATCGCCTCGCTCCGCTCGCCGACCAGCCGTTTCCGCTTCCCCTCGGTCGGTCGGATCGGCCGCGCGAGTCCGCGGCGCGCCATCCTGCCACTCGGGCTTCCGCGCGCCCGCCGCGCGTAGCGGCCCGGCGTGCCTGGGCTGCGCACCTCCCGCGCCACATCAGCCGGCGGGGTCGTTCACCGAGTCGCTGACGGTCGCCTCCAGATCGCCCTGGTGCATCGACGCACGCCACAGCTGTGGGCGCTGCCGAAGGGAACCCCCAACGCAGGCGAGACGATCGAGGAGACCGCCGTTCGGGAGACCCGCGAAGAGAGCGGACTCGAGGTCCGTGTCGAGGCACCGATCAGCTCCATCGTCTACTTCTTTGTCCGCGGCCGAACGCGATTCCACAAGACCGTCCACTTCTTTCTGATGGAGCCGATCGGCGGCGACCTGGAACTCCATGATCACGAGTTCGACGAGGTGCGCTGGGTCGAACTCGACGAGGCCCTGCGGCTGATGAGCCATGCCACTGAGCGCTCCGTGGTCGAGAAGGCGGCCGCGCTGTTGACTGCCGGCGGCTCGTCAATCGGTGTCTCGGGCGCGGCTGGGGCAGCCGGGTGACCGAGGAGGCCCCGCTGCGGCGGACGCCGCTGCACGCCATCCACCGGGAGCTTGGGGCGCGCATGGTGCCGTTCGCTGGCTACGAGATGCCGGTGCACTACGGCTCCATCATCGACGAGCATCGCACCGTACGTGGCGCAGCCGGGCTGTTCGACCTGTCCCACATGGGCGAGCTTCACGTCAGCGGCCCCGAGGCGCTCGCCTTCGTGCGCTACGCCGTGGTCAGTGACCCCGGAGCGCTCGAGCCCGGACAGGCCCAGTACGCGATGCTCTGCGCCGAGGACGGTGGGATCATCGACGACCTGATCGTCTATCGGGTCGACGACGGATATCTCCTGGTCGTCAATGCCTCGAACCGCGACGCGGTGGTCGCGCACCTGCAGGATCTCCGAGGGCGCGCTGATTTCGATGCCACGATTGATGACCGCTCGGATCGCACTGCATTGATTGCGCCGCAGGGTCCCCGAGCCGCCGAGATTTTGGCCGCGATCACCGATATTGACCTGGCAAGCCTCGGCAACTATCGCTCGATGCGGGGCAAGGTGGCTGGCATCGATTGCCTGGTGGCGCGTACCGGGTACACCGGCGAAGACGGCTTTGAGTTGTTCTGCGATGCGCGGCGCGCCCCCGCCCTCTGGAACGCGCTGATGGTGGCCGGCGCATCGGCCGGCCTCAAACCGTGCGGACTCGGCAGCCGCGACACCCTGCGCCTGGAAGCTGGGATGCCGCTCTACGGAAACGAGCTCGACCGATCGGTCAATCCGTACGAGGCGAACCTCGGTCGGGTGGTCAAGATGGAGAAGGGCGAGTTTGTGGGCCGCGCGGCACTTGCCGCTGTGCAGCAGGCCGGTCCGCGACGTCGGCTGGTCGGGCTCGTCATGCGCGACGATGCGATTGCCCGCCACGGGTACGCGGTGCGCATCGATGGCCACGACGTCGGCCTGGTCACCAGCGGGACCCTGTCGCCGACCCTCAACGAACGGATCGCCATGGCATACCTACCGGCCGCCGACGCCGCGCTCGGCTCCTCGGTCGAGGTGATCGTCCGGGATCGCCCCAACCGCGCGGAGCAGGTAAAGTTGCCCTTCTACCGCCGTCCCAAGCCGGACGCCGCCTGAATCGGCGGATCTCTTCCCAGCAGCCAAGGAGCCACTGCCGCCGATGCTTCCCGACGACCTCCGCTACTCTCGCGAGCACGAATGGGTCCGGGTCGACGGGTTGCAGGCGACCATCGGGATCACCGGCTTCGCCGCCGATGAGCTCGGCGACATCGTCTTCGTCGAACTCCCCGAGGTCGGGTCGCGGCTGACCCAGTTTGCGACCTTCGGCGTTGTCGAATCGGTCAAGGCGGTAAGCGATCTGTATTCGCCGATCTCCGGCGTGGTGAGCGAGGTGAACCAGGCGCTGCGTGAGAGCCCGGAGCTGCTCAACAGCGACCCGTTCGCCGCGGGCTGGATCGCCCGGGTGGCGATGGCCGACGTGGCCGAGCTGGACGCGCTCCTCGACTCGCGCTCCTACGCGGAGTTGACCGCCGGCTGATGGCGTATTCGCCACACACCGACGCCGATCGAGAGCGGATGCTCTCGGCCATCGGCGTGTCGTCGCTCGACGATCTCTTCGCCGACATCCCCGCCACGGTGCGTGCCACTCGTTTCGAGGTGCCGCCGCCGCTGACCGAACAAGAGGTGCGCGCCGAGCTGGCACGGCTGGCGGATCGCAACGCGCTGCCACGCATCAGCTTCCTGGGAGCCGGCGCCTATCGGCATCTGGTCCCGTCCGTGGTCGGCGAGGTGATCGGTCGCAGCGAGTTCTCGACCTCGTATACGCCATACCAGCCCGAGGTGAGCCAGGGGACGCTGCAGAGCATCTACGAATTCCAGTCGCTGATCTGCGAGCTGACCGGCATGGAGGTCGCCACCGCCAGCCATTACGACGGCGCGACCGCCACTGCCGAGGCCGCGCTGATGGCCTGTCGCCTGACCCGGCGAGACCGGATCGCGATCTCGAGCGCCGTCAATCCGCAGGTTCGCCGCGTGGTGGAAACCTACTGTTCGGGGCCGGGGATCGAGGTCGTGGTGGTGCCGGCCGACCTGGCTGCCGGCGGCAGCGGACTGACCGGCCCTGACGTGGCGGGGGGAATCCTCGACGCGGGGTTCGCCTGCCTGGTGGCGCAGCAGCCGAACTTCTTCGGCGGGATAGAGCCGATGCGCGAGCTGGCCGAGGCCGCCCACGCCGTTGGTGCGCAGTTCGTGGCGGTCGTGGAGCCGACCTCGCTGGCGCTGCTCCAGGCGCCCGGGGAATACGGCGCCGATATCGTGGCTGCCGAGGGTCAGCCGCTCGGCATCCCGCTGAGTTACGGCGGCCCGTACGTCGGGCTGATGGCCGCGCGCATGGAATCGGTGCGACAGATGCCGGGCCGGCTGGTCGGTGCGACCAGCGATGCCAAGGGCCGCAGGGGATATGTCCTGACCCTCCAGGCGCGCGAACAGCACATCCGCCGCGAGAAGGCCGCAAGCAATATCTGCACCAACCAGGCGCTCTGCGCCCTCGCCGCCGCCACCTACCTCACCGCTGTGGGTCCGGCCGGCCTCCGCGAGGTGGCCGAACTGTCGGTGACCCAGGCCCGCCACCTGGCGGCAGCGATCGAGGCGGCAGGCCTCGGAGAGCGACGGTTCAGCGCCGCGTACTTTGCCGAGGTTGCGATCCAGCTCCCCGACGCCGCGCGGCGCCACGCAGAGCTCGCCCGGCAGGGGATCGTGGGCGGCTACCTGATCGAGCGCGATTACCCCGAGCTGCGCGACACCTTGCTGCTGGCCGCCACGGAGCTGACCCGTGACGAGGAAATCGACGCCTTCGTGGCGGCGCTGAGGGCGACCCGATGACCACGCAGATGCGCGGGCCGGCGGAGGATTCATCGGGCCGCGGCGCGGCGTTCCATTCGCGAAGTGGGGGGCGAGCTGACCGTTGTCGAGCCGCTCATCTTTGCCGCGTCGCACCCCGGTCGCCGGGCGGTGCGATTTCCGGTGGCTTCGGCGGTGGCGGCGTCGGCGGCGGCCGGTCAGCCAGCGCTGCCCGCCGCACAGTTGCGGTCACGCGCGGCGCGGCTGCCCGAGGTCAGCGAGCTCGATCTGCTGCGCCACTTCAACCGGCTCAGCCATCTCAACCATGCCATCGACCTGGGCTTCTATCCGCTCGGCTCGTGCACCATGAAGTACAACCCCAAGGTGAACGAATGGGCCGCCCGCCTGCCGGGGCTGGCGGAGTCGCACCCGCTCGATCCAGATGAGCTGGCCCAGGGGAGCCTGGAACTCGAATGGCTCCTGGCCGAGCTGCTCAAGGAGATCAGCGGCTTCGCGGCGCTCAGCCTTCAACCGGCGGCCGGTGCCCACGGCGAACTGACCGGGCTCCTCATGGCACGCGCCTATCACCGGTCGCGCGGCGATGCCGCGACCCGGACCAAGGTGCTCGTCCCCGACAGTTCCCACGGCACCAATCCGGCGACCGCCACCATGGTCGGCTACAGCGCGGTGACGATCCCTTCCAACGACCGCGGCGGGATCGACCTCGCGGCCTTGAAGGCGGCGCTCGGCCCGGATACCGCGGCGCTGATGATCACCAACCCGTCCACGCTTGGCATCTTCGAGGACCAGATCGACCAGGTGCTCAGCGCGGTAAAGGCGGCCGGCGCCATCGCCTACATGGACGGCGCCAACCTCAACGCCATCCTCGGGCGCTTCCGCCCCGGCGAGGCCGGCTTCGACGTCATGCACTTCAACCTGCACAAGACCTTCTCCACGCCGCACGGCGGCGGCGGCCCGGGGGCCGGCCCGGTCGGGGTCAGCGAGCGGCTGGCTCCATTCCTGCCGGGCCCATTGCCGATGCTCGCTGATGGCGATCCCGAGGCCGTCATCCGGAACGCGTGGCGCGGACGCAGCACCCCCGACGCGCGCTTCGCGCTGGAGGCGGCCGACGCTCGTCCATCGGCCATCGGCCGCGTCCGATCGTTCACCGGCAACTTCGGCATGTTCGTGCGGGCCTACACGTACATTCGAAGCAACGGCGACGCCGGGTTGCGCCAGGTCAGCAACGACGCAGTGCTGGCGGCCAACTACCTGCGTGTCCAGCTCGCCGGCTCGTTCGATCTGCCCTACGACCGCATCTGCAAGCACGAGGTCGTCCTCAGCGGCCGCCGTCAGAAGCGCGAGCACGGCGTCAGCACCCTCGACATGGCGAAGGCAATCCTCGATCACCGGATCCACCCGCCGACCATCTACTTCCCGCTCATCGTGGAGGAGGCGATGATGATCGAGCCGACCGAGACCGAGTCGCTCGAGACGCTCGATCGATTCGTCGAGACCATGCGCGCCATTGCCGAGCAGGCGGCGAGCGATCCGGATGCGCTGCGTGGGGCGCCGCTGACCACACCGGTCGGTCGCCTGGACGAAGCCACAGCGGCGCGCCGGCCCGATCTGCGGCACGAGTTCGGCGCCACCTGAGACCGGCGCATCGGTCCAGGAGGACGACGGCGCTTGAACCCTGACGGCGGGAGCAGGGTAGGATCTGGTGGCAGGGGCCGCAACGAAGGCGGGGTGCGGGTGGTCACGAAGGAGCCCGACGGGCTTGTCGAGCGCATGCGGGCGGGGGATCCCGACGCGTTCGAGCAGTTCTTCAGAGCCTACGGGCGGCCGGTCTACATCACGGCGTTGGCAATCACCCGCGACCCCTTCCTGGCCGAGGAAATCCTGCAGGACTGCTTCGTTAGGGCGTACCGCGCCAGGCACCGGCTGCGAACCGACTGTTCACCCCTGCCGTGGCTCCATCGGGTAGCCACCAACCTGTGCTATACCCGCATCGCTCGTCGCAGGATGATCATGGAGCCGATCACGACGCTGATCAGCAACCTGGTGGCGGACCTGACCGCGCGCCCCGACCAGGTGGCCGTGTCCCGGGAGATCATCGAGGAGCTCCAGTGCGCGATCGACGCGCTGCCCCCCAAGCAGCAGACCGCTGTCATCCTCTACTACCTGCATGGCTACTCGCTCGCCGAGTCGGCCGAAATCGCGGCCTGCAGCGTGGGGACAATGAAGTCGCGCGTGCATTACGCGCTGAAGGCGCTGCGAACGCGGCTGCAGGCGGAGCATCGTGCCCCAGCCGGGGTAAGGGTAACGGTCAGTGAGCTGTAGCCAAGTACGTCGCGAGCTGGAGGAGCACCTCGCATTCAGGGAGGAGATCGGCCCCCGCTCCGGGCCTCATCTCGTGCACCTGGAGTCCTGCCCGACCTGCCGCGAGGAGATGGGCATCGACCGCGAGCTGGTCAAGAACCTGCGCCACGCGTTGCAGGCGCGGGTGGAGGGCAGCGCCCTGTCTCAGGCCAGCTGGGAGCTCGTCCGCCTTCGGACCGTTGAGCGGCCGGAGCAGCGGTGGACTGTCCGCGCACTGCACTGGAGAGGCATGGCGTCGGCGGTCGCCGCCGGCGTGCTCATGTTCTCCGTCGCCACCGGATCGGCGACCCTGCCTCTCCCCGTGACGGGGTCGCCAGCCTTCAATGCCTCCTTTGAAAGGCGGGCTGCCCCGCCGGGCGAGAAAGTCGGCAACCCGTCTCCGATCAGCACAGATCGCGGGGAGGCGGACCCCCCGCCGAAGGGTGGGCGCGCGGAACCGCAACCAGCTGATGACGGTGCAACGACCTACGATGAACCGCCGATCCCCGGACGGGTGCCGTGATTGCCCGGTCCGGCGATGAGAGTTGAACCTGGCGGGCCAGTGGCAGGTAGTAGAGATATGGCATGATCCGCGTGGTTGAGCAGGTGCTTGACCCGATCTTGCTGCCCGGACGAAGATTGGCAAGAACGAACGGCGGATGCGAATTCGTCTCAGCAGCCGTTACCGGAGGGATGATCTCGCCGCCATGGTCGCAGTTCAGGACGTAGCCGGCGCGCCGGGCGGAGCCTTGACGGGCGGCCGGAGCCTGCGTCAGATCGTCTGGGCGCGTCTCGCTCACGACCGCATTGCGATGGTGTGTCTGGTCGTCCTGGCGTTGTATTTCCTCATCGCAGTGGTCGGTCCGATCATCGTGCCAGACCCAGCGCTGATCTTCGACGGGTCCGCAATCAGCGACTTCGGTGGGCGTCCCAACGGGGACTTCGGCGGAATCAGCGCCACCCACCCGCTCGGGGTCGAATGGGGCACCGGGCGAGATATCCTGGCCCAGCTCATCTTTGGCCTGCGGATCTCCCTCATCATCGCGACCAGCGCCACACTGATCACCGTCGCGATCGGGACCTTTGTCGGCATCGTCGCCGGCTACACCGGGGGCTGGACGGACATCATCGTCGGACGCGTCATGGACCTGGTCCTGGCGTTCCCCTTCCTTCTCATCGTCCTTGCCCTGTCGGGAGTCCTGACCGATCGCCTCACCGAGCTGGGCGTGCCCTCGGGCAATCCGTCACGCGTCCTTTACCTCATTCTCGTGCTCAGCGTCTTCGGGTGGCCGTACCTCGCGCGGCTCGTGCGTGGGCAGGTGCTGAGCCTGCGCGAACGCGAATTCGTCGAAGCGGCGGTCGCCATGGGGGCGAACAAGCGCCGGATCCTGTTCACCGAGATCCTGCCGAACCTGTGGGCGCCGATCCTCGTCTATGCCACCCTCACGCTGCCGGCCTACATCGGGACGGAGGCGGCCCTCTCGTTCCTCGGCGTTGGCGTCCTCCCACCCGAGACGACATTTGGTGCGATGCTCGCCAGCTCGGTGAGCTACTTCAACGTTGTCCCCACGTACCTGTTCATCCCGGGGACAGTGCTGGTCATCCTGGTTGTCTCGTTCAATATTTTCGGCGACGCGCTCCGGGACGCGTTGGACCCCAAGGCCATTCGCTGAGTCGGCGCTGCCGACCTGCCGGTGGGAAGGAGCCACCGGAACCGCCGACGCTTGCGCGTTCGTCGCGCATGTGCGTGTATCATCAGCGTCAACTTGCGCCGGGACGTGCCCGGGCCCAACTCGTTGGAGGATGGAAAATGGTCAGATCACACATGCGATCGCTCCGCGCCGTGGCCCTCGGCCTCGCAGTCGCGCTGACGCTCGCGGCTTGCGGCACATCGACGGGCCCTTCCGCATCTGCTGGCGGAAGCGCCGGTCCGTCGGAAGGCATGAACCTCGCGGGCGGGACGATCTTTGTCCTGACGCAGTCAGACCAGTTCGACCAGGTCGACCCACAGCGCGCCTATACCGGTGAGGACCTCGCGTTCTTCGGTGGCACGATCTATCGGTCCCTGACGGCGTACGTGTTCTCGCCGGACCCGACCGAAGGAACCTCGCTCACCCCCGACCTGGCGACCGACCTCGGTACCGCCAGCGACGGCGGCAAGACCTGGAGCTTCACCCTGAAAGACGGCGTCAAGTGGCAGGACGGTACGGATATCACCTGCGCCGACGTGGCGTACGGAACCTCCCGGACGTTCGCCACCGACGTCATCAACCAAGGCCCGACCTACGCGATTGCCTACCTTGACATCCCTTCGGACGCGGACGGCTCCTCGTCCTACAAGGGTCCCTACACCGGCGTCGGCCAGGCTCTCTACGACAAGGCCGTCACCTGCGATGGGAAGACCATTACCTTCCACCTGAAGCATGCGGTGGCGGACTTCAACTACGCGGTGACCCTCGGCTTCGACCCGGTCCCCAAGGCCGCCGACACCGGCGAGACCTACGGGACCGTCGCTCCGTTTGCAGTGTCCTCTGGGCCGTACATGGTCGAGAGCTATACCACTGGCAACGGCGGCAAGATGGTCCTGGTCCGCAATCCGAATTGGGACCCGGCAACCGACCCGTACCGCAAGGCCTATCCCGACAAGTGGGAGGTCGACTTTGGAATCGACCCCAAGGTCCTCGACCAGAGGATCATCCAGTCCTCGGGCAATGACCAATACGCGGTCCAGTACGGCAACATCCAGCCGGAAAACCTCGCCCTGGTCTTCAAGGACGCGGAGACCCCGAACCCTGATTACGCGACCCGCGCGGTCAGTGGCTTCGATCCGTACTCGCGCTACTACTGGATCAACGTCAAGAAGGTCCCGAACGTCAAGATCCGCCAGGCCATGGCGGTCGCTCTGGACCGAGCTGCACTCCGACTGCTGATCGGCGGCGCATTCGCGGGCGCCATCGCCGATGGCCTGGTCAAGCCGAACATCGGTGGCGACTATGCCCCGACCGGGTTCTGGACCAAGGACGGGCCATTCGGCAAGGACATTCCGGACTCTGGCGACCCAGAGCTGGCCAAGAAGCTGATCGCCGACTCGGGCGAGGCAGCTCCGACGTTGGTCTTCAACCACGCCGATACCCCGACCGGCAATAAGGTGGCGGCGATCGTCATCGCCTCGCTCGGCAAGGCGGGGATCACGGTCACGCCGGCTCCGCTTGAGCCCGGCAAGTACTACAGCATCGTCTTCGGTGATGCTGCGGGTGACTTCGGCACCGGTGGCTGGGGCGCGGACTGGCCGAATGCCTCAACCGTCATCCCACCGCTCCTCACCGTGGAGGGTGGCTGGGACCTCTCGAGGCTGGACGACGCCGCCTTCAACGCGAAGGTCAAGGCAGCGGCCACCGAGCTCGACCGCGAAAAGCAGAAGACCCTCTGGCAGGCACTCAACAAGGAAGCGGCGGAGATGGTCTACACCATCCCAACCTTCTTCGGCCTGAGCCAGACCTTCGCTGGAACCAAGATCGCACCTGTCTATCGCTGGGCAGCCTATGGCTCGTGGCCATACGGCGCGATGTACGTCATCAAGTAGGCGGGGACCAGCGTCCCACCTCGTTAGGAACTGGCGTCCAGGTCCCCGGGGGAGCGGCAATGCCGCTCCCCCGGGGACGCAACGTTTGGTGACGGAGGGCAGGCTGCGTGATTGCATACTTGGTTCGCCGAATCATCGGCATGTTCCTGCTCCTGTTCCTCCTCAGCATCGCCGTCTTCTTCCTCTTCAACCTGCTGCCGGGAGACCCCGCCCGGCTGACCTGCGGCAGGGCCTGCACCCCGTCGGTCATTGAAGCGAACCGACATCGCCTCGGCCTGGACGAACCGCCCGTCACCCAGTACATCAAGTTCGTGTCCGGGATCTTCGCCGGGCGCACCTTCTCCCCGGAGTCACCCCAGCCGATCAAGTGCGATGCGCCCTGCCTGGGCTACTCGTTCAACCGACACGAACAGGTGATGTCGCTGATCGCGCGGGCAGCCCCGGTCACCTTCTACCTGGCAATCGGCGCGTTCATCCTCTGGATCGTCAGCGGGATCTCGTTGGGGATCATCGCCGCGCTCAAACGCGGACGCTGGCCGGATAGGGTCATCATGACCATCTCGATGATGGGCTACTCGCTTCCGGCGTTCTTCATCGGGCTTGTGCTCATCTTCTTCGTCATCATCAAGTGGCAACTTCTACCGTTCCCCGCGTACATCTCGCCGTTCGAGAACCCGGTCCAGTTCTTCCAGACGATGCTCCTGCCGTGGGTCGTCCTGGCGACCCTCAACGCAGCGTTTTACATGCGTCTCACCCGCAACCAGGTGCTCGAGGTCCTCGGTGACGACTATGTGCGGACCGCCCGTGCGAAGGGCCTGCCGGAGCGCGTCGTCGTGGTCAAGCACGCCCTCCGAGCGGGGTTGACCCCGATCGTCACGGCGGCCGGGCTGGACCTCGCCTACCTGCTCGGCGGCGCCATCATCTCGGAGAACATCTTCAGCCTCCCCGGGCTTGGTGCGCTGGCTGTCAACTCGATCACTGATTCGGACCTCCCCCTGATCACGGGCATCACCCTCGTGACGTCGACGCTCCTCATCGTCGCGAACCTGGTCGTCGACCTGCTCTACGCGGTGGTCGACCCGCGCGTGAGGATCACCTGATGCTGTCCCGCGGCTCGCCTGACCGGCCGTTCCTCTCCGTGACCGACCTCGCGGTCGCCTTCCCCACCGAAGACGGCCTCGTGCGCGCCGTTGATGGCGTCTCGCTCTCCGTGGAACGCGGCAAGACGCTGGCGATCGTCGGCGAGTCAGGTTCGGGCAAGAGCGTCACCGCCCAGGCCATCATGGGCCTCATCAACCGAAGGGCCGCGCACGTGTCGGGCGAGATCTGGCTCAACGGACAGGAGTTGATCGGCCTGCCGCAGGACGAGATGCAGGCGCTCATGGGCTCGGAGATCGCCATGATCTTCCAGGATCCGATGTCGAGCCTGCACCCCTTCTATCGCGTCGGTGATCAGATCGTCGAGGCGATCCGTGCCCACCGGCAGATCGGAGCAGCGGCGGCGCGCCGCGAAACGATCGAGATGCTTCGCCACGTAGGCATTCCCGCTG
>Ga0315281_10011912_pt1 | contig 11876 bp, 9 predicted proteins | sample YL17G07_0_MG_FD_204540 | JGI IMG/M metagenome (GOLD analysis project Ga0315281, IMG submission 204540) | Sediment microbial communities from Yellowstone Lake, YNP, Wyoming, USA - YL17G07_0 | ecosystem: Environmental > Aquatic > Freshwater > Lake > Sediment | place: USA: Wyoming | collected... | reverse complement strand
AAGGAACTCAAGCGTGTCGCTAAATTCTTCTTGGCTGCTGCTGTCTCCTTTATCATTGCCTATCTCCTTTTGTTCGTGATCCAATCGTTAAATTCACCAACCCTCGGACCCCTAGATTGGTTCCTAGGAGTATTCACAGCTGCATCCATGGTTTCGGCCGCCATCTTCTTTGCTCAAGCCCTCGTTGAACTGATCTCCATCCTCCGCAACCTCTGATCTCACACCCACAGTTAGGACACCCTTTCTTTCTAACACGCCATCGTTTCCCCCATCTCCCCACGGTAGGTAAAGCTCATTTCGTTTACCCTTTTATCATTCTGGTTGCCCTTCGCTTGGAAGAGCCCCTGCACTTCTTTTCAGCCACTGAAACCACAACCCAGTGTCATTGCGAGCGAAGCGAAGCAATCTCACCGCACTCCTTCGTACCAACACACTATCGATTCGCCAGATGCTATCTCACCTGATTCTGTTCGGTTGACGTAGATGTTGACGTAGATAAGGTAGTATTAGGTGGTATAAGGACTGCATTCTAAGGGAGGTCGCTATGAGCGTTTTGCGGGATATTTGCATTATACTGGCAGCTGGAATAGCGGTTCTGTGGGCTCTGAATGAAGCCCCACGTATTGAACCCTTCCAAGGGGGCAGTTAGATGGACCGCCTCCCTAGAAAGAGTCCCTTATGGATTACACCGCCTTATATGGAAACGGTTTCGCTTTACAAAAGGGGACAGGAACTTGGGAACTTCTGGCAACAACCTAACTTCTATGATAAGATGTTGCCTACATGTGAGGAGTCTTTTCATAGAAGGGAGTTTCCTATGAGTATTGCAGGCGCAATCATCGGCAAGGATGCTATGGTTTTGTTCGCTGATAGTAGGCTGACAAACTATGACTACGGGGAATATAGATTTAGTGATACTGCAAAAAAATGCTGGCGAATATCAAAGTATTCTGGTCTAGCATATGTTGGCAAGTTAGGCTATGCCCAATGGCTCGTGGAATTGTTCAAGGATACAGAAAGGGCAGCCTTGGGCGACTTCAGGATAACCGAGCTTGTTAATAAATTTACTGCATTCGCCAACAGGAACTTTTCCCAATATGCTAATGACTCGGCCCTTGGCCGATTAGTTGCCAATGACTATATAATAGAGTTTGTCTTGGCAGGCTACACAGAATTAAAAGAGCCTAAAATAGTCTCAGTATGCCACCATGCAACATCTGGAACTGGGTTTGTTCCACAGCTTATTAACGAACGTTCCAAGTTTATTGGTCTATATCCAGTTTCCTCTTACTTAGTCCAAAAGGTTGAACTTGTTCTGCCACAGTTAGGCAGTAAGGCACTAAAACGTCTTGCGGTAGCCCTACTACTGGAAACATCTAAGCGTGAACCTGCAGTTGGCGGGCCGATGCAAATGGTTGTCATTCCCAAAGGTAGTGACGCTTATGAGGTTAAAAAGTCTGAATTAACCGACATCACCGAATACGTAAGAGGGTATATGAAGGGCCTGGATGAAAAGTTAATCGAGGTAGTAGAGCGCATAGGTGGATAACACATGCCACAATATTTACACCTAAAATCTTCGTAGGTTGCCTTTAACAAGGTTCGCTTCCCTTACATATTCCAGCTGTTGATATATCCTCTGGATACACTCACTTCCTTCTCCTGTCCCAATAAGGACTTCTACATCGTGGGTTAGCACAAGTCTCGGGTTTATATCTTCCCCTTTGAACCCAGACATAGCCGCACTTGCTGCATTTCCAAGCCTTTACTTTCACTTTCGGCATCTGCTAAACTCCTATTTACCTAATGATAACAGAAATAGTATACACAATATGTAGATAGCTGTCAAGCTCAACTGAAAAATGGCAGCCCATCGTCTTGGAAGACTACTTGCATTCTTGCTGCCCCTTCGCTATTATGCTCGCAGAGAAATGTAGGAGGAATAAGGTGTCGAAATATCGCTGTATAGTGATGCTTGCGATGGCGTTGTTAGCAGCAATATTGCTACTCTGCTCTTGCACTGGCCCAACAGGGCCACAGGGGGTAGCTGGGCCACAAGGCACTCAAGGAGTACAAGGGAACACAGGGCCACAAGGTCTCCAAGGGCCACAAGGAATTCCTGGGCCTAATCTGATTGTGGCCATGGGATATGTCCAGGATGATTACGCAAAGCAACCATACGGCAATCCACGACTACTAAGTTCATACAACGTAGACACAGTAACTTGGGATTCACAGAACCTGTGTTATGATATTCTTTTATCAGGAATATCATACAATCAGCATGACAGCCATAATGGCTATATAGTACTGGTCACGCCAATGGCCACAGCAAGATACAATGCCACAGTTGTCAGCACTACAGGTGTCGGGTCTAATCCTGCTGGACAATGGGGACTAACTGTCGAATTGCTCGAAGTGGCGAACGGCGGTGCCAATGTTCCTACTAGCATTACAGGCAGTTTCCAATTTGTGGTATTCAGATACCCATAGTACACTCCAAAATAGATAAACTAGCAGAAGAAATCACTGGTTACAGTTGAGTTGTCGCTGACCTCAAAATGACCCACTAACCAATCTTAATAGTATTCGAGTGAAGTATCCTCTCTATACACTGAAACCGAACAGAATCTCTCAGCATCCGAATTTGACTTGAATATACTCGTGGTCTATAATGCTTTCTTAGCAATTGCTTCAAGGGTAACTGAATCTAGCAGGCTTCTCTGTTGGTATGATCCGTTTCATTGTTCATTTGATTCTTGACTCAAAGTGCCGCGCTGGCTCAAGGGTATATGGCAGATCGATCAGCAATCTCTTAGGATACTTGGCGAACGACCGCCAAGTTTTTTGTGTATTTGAACAGAAAGGTAAACGAGGAACCGGAGGAAACCAGTGGTAACGGAGACCGATGTACGAAAGCAGACACGAGATATAATCGCTCCATTGAAGGGACGCCGGGCCCTGCTGATACCGGCCATGCAGGCGGTGCAGCAGAAACTGGGCTATCTGCCTCCGGAGGCGATGGAGGAGATAGGGGAACTGGCGGGCGTCTCCACTAATATAGTCTACGGAGTGGCTACCTTTTATGCGCAGTTCAGGACGAAGCCAGTGGGTAGAAGAATGGTCGCGGTATGTCGGGGCAACGCCTGCAATGTGCGCGGCTCGGAGCGTATCCTGGAAACCATTGAGCGAGCCTTGAATCTAAAAGTCGGTGAGACGACACCGGACCGCGAGTACAGTCTGGAAACCATAGCTTGCATTGGAGCCTGCGCCATGGCGCCGGCCATGAAAATGAATGAAGAGACCATCGGCAAACTAACCACAAAGGCTGTCGAAGACCTCTTCCCCAAGAAAGCTAAGCAGGAAGGGGCATCTGAGAAATAATGGCTCAGTCTAATACCAAGCACCAAATCTTAGTCTGCCAGGGAACCGGATGCGAGTCCTCAAAATCCGCCAAGATCAACCAGGCGCTTGCAGAGGAAATCAAGCGCTCCGGTTTGTCTGATACTGTCCAGGTCAAAACTACCGGGTGCCACGGTTTCTGTCAGCAGGGCCCTATTGTGGTTATCGAGCCCGAGGGCATCTTCTATACCGGAGTCAAAATAGAGGATGTGCCGGAGGTGGTGAAGTCCTACTTCGTGGAGAAGAAGCCGCTGGAGCGGCTGCTGTACCACGACCCCACTACCAATAAAGCCATACCCCTGTACAAGGACATACCGTTCTACAGCCAGCAACATCGCCTCATCCTGCGCAATTGCGGCGAGATTAACCCCGAGGAAATCGAAGATTATTTAGCCAGAGGCGGCTATACGGCTCTGAAAAAGGTCATTTCTTCGATGCAGCCGGCACAGGTTATCAATGAGATTCAACGCTCAGGTCTGCGGGGCAGGGGCGGCGCCGGATTCCCCACGGGCAAGAAGTGGGAAGCAGCTTACAAGGCGAAGGGTAATCCCAAATTCGTGGTCTGTAACGCCGGGGCGTTCATGGACCGCTCCGTCATGGAGGCTGACCCCCACTCTGTGCTGGAGGGGATGACCATCGCTGCCTACGCCGTCGGTGCATCGCAGGGCTATATATATGTCCTGGCTGACTATCATATCGCCATGAAGCGATTTGGCCTCGCTATGGAGGAAGCCAAAAAACGTAACCTGCTGGGCAAGAATATCCTGGGCAGCAAATTCAGCTTCGACGTAGATATTTCGCAGGGGGCAGGGGCCTGGGTCTGCGGCGAGGGCAGAGCCCTGCTGCTTTCAATTGAGGGCAAGCGAGGTATGCCACGTGTCAGGCCGCCGCTGTCAGTGGATGAGGGGCTGTGGGGATTACCGACATGTACGAACAACCTGAGAACCCTGGCCAGCGTGCCTCTGATTATCAATAAGGGGGCAGATTGGTTCGCCAGTATCGGCACCGAGGGCAGCAAGGGCACGGCGGTCCTGGGACTGACCGGCAAGATAGCCAACAACGGCATGGTCGAAGTGCCGATGGGTACTACGCTGCGTAAGGTCATCTTCGACATCGGGGGCGGTGTGCCCGGAGGGAAGCGCTTCAAGGCGGTGCAAACCGGTGGGCCCTCGGGCGGCTGCCTTCCGGAAAGCTCCCTGAATCTTCCTGTCGATTTCGAAGCATTGAGCAAAGCCGGCTCCATCATGGGCTCCGGCGCAATAGCGGTGATGGACGAGGACACCTGCATGGTGAATGCGGCTCAGGGCTTCCTCTCCTTCTGCCGCGATGAATCGTGCGGCAAGTGTGTGCCCTGCCGTGAGGGGCTCCCTATGATGGTGGAGATAATGGACAGGATTACAAGCGGAAAGGGAAAACCTGAAGACATAAGCCAGCTTCTGGAGATGAGCGATACGCTTATCCAGGGCTCCCTATGCGGATTGGGGAGAACCGCTCCCAACCCGGTGCTAACCAGCATACGCTACTTCCGCGACGAATGGGAAGCCCATATCAACGAGAAGAGATGCCCGGCGCTGGTATGCAAGGCGCTGACAAACTTCTACATACTTCCAGATAAGTGCCAGGGCTGCGGCATTTGCGTCAGGGCTTGCCCTGCAGATGCCATCACAGGCGGGAAGAGGATGGTACATGTAATTGACCAGAGCAAGTGCATCAAGTGCGCCACCTGCCTGGAGAAGTGCCCGCCGAAGTTCAGCGCAGTGAAGAAGGCCAGCGGCGAGACTGTCGAGGTGCCCAAAGAACCTGTACCCATAGCTGCAGGCGCAGGTACGAAATAAGCGAGGTATGATGCCAGTGGAAAGCACAATAACCAAAGCAAAAGTCGTTACGATGAAGATAGACGGTGTTGAAATTAAGACTACTGAAGGTAAGAGGATACTGGAAGCAGCGCTGGATAACAATATCTACATACCCAACCTGTGCTCATTAAGAGATATCAAGCTGCCCTTCGGGGGATGCCGATTATGCCAGGTGCAGATCGAGGGAAGGGAAGGCTTCGTCACGGCCTGCAGCGAGCCAGCAACAGAGGGCATAGTCGTCCACAGCAACACGCCAGAAGTGAACGCTATGCGCCGCAAGATATTGCAGATGATGCTGGCGAGGCATCCATTTGCCTGCCTGGAATGCCATCGCTATGAGAGATGCAAGCCGGGGGGCACCTGTCTGCGTTTGATGAGTGTAAATGAACAATTTTGCATCCTCTGCCCCAAGAATTATCGCTGCGAGCTGCAGAGGGCGGTTGATTTCATCGGACTGGTCAAGATGGCCTATCCTTACACCTCCAAGGGATATCCCATCGAGAGAGAGAACCCCTTCATCGTGCGCAATAACGACCTGTGCATCCTCTGCGGGCGCTGCATCAGGGTAGACCAGGAGATTCTGGGAATAGAAGCAATCGCCTTCAACCGCCGCGGCAAGGATACATACATCGGCGGAGCCTTCGGCAGGCCGCTCCTGGAGTCCGGATGCACCTTCTGCGGCTGCTGTGTGGAGGTCTGCCCCACAGGGGCGCTGATGGACGTCGGCGATGAGTGGCAGCGCTGGCCCGACCCCAAGAGGGCCATGATTCGCTGCATGTACGCCTGCCCCGCAGGTGTAGATGTGCCGCGCTTCATCAGGTTCATCAGGGAGCATAAGTATAATGAGGCGCTGGCAGTAATCCAGGAGAAAGTACCTTTTGCCCATATATGCAGCCGCATCTGCTCGCGTCCCTGCGAGATTGCCTGCAGGCGCAGCAAGCTTGACCAGGGGCTGACTATCAGGGGGCTGGAGCGATTCGCTGCCGAGAGGGCAAGCGTCAAATGGGCTTTAGAGAGTAAAGCGCCTGCTTCGGGCAAAAAAGCAGCCATCCTGGGCTCGGGGCCTGCGGGCCTGACCGCAGCCTACTACCTGGCCAAGAAGGGCGGACACTCGGTGACTGTTTTCGAATCTGAGCCTCAGGCGGGCGGCATATTACGGACAGTACCGGAGTACGACCTGCCTCGCCAGTTGCTCGATGACGAACTGGAGATGCCCAAGAAGCTGGGAGTGGAGATAAAGACACAGGCCAAGGTGGAGTCAATGGACAGGCTGTTCCAGGACGGCTTCCATGCGGTATTCGTGGCTCTGGACACCCGCAAAATAGCCGAGTTCGGCATCACGGTCAACCCCGATGGCCTCAGCACCGGCAGGAAAGGCCTGTTCGCGATCGGCGAAGAGGTGACCGGCAAGCACATTTTCATTAAATCAGTGGCGGTGGGCAGGAAAGCCGCCGCCTCCATAGACCGCTATCTGGGCGGCAGCGGCAATATCGAAGAAGCGCTGGCCCCGGTGCAAGAAGGAGTTCCCAGGATAGGCAGGATACCGAACTTCGCCCAGAGGAAGCGCGTCGCCATGCCCACGGCATCCGTGGAACAGGGCAAAGGCAAGCCAGCCAAGGCAGAGCTGGGCTTCAGCGACGAGGCCGGGTCAGAGGAAGCGTTGCGGTGCATGGGCTGCGACCTGCGCTTCAAGGTCGCCAAATTGGTAGCGCAGCCGCCGCAAGGCGCGGTTAAAACAGGCAAGCATTAATAATAGACAGTGAATAAATTAAGGCCCGGCTGCACAGACCAGGCAGCCTACCAGGTAGCGACGTGGTCCTCGGCCACGCCGAAGGCTTTCTCCACTGTGTGTCTCCTGCCTCCAGAATCCACCAGTACGCCGGAGTACAGGCCATAAGGCTGGTTATAGACTGTCCGGGCGAGGCCCAAGTTCACATGCTCCCGGCGCAATCCCTGCGGCGTAAGCTCAAGTTCCACAGCCCCACCCGTAGTACGAATCCGCCAAGGCTGCATGGGGTCTTGGGGGACATCGAAGCGCGCGGCCCCTACCAGCGAGATGGTGTTCCCATGCCAGATGCAGTTTTCGTTGAAGCGCTCATCGTCCTTGATCACATTGTGTGTGAGGTTGACTCCGAGCAGGTTCCCGCTTGCGTCAATGATGGCGAAGGTGGCCCACCGCCAGAAAGTGTGGCGGGGGTAGTACGCCTTGTGATAGTCCAGCAGCCCCACGTCACGATCCGGGGTGAACTCCACTTTCTCACCGCCTATTTCGAGCACTCCGCTGGCAGGGCAGGCTGATTTGTGCGTGAACATGGGGCGATTGGGCCCCAAAGGCAGCATCGCTACCAGTGGCTGCGTCCGTGCCGGGTCTTCCTGAAACAGCAGCGTGCCTGCCACTGCGGGCAGAGACCGCTTCCCGCGCACATCAATCTGAAGTCGGTGGATATGGCGCTCAAGGTGGTTGTGCACGAACACCCGGTATCCCTTGGTCTTGACTTCTCCGGAATGGCCCCATACATTCGCCGGTGCCCGGAACTTCCACGGCGGCAGCTTCCGCACGTGCTCGAAAGCCTTGCGGTTCCTCCGGTCGAACAGGTGCAGCCAGGAGGTCACCAGGAACCCCACATCAACAATCGCCACGCTGAGATACCAGTCGGGATGTACCACTGCCCAGTGTTCCCACTCTTTGAGCCGGAAACGCCGCAGTCCGCCCACTCTGGGGATCCCGCACTGTGCGTCCAGGAGGTTCAGCTCTTTAAACGGTCGCGTGAAGCGGCCGAACTGCACCTGCCCGTCTACTACTGCCCTGTCAGGGGTCTCCATTGTTATACTCATAAAGACAAGCACCTAGTCACGTTCCCGAAGTTCAGAACTGCGGCTGTTTCATGCCTTTTTCTTTTTGCGAGCCAGCTTCTCACGACCTGAGGGTACCAGCCGCAGCACCTCTTCAGCTTTCTTCTCAATGGTCTCTTTATCAAAGAGCATAGGATGATATTCTACTTTGGCCCAGTGTTCTACGAAGTCTTTGTAGTGGTCGCTGGCTGGCTGGCCCGACTGCCCCGTGCTGTGCATCGATATCGACTTCGATAGGTCGCTCAGGTCCACGATCTGGCGGTAGCTGGGAATAATGACCTGGGCGAAGTCTGCGCTGTAATCGAACCCCCCATTGTTGACTGTATACTCATCGCCACCGACCCCAACTGGCCCTGCGTTCAGGATTTGGTCCAGTGGCGGGATCATGCCGAGCAGATGGCGAAAAGTGGCTGTATGCAGCCTGCCCCAATGCCAGGCGGACATGTCAGGGCCGAGTGTTTTGGTGAGCTCTTCTATGGCCTGCTCCAGACTGGCACTCACAAGTTCGTCTCGCTTCTCCACATTTGACTCAGAGCCATCGCCGAACCAGTATGAGGTGGGATACTCCAGCAGCTTGGGCATAGCCAGGATATGGAAGCAGTTACCGACCAGTCTTTTATAGAAGTAGTGCTCATAAATATCCTGGCCCAGTTTATCCCTGAGGAGGTTCTGCACCAGCTTTAGATACCACATATGAAACAGAGCGGCAGCAATGCTATCCTTGTCCATGCGAAAATCCCAACGACTGAAGTATCCGAGAGCTTTCTTTTGTCTCTGATTCTTTGGTTCAAGCCTTGTCAGGAAGGGAACAAACTCGCGGGCCTGAAGGTTGCAGACATCGGCTTGCATCTTCTTGAAATCCTCCGGGGAGAGCTTTTCCTGGGCGGTCAACATCTGCACGATGCGCCTGACCCGATAGGGCGTCAGCCAGTCATGGGTGATGAGATAGGGGTAATCATCATCCACTATCTTGTTGTTTGCGGTGGCGAAGAAATGAGTGGGAGGGTTAAAGGCGCTCGGCAGCTCATCGAACGGTATGTAGCCTATCCATTCGTATTCTCCCGTCCATCCCGGCACCGGGACCAGACCCTGCCCTTTCGCCCTGATAGGAACGATGCTGTTGGCCACATAACCAATGTTGCCCTCCACATCCGCATACACTACATTCTGCGAGACGAGGCCGCAAAGGCGCAGGGCTTCTCTAAACTCCTTCCAGTTGCCGGATTGGTTAAGTTTGAGCAGTCCTTGAAGGGCGAGAGCAGAGTGAGAGGGTTCATGCCCAGTCCAACGGAGGGCTATAGTCTGGCGAAGTACTTTCTTCACCTCGGGGTTTGCCATCCCCTGAAGTATAGAGTCAATTATGGGGCCATGCCGCGTAATCAAGACCTCCTTGGTAACCGGCTCCTCCCGACCACGCACCAGAAACTGCTCAGTGCAGACCTCGGCGTTTTCCCATTTGCCCTGATACTGGTATTGGCGATGGTTCTTGGGATTCAGTTTCTCGATATATAGATCCTGAACATCGGAGCCCAGATTGGTAAAGCCCCAGGCAATACGCTCATTGTGTCCAATGAACACCTCAGGTAACCCGGGGAAGGTAACACCGATGACATTGAATCCGGGAGCTATGAGGTGTGCTTCGTACCAGATGGAGGGCATCCCGATAAACAGGTGAGGGTCGTTGGCAAGAAGAGGCATGCCCGTGGTGGACTTGCTTCCATCTATGACCCAGTTGTTGCTGCCAGGCGGCACTGCGTCCGAACTAAGGGAACCTGTTGCTTTCTTCTGGCATTCCAGAAGGGATGCTGCTATCTCCCCAAATATACCCTGTGAGGGAATGATAAGCGATGCCTCCGGAGGGTAAAAGGGAAGCAGGTCGCGGGCGCGTTTCTCGCCTAGACGTTCGATCAGGTCTGCCCTCAGGATTTCGTTATCCCAATTCATGGACAACTGCCAGGCCAAAAGCAGACCACAGACAGCAGTATCCGCCAATGTCCAGGCAGATGGCTGCCAGCCCAGAAATCTATATTCAAAAGGAGGGCTTTCGACATGGCTCTCGATGAACTCATTTACACCTTTGACATAAGCCCCGGTCACGGTCCTGGTGAGCTTATCGCCCTTTTCCTGGATGAGCCTGGCTGCTGCCTGAGCAGCTCGTCTCAGCCCCATAGTGCGCATGAACATGTCAATATCGAGGGGCAATTCGCCCAGCATTTCAGCAAGGGTCCCGCTAGCCAGCCGCCGATTGAACTCCATCTGCCACAGCCTCTCCTGGGCATGAGTGTAACCCTCGGCGTAGAAGAGGTCTTCCACATTGGAGGCAAAGATATGAGGTACTCCCCACTGGTCTCTGATGATGCGGACCTCATCCTTCAACCCGGCGACAGTGATGGTACCGCTTGTTGCTGACAGGGCTTTTTCGGCTAGCTCCTTCATCTGTTCTACAGCCTCTTCCATGACACCTCCTGCGGCAAGGGGTTACGATATATCATCATTTTGCAGGCTGATGCAAGCTGCGAAGCAAGTGGTTTGTTCCAGGCTAATTTATACTATGGAATGCTGGAGTGTCAATATGGGCTGTAAAGAATGAGCTAGAATACCGTATTGCTCTTATTGCGTGTTGGGGAATAGCAAGATAGAATAGAGGGGCAGGAATAGAGCTGCTATTCAGGAACTATGCCTTTAAAGATTGTTACCGACAGCACTTCTGATTTGAACCCCCAAATTGCGGGCGATCTGGGGATAACAGTAGTGCCATTGTATATCAACTTCGGCAAAGAATCTTATCGAGATGGTGTTGACTTAACGACAGAGGAATTCTACCGAAGGCTTGCATCCAGCAAGACCTTACCTACCACCGCCGTCCCCGGTCCTGCTACGTTCGCTCAAGTTTACGACAAGCTAGCCCAAGAGACGGATGAAATCGTCGTCATCGCTTTAGCCAGTAAGTTATCTTCTGCCTACACGATGGAATCGCAAGCAATCGGGATGATGAGAAAGAAATGCCGTATAGAAATAATCGATTCGAAGGCGGGCTGCATGGCGCTGGGGTTAATCGCTATTGCTGCCGCCAAAGCAGCGAATGCCGGAGCTAAAATCGAGGATGTGCTGAGTTTAACCCGGCGGAATATCTATCGATCAAAGATATATTTTGCCTTCGATACGCTGGAATATCTTAAAAGGAGTGGCCGTGTCAGTGCCGCACAAGCTTTTCTGGGCTCAATGCTAAAGGTTAACCCTATCATGACGCTGGAAGAGGGTGAAGGCCGGCCTGTCGCCAAGCCGAGGTCTCGCACAAAAGCCATAGAATTCTTGTATAAGTTTGCTGCGAGCTTTTCAAACATAGAGGAGCTGGCTATCGAGGACGCTGCTACCCCCGATGAAGCGGAGATGCTAGCTGAGCGTATCAGTTCCAAATTCCCCAAGGAGCGTATTTACAGAACAAAGGTCAGTCCCGTGGTCGGTACCCATGTCGGGCCACATGTGTTGGCTGTGTCAGTGTTAGGAGATAGTGGTTAGCACAAGCAATCGGAAGTTCTTACTCCTATTCTGAGTACTTCACCGTCTTTGATAAGCTGCCTCCGAGGTGAATTTGCCTGAGCTTCGTATTCTTAAATTATCGTTTCTGGCGGTCTTCTACGCGCAGCTCCAGAACGATGTGACCCCAACCACCACATCGCACCCCCACATCAAAGCAACCAGTCCGTTTGAATCTCATCTCATTGGGATCAACTCCAGCATAGAAGAGCTCATTTGAGGTAAAAA